>Ga0207714_1001330_pt1 | contig 15880 bp, 17 predicted proteins | sample PonA232FremontCA_2_FD_187270 | JGI IMG/M metagenome (GOLD analysis project Ga0207714, IMG submission 187270) | Marine sediment microbial community from Fremont, CA, USA - Pond A23 Sediment 2 (SPAdes) | ecosystem: Environmental > Aquatic > Marine > Unclassified | place: USA: Fremont, California... | reverse complement strand
TCGACCGCGTCTGGCCGTCCCGGGTGAGCGTAAACGCCAGCTCGACGACCGCCAGGCCGTCGCTTCGCTCGACGACCACGGCCTGGTCGAACCGGAACGAGTCGACGGGCCTCGCCCGTTCGGCGAGCGTCTCGAGTGCCTCACTGCTGTCCGGGTGGAGGAGTCTGCGTGCCCCATCCGAGTCGCCGTCGGCGACCCGGCGGTAGAACCGCTGCGCAACACGGGCAGGGTCGCCGTCGACGGTGGCAGGTGTTCCCTCTTCCGGTGTCGCCGTATCGGTCTCGCGTGGCTCGACGGTTTCGGCACGCGTTTGACGGTAGACGTACCACTTCCCCTCGACCGTCCGGAGTTCGACTCCTACGGCGCCGGTCTGCTCCGTCTCGCCGTCCTGACTGAAGGTGTACGCCAGTTCGACGACCGCCCGGTCGGCAGCCTCTTCGACGACGACGACCTGGTCGAACCGGAATCCCTCGATGGCCTGCGTCTCCCGGGTCTGGCTCACGAGGGTCTCTCGGTCCGGCGCGTTTGGATGAATGAGTTCGACCGCGCGCTCGGTTTCGCCGTCGGCCAGGGACCGGAAGAACTGCCTGGCAACCTCGCCGGGCCCGTTCGAACTGTCCGGGCTGGCTGTCTCCTTGGGGCTGGGACGGTCCCCGCCGACGGTTTCCTGGTCGGTGGTACCGTAGATCCGCCAGCTCCCGCCGACCCGGCGGACGTCCAGGTTCTCTTCGACAGTCTGCTCCTGTCCCCCGCCAGCGAGGGTCACCGACGTCTGCACGACCGCACGGGTCTCGTTACGGTCAAGGACTGTTACGCGCTCGACTGTGGCGTTCGAGAACTGGCCCATGCCCGCCTCAATATCCGCCATACTGACGTCGCTATCCGGGTGGAGGAGCGCGGTTGCCCCTGTGGCGTCGCCATCGCGGATCGCTGCGTAGAATTCCCTGACGGCGTCCGCAGGGTCGGATCCTTCCCCACCAGAGCGTGTGTCGGTGGAGCCGCCGACGACCGACTCGAAGTCGCTACAACCCGCCACCCCCACAGCCACCGAAGTGGCCGTTGCCGATAGAAACAACCGACGGTCCATGCATGCTGAACGGCTGCGACGTATATTATCCTTGGTACTAATTTGATACCCAGTCTGTACTCGCCCGGTCCGGCGGTGGTATATACCGAGACACGTCGTGGGTCGACACGCCCGGACACTCCCCGGGCCGTAACGCCGATACCCGTTCGAGACCGCGTCGTCGCTGACGGACACGGCTGACCCGGACGGGATACCGTCGACACGGGAATAGCCTCATCCCTGGCTGGTTTCGGAAACCGCTGTCACCTGGGCCGACTGCTGCGAATCCGGGCCAGTCGACAGGGCGAGAGTACGCGCGGTGACTGAGTGCGCGAGACTCACTCGATCAGTGCGCGGGACCGGATTCGAACCGGACCAAGACGGTCGACCTCCCTCCGCTCGGCCGCCGCGTCTTGCAGGGTTCAAATCCGCTGTCTTGCACTCTCCGCTTACGAGCGCGTTTGGGGAGAAGTGCGCGGGACCGGATTTGAACCGAGTGGAGACGTTCCGGGCGTGCGGCGCTTCGCGCCGTTCCGGGACTGTGACTCCCCGGGTTCAAATCGCGGTCCTGCTCGATCGTCGCTTCGCTCCTCACTGCGCGGGACCGGATTTGAACCGGCGGACCCCTACGGGATAGCGTCCTAAGCGCTACGCCTTTGGCCTGGCTCGGCTACCCGCGCGCACTCCACTCTGCACGCCCCATCGAAAAAACCGCTACGCTTGGCACCGGCGGGGACACCGGGCTTATTATTCCTGACGGGCGTACGTGTGTCCGGGATGTACCGAGCGAGCGACGAGCGGGAGAACGCCGAGTGGCTGGCCGACCTCGACGCGGCTGCCGACCGGCTGGAACTCGGCTCGCAGGCCCGCTCCCGGGCTGCCGACGTCTTCCTCTCGTCGGTCCCCGAGAGCGAGCGCTCCAAGCGTGCGCGGCTGGCCGCCGCGCTCTACGTCGGGGCCCTCGCCGCCGGCGACCAGCGCTCCCAGTCCGCGGTCGCGGAGGCGGTGGGCGTCTCCCGGCTGTCGGTCCAGAACCACTGGAAGGGGATGCTGGAGGCTGCGGGGCTGGACGCACCGGACTGGTAGACGGGACGAACTGGGAGGATGGGAGCGGTCGCGGGTCGGACTGCGGTCAGTCGTCGTGGCCGGCCTCCACCTGGCGGCCGTCGCGCCCGGGGGTGACGTTGCCGTGTTCGTCGATCTCCCCGCGGACGATCCGCGTCGAGGAGATGATGTCGCCGTCCTCGGCCTCGACGTGGTCGACGACCTCGATGTCGAGGGGGTCGTCGCCGTTCTCCTCGCGGAGTTCGTTGATCCGCCGGCCGCCGGCCTCGGTCTCCGGGGAGACGATCAGGACGTCGAACTGCGGTTCGGTCGCGATCCCGGTGGGCTCGGTGAGCTTCCGGACCTCGTACTCGCGGCCGTAGTCGGCAGCAAAGTCGGCCAGTTCGGCCTTCAACTCCTGCAGACGGGCCTCGAAGGGCCGGACGGGGCGGGCCTCGTCGCGGGTCTGTCCCGCGAGTTCGTCGCTGGTCAGCCCCACCGTCACGTCACCGAGCTCGAACGCGCGGTCGAACAGCTTCCGGTGGCCGTCGTGTATCGGGTCGAACGTCCCACCCAGCGCGACCTTCATACCCCCAGCCACGACACCTCTCCTGTTAGTTGTGTCGACTTGTGTCGTGGGAGCGTCCCCCGGGAGCCCCGGGCGACCGCCCCCGCCGACGGTCAGTCGTCGCCGCGCTCGACGGTGATCGTCACCGGCGCGCCTTCCTCCCCGTCGTCCTCGTCGAGATACTGGTCGAGGTTGAAGACCGCATTGAGCTGGTCTTGGACGTCCTCGACGACTTCGCTGACGAGCTCGCTCGGTGCGATCGCGGCGTACTCGTAGGGGTTGTTGCCCGCCCCGCCGCTCTCGCGTTTCCGGCGGTCGACCAGCCCGTCCTCGTGGAGCTCCGCCAGTGCCTCCCGGACGGTGCTCGGGTACAGCCCCGTTTCCTCGGCCACCTCCTCGCTGGTGCTGTCCGGGTGTTGACGGAGAGTGACGTAGATGCGCGCCCGTGTCTCGGTGTCGAGCACCCAAGAGAGCAGATCGACGACCCCCTCGTCGAACTGCTCTGCCGCCCGGTCGGCCCCCCGCTCGATGCGGTCGCGGACATCGCCGCCAGTCGTGTCGGCTCCCTCCCCTTCCCGTCGCTCCCCGTCTGACGTGTCGTGTTGAGACATGGGTCGGTACCCGGGAGAAAGCGACTGGCTGTGAAAAATCCTTGGCCGACCTCCTTCGCCCGGGATTCTCCGGGGAATATCAGCCCTCGCGCCTCAGGCGGAGCGCTTCACACAGCGCGTCCTCACCCTCCTGCTCGCGCAGCCGGCGCTGGCGGGCGGCCCCGCTCTCGGCCTCGTGGTACTCCAGCAATACCGGCACGTCAAGCCTGTCGGCCTCGCGGGCGACGAGGTCGCCGAGGTCGGTAACCGTGCTCATGTCCTTGTCAAGCAGCGCGGTCTCCCGGCCGTGGCGGATGGCCCGCCACTTGTTCTCGTCGAGCAGTTCCCGGCGGTAGGTCCGGCCGGTCTCGCCGTCCTCGTAGCGCTCACAGAGGTCGAGGACCAGGGCGTGGGTGTACTCGACGAGTGCCATCACCCGCTCCGGGTCGGCCTGGCCGTCCGGCGCGCGCACCTCCACGGTCCCCAGCCCGGAATGGGGCCGCACGTCGTACCAGAGCTCGCCGCGGTCCCTGACGGAGTCTGTCGAAAGCATCGTCCGCTCCAGCCGGTCGAACTCCTCGTAGGAGTCGAAGGCCGTCGGCATCCCCGTGTTGGGGAGGTTCTCGAAGACGGTCGCGCGGGCCGACTGCAGCCCCGTGTCGACCCCACACCAGTACGGCGAGTTGACCGACAGCGCGAGCATCACCGGGAGGTGCCAGCGGGCCTGGTTTGCCACCCAGACGGCCTTGTCGGCGTCGTCGACCCCGACGTGAATGTGCAGCCCGGCCGTCGTGTTGCGGTGCTGGGGGTACTGGATCCGGTCCAGTTGCGAGCGGTAGCGGGGCTTTTCGGCGTGTTCCAGGTCGGGCCACTTGGCCAGCGGGTGTAGCCCCGCCGCCGCAACCCCGTAGCCGTGCTCGCGGGCGTGGTCGACGAGCGCGTCCCGGACGGCGAGCAGTTGCTCGCGGGCCCCGCCCAGGTCGTCGATTGTCGGGGTCTGGGTCTCGATGACGCACTTGAACAGTTCGTGGTCGAGCCGACCCTTGAGGACCTCCGGCGGGTCGGACTCGTAGACGAGCGTGTCCGTCCCCGAGGTGGGTCGGCCGTCGCCGTCGACGACGTAGAACTCCTCCTCGATGCCGAGCGTCCCCAGTCGCGTGAAGTTGGCAGCGTCGCCGCGCTCCGAGGCCATCTCTCTCCCGCCTTGTTCTCCGGCCGGCTAAATAGTTCCCCTTCCCCCACTGTAACCCCGTACCAGCGGGGCCGCCGGCCGATTCACTCCTCGCGATAGACGCCGGGCTCGAGAAACCGGTCGGAGGCACGCTCGCGGTTGCGCTCGGCCAGCCGGCCCCACTCGGCCAGCCCCTGCCGGACGGTCGCCGCGTCGAGTCCGGCGGTTTCGGCCAGGGCAGCCAGGTCGCTGGGGCTTCGCAGGTCGAGGTGGCTGCGCGGGTCGACGCTGGCCACGAATGGCGTGTCGTACTGGTCGAGGATGTCGGCCAGCCGGCGGAGCCCCTCGATCGCCCGCACGCGGCTCCCACCCCGTTCGGTCACCAGCGGGCGCAGGGATAGCTCCACGCGGACGCCGTTCTCGGCGGCCTTCCGGGCGAGCACGTGGTCGAACTCTCCCTCGCAGGTCGGGTGGGCGAGCACGTCGACTGCGGGCTGTTCGACCGCGAAACGGTTGATCGCCGGGTCGCCGCCGTGGACGGCCACGACCGTGTGCCGGTCGCGGTGGTTGCCGACGAAGCCGCTGGCCCGCGAGGGGTCCTCCGCCCGGACTTCAACGCCGGGCACGACGTCCACCCCGTAGGTTTCCGCGACCGCGTCGGGGTCGTAGGCGGCGGGACTGTCACCGTGGTTCCTGACGACGACCCCCTCGTAGCCGTATTCGCTGGCGGTCATCGCCAGCCGGGCGACGGTGGCCTCGCCGTCGGGGTGGGCGTGGACCGCCTCGTACATCAGACCGCCTCCAGATACTCCCGGGTGTTCTCGACCGCTGCCTCCCGGTTTGCCGGGTAGGCTTCGACCTTCGCCCGGAAGGTGATCCCGTCGCCGAAGCGCACCTCGCCGTTGAAGGCCCCCTGCTTGTCGAAGGTCACAAAAAAGGCACAGTTCTCGTTGACCCGCTCGTCGAGTTCCGCCTCGAGCCGGCGGCGATCCTCCTCGGGAAGATCCCCGAGGGCCTCCAGAACCGTTCGCATCCCGTCGGCGGTCTCGACGCGTGCCGAGAGGACCAGAATGCGGTCACCGTGGTGGCCCTCGGACTCCGCGCGGTCGAGCTCGACGTCCTCGGGCAGGAAGGTCTCCAGTGCCGACGCAACCCGTTTCTCGTCCTCCGTCACGTAGCAGAAGGCGCGGAGGTCGACGTAGTGAAACGGGACGGTGGCCATCCCCTACTCCTCGTCGTCCGGGTCGCCGTCAGCAGCCTCCAGGGCGTCCTCGGGCACGCCCTGCTCGGTGCCGTCCTCGAAGCTGACGTTGTACGTCTGGTCGCCGAACATGTTCTCGATGACGTCGGTGACGGTGCCGGCCTGGCCGTCGTGGTCGCTGTGCTCGTCGTGCAGGATGACCTCGTCGTCCTCCTCGAATGTCATACCCCGCGGTAGACGACCGGCCATCAAAAAGGGACTGATCCGCCCTGGGAGGGCGGTCGAGCCGCCTGTGGGAATAGTAGATATGTACGTGCTAACACACCACCGGCCCTCAAGGCCAAATCCACTTCCCTCCGAGTACGCCCACGACAAGCGCAGCGACGAGGAGAATCGCCTCGGCAACGATTCCGAGGCTCTTGAACGCCCCAACCACATCAAACGGGTCACCATCCTCCACAGTCAACTTCGTGTAGTAACCCGTACTGTCGAACATATGCTCTTGTGGCCCGTCTAATAGGACGAAGTTGAGTTCATGAACGCCAGTCGTGCCATCCTCAAACGACGCCCTAACCGAACTCGTAATCTCTTGCCCTGGCTCAACGCTGTTCAGAGTCTCCACTTGGTTGTAGGTGTAACCGCCATCCGGTTGTTTCACTCCGATCAAGACAATAGCGTCCTCAGTCGTGTTGCCGACGTTCCGAGCGGTGAATTTGAGCTTGACCGTCCCGCCCCGATCCACAGCCGACTCCGAAATCGAAGTGTTGATAAAACAAATTTCGGCGCCTTGATATGCGTCACAGCTGACTTCATCTTGGCCGGAGACGGGAACAATGACCAGAGATAGGCATAGAACGGCGAGCAGGAGCAAACCGGCCATTTTTCTCATATATTACAACTGATGGCATGTTTATACTTAGGTTCAATGGAGCCAGAGTGAAACTGAAACCGGGTAGCGGTGGCCAGCCAACTCATCAGTACATAATAATGTTGCAGGTCGTTTCATCCTCTTGAGGGTAGCGTTATGAAGTCCTGAAGCGCAAGAAGTTCGGATCCAAACAGACTCCGAAAACAAATGAGCTGAGCGGCCTGCGCGTCAGGGGTGTGACTCGCCCTCGCGCTCGTCGGCCCGCATCCGCCGCAGCGCCGCCCGCGCGTTGCTCGCGTCGTAGCCGTACAGCACCGCCTCGCCGTACTCCCCCGCCACTTCGGTCGCGTGGATCAGGTCGTCGACATCGACGTTGACGGCGTAGAGTTCGATGCTGAACGGGGTCTCGAGCCGGTCGACGAACCCGCTGGCGATGGTCTCCAGCCAGTAGGTCGTCCCGTAGGCCGTGTCGTACAGCGGGACGACGAACTCGTCGACGTAAGCCGCGAGCGCGTCCGGGTCGATGCCGCTGCGCGACTCCAGGTGGCCCGGATAGGGGTCCGGGTACAGCGTGAGATAGAGGTCGCCGGGAACCAGCTCGCGCGCCTCGGCGACGAACTCCTCGATGACGGCCTCGCGCCAGACTTCCCGGTCGTCGTGGGGGCTGTCGGCGAACCGCTGTTCGCAGCGGTCACACCGGCAGTAGCCCTGCCGCGGGAACCCCACGTCGTCCAGGCGGACGTCTTCGTGGGCCTCGGCTGCGCTTGCAACCATCTCGAGAATCCCCTCGCGGTAGGGCTCGTAGGTCGGGCAGATGTAGTCCCAGTCGAAGTAGGGTTGCTCGCGGGTCGCGGGCTCGCCCGCCTCGTTCCGGGCGACGATGCTGGGGTCGCCCTCGGCGGCGGCGTTGTCCCCGAAGGCGGATATCATGTTGATTGCGCCGTCGACCGGCTCAGTCGCCCGGCCGGTGACGTCTTTCATCTCGTAGAACCCGCAGTCGAACTCGGGCCAGGAGAGTTCCTGTTCGTTGCGAGTAACGACGCCGTACATACACGGTCGCGGGGGCCCAGAAAGGTAAGCGGTTCGAGTGCGGTACGCCTGACTCCCCCTCTCCAGTCAGTCCTGAATGACCAGCTTGTAGACGAGGGCGAGCGCTACGAGCGCGACTGCAAGGACTGCCAATTTGCGTGACATCAACTAGACATACGTAGGACCCCGTAATAGTAGTTCGGGTCGACTCGCTGGCCGCGGGAAACCGTCTCTCCGTCCCGGAGTCCCCAGGAGTGCTCAGGCGATGTCCCGGCTGGTGTCGATCGCGACCTCCTCGACGAGGTCGAGTTTTATGACGTCCGCCGGCGCCCGGCCGCCCCGGAACTTCGGGACCGCCAGCCTGTTTTCGACCTCGTCGCTCGCGGTGCTCGTCCGCAGTTCGAACACCACGTCCGCGAAGTGCTCGGTCGTGTCCCGGGCCGGCGGAACCGACCGCCCCTCGAGACAGTGGAGAACGGCAAGGCTGTTGGTGTTGAAACAGTGGTTCTGGAGGTCGTTCATGAAGGAGCGAAACCGGGAGTGGGGCTCCTGTTTCTCCAGCACGTCGAGCGGGTCGATGATGAGATTCGAACTCTGGGGGAGTGCGCTCACGAGTTTGCCGGCGTTGTCCAGCGGGGCCTCCCCGGAGACGTACCGGACCGTCGGGTCGCCGGTCCTGGCGGGCGTGTTCTCGATGCTGTCCGAGACCGCCGATGCCGTCCGGTTCAGCGACAGCCACAGGGTCCCGCGGGTGGCGGTGAGTTCGTAGAGAAACAGCTCGGCCTGGCTGGCGGGTTCGGCCGCCAGCGCGACCACGCTCCCGGCCGGCAGCCCCCCGCCGAGCTTCCGGTCGAGCACGTCGATACCCGTCCGCAGCCGGCTGGCCATGCTGTCGGTTTCTAGTCCAGGCCGTCTGTTAAAGATTCCGCCTCTCACGGCCGCCGGCGGGCGATCTCGACACGAAACCGGCCGTCCGTTTCGCCGCGGACGCGCCGGCGTCAGCCACGCGGCAGCCGCCCGGCAGCCACACGGCTGACGCTCCCCGGTCGACCGGCCGGACGACCCCGCCCGGACAGCCGGCACGCGCCGGACCTGTCAGGCCCGCGGAAACAGCGCGTCGGCGAGGCGCGCGTACGCCGCGCGGGTCCGCGGGTCCGAAAGCGGGGGCGACGCCTCGGGGATCCTGGTCAGCACCGGCGGGAGTTCACCGCCGGCGGGGTCCGGAGCGCCGTCGTCCCCGGCCAGTCGGACCGCCGCCCCCGAGGGGATCGCTCCCAGCCCACGGACGAGCCGGGCCGTCTTCCGCGCGTCCTCGAGGCTCTGTGGCCGGTCGGTCGTCACCACCAGCGCCCGGTCACAGGGACGCAGCGGCGCGGCCGCGTCCCCGCCGCAACCTGGCGGGCAGTCGACCAGCACCGGCCCCGGCCAGCGCCGGGCACGGGCGAGTGCGACCCCGGGCCGGTCGGGACGGCCCGCCGGGACGACAGCGACGCCGGGCAGGTCAGTCGGGCGGTGGACGACGCGGTCGAGGTCGCCTCCGGGAAGCGCGTCCGTCGACGGCTCCGGGGGGAGGTCGACCAGCCGCCGGAGGTCGGGCACGTCCGGGTCGGCCCCGACGACCAGCGGCGACACACCGCGGCCTGCGAGCGCCCGGGCGAGCCCGACGGCGGTAGTCGTCTTCCCACAGCCACCCTTGCCTCCGGCGACGGCGAGCATGGGGTCGGTGGTCGCCCCATCCCGGGTAAAACTCCGGGGGATTCAAGAGCGTCCGAACCGGGATTCAGGGCGATGGACCACAACCACCTCATCAGCGCGAAGGGGCTCTCCCGGGCGGACATCGAGGCCGTCCTCGACCGCGCGGGCGAGGTCGCCGCCGACCCGGGGGCGGCGGCCGACCGCCACGAGGGGTCGCTACTCGGGCTGATGTTCTTCGAGCCCAGCACGCGCACGAAGATGAGTTTCGCCGCCGCGATGAAGCGGCTGGGCGGGGACATCGTGGACATGGGTCCGGTCGGCTCCTCGAGCGTAAAGAAAGGCGAGAGCCTCGCAGACACCGTCCGGGTCGTCGAGGGCTACGCCGACGCGCTCGTGATGCGCCACCCCAGCGAGGGGTCGGCCAAGATGGCAAGCGAGTTCGTCGACGTGCCTCTCATCAACGCCGGCGACGGGGCCGGCCAGCACCCCACCCAGACCCTGCTGGACCTGTACACCATCCGCGAGTCGGCGGGGCTGGACGACCTGACTATCGGGATCATGGGCGACCTGAAGTACGGCCGGACGGTCCACTCGCTGGCCTACGCCCTGACCAACTTCGACACCCGCCAGCACTTCATCAGTCCCGAGAGCCTCAAACTCCCCCGGAACGTTCGCTACGACCTCCACGAGGCTGGCTCTGGGGTGAAAGAACACACCGAACTCGAGGGGATCCTGCCGAGCCTGGACGTCCTGTACGTCACCCGGATCCAGCGCGAGCGGTTCCCCGACGAGTCCGAGTACCGGCAGGTCGCCGGGGAGTACCAGATCGACACCGACACGCTCGCGGACGCCCGCGAGGACCTCCGGGTCATGCACCCACTTCCGCGCGTCGACGAGATCGACCACGAGATCGACAAAACCGACCACGCCCGCTACTTCCAGCAGGCCCACAACGGCGTGCCGGTGCGGATGGCCCTGCTCGACCTGATGCTAGACTGACCATGGGAAACGACAAACAGCTCCGCGTCAGCAAGATCGAAAACGGCACCGTCATCGACCACATCACCGGCGGCCAGGCGCTGAACGTGCTCGCCATCCTGGGTATCGACGGCACCGCAGGGGAGGTGGTCTCGATCGGAATGAACGTCCCCTCCGAGCGGCTGGGCCGGAAGGACGTCGTCAAGGTCGAGGGCCGGGAACTCTCACAGAGCGAACTCGACGTGCTCTCGCTCATCGCCCCCGAGGCCACCATCAACATCATCCGCGACTACGACGTCGTCGAGAAACACGTCGTCCACCGCCCCGAGCGGGTGACCGGCGTGCTCCAGTGTCCCAACCACAACTGCATCTCGACCGAGGACGAACCCGTCGAGTCGAAGTTCGCGGTCACCGACGACGGCGTCCGCTGTGAGTACTGCGACACCATCATCCGCGAGGACCTGGCCGCTCACATTCTGGTCTGAGCCGACGGGAGCCGGACCGTGGCCACGGTCCCGCCCTGGTCGGGGCTGTCGATCGTCAACTGCCCGTCGTTCCACTCGACACACCACTTTGCCACCCAGAGCCCGAGCCCGCTCGTATGACGGAGGGCTCGCTCCTGACCCGACAGCGCCTCCAGCTCCGCGTCCGGGATCCCGGGGCCGTCGTCGGCGATGCGGACCACCGTCTCCCGCCCGTCGGGCTCGACACGGACCGACACCGTGCGGTCCTTGGGGTCGTTCGCTACGTCGGCGTCACCGTCGGCACCCCATCCGTGTGTCACGGCGTTTTCGAGCAGGTTCTCGACGGCGAGGTCGACCATCTCGTCTGCCCGGGCCGGGCAGTTCCCGGGCGCGTCGAACTCTACCGTCGCGCCGGGGTAGGTCTCCCTGACCGCCTCGCACTGCCTGCGGACGAGGCCTGTGACGTTCCGGGTCGTCGCGTCACCCTCAAGCTGTTCGAGACGCCGGTCGAGCGCCCGGGCGGTGTCCCCGAACTCGACGAGGCGGCGGCCTTTCTCGCGGACCACGTCCACCCTGGAGTCGTCGATCCCGTACTCCTCGACGAGCCCCTCCAGGCGCATGAGCACGACGTTGAGGTCGTTTCGGAGGTTGTGCCGGAGCACGCGGTTGAGCACTGAGAGGCGCTGTTCGCGCCGTTTCCGGTCGGTGATGTCGCGGATAACTCCGAGCGTGCCGGCGAACTCGCCGTCCTCGCCGGGGAGCAAGGCGAGATGGAGGTCACAGGGGATGGTGTCGCCGTAGGCAGTCCGGATCTCGACCTCGCAGCGGCGGCTCCCCTCCGGGTCGTTCGCGACGAGGTCCTCGATCAGCCCCAGGCTGGTCTCGATGTCCTCCTCGTCCAGCAGCATCGTGACGGGAGCGCCGACAAGCTCCTCGCGGCTGTACCCGATGCCGAACTTCCGGACCGCCACATCGTTGACCCACGTGATCTGCCCGTCCGGGTCGAGCGTGTAGACCCCGTCGTGGATGTTCGTCAGGATCGTCTCGTACAGCTCCAGAGAGTCCCGGCGACCCTTGCGGTCGGTGATGTCCCGAACCGCACAGACCAGTCTGTCCCCCCCGGTCCGGGTCAGCGAGAGCTCCTGGCGGAACGTCGACCCGTCCCGTCGGCGGCCCACGGCTTCCCCGCGCCAGCTTCCGGTCTCCCGGACCTGCGGGAGCACCTCCGTCTCGAGGCGCTCCCGTTCGGCGTCTTCGTACAGCCCATGCCAGCTTCGGCCAACCAGGTCCGCCGGGTCCTCGTAGCCGTACAGCTCCGCGTGGGGTCGGTTGACGTACTGGTAGACCCCTTCCTCGAGAACCGCCACGCCGTCCATCGTCGCCTCCAGCGCGCGGGCCAGCGCCGGGTCTTCCCCAGTCGCTTCCGGTCCACTCATCGCAGGGTATCGAGCTATACCCCACACGGGTTAAAAAAGGTACCCGCTGGCCGCTATCGCCCCGCTACCGGGCCCGCAAACAGTAAATCCGAGCCGAGACGACTCCCCACGTGCGCTACCACGTCATCTCGAACGACGACCGCCGCCGCGAGACCGCGGTCGAGACACTCGAGGGTGCGGGATTCGAGGTCGTCGAGGAGTACGACCCCGAGTCGGTCGTCGTCACCCTCGGCGGGGACGGGACGATCCTCTACGCCGCGCGGACGTTCAGGGAGCCGACACTGCTGCCGGTGCGGACCGCGGGCTCGGCCGGGCTGCGGACCGAACTCGACGACGACCGGCTTGTCGAGGCCGTCGGGGCGATCGAGGCCGGCGCGTACACCACGACCGAGCACCGCAAGCTCGCAGCCTACCGCGACGGCGAGGAACTGCGTGGGTCCTTCGGCGCGCTCAACGAGGTGAGTCTCCACCACGGCTCCCCACTGATGGCCGCCGTCTTCGCCGTCCGGGTCCGCGATGGAGAGCGGGTGGTGTTCGAGCGCGTCGTCGGCGACGGGGTGCTGGTCGCGACTCCCTTCGGCTCCACCGGCTACTACCGGTCGGTCACTGGCGGGACCTTTACCGACGGGCTGGGACTCGCGTTCAACAACGTCCACGCCCCCGCGGGCGTGCCCGACCAGGTCGGCCTCTCCGCCGGGGCCACCGTCGAGTTCGAGGTCGTCGAGTCTACCCACGCCTCCGACGCCGTCCTGACGCGGGACAACGCCCCGGAGACCGTCGACCTCGCCGTCGGCGAGCCCGTCACGGTTCGCTACTCGGACCGGCGGGTGTCGATGGTCTCCGTGGACGGACGGTGAGCGCGGCCGGAGAAGATAGCGGCCGCCGTTACAGTTCGTCGGCCAGCTCGTCGGCGTCGATGTCGGCCTCGTCGAGGGCCGCCTCGAGGTCGCCGCCACCGCCACCCATACCGCCCATGCCGCCCATCATGCCGGGCATGCCCATGCCGCCGCCAAGCTCCTCCTGAACGATGATCCGGTCGACCTCAAGTAACTGGGTGAGCTGCTGGGCGATCTGCTGTTTGCCCATCATCCACTGCTGGTTCATCGTCAGCTGCGGGGTGGCCTCGATGTACAGCGTCTCCTTCTCGACCTCGACGGTCTCGTACTCGGGGCCGTCCTCGTCCTCGTCGCCGCCTTCGTCTTCCTCGTCTTCCGCGTCGGCCTCCTCCTCGTCGGGCTCGACGATCTGCTCTTCCTCGACGGTGTCGGTCTGGAACCAGACCTCAAGCTCCATGTCCAGCAGCATCTCGATGAGCCCCTGGGCCTTGGCCTCGCGGTCCTCGACCTCCTCGACGACCTCGTACTCGTACTCGATGTCCTCGCCGGCCAGCGGGTGGTTGAAGTCGACGCGCGCGCGGCCACCGATGATCGTCTCGACGAAGCCCTGCTGGCCGTCGACCTGGACCTGCGCGCCGGGGTAGCGGTCATCCTCGGGGATCTTGTCCTTGCTGACCGTCCGGACCTCCTCGTCGTCGTACTCGCCGAAGGCCTCGCTGGCGGGGACGACGACGTCGCCGGCCTCGCCGACCTCCTTGCCGACGATGTCGGCCTCGACGGAGTCGAAGATGTGACCCTCGCCGAGCACGATGGTCCGCGGGCCGAACTCCTGGTCGGCCTCGACCTCCGCCTCCTCGGCGACATCGGCGTCGGTGGTGTCGACCAGCCGGCCGCCCTCGACGGTCCGGGCGGTGTAGTCGAGCCTGATGAAGTCGCCGTGCTGGAGCCCCTCGGGTTCGGTCTCCTCGGTGTCTTCGGCCTCGTCGCTCTCTACTTCCGCGTCGGCGTCCTCGGGTGTCTCGTCCGGTTCCTCGGCCACCTCGGCCTCCTCGGACTCAGGGTCGTCGCTCATACTTCCCGGTCAGTCGTTGCACTCTTAAGGACACCGCTTCGGGCCGCACCTGCCCTCGGCAAGCCGGGGTCGACCACCGGCGTTTAGCCGCTCCGCCCCCTCCGCCCGGTCATGTACGAGGTCGAACTGAAAGTCCGTGCCGACCACGGCGCCGTCCACGACCGACTCGACGCGCTCGGGGCGACCCGGGTCGGACGGGTCCGCCAGGTCGACACCTACTACGACGCTCCCCACCGCGACTTCGCAGAGACCGACGAGGCGCTTCGGGTCCGCGAGGAGACCGCTGTGGCCGGCAGGGGCGACGAGCAAGGAGGCCGGGGCGATGGGACGGAGACGCGGGTCACGTACAAGGGCCCGCTGGTCGAACGCGAGTCGAAGACCCGCGAGGAGGCCGAGACCGCCGTCGCGGACGCGGACGCGATGCGAGCGGTCCTCGACGGGCTGGGGTTCCAGCCGGCCGCCACAGTCCGGAAGGAGCGCGAGCGCTACCGGGCCGAGGGCTACACCGTCACGCTCGACGCCGTCGACGGCCTCGGGGAGTTCGTCGAGGTCGAGACCGAGGTCTCCGGGAACGCCGAGGTCGAGGCCGCCCGCGAGGGTGCGACGGCGCTGCTGGAGCGACTCGGGCTGGACCCTGGCGCGGGGATCCGGACCTCCTACCTGGGGTTGCTTCTCGAGGCAGGCGAGGAACCCGGCGCGTGACCGGCCAGCCACCCTGAACCGGCGTGCTCGGCGGTACGAACTCCGTAAGCTATAGACCGGGTGGTTTCGAACGGGGGAGACGATGACCGAGCGGAACATCCACGTCGAGCCCGCCGCGGGGCAGGCCGTCGCCGACCAGGGGATCGAGATCGTCGAGCGCAAGGGGGTGGGCCACCCCGACTCGGTCTGTGACGGGGTCGCCGAGAGCGTCTCGCGGGCGCTCGCGCGGACCTATCTCGACCGCTTCGGCACCGTCCTCCACTTCAACACCGACGAGACCCAGCTCGTCGCGGGTACCGCCGCACCCGCCTTCGGCGGCGGCGAGGTGCTCGAACCCATCTACCTGCTGGTCGTCGGCCGCGCGACGAAGCAGTACCGGGGCGAGCGGATCCCCGCCGAGTCCATCGCCCTGGAGACGGCCCGCGAGTACCTCGACGAGTCGCTTCCCCACCTCGACGTCGGCTCGGACGTGGTCGTCGACGTGGACCTGGGGGAGGGCAGCGGCGACCTCCAGAACGTCTTCGGCGAGGACAACGCCGTTCCGATGGCCAACGACACCAGCTACGGCGTGGGCCACGCGCCGCTGACCGAGACCGAGCAGGTCGTCTACAACACCGAGCGCCGCCTCGTCACCGAATACGCCGCCGACAACCCCGAGGTCGGCCAGGACGTGAAGGTGATGGGCAAACGTGAGGGCGACCACGTCGACGTCACCGTCGCCGTCGCGATGGTCGACGAGCACGTCGAGGACATGGCCGCCTACCGCCGGGCGGTCGACGGCGTCAACGAGTACGTCCGCGACCTCGCGGGCGAGTACACCGACCGCGACGTGACGATCCACGTCAACACCGCCGACGACTACGAGGAAGGATCGGTCTACCTCACCACCACGGGAACCAGCGCCGAGCAGGGCGACGACGGCTCGGTCGGCCGGGGCAACCGCGCCAACGGCCTCATCACCCCCAACCGCCCGATGAGCATGGAGGCCACCAGCGGCAAGAACCCCGTCAACCACATCGGCAAGATCTACAACCTCCTCTCCACCGAGATCGCCCAGGCCGCCGTCGAGGAGGTCGAGGGGATCCGCCAGCTCCAGGTCCGGCTGCTCAGCCAGATCGGCGAGCCCATCGACCAGCCACACGTCGCCGACGCCGAGGTCG
>Ga0207714_1001329_pt1 | contig 15885 bp, 16 predicted proteins | sample PonA232FremontCA_2_FD_187270 | JGI IMG/M metagenome (GOLD analysis project Ga0207714, IMG submission 187270) | Marine sediment microbial community from Fremont, CA, USA - Pond A23 Sediment 2 (SPAdes) | ecosystem: Environmental > Aquatic > Marine > Unclassified | place: USA: Fremont, California... | reverse complement strand
GATCTCATAACCGCTCACCGGGGCATCGACGAACGCCAGCCGCCCGCTCACCCGCCGCAGCTGCTTGTCCGGCGCCAGCGTCGTGTCGATATCGAGCAGACCGAACCCGGGTGTCGAGCCGGGGCTGCCCTCGACCCCGTCCGGGTCGTGAACGGCATGCCCGAGCATCTGAAACCCGCCGCAGATACCCATCACCCGGCCGCCATAGCGCAGATGGCGCTGCAGATACGCCGCCCAGCCACGCTCACGCAGCCACTCGAGATCGCCGCGGGTATTCTTCGACCCCGGCAGCACGACCAGATCGCAGGGCGGGATCGAATCGCCAGGCCCGATGTAGCGGAAATCGACCTGCGGATGCAGCCGCAGCGGATCGAAATCCGTGTGGTTGCTGATCCGCGGCGTCGCCGGCACCACCACGCGCAGCGTCGCCTCGTCCGCGGTGCCGGCCTCCGCCGGCGCCACGTCGCGCGAAAGCGAATCCTCCGCCTCCAGGTACAGCCCGTGCAGATACGGCAGCACCCCGTACACTTTCTTGCCGGTGTGCCCCTCCAGCCAGTCCAGGCCCGGCTGCAGCAATGAGATATCGCCACGGAAACGGTTCACCAGGAAACCGGTCAGGCGTGCCTGTTCGCTCGGCGACAGCAGCGCCAGCGTACCGACGAACTGCGCAAACACCCCGCCCCGGTCGATATCGCCGACGAGAATCACCGGGCAGTCCACCGCCTCGGCAAAACCCATATTGGCGATATCGTTCTCGCGCAGGTTGATCTCGGCGGGACTGCCCGCGCCCTCGACCAGCACGACGTCATACGCCGCCGCCAGCCGCGCATGCGCCGCCAGCGTCGCCTCGCGGGCGACCCGCTTGTAGTCATGGTAATCGCGCGCATCGAGATCCGCGGCCGGGTAACCGTTGACAATCACCTGGGCATTGCGGTCCCCGGTCGGCTTCAGCAGCACCGGATTCATATCGGTGACCGGCTCGATCCCGGCCGCCCGCGCCTGCACCGCCTGCGCCCGTCCGATCTCCCCGCCGTCGGAGGCCACCGCACTGTTGAGCGCCATGTTCTGTGGCTTGAATGGCGCCACGCGGATGCCGTGGCGCGAGAGCAGACGACAAAGCCCGGTCACGACCGCGCTCTTGCCGGCATCCGAGGTGGTGCCCTGGATCATCAAGGTCGCGGCGGGGCGGGGCACGGCGGTCTCCAGTCATCTCTACGCGCGCGGAGCCTACCGGAACGGTGGGGTGAGAGCTACACGGGACGCTGTACAGCCGGGGGCATGCCTGGTAGTTTCGAACCTTATCAGCGAGAGGCGGCGTGCGGCCGTCTATGCGCGCCTCGATTCCGATTCATGATAGGCGGCGACTCGTCGTGTTTCAGCACGACCAATCCCCGCTTAATACCTGTTACACGGATTAGGGCACGTCTGATTATCGGGAGCCCGACCTGCATCATTCTTCAATCGGCCGCCCGGTTTTAATCAGAGTATCCTTGGCGGCCGTGGATCAGCACTCCATACACTCTTCGTATCGAGAGCGCCATTATGAAGAAGATCGACACCGCAAAGCTCGACCGGATCGTCGGTGATGCCAATCGCGCGGCCGATGCGCGCAGTCAGGGCTACCGCGAGCGTGCCCTGAAACTGTTCCCCTGGGTCTGCGGCCGGTGTGCCCGTGAGTTCACGCGGGCCAATGTGCGGGAGCTTACCGTGCATCATCGGGACCACGACCATCACAACAACCCGGCGGACGGCAGCAACTGGGAGTTGCTGTGCATCTACTGCCACGACAATGAACACCAGCGTGAGCTGGAGGCGCGGAATAATCCAGGGGTTGGGGAAGAGCAGCGTCAGGGGGCTACGCATTCGCCGTTTGCGGGGTTGAAGTCGATGTTGGAGGGCGGTGGGGAGGGCGAATAGGGGGCCTTACCGCGCGCCAGGTTTGCCCCAGTCGGAGTAGGGGTGATGCACGAGGCTGGCGTTGTAATAACGCGGATCGCCGGTAACCTCTGCGCCGATCCAGCCTGGCAGCTCGAAGGCCTCTTCGGCGCTCGCGAGTTCGATCTCTGCCACGACCAGCCCGGCATTGGCGCCGTAGAACACGTCGATCTCCCAGGTATGGCCGGCGTGCGGGACCCGATACCGGGTCTTCTCAATCAATGCTCGTTGGCAGAGCCCGTCGAGCATCTCCGCGGCATCCCCCGGTGGGATCGGATACTCGTACTCGGCCCGCTGCGCGCCGACGGTGATGCCCTTGATCGTCAATTGCGCATCGCCGTCTGCGAGGCGAATGCGGACCGTGCGTTCGGGCTCGGTGTTGAGAAAGCCCTGGCGTATTTCGCTACTGCTGGCGGTCCCCTCGTGCCAGTCGCCGGAGGCCACGAGGAATTTGCGCTCGATCTCGATTCCCATCAGCAATCCCGGTCACACTCAATGAGCCGCCCGGCGCACGGGCGGGATGATCGTTCGGGCAAAAGCATGCAGGATGCGGGCAGCGGTCGAAACCCGGATCAGCGGAATCACGAACGATGTCGGCAGGGCCCGCGTGCCCGCCGGGCCTCGGGACATACAGTCATGGGACAATATCGCGATGAACCAAAATCCCACCACGGCGTCCGCGACCGCCCACTGCGATATCTATTATGACGGCGCGTGCCCGTTGTGCCGCGCGGAGATCGATTTTTATCGGCGCATCGGGACCCGAGCGCGCTTTCACGATCTGACCGGCGGCGGCGCGACGCCCGTCGGCGTCTGCCGCGCCGATGCACTTGCGCGATTCCACGTGACCGACGCCGGCGGACGGGTCCGTTCCGGGGCCCGCGCCTTCGCCGAGCTCTGGAAGGCTTCACCCGGCGCCTGGCGTATCCTGGGGCATATCGCCGCCGTGCCGCCGTTCGTCTGGATCGCCGAGGCCGTATATCGCCTGTTCCTGCGTATACGCCCGCGACTCCAGCGCCTGTATCGGGATCGAGTGGGGGCGGGGCATTGATCGTGTCATTCGACAGAGTGGACGGATTTTCCACCCCGAGGGTTCGCGGGATGACCGGCCATGGGCAGGGCAGGTGGCGCCCGTGTGCAGAGGGCATCGGGGAAGCAGTATGCGCGTAGCGGTGATCGGCTCCGGTGTGGCGGGACTGGCCTGCGCCCGGCGCCTGGCCGCGGCCGGGGTGTCGCCGGTCGTGCTCGACAAGGGGCGCGAGGTCGGTGGCCGTTTGGCCACCCGCGTCAGCCGCAGCGGCTGGCAGTTCGATCACGGCGCGCAGTTCGTCACCGCGCAGGAGCCGGAATTCGCTCATTGGCTGGCGTCACTGGGGGCGGACGGCGAGGCCGCTCAATGGATGGACGGGGATGCAACGGTGCGCTGGGTCGGCATGCCCGATATGCGCGCCATCGCCCGTTACCTCGCCCGGGGACTGGATGTCCGGCAGGGATACGAGGTGACCTCGATCCAGCCGGATGGTTCGGGCTGGCGGGTGTTCTCCGGCGCAACGGGCGAGCAATTCGACCGGGTCGTAGTGACGGTGCCCGCGCCGCAAATGGCGGGCCTGCTCGGGGCCGATCATCCACTGGTGCTGGAATCGGCAGAGGTCCGCCTTGCGCCGTGTCTGACCCTGATGGCGGCGGTCGATGGCGAGGGACCGTGCCCATTTACCGCGCGCAGCGATGCTACGGCGTCCCTCGCCTGGATTGCCCGGGACAACAGCAAGCCCGGGCGCCCGGACGGGCCTGGCGGCGCCTGGGTCGCACACGCGACCCCGGAATGGAGTGCCAGGCATCTGGAAGCGCAGCCGCAGGAAATCGTTGAGTACCTGTTGCCCGAACTGCTCGATCAGGTCGAGGCGCGCCCCGATCAGGTCCTGTATGCGGCGGGTCACCGCTGGCGTTTCGCGAAAGTGACCGCGCCGCTTGGGCGGGCGTTTCTGCGGAGTCCATGCGCCACGCTGTACGCCGGCGGTGACTGGTGTATCGGGCCCCGTGTCGAGTCCGCCTGGTCCAGTGGCCGTGCCATGGCGGCGGATATTCTGGATCGCTGAGCCCCGGGGCGCCGGGCTCCGAGTGCCCCGGCTCGAGCTGGCGCAACATGCAGGTCAGGTCGTGGTTGATGTGCTCGCTGGTTATGGCTTCTGGATCGGCGAGTCGCCAGGCAGCTGCGGCAGTTTCGCGAGCGCTCCTGCATAGCCAGCGTGATTGAACCCGCGCTCTTCCTTCATGATCCCGAACATCTCCACGGCGAGGATATGCCCGATCATCAACACGGCTTCATCGCGCGGGTAGCCCTCGCCCGTAAGCCGTTCAAGGGTCTCGGCGGTTTCCGGGGGCTCGTCGTCGCTGATCTGCTTCTCCACCGCCTCCACGACCGCCTTGCGCAGTTGTGCGGCCTCGTTCTCGTCCATTCCGGCTCTCCCTTTCGTTCCATGGTCCGCGACCGTACAGCGCCGGGGCCGAGTGATCCAGACGGGACAGAGGTATCATCCGCCGCGGCGCGGTCCGTGACCCGCGCGGGCGCCGTGCTGCAACGCGCCGCCCGCATGCGGCCCCGCAGCACTGGTGTTATCGGCTGGAGTCGAGGTGGCCATACGGGCGACCATCAGGCGATGAGCATGAACCGTATAATGACCGGTTGGCGGAGCCGGCAGGGTTCCGGGATAACCTGTCGGTGCCGGAGGCGGTATGAATGAGCGGATGGGGCCGCTGGGCATGACGCCCGGGCAGTACCGGGCGGGCGGTGGGCTGGAGATCTCTTACGCGACGGCGTCGACGGCGGTTGGCCTGTTGATGATGGCGGCGACCGATCGCGGCCTTTGTTTCGTGCAGTTCGGGGACGACGAGGGGGCGCTGCGGGCGCGCCTGGAGGCGGAGTACCCGGACGCGTCGCTGGCGCCGATGCCGCCCGGCACGGACACGGCGTTCGATGCCTGGATGGCGGGGCTGCGTGCACGGCTGCAGGGCGCGCCGGCCGGCAGCGATCTGCCGCTGGATATCCGCGGCACAGCGTTCCAGATGAAGTTGTGGAAATTCCTGCAGGGTATACCGGCCGGGCAGACGCGCAGTTATGCGGGCGTGGCGGCCGGGATCGGCCGGCCCGCCGCGGTGCGGGCGGTAGCCGGGGCCTCTGCCGCCAATCGCGTCGCACTGGCTGTTCCCTGTCATCGCGTGATCCGCGGTGACGGTGCGCTGGGCGGTTATCGCTGGGGTCTGCAGCGCAAACGGGCCCTGCTGGAACGCGAAGCGGCCTGCAACGGCGGCAAAGTCTGACCGGTATATCGACAGGCCCCTGGTGGTGAGGCCGATGAGAGGTTGTTGATGTCCGCTCGCCACGGCGTTCATCTCTGCCGTTTTCGTGTGCGCCTGCGGCCCGGTCACGCTGGTACCATGCGCCCCCTTTGAGCGCGGGCGTTTCCTTGATGCAAACCGGTCTCGTGATCGCGGCGGCATTGCTCGCCGATGCGCTGCTTGGCGAGATGCGCCGGGGGCACCCGCTGGTCGGCTTCGGCGTGCTGGCCGCGCGCGTCGAGCGCGCCCTGAATCGCCGTGATTTCCCGGCTGCACTGCGCCGGGTGCTGGGGGGCGTCGGCCTGCTGTTGGTCGTGGCCCCGCTGGTCCTGGCGGCCGTGTGGCTCGCGGACGCACCGTACGGCTGGGCCTTCGAGGTGCTCGTACTCTACCTGGCGCTGGGGCTGCGCAGCCTCGGCGAGCATGCGCGTCGCGTGCAAAAGGCGCTCGACAGCGACGATATCGACTCGGCCCGCGCCGCCGTGGGCATGATGGTGAGCCGTGACGTCCGTGCGCTCGATCGCCGCGGGGTGGCGGCGGCGACGATCGAATCGGTGCTGGAGAACGGTAATGACGCCGTGTTCGGTACGCTGTTCTGGTTCGCGGTCGCCGGGGCGCCGGGGGCGCTGGCGTATCGGCTCGTCAACACCCTCGATGCCATGTGGGGCTATCGCACGGAACGCCTGGCCGCGTTCGGGTGGACGGCCGCCCGGCTCGACGATGCGATGAACTGGCCGGCGGCCCGACTGACCGCGCTCACCTACGGTCTGGTGGGGCTTGCACCCCTGCGGGCGCTGCGCTGCGCCTGGCTTCAGGGCGGGCGCACGGACAGCCCGAATGCCGGTTGCGTGATGGCGGCGGGTGCGGGCGCGCTGGGCGTGCGCGTCGGCGGTCCGGGCGTATATCATGGTCGGCGGACATGGCGGCCGCGGTTCGGGGTCGGTCGGCGCCCGGACGCGGCGGCGATCGGCGCGGCCACGGGGCTCGTCATCAACGGCGCCCTGGTCTGGACCGGGATTGCCTGTGTCGCCGGCTGGTGGTTCGCGTAGACGGGGTATTCCTCCTGTAGTGGCCTGGGCGTCGCGCCGAGTCTGGTGGAACGCGTACAACCGTGGCGGTGTGACTGGGGTATTGAGCAATGCAGCGTAGACACGGAGGCAACCTCGGCGAGATGATCCGGGCGATGGGGCGTTCGGAGTCGGACTGGCTCGATCTGTCGACCGGGATCAATCCGCACCCCTGGGAGGCGCCGACGCCGCCGCCGGCCAACTGGTATCAACTGCCCGATCCGCATGATGGCCTGGTCGAGGCCGCGGCGGCGTACTACGCCAGCGACGCCGTCCTGCCGGTGCCCGGTTCGCAGTCGGCACTCACGATGCTGCCGTGGCTGCGCGGCCGTTCCCGCGTGGCGGTGATCGATCCCGGTTATTCCGAACATGCCGCTGCCTGGGCGCGCGCCGGTCACGATGTGGTACCGCTGTCCTCGCCCCAGCTCTCCGGCGGCGCCGGCACGGCTTTCGATGTGCTTGTGGTGATCAACCCGAATAATCCCGATGGCACGTATTTCGAGCCGGAGACGCTGCTCGAATGGCGCACCCGCATAGCCAGCCGGGGCGGCTGGATGATCGTCGATGAAGCCTTCGTCGATACCACGCCTGATTACAGCCTTGCGCCTCAGGCGCCTTTGCCCGGGCTCCTGCTTCTTCGCTCCATCGGCAAGTTCTTCGGGTTGGCGGGTATGCGGATCGGATTCGCGCTCGGCCCGGACGACCTCCTGCAGCCCCTGGAAGAGGCGCTCGGCCCCTGGTCGGTGAACGGCCCCGCCCGCTGGGTGGCCCGCAATGCTCTGGGCGACCGTGCCTGGCAGGGCGTCATGCGGAGCCGTCTGCGCGAGGAAGGGGACCGCCTCGGCGAACTGCTCGCGCATCATTTCGGGCGCCGTGCGGTCGGTACCCCCCTGTTCCGGACCGTGCTCACCCCGCATGCGGCGAGGATCCACGAGTCGTTGGCGCGACAGGGGATACTCGTGCGCCTGCTCGATCACCAGAACGGTCTGCGCTTCGGCCTGCCCCCCGATGAGGCGGGCTGGCGACGTCTGGACGTCGGGCTTGCCGATGTGATGGCCGAGGTCATGAGCCGCGCATGACGCTGCGGACGCTGATCACCGGTCTGCTGATCGCCATGAGCACGCCGCTCATGGCGGGCATCGTCGTGACCGACGATCGTGGTCGCGAGGTTCGCCTGGATGCCCCCGCCAAGCGGATCGTCAGCCTGGCGCCGCATGTCACCGAGTCGCTGTTCGAGGCGGGTGCCGGTGATCGGATCGTCGCGACCGTCAATCACAGCGATTATCCCGCGGCGGCAGCAGACATCCCGAGGATCGGCGGCTACGATCGGGTCAATATCGAGCGCATCCTCGAGCTCGACCCGGACCTTGTCATCGGTTGGGAGAGCGGCAACGCGCAGGGCCAGCTCCAGCGACTGCAGGAGCTCGGGCTGACGCTCTACGTCAGCGAGCCGCGCGCACTGTCGACGATCGGCGAGAGCCTTGAGCGGTTCGGGCGCCTCGCCGGCACGCGGGATTCCGCCCTGGAAGCGGCAAGGGCGTATCGCGAGCGCCTGGCCGCGCTTCGAGAGCGTTACGCGGACCGGGAATCCATCGATGTGTTCTACCAGATCTGGAACGAACCGCTGATGACGATCAATGGCGAACACCTGATCAGCGACGTGATCCGCGGCTGCGGCGGCCGTAATGTTTTCGCGGAACTTTCCAACATCGCGCCCCGTGTCAGTACGGAGGCCGTGGTCACGCGGGATCCCGCGGTCATCGTCGCCAGCGGTATGGGAGAGGAGCGTCCGGAATGGCTCGAGGACTGGAAACGGTGGTCCGAAGTGCGCGCCGTTGCCGAGAACAACCTGTACTTCATTCCGCCGCAGTACCTGCAGCGGCATACCCCCCGCATCCTGACCGGAATGGAACGCTTGTGCGAACAACTGGTGAATGCGCGCGGTTAGCGTTTTGCCTGTTTTGGATCTTCGTCGGGCTCTCGATGCAGACGGCCGCGGCATCCGAGAATGATGGCGGCGCATCTTCAGCCGCGGATGATCTGGCGACGATTCAGCTCCCCGAGGGGCTGTCACTCTACCGTGCGAATTACGCCTTGCCGATCACGTGGAGTGATGATGCCGCGGGTTCGGAAGATGTCGAGTTCAAATACCAGTTGAGCTTTCGGTATCAGGTCGCCCGCACCCCCGTGTATGTCGCCTACACGCAGACCGCGTATTTCCGCTGGCTCGACGACGAGAACTCGCGCCCATTCCGCGAGACCAACTACAATCCCGAGATCTGGTACCGCTTTCGTCCAGGGCGTCTGCGGCCGGATTGGCTGGCACTCGATATCGGGTTCGAGCACGAGTCCAACGGCGAAGAGCAGCCGGCTTCACGCAGCTGGGATCGTACCTACGTCCGGGCGTGGTTCGATCAGGATCGCTGGTCCGGCTCGCTCAAGGTCTGGTCACGTGTACCCGATGGTGAACCGTCGACGCCGGAAGACCCGGATGGCGACGACAACCCCGGCATCGTCGATTACTACGGCCACCACGAACTGCGGCTCGAATACACGTTCGATGACGGGCAGCGGTTGTCCGCAATGAGCCGCTACTCGTTCTCGGATCACCACGGTGCACTGCGCCTTGATTACGCCTGGCCGACCGGTGGTGGCAGCGGGTACTGGTACGCGCAGCTGTTCAGCGGCTACGGCGAGAGCCTGGAGACGTTCCGCGACAAGCGCACGCGGATCGGGATCGGGTTTGCGTTGTTGAATTGAAGAGGGCGAAGGGCGAAGGGCGAAGGGCCGAGGGCGGCCTACCGTCGAAGGATTCGCTCCCGGGCAGCATTAATCCGTGACGATGGAATCTGCCTCGACCCATTGGGTATAGTCGGTATTCAACGCAACCTGCGCCCTATGGCCCTTCGCCCTTCGCCCTTCGCCCTTTCCTACCGCTCCACGAACGCCCGCTCGATCAGATAATCCCCCTGCTCACCGCGGCGAGGGCTGATGGTCATGCCCTTCGAATCCAGCAGGCTGCAGGTGTCGCTGAGCATCGCCGGGTTGCCGCAGACCATCGCGCGGTCGGTGGCCGGGTCGAGTGGCTCGATACCCAGATCCTCGAACAGCTGCCCGTTGCGGATGAGATCGGTCACGCGGCCGCGGTGGGGGAATTCCTCGCGGGTGACGGCCGGGTAGTAGCGCAGCTGCCCGCGCACCATCTCGCCGAAGATCTCGTCGTTCGGCAGCGTCTCCGTGATGTACCTGCGGTAGGCGAGTTCGCTGACATAGCGCACGCCGTGGAACAGGATGACCTGGTCGAACTGCTCGTAGGTGTCGAAATCCTTGATCAGGCTGAGGAATGGCGCCAAGCCGGTGCCCGTTGCGAGCAGGAACAGGCGGCGGCCCGGGCGCAGGTCGTCGAGGACCAGGGTGCCGGTCGGCTTGCGGCTGATGAGGATGCGGTCGCCCGGCTGGACGTGCTGCAGGCGCGAGGTGAGCTGGCCGTCGGGCACTTTGATGCTGAGGAATTCGAGTTCCTCTTCGTAATTCGTGCTGGCGATGCTGTAGGCCCGCACGACCGGTTTCTGCTCGCCCTCGAGACCGAGCATGACGAACTCGCCGTTGCGGAACCGGAAACCGGGATCACGCGTCGTGCGGAAGCTGAACAGCTTCTCGTTCCAGTGGTAGACGCTGGTGACGGTTTCCGCTGCGTAATTCGCTGCCATGGCTCGTAAAGGCCTCCGTTGGATAGCTCCGGTCCGCGATGGGGCCGCGAACGGCGTGGTCTGCGGGCCCGTATGCCGCATCCCGGCGCGGGGACTCCTCACCGGATTGGATCGATGTCCTTCTTGCCCCGACCACGCCGCCCGCATACCCGGCACGGCGATTCTACAACAGAAGATCGCCCCCGGATTGATCCCGATCAACCGCCGGCTTCAGGCCAGCCATCCTCGCCAACCAGGTGATCCAGGGGGATCCGTTGCGCCCAGTCTTCGCGCTCCAGCATGGGCTGGTCGTAGAACGCATCCACATGCCCGAGGCAGAGGATTGCGATCGGCTTTGCGCCGGCCGGCATGCCGAGCAGCTCGGACACGGCATCCGGATCGAACAGCGAGACCCAGCCCATGCCCAGGCCCTCCGCGCGCGCTGCGAGCCACAGGTTCTGGATCGCGCATGCGGCCGAGGCCAGGTCCATCTCCGGCATCGTGCGCCGGCCGAAAACATGGCGCTCACGGCCGTCACGGAGCGCGACGACGAGCAGTTCACCGCAGTCACGCATACCTTCGACCTTGAGCCGCATGAATTCGTTCCGTCGCTCGCCAGGCGCATCCGCCGTGCGCTCGCGCTCGGCCTCGACCAGCGCATGCAGCCGCTCGCGCAGCCCGTCGGAGGTGATGCGGATGAACCGCCAGGGCTGCATGTAACCGACGCTCGGCCCGAGGTGGGCGGCCTGCAGCAGTCGGGTCAGCGTTGCCGGTTCTACCGGATCCGGCCGGAAGTGGCGCATATCGCGGCGCTCGGCGATGACGCGATAGAGCGCGTCGATCTCGGGGGCGCTGTAGCGGTGCTCCGACATTAAGGGCGATGGGTCAGAATTCGACACCGGGCTGTGCCTTGATGCCCTGTTCAAAGGCGTGTTTGACCTTGCGGACCTCGCTTACGGTATCCGCCAGTTCGATCAGTTCGGGCTGTGCGTCCCTGCCGGTGACGATCACCGTCTGGTGGCGCGGGCGGAACTCCAGCGCCTCGACCACCCGCTCGACCGGGATATGCCCATATTTGATGACGTAGGTGAGCTCATCGAGCACGATCAGCTTGAGGTCCTCGTTCTCGAGCAGAAGCTCGGCGTGCTCCCAAGCGGCAATCGCGGCCTGGCGGTCTTTCTCCCGGTCGCGGGTCTCCCAGGTGAAACCGGTACCCATCACGTGATATTCGACATTGGGCTGGTCGGCGAAGAACCGGTGGTCGCCGGAGTCCCAGGTTCCCTTGATGAACTGGACGACTCCGCCGCTGAACCCGTGGCCCAGTGCCCGGGCGAGGGTGCCGAACGCCGACGAGGATTTGCCCTTGCCGTCACCGGTGAGCACGATGAATATGCCGCGGTTCTCCCTGGCCTGTGCGACTTTCTCGTCGACGGCGGCCTTTTTCTTTTCCATCCGTGCGCGGTATTCCGCGTCTGTTTCGTCATGCCCGGCCATCGCAGTATCCCTGTCGGTCAGCCCGGATGGAGCCCAGCGAAATCCGGGGGATGCGTGTAATCGTGTCCCCGGATTCCGTTTCACTCCATCCGGGCTACGGTTCAATCAAACGGGTTGGAGACGGTACGTGACCGGCACCTCGAGTTCCAGGGCGCCGCTCTGCAGCCGGTCGGCGATTTCGGGGACGCGCTGGATATGGACCAGGGTCTGCCGCGCGTTCTCGTCCAGGATCGAGCGCCCGGAACTCTCGGTCACTTCCACATCCGTGATCCGGCCATCGGGCTGCAGCCGGAACGTCAATACGACACGGCCTTCCCAGCCGCGCTGGCGTGCGATCCGCGGATAGCGGAACTGTTCGCGGAAGTGGATCTCGACCTGCTGTCGGGCGCGGCTTGCCAGCTGGGCGCGGTCATCCCTGCCTTCGGCGCCCGCTTCCTGTTTCCTCTGCCGATCGTCCTTGACGGCGTCGCTTTCATCGCTCGTGTTCCGGCCGGAGGCGGCTTCCGCAATCTCCTCCGCAGCCCGGCTGGCGCTCGACTCTTTATCCGGTTCGGACTCGCGCGCCTTGCCAGCATCCGCGGCATGCGAGGCTTGCGTGTTTTCGGGGGTAGTGGATGTCTCGCTCTTGGCTGACGCGGCGTCTTCGGTGGATTCCTCGGCCGTGTCCGGCGCTGGCCCGGATTTCACGGGTGCGTCGTCCTGCTCGGCGGAGACGGTCTCCCCGCGTTTCTGATCGGTATCCTTCGGTTTAGCCTTCGGCGTGTTCCGGTCGACCGATGCCGCCTGTACACGATCCGGTTCGGTGGCCGCCTGCTCGGAAGGTTTGTGCGACTCGGGCTCGGCGGTCTTGTCCGCGCCATCCGTTGTCGGTGGCGATTCCGCTGGTTCAACCCGTTCGCGGGATGTTTCCGGGATTGACCCGGCAACGCCGGACTGCGCTGCCGGGTCGGGTGCGGTCGCCCCTGATGGGACCAGCCGAACGGAAACCGGCCCAGTATCGCCATCCGGCGTCACCGCGATTTCCACGCCTTCGGGGACGTTCATAAAGGCGGCTGCATGCAGGACCGCCGAGATCGCCGCGAAGGGGAGGATGCGTGTGACGCCGGTTGGCATCCCATCACTCCGCTGAGCCGGGGCGCCAGGCGACTTCGAGCAGGGCGGTTCGCCCGAGGGTGTTGTAGGTGTCGGCCAGGGTATACTCGGTATCGCCGACGTTGGCGATCTTCAGGCGAGCCGTCCAATCACGGGCGAAATCCCAGCTTGCACGCAGGTTGAGCAGGGCGTAGGCGTCCAGTGGCACCGTGTTGGCGGCATCATCGAAACGATCGCCCTGGATCGTCACGTCGGAACCGATTGACCAGTCGCCGATATTACGCGTGAGGCCACCCTTGAGACCGATCTCGGCGCGCCGGGAAAGTTCCTGTCCGGTTTCGGTGTTCTCGGCGTCCTTGAGATCGACGCTGACGTTGCCGTCCCACTCGCTGGTCGTTACCCCGACACTGAATTCCAGGCCCTGGATCCGCGCTTCGTCGACATTCTCAGGGGAAAACTGGCCACCGGCGGAGACGGTATCGATCAGCTCATCGATCTCGGTCCGATAGGCCGTGGCCTCCCAACGCATTGCCTGGTAGCGGCCGCGGAGGCCCGCTTCGATTGTACGGGACTCTTCCGGTTCCAGCGCGTCATTGCCGAAACCGGGGAAGTAGAGTTCATTGAATGTCGGTGCGCGGAACGCCGTCCCGTAGGAGGCGAATGCCTGAACGGAATCGTTGAATCGATACCCGAGGGCGATGCTGCCGGTGGTCGGGTCTTCGAACTCGTCGTAGTCCTCGCCGCGAAGGCTTACTTCGCTGCTCCATGCGTGCCCGCTCCACTGGTGCTGTACGTAGGCCCCCGTAACATCGCGTTCGTCCTCGGCAAACGTCAGATTGCTGTCGACCTCCACGGATTCGGCGTCAAGGCCAAGCGTTACGATCTGCGAACTGCCGAGCGTGATCTCGTTCTGCCAGCCGAGCGAATCGCGGGTGGTATCAAACGTGTTGGCGGCCTGCCGGTTCAGGAAGTTGTCGCTTTCGTCGGTTGACCGGCTTAACTGGACGCGGGTGTTCCAGTTCCCGGAGATGCGCGCATCAACCCGGCCGCTGTATACACGCTGTTGGCTCTCGGTCCGGTTCTGGAAGCTGCCGTCGTATTCGACCTCTGAATCCGTTGCAAGGACCCGGCCCGAGACCGTTACGGCCTCGCCGATGTCTTGGCTGATGCGGGCGTTCACGCTCTGGTTTTCATAGCCGTCGTCGTCGGGTTCATCCGCGCAGAAGTTGCAGTCGTTCTCACGCGCGTCGATGCCATCGGTCTCTTCCGCCGAGACATTGACGCTGAAACTGGTGCCTCCGCTCTTGCTGCCGTAACCGGCGGAGCCTTGTCTGCGGTCGTGGGTACCGGCGCCGACAGTGGCATGACCACCTTCGCCTTCGCGCGTGAAAATCTGGATCACGCCACCGATGGCCCGTGAACCGTAGAGGCTCGAGCGCGGGCCACGCACGATTTCGATTCGTTCGACATTGGCGAGCGGCAAATCCTCAAAGGATGCGGTGCCTGTCGTTGCCGAACCCACCTCGACACCATCGACAAGTACCAGTACGTGATCGCTCTCGGTGCCGCGCAGAAAAATACTGGAGTTGGTGCCCCGGCCACCGTTCCGGGTGAATTCAACACCGGGTTGACGGCTGAGCAGTTCACTCATGCTCGAGCTCTGGCTGCGTTCGATTTCTTCACGGTCGACGACCGTCACGGATGAGAGCGATTCGTTGGCGCTCTCCGCCGACCGCGTCGCGGTCACGGTCACCGGCGCGATCGTGTCGGCGGCAAGTGTGGATACGGAAAAGGCTGAAAATGCAGCGGCGATGCCGCCGAGCAGGCAATGTCGATACATCGGGGTTGTTCTCCAGGCGCTCACCCGCGCCTCTTGATATCGAGGTTCGGATAGAACGGGAGAACGAGACGGTGCGGCCTGCACGGCGGCACGCGCATGACGCCCCCCGCGCCATCCTGCGTATTGCTCCAGGCCGGTCTCCGGGCTTGCGAGTGGGCCGATGGCCCGCGGTTCGATGCCTTCCCAGGTCGAAACCCAGTGGCGTGTGATCGAACCGCAACTCGCTTACCGTTGCGGGGGCAGCGCCGGACTTGCGCACGCTGTAAAACGTGCACGCACCGGCTTCCCGTTTCAGTCACCGCGCGGTCACGCGGCGAAACACCTGAAGCAATTCGTTCACATTACGCGTTGTTCACGTGCGACTCAATGGGTGAAGCGACGAGGGCTGTTTCGCTTGCGCCATGGCGGGGAGTAAACACGGGAGGGGGCAGGAGTGTCCGTTGCGTTGAGGGAGTAGGGTAGCCGCTCGATCGGCGTGGCGGCTTCGGTGCAGTCAATCAGGTCGGCACGAACGCCCGATGGCCGGCGACCTCAACCGCCTCGACGGGGTGGTTGTACAGGCAGGTCAGATGGCCCGGCTGGAGCAATTCCGCGGCGCGGCCGTGCCGCACCTGGCCGTCGTGGAAGATCAGCACGACGTGGTCGCAGAAGCGGGCGGCGAGGTTCACGTCGTGCAGAGCCATGACCAGCGTCCCGCCGTCGCGCCGGGCACGCTCGCGCAGATGCCCCAGCAGCCGGATCTGATGGTGCAGGTCGAGGTGGTTGCTGGGTTCGTCCAGCAGGTAGACCGCGGGGTCCTGTGTGAGCAGGGTCGCGAGCGCGAGCCGGCGGCGTTCGCCGCCGGAGAGCGTGTCGATCGGGCGGTCCGCGAGTGCGTCCATTTCCACGTCCGCCAGCGCCTGGCGGGCCCGCCGGTAGTCTTCCGGACCCTCCTGTCGCCAGGGACCGATGTGCGGATGGCGCCCGATCAGGGCGGTCTCCAGGACCGTGGCCGGGAACGGGTCCTCGCTCGCCTGCAGGAGGATGCCGAGCCGGTTGGCGATGGTGCGACGCCGCATCCCGGCGAGCGCCTGCCCGTCGAGCAGCACCCGGCCTTCCGTGGGCGGGCGCAGGCCCGCGAGCGTATGCAGCAGCGTGGTCTTGCCGGCGCCGTTCGCGCCGAGTACCGCCCAGCTCTCGCCCGCACGGAACGCGAGATCGAGGTCGCCGCCGATGCGTTTGCCACCGATCTCGACGGCGAGGCCTTCGCTGGCCAGCAGACTCATGGCAACCCCCGCCGCGGGCCGCGATGCAGCAGGAACAGGAAGACCGGGACGCCGATCATCGCGGTCAACACGCCCACCGGCAACTGCCGGGGTGCGATCACGACGCGGGCGAGCGCGTCCGCGAAGACGAGCAGCGTCCCGCCGGCGAGCACGGCGGCCGGCAGCAG
>Ga0207714_1001328_pt1 | contig 15890 bp, 13 predicted proteins | sample PonA232FremontCA_2_FD_187270 | JGI IMG/M metagenome (GOLD analysis project Ga0207714, IMG submission 187270) | Marine sediment microbial community from Fremont, CA, USA - Pond A23 Sediment 2 (SPAdes) | ecosystem: Environmental > Aquatic > Marine > Unclassified | place: USA: Fremont, California... | reverse complement strand
AATACGCCGTCGTCCTTGAGGCTATTGTAGGTCCCTGAGAACGGTGGCTCCGTACCCTGCTGGCGCGTCACGCGATAGCTCTCGGGCGTGAGCTCCGCGCGCCAATCGGCGTCCGTCTTATCCTCGGGTCGTGTCATGGATGCCTCGTGTGTCGCTAACGAACGGCGCTGACCGTTCAACCGGCCAGCCATGGATGCACCATCGCGATGCAGCATATACGCCGATGATGGCATACAATGCCTAGCTATCATCGCTCGGCCGGGCGACACACCATCAGCGCGGGAGTACCTATGAGCGAAATCGTGCTCGTCAATCTCTCCGGCCAGGACCAGCCGGGCATCACCTCATCATTGATGTCCATCCTGGCGGAATACGACGTACGGATCCTCGACATTGGCCAGGCGATGATCCATGACACCCTGGCCCTGGGCATCCTGTTGGAGCTACCCGACAAGACCCAGGATTCACCAGTCCTCAAAGACCTGCTCTTCGAGGCGCATCAGCTCGACCTGCGCATCCAGTTCACACCTATCTCGCAGCCGGAGTACGAGCAATGGGTACGCAACGCCAACCAGCAGCGCTACGTCGTCACCTTAGTGGGGCGCAGCGTGACTGCGGACCAGATCGCGCGCATCGGTCGGGCCATTACCGATAATGACCTCAACATCGAGGATATCGTTCGGCTGTCGGGTCGCAGTCCGCTCCACGACGAGGACCCCAACAGCCGCGCCTGCATCGAGCTCACGCTCCGGGGCCGACCCCACAGCGTCGATAGCATGAAGGCCGACTTCCTGGACATCTCCGATGAGCTCGGCATCGACATCTCTTTCCAGGAGGACAACTTCTATCGGCGCAATCGGCGCCTGGTGGTGTTCGACATGGACTCCACACTGATCCAGCAGGAGGTCATTAATGAGCTCGCCGCCGAGGCGGGGGTACGCGAGAAGGTCACGGAGGTCACCGAGGCCGCCATGCGTGGCGAGATCGACTTCACCGAGAGCCTGCGCCAGCGCGTCGCGCTTTTGGAGGGGCTGCCCGAGTCCGTGCTCCAGCGCGTCGCCCACCGACTGACGCTCACCGAGGGCGCCGAGCGCCTCATCGCGACACTGCAGACACTCGGTTATCGCACGGGCGTGATCTCCGGCGGTTTCGGCTACTTCGGACGCTACCTGCAGGAGCAGCTCGGCCTGGATTACGTCCACGCCAACGAGCTCGAGATCGTGGACGGCGTCCTCACCGGACGCGTCAGCGGACCCGTGGTCGATGGCGAGCGTAAGGCGCAGTTGCTGCAGGACATAGCGGCACAGGAGGCCGTTGACCTGGCCCAGGTAATCGCCGTTGGCGACGGCGCCAACGATCTACCCATGCTGCGCCTGGCCGGCCTGGGCATCGCCTTCCATGCCAAGCCCCTGGTTCAGAAGAGCGCCCGTCAGGCGATCTCAACCATTGGCCTGGATGGCGTGCTCTACCTCATGGGCATGAAGGACTCGGAGAACCCGCACTAGGGCAACGCTGACTGACGTCGTGGGCCTGTGCCGCGAGGCGGATCGCGAACCGAGGCGCGCTACCATATGACCGCTAGCGCGGGCCCTCCGGCGCGGTCATCCCTATGAAGCGACGCCGACGGCCCCGGGAACAAACCCGGGCCGTAGTACGGATTATCGACCGTGGCGGCCTACGGCGAGGCGCTTAGGCCGGCGCAGTTATTCCGCGGTCGCACCCCCTGAGCACGTCTCAGGGGAAGGTAGCCGGCCCGAGGCAGGTGAGGGTGGCTCAGCGGGCGGCCTTCGACTCGCCCTTCTTGCTGGCCTTGCTCTCCACCTTCTCCTTGATGCGCGCCGCCTTACCGGAACGCTCACGGAGGTAATAGAGCTTGGCACGCCGGACGTCACCGCGGCGCCGGACGCTAATGCTCTCGATCTGGGGGCTGTGGAGCTGGAACACGCGCTCCACACCCTGACCGTGTGAGACCTTGCGCACGGTGAACGAGGAGTTGATGCCACGACTCGACTTCGCGATCACTGTGCCCTCGAAGGGCTGCGTGCGCTCGCGATTGCCCTCGACCACCCAGACGTTCACCAACACGGTGTCGCCCGGATTGAAGGCGTCTAGGCTGCGGCCGCTCTTGGCGACTTCCTCACGCTCGATCTCGTCGATGATATTGGTCATGCCTCAATCCCCTAATCTGCCGGGTCACCCCGGTATTCCTCGATAAACTCATCCAACAAGGCCCGCGACTCGTCATCAAGGCCCTGCTGGGTTAACAACTCCGGGCGCCGCAACCAGGTCCGCCCAAGCGCCTGCTTGCGACGCCACCGCGCTACTGCGCCGTGGTCACCCCCGCGCAATACCTCGGGGACGTCGCGGCCGTCGATGGTCTCGGGCCGTGTGTAGTGCGGGCAATCCAGCAGCCCGCCGGTAAACGAATCGGCCTCCGCCGAGCCCTCGTGCCCCAGCACGCCCGGCACCCAACGCGCCACCGCATCGATGAGCACCATGGCCGGCAGTTCGCCGCCGCTGGTCACGTAATCGCCGATCGAGACCTCATAATCGACTTCCGCCGCGATCAGACGCTCGTCAATACCCTCGTAGCGCCCGCACAGCAAGATCAGCCGCGAGTGCTCCGCCCAGCCCGCCACGCCCTGTTGCGTGAGGCGCTCGCCCTGGGGGCTGAGATAGACCACCGGGGCATCATCGTCGCGGGCCGCTCGAGCCGCCCGAATGACGTCCCGCAACGGCTCGACCTTCATCACCATGCCCGGGCCACCACCGTAGGGCCTGGCGTCGACACTACGATGCCGATCGCGCGCGAAATCGCGCGGATTCCAGGCCACCAGCTCGATGAGCCCAGCCTCATGGGCCTTGCCCATTATGCCGTCCGCTACCAGCGCTGACACCAACGCCGGGAACAATGTGATGACATCAAAACGCACGGGCGTCGTCAGAACGCCGGATCCCAATCCACTTCGAGCCAGCCACCCTCCGTGTCGACAGCGGTCACGTAGGTGCCCACCACGCACGGGATGAGCCGCTCGACCTCTCCCCGCACTACCATCACGTCATTGGCGCCCGTTGCGAACAGGTGCGACACCGACCCCAAATCGACGCCATCCGTGGTATACACGGCCAACCCCTCAAGATCGACCCAGTAGTATTCATCCCCAGTCAGCGGCGGCAGCGCGGTGCGCGGCACGCTAATCGTCGTGCCCATCAGTGAGCGCGCTTGATCGCGGTCGGTGATCCCGTCAAGCGCCGCTATCAGGCCACGCCCCCCGCGACGCCCCGCCACCAGGCGCACGGAATCGACCACAGCCCCCTGGCGCTCAAGCTGCCATTGCTCGTAGGTGAACAGGTTGTCTCGTGGCTCCGTCCAGGATTCCACCTTGATCCAGCCCTGCACACCGTGGACACCTACAACGCGCCCCAGGGGCACGCTCGGCGCATTGTCCGAGCTCGCCACCGAAGCGTTAGACGCTCGTGGTCTCCGCGGCCTCGCCCTTGCGGGCCTTCTCGATCAACGACCTGGCACGCTCGGATGGCTTCGCCCCATGCGCGAGCCATGCGTCAACCCGCTCTAGGTCGACCTTCATGCGCACGTCCTGCCCACGAGCGACTGGATTGAGGTAGCCAAGGCGCTCGATAAAGCGCCCGTCGCGCGGACTGCTGCTGCCCGTGACCACGAGATGGAAAAAGGGCTTTTTCTTCGCGCCGCTGTGTTGCAGACGAATGGTTACCATCGTGTCTCCTGACTTCTTCGCTAACCGGCTCTTGAGCCAATCCCCATTAAAGCGCACCAGTGTACGCCACGCCCCGGAGATAGGGGAACCCCTCAGCCGGCCCGGGCTGCGCCCCGGCTCAGCGGCTCGCGGCCATGGTTTAGCGTCCCCCTCAACGGCCCATGCCCGGTGGCAGGCCACCGCCGCCGCCCGGCATACCACCACCGCCGCCAAGCTGGCTCATGAGCTGCTGCATGCCGCCCTTCTTCTTCATCTGCTTCATCATCTTCTGCATCTGCTTGTGCTGCTTGAGCAGACGGTTCACGTCTTGGACCTGCATCCCCGCGCCGCCGGCGATACGACGCTTGCGTGAACCGTTGATGACATCGGGGCGCCGGCGCTCGCGCGGCGTCATGCTGTTGATGATCGCGATCTGGCGCGCGACCTGACGGTCGTCGACCTGGCCTTTCATCTGCTCGGTGACATTGCCCATGCCGGGCATCTTGTCCATCAGCCCTGCCATGCCACCCATCTGGCCGATCTGACTCATCTGCTGGCGCATGTCCTCGAGATCGAAGGACTTGCCCTTCTTGAGCTTATCCGCGAGCTGCTGCGCCTCGTCCTGATCGACGGAGCGCTCCGCCTCCTCGACCAGGCTCAACACATCGCCCATGCCCAGGATGCGGGAGGCGATGCGATCGGGATGGAACGGCTCCAGCGCCTCCGTCTTCTCGCCGACACCGAGGAACTTAATGGGCTTACCCGTGGTGTAGCGAATAGACAGCGCCGCACCGCCGCGCGCATCGCCGTCCGTCTTGGTCAGGATGGCGCCGGTCAGCGGCAGGGCGTCGGTGAAGGCCTGGGCGGTATTAACGGCGTCCTGGCCGGTCATGCTATCGACCACGAACAGCGTCTCCACCGGCGAGACCGCCGACTGAAGGCGCTGGACCTCGTCCATCATGCCCTCGTCGACGTGCATGCGCCCGGCCGTATCCACAAGAAGCACGTCATAGTAGCCCGTGCGAGCCGCCTCCACCGCGCGCTCCACCGCTGCCACGGGATCGTCGCTGGACTGCGTCGGCTGAAAGCCGACCTCTACCTCGGCGGCCAGCGTCTCCAGCTGATCGATGGCCGCCGGGCGGTAGACGTCCGCGGATACGGTAAGGACCTTCTTACCCTCGCGCTCGCGCAGCCAGCGCCCGAGTTTGGCGACACTGGTCGTCTTACCCGAGCCCTGCAGCCCCGCCACCATGACCACGGCCGGTGGCCGGACGCGCAGATCCAGGCCGTCGTTGGCCTCGCCCATCACGCGCATCAGCTCGTCACGGACGACCTTCACGAAGGCCTGGCCCGGCGACAGGCTCTTCATGACCTCCTCGCCAAGCGCACGCTCACGCACATCGGCGATGAACTGCTTCACCACCGGCAGCGCCACATCCGCCTCGAGCAGGGCCATCCGGACCTCGCGGAGGGTCTCCTGGATATTGTCTTCGGTCAGGCGGCCGTGGCCGCGAAGCCGCTTAAGCGTACCCTCGAGCCGCTCACTGAGATTATTGAACATCGGACCAATCCCGTCGGCGTACTGATTCCGGCGGCGCTCGCGCCGCCTTGTATTGTCACGAGCTGCCCCGCTCATTGCGGCGCAGGCAGCGCCTATCGAACGATGCCTCGCAACTGTGCCATCATCCCGCCAACTCCGCCAGGATGGCCCACCAGCGCATGAGCCTCCTAGTCACTGCGAGCCTTCTAGCCGCCGGCCTGTACCTACTCGCCGCCGCCCTATTGGCCCGGCGTCTGATCGGCGGACCGACCGGACGCGGTTGCGCGGTGCTGACCGCCGCCGGCGGCGTTGTGTGTCACGCCGCCACATTGGGCGCGATAGTCACCATCGGTGGCGGGCTCGGCTTGGGCCTGTATAACGCGGCCTCACTGACGGCCTGGCTCATGGCCCTAATCCTCATCGTGAGCGCCCGGCGCCATGCTGTCACCGACCTCGGCTTGGCGGTGTTCCCCATTGCAGCGCTGGCGATCCTGGCCGATGCGCTGCTCACCAACACCCATGCGCCCGCTCACCCACTGGCAGGCCGCATCGAGATACACGTCGTCCTGGCGATGCTGGCCCATGCCGTGCTTGGGCTTGCGGCCGCCCAAGCCGTACTGGTCGCCGTGCAGGACCACCATCTCCGCCATCACCGGCCGGGCGGTTTCATCCGTCGCCTACCGGCGCTGCAGGTTATGGAGACCATCCAGTTCGGTCTCCTGCGGGTGGGCTTTGCGCTGCTGACCATCGGGCTGATCACCGGCGCTATCTTCGTCGATGATCTGTTCGCCCAGCACCTGGTGCACAAGACGGTGCTCTCGATCGCCGCCTGGCTGGTGTTCGGCACCCTACTCTGGGGCCATCACCGCTATGGCTGGCGCGGCCGCACGGCAACCCATGGCATCCTGGCAGGCTTCGCGGTGCTGGCGGTCGGGTTTTTCGGTAGCAAGATCGTGCTCGAACTCATCCTGCAGTACTGATCCGGCGGCCGCCACACCGAGCCAACCGTCCTTCATTGTGTTTCCCTGTCGCGAGCGTCGACCGTCGCTAGTGGAGAGTAACTGCCGTGACCGAGATCCCGTTGAGTATTCTATTCCCGCTCCTCGGCCTGCTCGTTGTGCTATCGGGCTGCTTCTCGGGCTCCGAGACCGCGCTCATGACGCTCAATCGCTATCGCCTTCGCCATCTGGCGCGCAACGGCCATCGCGGCGCCCGTATCGCGGATCGTCTGCTGGAACGCCCTGATCGCCTCATCGGCCTGATCCTGCTGGGCAATAACTTCGTCAACATCCTGGCCTCGTCGGTCGCCACGCTCATTGCGCTACAGCTGCTCGAGGAGAACGCCATCCTGGCGTCGACGGTACTGCTAACGCTGGTCATCCTCATCTTCTCCGAGGTCGCGCCGAAGACCGTGGCCGCTCTGCTACCCGAGCGCATCGCCTTCCCCGCCGCGTTCGTTCTGGCGCCACTACTGCGCGTCTTCTACCCCCTTGTCTGGACGGTCAACATGATCGCCAATGGGCTCCTGCGCCTGCTGGGCGTGCGACTGGACCACGCCACTAGCGACAACCTCAGCCGCGAGGAGCTGCGGACGGTCGTCAATGAGGCCGGCGCCATGATCCCGCAGCGCCACCAGCGCATGCTCATCAATATCCTTGATCTGGAGAAGGCCACGGTCGAGGACATCATGATCCCGCGCACCGAGATAGCGGGCATTGATATCAACGATGACTGGGACGCCATCATCGCCCAACTCGCCGCGAGCCAGTACACCCGCCTGCCCGTCTACCGCGACACCGTGGACAACATCATCGGCGTGCTGCATGTCCGCTACGTAGTCCGCCAGCTCCTTGGCAACGAGTTCACGCGCGAGAGCCTGCAAGCCCACATGCGCGAGCCCTACTTCGTACCGGAGGCGACCCCGCTGAATGTCCAACTGCTCAACTTCCAGGCCCGGCGACGCCGCATCGGGCTGGTCGTCGACGAGTACGGTGACATCCTGGGACTCATCACCCTGGAGGATCTGCTCGAGGAAATCGTGGGCGAGTTCACCACCGATCCGGCGGCGGGCATTACCGAGATCCAACCCCAGGAGGACGGTAGCTACCTCGTGGAAGGCAGTGCCAGCATTCGCGAGCTCAACCGGCTACTGGGCTGGCACATGCCGACCGATGGGCCCAAGACCCTGAACGGCCTGATCCTGGAGCAGCTCGAGAGCATCCCGGAACCGGGCACCCATCTAACGCTGGGCCGCCACGACGTCACCATCGTCCAGACACGCGATAACCGGGTGCGTATCGCGCGCATACGCCCGCAGGATCACGGGCAGATTAGCCATGACGGCAACCACGCGACCGCGGGCGGGCCGGCGCCGTAGTCGCTGCGCTCAAACGCGCCGCCAGCTCGTCCCCTCGGGCCCATCTTCCAGGATGATCCCCGCGGCCTGGAGCTGATCGCGCAAGGCATCGGCACGCTCGAACTCGCGGTCCTTACGCGCCTGCGTGCGCTCCGCAACCATCGCCTCCACCGTTGGGTCGTCTAGGCCGCTGGCCCCCGTTCCGCTCTTGAGGAAGCGCTCCGGGTCGTCGCCGAGCAGCCCGAGGAGGCCGCCGAGCTCGCGCAGTCGGGCCGCCAGGCCGGCCGCGGTTCGCTCATCCCCGGCCTCGCGCTGGCGGTTCACCTCACGAGCCAGATCGAACAACACCGCCAGGGCCTCCGGCGTATTGAAGTCATCCTGCATGGCCTCGTGGAACCGCGCCGCTTCGGCCTCGCCACCGCTCGGCTCGCCCCATGGCAAGCCGCGTAAGGCCCGATAGAAACGCTCCAGACTCGAGCGCGCGTTCGCCAGCGCCTCCAGGGTGTAATTCAGCGGGCCACGATAGTGGCTGGCGACCAGGAAGTACCGCACCACCTCCGCTGGGTACTGCGCCAGGATGTCCCGCACGGTAAAGAAGTTGCCCAGGGACTTGGCCATCTTCTCGCCATCGATGCGGACGTGACCGTTGTGCAGCCAATAATTGACCCAGCCGTGACCGCAGGCGGCCTCCGACTGGGCAATCTCGTTCTCGTGATGCGGGAACTTCAGGTCCAGGCCGCCACCGTGGATATCGAACCGCTCGCCAAGCTCGTTGGTGGCCATCGCCGAGCACTCGATATGCCAGCCGGGTCGCCCCTCACCCCATGGGGACGGCCAGCTCGGCTCGCCGGGCTTCGCCGCCTTCCAGAGCGCGAAGTCGGCCGCGTCGGTCTTGCCCTCGCCGGACTCGACGCGCGCGCCCTCGCGCAGATCGCTAAGCCGCTCCCCAGAGAGCTGGCCATAGTCCGGGAATCGCGCGACGGCAAAATAGACATCGCCGTGCTCACTGACGTAGGCGTAGCCCGCATCGATGAGCCGCTGTATGAGCGCCTGCATGGCGTCGACATTGGCCGTAGCGCGAGGCTCCCGGTCCGGGCGCCGGCAGCCCATGGCGTCGGCGTCCTCGTACATCGCCTCGGTAAAGCGCCGCGTCACCACCCCCATGGACTCACCGAGCTCGTCGGCCCGCGCGATGATCTTATCGTCGATATCGGTGATGTTGCGCACGTAGGTCACGCGATAGCCCAACGCGCGCAGATAACGCTGGACCACGTCAAAGACCACCATGGCCCGCGCATGCCCCAGATGGCAGTAGTCATAGACCGTCATGCCGCAGACATAGAGACCGACATGGCCGTCTTCGATGGGCCGAAAGACCTCCTTGCGGCCGGTCAGACTATTATGGATTCGCAGCATGGAAACTCCTCGGGATCAGTCGCCGCGCGCCCGCGCCGCAGCGGCCTGCAACCGGCCTCGCACGGTCGCCGCCGGCAGTAGCGCGATAACACGGGCGAGCTCGGGCCCGCTGGTCGCCGCCGTCAGGGCGACACGCAGCGGCATGAACAGACCCTTCCCGCGCCGCCCGGTGGCCTCGCGGAGCGCCCCGGTCAACGCCTGCCAATCGCTCCCCACCGCGTCGTAGCTGGCCAACGCCTGGTCAAAGAAGTCGCCGCCGGCATCCTTCAGCCAGGCGTTCATCGCGTCATCCCACGCCGGCGCCCCGAACAGCCGCTCGGCCCACTGCCGCAACTCCTGCGGGAAGCGCACATTGGCGCGCACGCAGTCCACAAAGGCATGGCGCTGGTCGACGGGCACGGGGTCGTCCGGGCCCAACCAATCGAGCAGCTTCGGCGTGGGCGCGGCGGCCACCGCCTCGTCCTGCCAGTGCGCGAGTTGTTCCGGATCGAAGCGCGCCGGTGACCCGCTCAGCCGCTGGGTATCAAACCCCGCCGCGAGCTCGTCCAGCCCCAGCAAGCCGTTATCGGTGTAGGCGTGCCCGAGTCGGGCCAGGTAATTGACGAGCGCCAACGGCAGATAGCCCGCCTCGCGCAGTTCAGCGACGGAGCCGGCGCCATGCCGCTTGGCCAACGGCGCGCCGTCTGACCCGGCTATGAGCCCGATATGCCCCCATATCGGCGGCGTCAGCCCCAGCGCCTCCAGGATGAGATACTGCCGCGGCGTGTTGGCGGCATGGTCCTCGCCGCGCAGGACATGGGTGACCCCCATCAGGGCATCATCGACGGCGTTGCTAAAGAAGAACGCCGCGGAGCCGTCGGCCCGGCGGATCACGAAATCCCCGATATCGGCGAGGGCATAGCGCTGCTCGCCGCGAACCAGGTCCGGCATGACCAGTTCGCGGTCGGTATCGACGCGAAAACGCAGCGCCGGCTTGTCGCCGTTGGCCTCGCGTTCATCGGCCTCCGCGCGGGTCAGCCCGGCGCAGGTTCCCGGATAACGCGGTGGTTGGCCGGCAGCGCGCTGCGCCGCGCGGACGCGCTGGAGCTCGGCCTGGGTACAAAAGCAGCGATAGGCTCGCCCGGCGTCGACGAGCTGCTGGTAGTAGCGCGCGTAGATCGGCGCGCGCGCCGACTGCCAGGCGCCACCCTCGGGCGCGTCACAGCCCGGCCCCTCTTGCCACGCCAGACCCAGCCAGCGCAGATCATCCAGCAGGGCCTCCATGGTCGCCGGATCGCTGCGGTCGCGATCCGTGTCCTCGACACGCACCAGAAAGGGGCCGCCATCCCGGCGTGCCAACAGGGCGTTAAATAGCGCCGTCCGCAGATTGCCCGGGTGCATGGCCCCGCTCGGGCTGGGTGCGAAACGTGTGCGCGTTAATGAGTCACTCGCCATAGACGCGTAAGGATACTAGCCCCGAGATGGCACGCAAGCGCTGCGTCGGACCAACATCCGTGGACGATCACTGGCTTATGTCCGGTGGAGCAAGACCGCCGCGGGAAACAACCCATTCCCCAGGAACCGACCCGCGGTGTCCGCCGGCGCAAGCAAGCATGCCAACACCGCTTGCCGGGATTAGGGCGTGGCGTCTCGAGGCGATTTGGCGCAGACCACAACGGCGCGCTAGCCTCGCCGCTTTGCCAACTGCGAGGCTAGCGCCATGGAGCACGACACCCACCGAGCCCCTGTTTTGTTCGTCGCCGACCTACACCTCGATGCCAGGCGCCCGGCCATTAGCGAGCTATTCCTGGCGTTCCTGGCCGGCGAGGCACGCCATGCCGGTGCCCTATACATCCTTGGCGATCTCTTCGAGGCCTGGATCGGCGACGATGCCGTCTCAAGCGAGGACCCGATTATCGCCGGCTTGCGCTGTTTGAGCGACAGCGGCGTCGCGATCTATGTGATGCACGGCAATCGGGATTTCCTGCTGGGCGAGGATTTCGCCGCCATGACGGGCGCCCAACTGCTCCCCGAGCCCTGCCGCATCGAGATCGACGGCGAACCCACGCTGCTCATGCACGGCGACTCGTTGTGCGTCGACGATGTCGAGTATCAGCGCTTCCGCGCCATGGTCCGCGATCCGGACTGGCAGGCGCAATTCCTGGCCAAGCCACTCGGCGAGCGTCAGGCGTTCGCGGAGCAAGCGCGCACCGAAAGCGCGCATCAGACCAGCCAGCTAGACAACGCCATTACCGATGTCAACGCCGAGGCGGTGGAGCGCAGCATGGCCGACCACGGCGTGCGCCAGCTGATCCATGGTCATACGCATCGGCCAGCGATCCACGAGCTCACGCTCGCCGGCGAACCGGCGCAGCGGATCGTGCTGGGGGATTGGTTCGAGCAAGGCAGCGTACTTCGTGCGCGCTCCGGGGCACTCCACCTGGAGGCGCTGCCCATCGATCAATAACGGCTCAGACCGCGGCGTCACGAACCAAGGCCTCCATGGCCGCCGCCACGCGCGCTCGCTCCCCCGCGTCGGCCGCGCCCCCCAGAGCGGCCCATTCGGCCACGCACTGCCAGGGCTCGATGGCGACATCGCCGCCCTGCATATTGCCGGCGAGCCGATCCATCTGTTGCTCCATGCGAAGGGCCTGATCCGCCGGCGGGGTCTCCAGCCCGGCCCCGATCTCCAGCCAAACGCACAGCAAACGGCGACGCGACGCGGCGTCATCGTCGGCCGGTGCCACCGCCGCTAGGGCCTCGCCGAGGGGAGCCGGCGTGCCATCCGGCAGCTGAGATACCGAGCCGCCTTCCGCGAGATGCTCCAGGACCCGCGTTAGCCCCGAGAGCTCGCGTTGTACTCGCTGCTCGCCGCAGCGACCCCGCGCCGCCATCTCGGCGCGCTGGAAACGATGGTGCAAGGCCCTTCCGACGCGGCCCTCGGGAAGCTCAATCGCCTCGAACCGCGCGCGCAAGCCACGCACGCGTTCGGCCAGGGCGTCATCATCGCTATCCGCCGATGCCTCGAACGCCTCCAACTCGGCGCACACGCGCTCGGCCTCGGCCACCGTTGCCTGGTGGCGTTCCCGCGCCGCCGCCCGTCGGGCATCACGGGTCTCGAACAGCCGGTCGCAGGCGGTACGAAAGGCGCGCGCCAATCCCCGCTCCACCGACGGCCACGTCGTATCCGCCGGATCCCAGGCGGCCTGTAACGCCTTGGCGCGATCGGCGGCGGCCTCCACATCCTGCCAGGATAGAAGGCCATCCAATTCATCGACCAACGCCTGTTTGCGCTCGCGCGCGGCTTGTCGGCGCTCATCGATGACCGCCGAGAGCCGGTCCATGAGCCCCTCGAAGCGCTCAGTTAGCGCGCTGACCTCGTCCTGATCGACGGGAGCCGCCGCCTTCCAATCCGAGCGCGCGGTATCCCGAATACGGATGAGCTCATCCGTCGCCACATCGGCGAGCTCACTTGCCGCCACAAACGACTCGAGCTGATCCGTTACCCGCTCGCGGGCCGCCAGATTGGCACGCCGGCGTTCCGATTCGCGCTGGAAATGGACCCGACACGGCTCGAACGCCTTCTCGGCGGCGGCGTTGAAGCGCTCCCAAAGCTCCCGGGCCTCCCCGGAACCGCCGCCCCCGGTACCACGCCAGGCCTCGCGCAGCTCACGGATACGCCGGGCGCGATCGGGTGGCGCGAGCTGGTCGTCGTCGACCAACGCCTCCATGCGGTCGCACAGATCCCGCTGTTTCGGGATTACCGCGAAACGGCGCCAATCCTCGAGCTCCGCCAGTCGCGAGCGCGCCTGAGCCAGTCGACGCTCGTGCTCACTGGGAAGGCTGCCCATTGCCTCGGCGGCCGAGCGCGCGGCCTTCATGGCGCGCTGAGCCGGCTTGTAATGCCCCTCGTCCAAGGCCTGCTCGAGCTCATCTAGGCGGCTTGCCAAATCGGCCAGCGCCCGCGAGCGTTCGCCATCCGGCGACGTCTCGGCAGTAGCCTCCTCCTGATCACGATCACTCGCGTCCGTAGCCTCCACGGGTGCCGGCTCCTCGGGCGACGCCGGTTCCTCGTTGGCCGTGCCATGCCGGGCGCGGGTCAACGGCGCAGGCTCCGGCAGGCCAGCGGGCCAATCGACCGCCGCCACCACCGCGTCGCGGGCCTCGGCATCCAGGCTGTCCATGAGCTCGTGATAATGCACCAGATACCGCTGGCCGGCCTCCAGCCACTCGCGAGCGCGAACCTGGCGGGTCTCGGCCGAGGTCGGCAGCTGATCCAGCGCGCGGCGCACGCGCTCGAGCGCCTCAGTGCTCGGCGCCTCGGCTTCCTCGAGCGCCGACAGCGCCTCGTCGAGCTCACCACGGGCGTCGTCGGCAGCCGTCTCATCGGCGGCCCGATGCGGCGCCAGACGCGCCTGCAAGCGATTCATGAGCACCCCGAAGCGCTCCTTGGGGGCGTCCTCCGGCAGCTCACCCATCGCCTGCCAGCGATTGCGAAGCCGCTCCACCTCGGCATGCTCCGTGCCCGCGAGCACGGCACGATCCACCAACTCGCGCGCGGATTCGCAGAGCTCACCCAGCTCATCCATGCGGCGCTGGCGCTCCGCCTCGGACTCCCGAAGCCTCGCCGCATGTTCGCGCGCCATGCGGGCGATACGGCGATCAATGGAGCGCCCCTGCTGCGCGATCCGATCCAGCACCTCGAGATCCGTGAGGCGATTGACGGCGGCCTGGCGCATGCGGAAGAGCTCGTCGTTGAGTGCGACCTGCTCGATGACGCCGCTATCCGTAATCCGCTCGAGGGCGGCGGCTCGCATGGCCTCCTCGCGGGCGTTACGCACCACGTGTGCCAAGGTGGCGGCTTCCGCCGTCAGCGCCACTTCCCCCAAGCGCTGCTCCACGCCGCCGTCGCTGCCGATGCCGCCCGCGAGGAGCTGGCGGTAGCGTAGACTCGCGGCCTCCCGGACGTCGGCGCCGCTCTCGGCCTCGCTAATCCGGCGCAGCGCGGCGAGATCATCGAGGCGCTTCGTCGCCGCCGCCCGAACGGATTCATCCGGATCCTCCAGGGCGAGCACACGGAGGTTGCGGCCCTGCTCCGGATCCTGGGGAGTCAGGCGGGCTACCTCCTGGCGACGTACTGCCGGGTCACGATGCTGCCAGCGCGGACGCCGGAACCGCTCGAATAGCATGGCTTGGCCACCTCTGTGCGCTTGTCGTTGGCGCCCGGGGGCGCCCTGAACGCCGAAATTGTGCACCGCCGGGCGGTTACGCGTCACTGGGCAATTAAACGGCCGCGGGGGCAAACTAGGTGGGCCAGCAAACAAGGAGTGACCATGACATCCCCCTGCGCTACCGTCACCGGTGCGGCCCGCGGCATCGGGTTCGCCATCGCCCGACGGCTGACGCGCGATGGCTGGCGCATCGTCATCGCCGACTGCGAGACCGATCGGGGACGGCGAGCGGCTGAGCAGCTCGACCAGGCGCGATTCGTACCAACCGACGTCACCGACGAGACGGCAGTCGAGGCGCTATTCCGGGATCTGGGGCAAAGCGAGGGGGGCCTGGACCTACTGGTCAATAACGCCGCCATCGCCGACCCCAGCAATGGCCCCATCGAGTCGTTGAGCCCGGCGGCATGGCATCAGCGCCTGAACACCAATCTCACGAGCGCCTACCTGTGCACGCATTTCGCCGTGCCGCTATTGCGCGCGCGTGAGGGCGGCATTGTTAACATCGCATCCACGCGGGCGCTGCAATCGGAACCGGACTGCGAGGCCTACGCGGCCGCCAAAGGGGGGTTGATCGCGCTGACCCATGCCCTCGCCGTCAGCCTCGGGCCAGCGATCCGCGTCAATGCCGTCAGCCCGGGCTGGATCGATACCAGCGCTAGCCCAACCGACGCCAACCCGCAATCCGAGGCGCTGACTGCGAGCGATCATGCGCAGCATCCCGTGGGGCGGGTCGGCGGCGTGGATGACGTCGCGGCCGCCGTTGCCTGGCTCGCCTCGGCGGACAGCAGCTTCATGAGCGGCGAGAATCTTGTGCTCGATGGCGGCATGCGGCGGCGCATGATCTACACGGACTAGGCCACACCATACCCATGACTACTCGCTACCCCGTCCATATCACTACAGCCCATAAGCTCGAGGGGCTACTGCGCGATGAGGCCCATGCCCTCGGCTTGGCCGACGCCAAAGAGACGCGCGGCGCCGTCCACGGCAACGCGGCGCTGGACACCATCTACCGCCTCCTGCTCGGCTCACGGCTGGCGTCCCGCGTTCTGCTCCCCCTGACCGAGGTGCCCGCCGACGACGCCGACGACCTCTATAACGCCCTGCGTGCCTTCCCTTGGGAGGATCATGCCCGCTTCCCCCTCAGCCTGGCCGTGCAGTGCCACGGCCGCTCGGCCGGGATCCGGCACACGCGCTTCGGTGCCCAGCGCGTCAAGGACGCCATCGCCGACCGGGCTCGGTCGATGGGGACGTCCGTAACCGTCGAGACGCAACAACCCGACATCCAAATCAGCGTGCGACTGCGCCATGAGCGCGCCCAGATTGCCCTCGACCTGGCCGGCGAGAGCCTCCACCGCCGCGGCTATCGCCAGGACGGCGTCGAGGCGCCTCTCAAGGAACCGCTGGCGGCCGCCATCCTGATGCGAGCCGGTTGGGGCACGCACAGCGCCCCCAATGAGGTCCTGTTCGACCCGTGCTGTGGCTCCGGCACACTGCTCGCCGAGGGGGCCATGATGGCCGCCCATGTCGCGCCGCGCCTGGCGCGCGAGCGTTTCGCGCTAACCGGCTGGGCTCAGGACGACGCCGCTCGCTGGCAGGCATGCCGTGATCGCCTAGCGGCGGAGGTCATCGATGACCCGGAGAGGCTGCCC
>Ga0207714_1001327_pt1 | contig 15908 bp, 13 predicted proteins | sample PonA232FremontCA_2_FD_187270 | JGI IMG/M metagenome (GOLD analysis project Ga0207714, IMG submission 187270) | Marine sediment microbial community from Fremont, CA, USA - Pond A23 Sediment 2 (SPAdes) | ecosystem: Environmental > Aquatic > Marine > Unclassified | place: USA: Fremont, California... | reverse complement strand
ATCCGCGGCGTCGAGGGCGGTGGCCTCGTGGAGGGCCTGCCGGCGCACACCTTCCGCACGGATGAGGGCGACGTAGCCCTCAAGTGCCCCACCGAGATCGCCATCACCGACCGGCGGGAGAAGGAGTTGTCGGACCTCGGCTTTATCGCCCTGGTCCACTGCAAGGGCACGGATAAGGCCGCCTTCTTCGGCGGGCAGACGTGCAACAAGCCAAAAGTCTACAACACCGACGAGGCCAACGCGAACGCGCGCCTCTCGGCGCGGCTGCCCTACATCTTTGCAGCATCGCGATTTGCCCACTATTTCAAGGTGATGCTGCGCGACAAGGTGGGCTCGTTCCAGACCGCCGAGACGGTGCGCGATTACCTGCAGACCTGGATCTCCGACTACATCCTGCTTGATGACACCGCCTCGCAGGGTGCGAAGGCCCGTTTTCCGCTGCGCGAGGCGCGGGTGGACGTCCGCGAGGTGCCGGGGTCGCCCGGGGAATACACGGCCGTCGCCTTCCTGCGGCCGCACTTCCAACTGGAGGAGATTTCCGCCTCGATCCGGCTGGTGGCCAAGCTTCCGCCGCCGGCGGCGTGACGCCTCCGTAACCGCACGCTGAAACTCGGACCAACCCGGAGCGGAAGAACACCATGGTCGATCAGAAGTCTCTGCCCGAGCGGGATCAGGAACACATCTTCATGACCGTCGACGGCATCGAAGGTGAGGTGAATGTCGAGGACTTCTCCGGCACGATCGCCGTACGCGAGTTCAACTACACTGTTGAGCTGCCGTTGACCACGGAGCGCACCCGCGGCGGCGCCACCCGCGACAAGAGCATTCACAGCCAGGCGGTGATCCGCAAGGTCGCGGACAAGTCCTCTGTGAAGCTCTTTCAGAACTGCTGCGAGGGAACGCAGCTCGACGAGGTCAAGTTTGAGTTCATCCGATTCTCACAAGGTGAGATGGTGGTGGCTCGGACGCTGACGCTCAGTGAGGTGTTCGTGTCGCGGTTCAAGCATCTTGGAGAATATCCGGCCGATTCCGATCTTCCCATGGAGGAAATCGCGTTCGACTTCGGCACAATCACCGACACCTACACGCAGCAGAAGCCGGACGGCAGCATGTCCGGCAATGTCGAGTTCGGCTGGGACCGCCTGAACGGCAAGGCCCTGTAAAGGCGGGTCGATCACATGGCCCGTCGCGGACCGACGACCGGGGACCGGGCGCCGCTTTTCGAACGGTTGTCGGACGACAACCCGGCGGCGTCCGGCGAACCCCGGCCGCAGCGGCTGCTGGACGCCGACGGCATCCGCCGTTCGGTGCTGGCGGAGCTGCAGCGCCTGCTCAACACCCGGCGAGGACCCGCCGCCGGACGTTGGCCCGTGGCCGGCACCGTCTTGGGCTACGGGGTGCCCGACCACGCGCTGGACAATCCCGCAAGCGTGCGCGACCAGAAGGCGCTGTGCACGGAGGTGGAGAACGCGATCCGGGCGTTCGAACCGCGCCTCCAGGACGTGCGCGTGTGGGTGGCTGACGATGCCGGCGGCCGGGGGCGGCTCGCGCTCGGGCTGACCGGCACCATCAAGCTGGATCGCCATGCGATTCCGGTGCACTTTCCCATGACACTCTCGGCCGACGGCGTCACCGTGGGGGACGATGGCTCGGACACCGCCTGATACCGGCGCCGCGGGGGCCGGCCGATGACCGGTCTGGACGAACGCCTGCTCGAACTCTACGAGGCCGAGCTGCGCTATCTCCAGGACGCCGGCGCGGATTTCGCGCGGCGGTTTCCCAAGCTCGCGGGCCGCCTGGAACTCGGCAGCACGGGTAGCGGCGATCCGCACATCGAACGGCTGCTGGAAAGCTTTGCGTTCCTGACCGCGCGCCTGAACCGTAAGCTGGAAAGCGATCTGGCCACGGTGCCGGCGGCGTTGTTGCAGGGCTTGTATCCTGCGCTCGCCGACCCCGTTCCCGCCAGTGCCGTGGTTGCGCCAAGCATCGATCCGCAGGTGCCGCCGCCACCAACGGGCGTGCGCATGCCGCGCGGGACGACGCTCTACGCGCCCGGCGGCGAGGATACGGCGTGCCGGTTCCGCACGGCCTTCGACGTCGATCTCTATCCCGTGGCGATCAGCGGCCCGGCCCAGCAGCCCCCCGGCGCCCGAGACCTGTTCGATCCCGGCAGCGTGGACAGCGTCGTGCAGCTGACGCTGCGCGGCAGCGGGGCGGCGCTCGGAGACGTCGCGTTGGACAGCCTGCGCGTCTTCCTCGACGGGCCGCGCAAGCACGCCACCAAGGTCTTCGAACTGCTCCTGGCGGAGCTGGCGGAGGTGGCGCTGGTCGGCCGGAGCAGTGGACGCGTCGTCCGGCTGGACCCCTCCGTCGTGCAGCCCGCCGGCCTGGCGGACGGCGAGGCCCTGCTTCCCGACCAGACGGAGACGCACCCGGCCTACCGGCTGCTGAAGGAATACTTCACGCTTCCGGAAAAGTTCCTGTTTTTCGAGCTGGGCGGGCTCAACCGCGCGCCGGCCGACGAAAGCGTGGACGTGCTGTTCGCGCTGCGCCGCCGGCCGCCGGCGTGGCTCGACCTGGAGGCAGTGCGCCCACGCCTCGGCTGTACGCCCGCGTTGAACCTTTTCACGGTGACGGCCGAGCCCATCGCGCTGACCCATCGGCAGAGCGAATACCGGATCGTGCCGGAACTTGGGGCCGAGGACACCCACGAGGTCCACTCCGTGGCAAGTGTCGCCGTCACGGGACCGCGCGACGTCCGTCCACGGCCGGTCGCGCCGTATTTCGGCAATCGGCCGGCGGGCGCGCTTGCGGACGCCGACGCGGCCGAGATCTTCTGGGTAACGCGCCGCGATCTCGCGCGGGACGGCCGCGCCGGGACCGATACCTACCTGGCGTTCGTCGAGCCCGGGCTGCAGCCCGTGCGGCCGGCGCGGGAGACGGCGAGCGTTCAGGTCTGGTGCACCAACCGGGCGCTGGCCGAGCAGCTTCCCGCCGGGGCGCAGCTCGTATCCGATCTGGAAATTCCGGCGGGGCTGGCCCTGGTGGACCGGCCCATGCCGGCCGGTGAAGCGGTGCACGGCGCCGACGCCCTGTGGCAACTGGTGGCGCAGATGGGGCTCAACCATCTGGCGTTGAGCGACGAGTCCGGGGAACAGCGGCACGTCGAGACGATCCGCGAGATGCTGCGGCTTTACTGTCCGCCGCACCGACCCGAGAGCGTGCGCGAAATCATGGGTGTGACGGATGTTCAGTGTCGCACCATCGTACGGCGTGTCGGCGACGACGTCTGGCGCGGTTTCTGCGAAGGCCTTGAAATCACCCTTGTGCTCGACGAAAGCAACTTCGCTGAGACGAGTGCCTATCTGTTTGCCGCTGTGCTTCAACACATCTTTTCGCTGTACGCGGCGGCGAACACCTTCACCGAACTGGTCCTGGTCAGCCGGCAACGGGAGGGCGTCTGGCTCAGATGGCCACCGAAGATTGGCGGACGGGCATTGATCTGAGGCGCGCGGTCGCGCACGAGCCGGAAAGCTTCGAGCTTCTCCAGCTCCTGCGCGTCCTCGACGGGCTGCTGGAGGATGACGGGCCGGGCGCTGCACGGGATCCCGGGCGCGCCGCTGTCCGCTTTCACGGTAGCCTGGAGCCCGCGTTCCCCGGAAGTGACGTCGTCCGCGCCCGCATTCCCGATGGACTGATGCGTGCCGGCGAGGGTGAGGCGCGCGACGCGCGCGCGCCGGTCCCGGACGAGCGCCAGGGCCGGCTCGGCCTGGCCGCGCTGAGTTTCGGCGGGCCGCAAGGGCCCATGCCCGACGCGCTCATGCAGGACATCCGGGCTCGCGCCCGCGCCGGCGACACGGGCGCCGCCGCCTTCCTGGACATCTTCGTGCATCGCCTTGCCACGGTCATGTGGCGCACCCGCCGTGCCACGCGCCCGGACCTGGAGACGCGCCCGCCGCAGGAGTCCCCTGGCGGCCGGGCCATGCTGGTGCTGGCCGGGCTCATGCCGGACGCCGCCCGCCAGCGGTCGCGCCTCGGGGACTCGGTGCTGATGCGCTACGCGCCGCTGCTGGCGCGGCGGCCGGTTTCGGCGGAGACGTTGCGGCGAATGGTGGCTGACTACCTGGGTGTGCGGGTCGAGGTCACCGCGCTCCAGGGGCGCTGGCTCACGCGTGAGCCCGACGAGTGGACCCGGCTGGGCCATCGCGACGCCACGGCGCGGCTGGGCCGGGGCACCTTCCTGGGCCGACGGGTGTGGTCGCAGGGCGGCGGCCTCGACCTTGCCGTCGGTCCGCTCCGTCAGGCCGCCTTCACGGCGATGCTGCCGGGGCAGCCACGCCACGAGGCCGTCAGCGCCCTGGTTCGCTATGCGCTGAACCAGCCGATGCGTGTGACGGCCACGGTGCGCCTGCGCCACGACGCCGTGCCGGCCCTGCGCCTGACCGCTGACGAGAGCGGCGCCCGCCTGGGATGGACCACCTGGCTGGGCCAGGGCATGGATATCGGCCGAGACCGTGTGGTCGCTGTGGAGCTGGTCACCAGCCGGGCCGTGCCCTGATCGCCGAGGAGCCGCGATGTTCGTCATCAACCCGACCAACGCGACGTTTACGCCCTTGACCGAGTACGCCGAGAGCGAAACCGGCGGACACGTCACGGCTGTTATCAAAAAGGTTCACAAGATCGGGCCGGATGGAACGCTCTCGCCCTACCCTCAAGATGAGCAACCCGAGTTTGCCGGGGAGATTCAGCACGAAGACGAACTCGGGCGCAGCCTGCGTTATCCGGGCGACATCGCGGCGTACAAGCCCCTCGTCGATGTCATCCTGGACGCAACGGCATACGCCCCCGGCGGCGAGGCCGTCCCCGAACTGACCGTCAGGCTGGAGGTTGCCGGGTGCCGCAAAGCCGTGCGCGTGGTCGGCGATCGGGAGTGGCAGATCGACGATGCGGGCGCGTGGCACATGACCGAGCCGGAGCCGTTTCAGACCATGCCGCTGCGCTGGGAAAAGAGTTTTGGCGCCCTGGACGACCCGCGCAATCCAATGGGCAAGGGCGGCGGCCCCGACCCCTTCAGCGACCCGGATGAACCGCGTTACCCGCTGCCGAACATCGAGCATCCGGATCGCCCGATCCGTGACCCCGACGACAGCCCGGACCCGGTCAACTTCGGTCCCGTCGCCCGGCACTGGCAGGCACGCGACCGCAAGTACGGCACGCGCGACATGTTCTGGGCGACCTTCCGCGCGCCAGAGCTGCCCAAGGATTACGACCCCACCTTCGAGAACGCCGCGCCGGAGGATCAGCAACTGGAGCGCCTGGCCGGCGAGGAAACCATCTGGGTGGAGAACGTGGACCCGGAGCACCCGACCCGGCGCATCGTCCTGCCGGGGTTGTGTCCGCGCCTTTTCTACGTTCGCCGCGACGACGCGGCGCGCGATCTGTCCGAGATCCCGGTGGCGCTGGATACCCTGGTGGTCGATCTCAACGCCGGCGAGGTGACCCTGGTTTGGCGCGGACGGCTGCGCCACACCTTCGAGCGTGTGGAGGATCACCTGGCCTATTTCTACGTTCAGGAGGACACGACGCACCCGCCGGCCACGGCCGTGGCGACCTATCGGGAGCACTTCGCCAAGGACAGTGAGCTCTACGAACGAGCGTTCGAGGCCGAATCGGTAACGTCCGAGAAGGTTCACGACGACCTTTTCGCTCGGGTCACGGAACAGGCCGTGCAGACCCTCAGCGAATGCAAGCTGGACGACGAAACGATCGCGGCGGTGCAGGAAACGACAAATGCCGAGGCCATGCGCGATGTGGTTCAGACCACATTCGACGCCAAGGCCGACGAGGCCCGAGCCATGATGGAACGCCTCAAAAAGGGCATGAATTATGGAAATTGATCTGACCGAGGAGGGCTTCGCCAAGGGCAACCCGTACGCCCTTACCGTCGACGACAAGCTCGCCGCCGCGCGCGAGCATCTGCGGGTGCGCGATTTCCGAACCGCCTTCGCCCGGATTGGCGAGGCCATGCTGGCGGCCCCCACGCGCCTGGACGTGCTTTCCACCTATGCCGACATCGTCAGTGCGCGCGGCAACTTTCCGGTGGCCGTCGGAATCGCCGAAGCGGCGCTGGCGCACAACCCGGACAGCCCGGACGCCAAGCTCGGTCTGGCGGAGAAGCAGCTTCAGGCCGGGCGCCAGGAAGACGCCCTGGCGACTGTGGGGCGCGCGTGCGAAGATCATCCCGAGCATCTCGACGTTCTCGTGGTCCGGGCCGACCTCCTGTGGCGGGCGGGTCGGACTGGCGAGAGCCTGGCCGCGTACCGCGCCGCCGCGCGCACCGGCCGTATGCAGGAACACACCGCGTTGACCGCCGCCAGCCGGGCCCTGGAAAGCGGGTACCCGGCGGAGGCGCGCGCGATCACCGCCGCCGCGCGGCGCCTCCATCCCGGTTCGCCGCGTCTGGCCGTTCTTCAGGGCGAGGCGGCGCTAGCCGACGGCAAGCCGGCGGAAGCGCTGACGGCGGTCGCCTCTGTCACGGATGCCGGCGGAAAAGCGTCCGACATAGCCTGCGTCCGCGCGCGCAGCGAAATCGACCAGGCGCGGCCGCACCGCGCGCTGACGACCCTGGCCGCAACGGGCCGCTCGGGTGAGCGTGCCGGAGATGCGGCGGTCCTCAGGGCCGTGGCGCTGCGCTTCAGCGGGGACGCTCCCGGGGCGAAGCGGGCCTACGCCGAGGCGTTGCAGCACGCGCCCGAAGTCCCGCGCCTCCACCTCGGGTATGCGTTATGTCTCGCCGAGTTCGGCTTGCCGGGCGAAGCGGTCCGTGCGCTCGACCGGGGGCTGAGCCGGAACGGGGCCAACCCGGGGCTGCTGCGCGAACGCGCGCGACTGCTTACCCGCCTCGGCGAACATGCTGCGGCCCGCGAAAGCGCACGGCACGCCACGGCAAGCACGGGCGCCGCCGCGGCGGACGTCATGGAAGGGCCGGCGCTGCTCGACGGCGGGTTGGAACCCGAGCTCGGAACGGCCGAGGTGGAAACGGTGCTGGAACAGGGAAGCCTGAGCACCGACGAGCGGACGGGGTTCCTTTTCCTGCTGGGCAGCCTTCACGCGGCGAGTGATGCACCGCAAGTGGCAATGGCCGTATGGCACGCCGCCAACGCGCGGGTACGGCGGACGTTCGCTTTCGACGTGGACGCCTTGACCGCGCAGCTCCAGCGCTTGCCCGAGGTCTGCGCAGCGTGGCGCACCGGACCGGTCGCCAATGCGTTGCCCCCCAGGCCGCTGCCGGTTTTCATCGTGGGCATGCCGCGCAGCGGCACCAGCCTCGTCGAACACATCCTGGCCGCGCATTCCGCCGTGCGTCCGGGCGGCGAGGACACCACGATCCCGGATCTGCTGGGCGATCTGCGCCGGTGTTTCCCCGACGCCGGCTATCCGGACGGGCTCCGCCACCTGGGTCGCGAAGAACTCGGCGATCTGCGCCGCCACATCCTCACCCGGCTTGCCGCGCGGTATCCGGGTGCCCGTGTGGTGACGGACAAGCTGCCCGGGAACTTCGCGCACCTCGGCCTGTTGCACCGGCTGTTTCCGGAGGCCCCGATCGTCGTCTGCCGCCGCCACCCGCTGGACACAGCCCTTTCGATCTATACCCAGTGGTTTAGCGACCATCATCCCTACGCCTACGATTTGGGCGAGATCGGTCGGGTGAACCGAGCCTGTTCGGCCGTGCTCGATGCTTGGCACGCGCAGCGTCCGGGAACACGCATGCACACGGTGCGCTACGAAGACCTCGTTCGCGCGCCGACCAGGGAGATCGAGCGCCTCCTGGCCACCTGCGGCCTCGCGCCCGAAGCGGCATGCTTCCGGCCGTGGCACGAGCCGCGGCACATGAACAGCGGCGGCGCGCGGCGCCTGGACCAGCCCATCACGGATGCGCGCGTGAACCGGTGGAAGGTGTTCGCCAAGGCCCTCGCCCCGGCCGCGGCTGGCGAGGCCGCAGATCAGGCCGCGAGATAAGTCGGCCGCGTGCTAATATACTGTACCGTGAACATCTTGGTCACAACCGGGTCCGGAACGGTCACGGGCCCCGCCTGCATCGTCGCCGGCGCGTTGACGATGAACTGCGCTTGAAACGGAGGGCCCTGGAGCAGCAGCGGGCGGCCTAGATATTTGGCTTTCTTGCTGTAATGCGTGGGTGGCGGTGCCACCACCAGCTTGCCCATGCCGGGGGTGGTGAAGCTGCCGTCCGTGTAGGCCATGGGCGAGCGCAGAAGCGACGGAAGCTCGTCGCCGGAGACACAGACCGGCATGGCGGTGAAGGTGTGCTTTCCCTTGCCGACGAGCGGGACGGGCGCAACGATGCGTGGGACGATATGCGATCCGTTCGGGGTGAACTGGATGAAGTCACCGGTTTTCAGCACGGGGTACATGGGAATTCTCCGATGTCGCCGCGCTGACGCCGCCCGCAATTGTTTTGCCCGAACGGCATATGGGCAATCCGGTTGGAGTCCATTGCTTCTTCCCCTTATAAAACGTTTACCATGGTCGCCTTGAAGTTATTTATTTGAACAGCCGTATTCGTTATTTTGGTCTTGTAGACGACTGTCGGTGGCTGTTTTTCCAGTTTGCTAATCGCGCTTTCGAACTTCATTTTTTGATTCTGAAGATAGGCGCTCTGTTGCAGCGCACCTTCAAGCTTCTGTTCGAAGCTTTTGTCAGTTGCCCATTCAGCCGTCCGTGAATAGGCCCATATTGTGCCGAGAAGCAATTGGAGGACATAGGCCAAGCCTGTCAGCGCGATGATCGCAAATGAAAGCGCGGGCATGGTACCCTTGAGAAAGCTCTTGACTTCGTCTTCCGCCTCTTCTCCCTGGTCCGAGAAATATGCCGCGGAAAATGCCATCAGCTCCGATGCCGTGACAACGAGTCCGTTGACCACACCCAGCGTTATAGCAAATCCGGTCAACATGCCAGTTTTTCTCCCTTCGGCGGCAAGGTTTCCGGCCGTGTTCGATACGGTGTAGGAATAATCATTCATGAAACTGGCCTGATACTTCGTTATCGGCGTTGACACGGTTAGGTTCTGGGGGTCGAGCGATACGTTGAATGAAGCCGCTGATTCAGCGCCGATGCTCAAGCCGACCGAATAGCTTCCTCCCACGCCGACCGATGCATCAAAGTTGAGCGCGCTGGAAAAACCCGCACTGACGTCGTAATCGGCGGATACGCCGATCGAAGCGGATGTGCCGATCCCCTGGCTTAGCGCGGCCGTCAGGTGCTCCCCCGACGCGAGCGTCTGCCCCTTGTAGCTCGCTTCGACCAGGTACCCAGCGGCCGGGTGGGTGACGAACGCGAACTTTCCGCGCACGGTGTGGGTGGTGCCGCCCATGACATAGGTGTACATCCCGCCGCGCTGCTCCTGTGGCAGCGGTTCGTGGCCACCGACCTCCTGTTCCTTGTTGTGCTGGCTCGCCGGATATTCCGTCAGATCGTCCGTCAGCTTGCCGACGTAGATCGTCAAGTCGCCGTAGGTCCGGATCGTTGCGGCGCCGCGCGTCGCTTTATCGGTCTCGAAGCCGGTCCCTTCCGCGTCCACCAGGCTCCAGCACGCTAAATATATTTTGAACTTCTCGGGAACCTTGTCGTCGTCGCGGATTTCATTAACGGGCTGCTCGTTCTCGAAAACAGGGGTAGACAGGTCGAGATCAATTTCGGATTTGTTTTTGGTTCCCTCGGGTATGGCATAGCACCTGTTTTTGGCGGGGCGCCCCGGCTTGAAGAAGGCAAAGTAAATTGTTCCGGAATATGTATTACATATCGCATCCTCTACGGATATCGTACTCGATTCTGTCCACTCAACTTCCCATTTTTTGTACGTTCCAGAATTTTTGCCGATTTCGAAGACCATGTCCAGAGCCCAAGTCGCCTCGGGAATCTCGGACTCGTTTTCGACTTCATAGGGGTCGATCTGCTTGTGGCCGACCTCGAGCTTGAAGTCCCGGTAGGCTTCCAGCTCGACGATTTCGCGCTCGGTTTCGTCGGAGAAATGCAGCCCATTTCCCGAGGCGTTGTGCAATGAGGTGACGTAGCGGTTCTGACGTGCCGGCCCCGGCGTCCCGGCACGCTCGTCGTCGAAGGTCGCCGAGCGGCTCTGAACCGGGTTGAGCTTCTTGGGCGTGGTGGAGTTGTGCACCGATGTGAGGATCACCGGCTCTTCGGCGCTTCCCTGGATGAAGCCCACGAGAACCTCGTCGCCGTGGCGGGGCAGGACGTGGGTTCCGTGCCGCGCGCCCGCCCAGGGCTGGCCGAGCCGCGCCCGGATTGCGCGCTGGGCCGGGTCCCAGCGGAAAACAACCAGCGCGCGGCTGTGTTCGTCGACATCGACGGTTTCCGAGAGGCGGCTGACCACCGTGGCGTTGTGCGTGCCCTCCACGGCGGGGATCGGCGTGCGCTGGGCCGGGGCGAAGAGCTCCTCGCCACGGATCGCCTCCGCCCAGGCGCGATAGGCCGGCTTGCCGGACCCGTCCCGCAACAGCTCGTGCACGCACTGCGTGATGCGCAGGTCCCATTCCGGTTCCTCGGGATCCCAGGGGGAGGGAGCGGTGTGCACGGAGCCGGGGGCGAGGAACGGACAGCGGCCGGCCGTGTAGATCACCTCCGTGCGGTTCTCCACGGAGCGGTAGCGGCGCCGCGCCACGTCGGAGACCTCGCCGAGCGCGGCAACCTGACCCGGGTAGTCGTAAATCGTTTGCGCAGTGTCCGTTTCCGCTGGGGAGGCGTGGCGCAAGGGGGTGTCCGCGATAACCGGATTGTAGTCCGCCACGGCGTAGCGCCGCGGTACGGCCTCGCGCTGGGCCGTGAGGTGGGTTACGACGTCGCCGAACAGCTCGTCCCCGGACGTGTCCGCCGCGATCAGGTTCAGCGACCGGCCCTCGCCGTGGGCGCCGGCGGCCTGGCCGCTCGCGTCCGCCAGATGGATGCGTGTGGTGTCTTCGTCGTGCGTGACGTGGAAAAACACCCCGTCGCGTTCGAGCAGGCGCGAGGCAAATTCGAAATCGGACTCGTGCCACTGAATAATGGACTCACGGCGGCGCGGAGTCCCGGTGAGGGCGGATTCGTCCACACGCGGCGTGTCGGGGAGTTCCCGGCCGTACTCGGCAACGAGTTGCTTGAGCACCTCCACGCTGGTGATGTTGGTCCACACGCGGCACTTTTCCGACAGGGCCATGGCCCACAGCCACGGATAAACCTGAAGCTCCAGGGCCGAAGAGCGGCTGTAGGCGCCGGTGCGGTTGAGGGCGCGCTGGATCAGGCCGCGCACGTGGCGGGTTTCGCCGTTTTCGTCCGTGAGCGCGAGCCGCGCGGGCTGATTGATGAGGTCGGCGACGCGTGTGCCCTCGGGCAGGCGCGGGGGCGTGATCAGAAGCCGCAGGTAATACGGCGGCTGCACCGTCGGATCGTGGCCGAGCACCGGCGGGGTATGGCGGATCTGTCGCTGGCTGAAGACGGACTCGGGCGCCCCGTCGTCCGGGGCGAATGCGCCGAGGTCGCGCTTATCCTGGTCCAGGGTGGGGTCCAGGCCGGAGAGTCGCTCGTAGAACCGGAAGGCGAGGAGATAGGTCTCGTCGAGTTCGAGTTCGGTATCGCCGTCCGGGTAGAGAAACAGCGTGAAGTCGGTCATTGGCAGGGCTCGTTGTCGGCTGTGAAGCGTCGCACCACGCGGGGCGCGACGCGTGACAGAAGGAGCGCGGCCAGGAGGAACCACACCGCCACATAGCCGTAGGCCGTCAGCATGAAGGTCGCGTCCTGGTGCGTGGCGACCACGGTGTTGGCCCGCGCGACGATTTCGTCGGCGCCGATGACCGAGGCCGTGGACGAGGCCATGAACACGATCAGGAAATACTGAATCCACGCGGACCAGAACACCGCTTCCGGCCGGTGCTTGCCCGCGTGCTGCTGGCGCAGGAACGCCAGCGACTGGTCCGCGGCGAACGCCGTGGCCGGGATGGTCAGCGCGATCGTCGCTTTCAGCCAGTTGGGCACGGCGATCACCGTGCCCGCCACGGTGATCTCCACCGGAATCAGGAAGGCGACGTAGAACAGCAGAACGAAGCTCGGCACGTTGCGGAACAGGCTGGTTACCCCCTGGCCGGCGCGCGCGGCCGCACCCGGGGCCGCAAAGCGGACACGCGCGACGCCCATGCCGAGCAGCGTGCCCAGCCCCATGGCCACGGCCGCGATCGCCACGTTCCAGGCAAAACCGCCCGCGAGGAACGGGGTCCACGCCAGGAGTTCTGCGGCTAGCTCGCGCGGAGCCATCGCGTCACCAACCCCCGCAGGCTTTTGAGCAGGATCATGGTAATGATGACGAATACGAAGTAAAAAGCAAGCAGGAAGTTCATCATGGCGAACTCATTGCCGCGCTGCGCCACGATCCCATTGGTCGCGGAGACGACCTCGGGGAGCGCGATCGTGCTGGCCAGGCCCACCGCCTTGACGATGTTGACCGAGGTGGCCACTAGGCCTTCGTAGGCCCGATCCACGGTTTCGGGGAACAGTGCGAAGAAGCCCGGGGCCTCGGGGTCCGCACCTTGAAGGTTGCGCGTCGTGTCGGCGAGCAGAACGGCGTTCGACGCACCGGCATAGAGCGAAAACACGACGCTTGCGACCAGGAAGGCATCCAGGGTCAGGCCGACCCGACTGGCCAGCAGTCCGCCCAGACCGAAGAAGAGGATGTAGAGCTGAAGAATGGGCGGCGTCATGCGTGCCAGGTCCACCAGTGCGCGCACCGGCATCCGCATCAGCCGGCCAAGGCGCAGATCCCCCCAGGCGAGTACGACACCGCATCCCAGCGAGCCCACAATGGCGGCAAGGCTCAGAGCGGCCGTGACCAGGATTCCGCGGATCAGCCGCTGCCGGTCGAACCCGTCGTAAAGCGGGCTGAAGTCCACCCCGAGCGTGGACTGAAGAACCCGCGCGATGCCGGTTGGCCCGCCGCCGCTCTGGATGCCGCGGCTGATGTCGCCGCTCACGCAGCCCGGGGGGTAGGCGCCCTGCTCGGCGCGCCGGCACAGGTACTGGCCGTCCGGTTGCTTGCGCGTCCAGATCTCGTGCTGTTTTTCCAGGTAGGGACTGGGCGACAAGCCCCATTCGGACTCCAGCTCCAACAAGCGACCGCTGCGATGCCAGTGGGCGACCATGTCCGCCATGAACCGGCCCCAGGCCGCGTCTTCCGCGCGCTTGCGGACGGCCACCGCCCACGGAGTGGTCAGGATGGGCTCGAACGGCAGGTGGAAGGCCGCCCATTCCTCGCGCTGAACGATTTGGCGCAGCGACGTGCCGTCGTAGGCCCAGCCGACGCAGCGTCCGTTCTTCAGGGCAAGCTGCGTGTCGCGTGTTCCTTCGAACACGACCGGGTCGATCAGGAAGCGCTCAATGAGTTGCCGGTTGAAGTACGAGCCGGCCGTCAGACAAACCGGCCGTCCACGAAGTTGGCCCCAGTCCTGGAAAGGTGTGTCCTTTCGCGTGAGCAATTCGACGCCGCTTCGATAGTAATGCGGCTGAACCACGCCGGCCATCCCGCGGCGTGACGGTGTGTCGCCCATCGTGGCGATCACCAGATCGATTTCACCATCCTGTACCTTGCGCAGGCGGTTGGAGGTCGTCACCGGCTCAAGCTCAAGCTCAACATCCAGCGCGCGCGCAACGTCCGCGGCCATGTCGGGTTCCATGCCGACGAGATCGCCCTGGTCGTCGACCATGCCCCAGGGCGGGTAGTCGGATTTGACACCGACGATCAGCGTTCCCCGGTCCCGGATGTGCGCCAGCCGCCCGCCGGCGTCGGCGGGCGGCTCCGGTGGCGTGAACCCGGCATCGCCGGCACTGGCGCCGCGCGGGAAAACCGATACCCCGGCCAGGGCAAGCACCAGGAGCCCGGCGGCGAGCACGAAACCGCACCCCCAACGCACGAAACGGCACAGCTCAGGCATGTCCGGCATCGTCGTCCGCTGCCGGACGCTGTGCCACCGCAAGCAGGCCGTATCCGGCGTCGGCCGGCACGAGCGGGGTAAGCATGCGCTCAAACAGGCGGGCGAGGGCCGATCCGGCCACGAGCCGTTCGGGTAGCGTGCTTTCCGCCATGATGGCGAGGACCTCGAACCCAGCGTGCTCCAGTTCGCGGCGAAGCGTTGATGAGTCGTAGAGCCGGTAGAAGAGCCTGATCCGTTCCGCCGGCAAATGGCGCTCGTAAACGACGCGGGTGGGATCGCCGTCGCCCCGCCGCTGTTCGCGCCGGAAGCGCCGTCGCCGGTTCGGCACGGAGATGACCGCGCGGCCCGAGCCCGCCCGGACCGCTCGCCGCAGTTCGACCAGGGCGGCTGTTCGCTCGTCGTCGTTTTCGATGTGTGCGATGACCCCGAAGATTGCGAGCGCCATGTCGGCCGGTCCGTACGCAGCCCGGTGGCACGCCGCCGAAAACACACCCGGGTCGGCAAAGTGCACGTTGGCCGGTGCGCCGCGCTGGCCCCGCGCCTGCTCAGCCCGGCTCAAGGCAGTGGCACAGACGTCGTAGCCGACAATGGATCGGCAGAAGGGGGCAAACGCCAGCGTGTAGCGTCCACTGCCGCAGCCGAAATCGATCAGGTCCGGGTTTCGACACGACGCCCAACGCCGCACAGCTCGCATCACGACCGGATTCGGCCGCGGATACCGGCGGTCGTACCGGCCGCTGGCGAAATAGCGATCGTAGGCGAGCGCCAAAGCGCGGCTCCTCGGCGTGGCGACTTGTCGCGGCGGTGGATGTGAGCACCGATAACACCTGTGAAGCAAATTATCACACATGAGGGGGTGGCCGAAGGTAAAACGCGTGAACGCACGGCGTCGGCACGTCCTCTAAGTTCGGACCCATATAGGAATCCGTTCCGGTGCAGGGTGCGGTTCGTTCATCTCCGGATGAAGGCGGGGATGAGCCATGTGTGCGGCGTATTTGTCGCCGACGCAGGCGCAGTTCGAGCGGTTGCGTGGGGTGTCGCCGACGGACACGCGGGGTGTGGCCCGGGTGGATGACCGGCGGGTGATCGGCGCCGTCGGGTATGTGCTCACGTCCGGATGCCGCTGGCAGGATGCGTCGGCTGTCTACGGTCCGCACAAGAGGTTCTAGGCCCTGTTGGGATTCAGCGTAGCGCCATGAGTGTGGCGACAAGATTGATCATCGCCGCGTAGCTGGTGTCAGTCTTGTCGCTGCACATGGCGATGCGTCGGAATTGTTTCAGACGGCAAAAGAAGTTTTCGATCAGGTGCCGCCACGTGTAGATCGCGGGATCGATGGCCTGTGGTTGGAGGCGGTTCGGGCGTTGCGACACCACGATTTGGGCCTCGCACGCGAGCAGGTTGTCGATGGTCCAGTTCGAATCGAAGGTTTTATCAGTAATCAAGCCGTCGAACTGGATGCCCTCGATCCACGGCGCGACGCCCACGGTGTCGTAGCGCTGGCCGGGCAGAAGCTGAAAGCGCACCAGATTGCCCAGCGCATCGGTCAGCGCGAGGATTTTTGTTGTCCAGCCCCCGCGTGACGCGCCAATGGCCTGACGTTGAGTCCCCCTTTTGCCCCGTGACCGTCCTGGTGAACTGGCACGATCGTGCCATCGACCATGGCGTACTCCACATCCGGATCGTCTGAGACCGTCTCGAAGATGCGCTCGAACACGCCAGCCTTCACCCAATCGCGGAAGCGATTGTAAACGGAATTCCAATGGCTGAATTCCGCCGGCAAATCGCGCCATTGGCAGCCCGTGCGCGCGATCCACAGGACCGCTTCCACGAACAACCGATTGTTGCCCGTCCGCCCCGGATCTTCCGGCTTGCCCGGACACAGCGGCGCCATCTTCCGCCACTGCTCTTCGCTGAGA
>Ga0207714_1001326_pt1 | contig 15914 bp, 19 predicted proteins | sample PonA232FremontCA_2_FD_187270 | JGI IMG/M metagenome (GOLD analysis project Ga0207714, IMG submission 187270) | Marine sediment microbial community from Fremont, CA, USA - Pond A23 Sediment 2 (SPAdes) | ecosystem: Environmental > Aquatic > Marine > Unclassified | place: USA: Fremont, California... | reverse complement strand
CCGCCTCGATCACCTCCGTCCCGCGCGGCCGGTCTGCGGCCGCCTCTCGGCGGTTCCGGCCTCTCTCGCGGGCGCGTCCTTCTGGCGCTACGCGTTCGGGCTCGTCGGGACCCCACGCGGGGTCCGTCGGAGCGCTCTCGCCTGCGCGGCGGCAGGCATACCTCTCGCGCTCATAGTGGGGCCGACTTTGTCGTGCGGGCGGTGCGGCTCGCCGCCTCGCGGGCAATCGTTCTGGGCCTCCCGCCCAGGTGTGCGTGTCTTGTGTGGTCTGGGGGTGGCGGCGCGCGGTGGTTCTGCGCGTGCCGCCCTCCCACTTAAACGTAAGGGCTATGACACCCTAAGGCTTTCGACTGCGGCAACCGTTGCCGCAACCGGCCGCCCGGTGGTGCGAGCCCCTGCGCGGGTGGGGGTCCGCGGGTGCTTCCCGCGTCCCGCCCTCCCATTTAAAGATAAGGGCTACGATACCCTAAGGCTTTCGATTCCGGCAAAGCTTGCGAGACCGCAATATGGAAGCGGTGCGAAACCGCCCGGCGCCGGCTCGCTTGTCGGACCGTTGACAGACAACCGCGCCGGTTTCGGCAAAGTTTGCCGCAATCAGCGGTCCCGAGGCGGCCGCGGGCGCGCGCCGGAACCGGCCGCCCGCACCCGCGCCGGGCCGCCCAAAGGAACGACCGTGAACGACGCCGACAACAAGCGGGACGCGTGGGACGAGCACGTCGAAGAGCTCGTCGAGAAACACGAGTCGGGAATGGGTTACAAGACGATAGCGGCGGAGTACGACGGGTTGAGCTGGCAGCAGGTGCGGCGCCGCATCAAGAGCGTCGAGAAAGAGGAATAGACGACGCCTTCTCGCGGTTTCTCGCTCGGTCCGCGTCCGCGCCCGGTCCCGACCCGCCCCAAGCGCCGCGGCCGGCGGCGCCGCGCCGAGCGTGGGGCGGGCGGCGGCCCGCGCGTCACTCCGACGTCCGCCAGTCCGGGCTCCGGCGCTCGATCCCGTGGCGTTCCAGCCACCGCCGCACCGTCGCCGACGAGCACCCCATCTTCTCCGCCACCGCCGACTGGCTCATCGGCTCGCCCTTTCCGCCCTCGTCGCCGGACAAGTAGGCGTTTTCGAGCGCGCCGCCGTCCCGCCACGGTGTGTCGCGCCCGTCGGCGCCGCCCGCCTCGCGGCGCTCGATCCCGAACCGTTCCATCGCCTTGATCACGGTCGTCTGCGTCGTCCCGAACTCCTCCGCGAGTTCGCGCGTGGACATGCCGACGTCCCAGTAGAACAGCTCCAGGTCGCCTGCGTCTTCTTCGGTGAACACGTCTCCGCTCTCCGTGTTGGTTGCCATGGTTGTTGGTATTGGGCGTGCGTCGGATGGTGGTGGGCCGCGCGTTAGCGCCGGGAGGCGGTTAAGCGGTTACGCTGTACATCCGCCCCCCTTGCCAATCGAAGAGCCTTATGCCGTCGTATGCCGTGCAGACCGCCGGCAGCCTTCCGGCGACCCAGTCCGCCCACCACACCATGTCGTCGCCTTTGACGGCGTACAGGTTGTTGTTCTGCTCGTCGAAATATATCTTCCAGACTCCGTTGTACGCCCCCGCGAAGACGTTGCCGATGTTGTTTCCGGACGCGTTCGACATCTCGTCGTAGGTCGCCACCGTCTCCCCGTTTATCGCTATACCGTTCGGCAAGCCGTGGTACAACGACGACCCGCCGAACGCCTCGGAGGTGTGGTTGTTGGCGTCTTGGCCGCCCGCCGGCCCGTAGAAGTCCGCCCACTCCGTCGCCGGGGGACCCATCGACCATATAACGCCGTAGTTGGAAAACGACGACGGGTCGAACACGTCTTCGCCGTCGTTGTGCGGGGGTCCGTGATTAGTCGCGGCGTAACCGTACTCGTCTTGGTCTCGTAGTTCTGCCCTGAAGTCTCCCTTCAATTGTGACACCGTCGGCCTGTTGTTGTCCGGATACCGGAGCGTGCGCGCCGTGGTGCCGTTCACCCTCGCGACCAGGTCCGTCTCCATGTCGTAGTCTCTGTTGTTGTTGTAGATGGGATCTTTCGAGTCTCTGTACTCGAAACGGACGACCGTTTGTCCGTAGTAGGTCCTCGGCATGTCCTCGCTGGGTTTGTGGCCCCACCACACCGTCGACCCTTGTGAGGTAACGCCGTGGATTTGGCCTGATTCGTATTTGAAAGCGAACGTAAAGGTGTACGTGGTGGATTCCACGACGTTGCCGTCGTTGTCTATGTATTCGACGGGGCATTTGTATTCGGCCTCTTTGGCCGTGTACGCTAGCCTTTCCGCGTCGGGCGACCTAACCATCACGTCGGTGCTGGTTGCGACTCCGAAATAAGACGAGCCGGAGTACCCTCTGGACACGAACCCCGCCGGGTGCGGCGAGGGCGTCGATGCGCCACTTCCGAGCCCGCCCGTGTCTTCTGCGTATTCCCCCGACTCCACGTCGTAAACGCGGAGGTCTCTGTCGGAACCGTAGTAGTTATCGTCGCCCTCGTATTGTCCCGCGACGTACCCGCTCGCCCAGTTGGAACGGCCGCACCTGAGCACCCCCGGAGCGGTCCATTCCAACGACAACGATGCCTCCGGCAGAAACTCGGGCACTTTTACGTCGGTTACCTGCGACGAGACGACCTCGTATCCCGATTCTTGAAGAAACCCGCCCGCGCCCTCGTTGAACACGGGCACGCCGGACGTGTAGACGTACTCGGTTTCGCCGTGCGCGCCTGCCTCGATCTCTTTTCCGCGGTTGTAAATTGTCATATAAACCCAGCGGCGTGGATCTCGTTGAGCGTTACGGGGTGGGAAAATACGGTAGCGTACGTGTTGTCGACGGCTTCGACCCGTGTTTTTGCGGTGTCCGGTTGCATGAAAATTTTGGAGTCGTCAAGTACCGCAGCGCCTACTCAGCCTCAGTATCCATCCGTTAACGGCGTGTCCCACGGACTCACGCGCTTGATGTTTTCGTTCAGATAGTCGTCTTTGCTGATAACCCGACCAATCTCCAACTCCGACCCGTCTCCGAGATCTGTGAGGCGGAGCCAGTCGCCTGATGTGTCAGTCATGTGTTCCAAATCGTGTGCGTATGCTCAGTGTGTGCGCGAACTTATCCCACGAGACTCCGCAGAATGGTCCCCTGCGTGTCTTTATCGACGATATCGAAAGTGTTATCGAAGTTCGTGATCTGGACCTCGTAGGTCGTCCCCGCCGTCAGTTCTTCAACGAACGTGTACCCATCGACGTGAATGGATTTCGTAGACTGGGACTCGATATTACCAGCAACGTCTGTTCCGCTATCCACATCACGCAATCGGAGTTGAATCTGGTCCCCGTCGACTGTCGCCCCTCCGATTGCATACTGAGCATCTATGATGTAATACCCAGTCTCGTCGGGGACGAACTGATTGGAGGCGTTAAACTCATCCCTGTTGTCCTTATTTTTTGCGTCGAACAGGTTTGCGTAGTTGCCGGACGTTATTGTGGTCGTACTGCTTTCTCTGGTCGCTTCAATCACTGTTTCTCCAGTGACCGTCGCTTCCACTGTCTCAATCGCCCCCGCATCTAACAAGTCTTTGACCGTTGCCGATTGGACCTCCAACGAATCTCCGTTGACGCCCGATTTGTTGGTCGCCATCAGTCGTTTACCTCCATCCCGGTTGCGAAGAAGTCCGCCGACCCGCCGCTGGTGTTCGCCACTCGTATGCGGTGGTTGTTTGAGGTCGACACGACAAACTGGTTTAGTTGCGTGTGCCAAGACCCGGTAAACGAATCTATCTGGACAGAAAGGTCGAACGTCCCGTCGCCGGTCGTGTCCGTCTCGCGGTAAATCTCGGCAGCGCCGGTACCGCCAAGCTCGAACACCTCGGCCGCGCCCGTTTCCGCCGAAGAACCGGTGAACAGCGCGTCGGCGGCGTCGGCTACGTCCGTGGCAGTCTGGTGGTAAACGTCGTTGACCGCCATTACCGATCACGCCCCGAAAGGCCGCCGCCGCGCCGTTCGAGTTGCTGCGCCACCGAATCGTCGGTTGTGTATTCGTTGATCACGGTTGTATTTATTCCGTTGGCCCGCCGCGAGAGCATCTGGGCGGCCGCAGGGTCGGCGCCGCTGCCGCCACCCGCCCCAGCGACGCCGGGGATTGCCGCGAACAGCACGCGGTTGCGGCCGCGAACCGCCGCCCTCACGCCACGGTCCCCGAGCGTGGCGGCTTCGAGGGCCTCCTCGACCGCGCGCTTGTTCTTGTTCGATTCGTACACGTCCGCCGTCAGCCCGTCGTTGGTGCTCATCTTGTGTTGTTCCTCCTGGTAATCGATTGCGCTGTCGGAGCGTCCACGCCGGAGGCCGACGAGACCTCCGTTGCGGACAAGCCCCTACGCCCCAACATCTGCACGAACGCCGGGTCGGCGCCTGGCAGGCCACCGCGGCCGACAAACGACGCGTGCACGGCCGCCGACGCGCCCGACGAGTTGTCTACCAACACGGCGACGGGCAGAGGCGAGTCGCCGGTGTTGCTAGCGTCCGCGAGCGGGCCGTCGGTGCTGGTCTCGCCGACCAACGCGGAAGAGCCGTCGGACGACAACGCGGTCTCCTCGGAGGTGTACCCCCCAGCGCCGTCCAACGACGCCAGAACCAGCGACACACCGTCCGGGGCCGGACCGCCCAACGGTCCGGACAAAGAAGCCCTGCGAACCTCCACACCTTCGTTGGGAGAGAGGCTGTAAACACCCACCGCTTCGGCGGAACCGTCCGAAACCTCGCCCGTGTGGTCGCCGTCGAATCGGTCCTGGGAGGCAGGAGAATCGGGTATACCCAACGCGCCGGAATCGACATCGAACACCGCCTTGTTTGGGGCGGGGCTCGACGCGTTCAGGGCGGCGCCGGCGTCCAACGACGACGCGTTGGAGACAACCCCCGTGCCGTTGTTCGACACCGACACGGCGCCTCCCGAAGCACCGCCGCCGGCGCCGTACCAATTCGCGCCGTCCGAGGCCAGCACAAACGCGCCATAATCCGTGTCCACGGACGCCTCGGAACCGCCGTCGATCAATTCGGACCCCTCGGTTTCGATGGTTATCGGGTCGGCCCCCGCGGCGCCGCCGACGTCCACGACCGTGACGAAGTTGCCTTCGTTGGCGTCCGCCGACGCGAGCGTCACCGTCACCGGACCGCCGGACGTGTCCACCAACAGCACCTCCTCACCAGACGTGGTCGTGTCCGCGGTGTGGGGTCCGGTGGTGTCGCGCTCGTCGTCGATCTTGCTCCTGGATATAGTCGTGCCCGCGTCGATCTCGGAGTCGGTCACGCCCGACACGTCGAGTGTAGCGGAGCCGCCGAGCCCCACGGAGGCGTTGGTTGTCGTAAGCGCCGCCCCGGCGTTCACCGTTAGCGAGGGATTCGCGATGTCGCTGTTGGCGAGCGGGTACGACGAGAAGGACGCAATGTCCGCCGGCGCGTACGGCGAGTCGAGGTCCCCGAGCGCGAGCGGGTACTGGCTTATCTTCGCCGCGGTCTCCAACACCCACAGCGCGCCGGCGAGGTTCTCCGACGGGTACACGCCGTTGGGGTCCGATACCACGAGGTCCGAGGCGTCGGCCGGCTGGGCCGTCCAGTCGAGCACCCACGACGGGTCTAACGACGTCGAACCCGCGGCGACGTACACGTAACCGATCACGACGTCGTCGGCGCCTGGGGCGGGTGGCGACGGGTACTGCTCCGGCGTGCCGGCCTCGACGCGGACCGAGCCCGCGGGGAAATCGAACAACACGGCGTCCCACCGGTCGTCGTCGGGGTCCGCCGCCGGGACCGTCAGCGTCGAACCGCCGTAGTCCTTTGTGCCGCCGCCGTAGACCGCCGTCCCGGACGAAACGGACACGTCCATGCCGGAAGAATGCGACAACGCCATCCCGCCAGGTTTCGTGCCGTTGCCGGCTATGCCCTCGGCCACGGCCCGGAACGACAGCCGGAAAACGGGGAACCCCTGCTCGGCGTCGAAGCCGCCGGTGCTGGTCATACAACCCGCACCCCCACGGTGACATCAACGGCGCGGTCCTCGTTCTTCTCGAACGGGTCGACGGACGACGATATGACGTCGGGCACCGGCTCGGAGCCGACGCGCACCGCTGTCACGTCGAACGGCTGGTAGCCCGGTTCGTTGACGAAGAACCTCACATTTAGACTTATGCTCCTGCCGGAGACAACCCGCTCGGCGACCTTTCCGGGCTCCTCGTTGATGTCCGTCACGAGGAACACGCGGTCGAGCGGGCCGTCGGCGCCCGCCATCAGCGACGCGATGTGTTCTTCTCCGGCTGCCGTGAACGACGCACCGCCGCGCCCCCGGCCGTCGAACGACAACGACACCCCGACGCGCGTCTCGGCGCCGCGGCCGGCGCCCGCCCCAGGCGAGGCCCGCGCCGCCAGGACGCCGGACAACAGCAGCCCGGCCTCCTCGGAACCGCCGTGTTCGTGGAACCTATACTCCGCCCGGTAGGACGCGTCGGTCCCGTTCGATACGAGCCGTGTTGCCGCGCCCCTGTGGGATTCCGACCCGAGCGACTCGTCGTTTTGGTCCGGCGGCGACCCGTCCGACCCGGTGGACACCTCCGGTTCGAGCGGGCCGACACCGCCGATAACCGCCGCCGTGGGCGGCCTGCCGGCGTTGGTCGTCTCCGTGTCGGCGGACCCGCCGGCGGCCTGCGCCCACGGTTCTCTGTTGTCGCCCGAGCCGCCACGGCCCACGGAGTGTTCCGCGTCTGGGTGCCCGACGACCATCGTGTTGCCGAGGTCTCTTTCGTCGACGGACACCGACGCTGTGGTTTCGATGAACAGGCCGGTCAGCGACAGCAGCTTGTCTCCCTCGTTGTTGACCGACGTGTTGTACGATTCGAGCCTGCGCCTTTTGTCGGTGTTTTCCGCCACCTGTTGTTCGATGTTTCTCGGCATTAGAATCCTAATCCCTCGTCGGTTCCGACGCCGACCGCCACGGGGTCGAGGCCCTCGATTCCGACGTAATACAGCCCCCATTTGTCCCGGCCGAACGTGAAAAACACGGTGCGGGTCTGGCCGGGGTCGACGGAGAAGCCGTTTTTCTCGTCTTCGACGCTACCGTTGACGATAAGCTGCGGTTCTGCGTTGCCGGACACGCCGCCGGTGTTCGTGACGTCCGCCGAGACGCCCGTAGAACCGCCGACGGATATGTCGTTGTTGTTGACGTTGAGGTTGCTGTATTCGAAATTCGCCGGGTTCGTTGACTCGGTCTCCTCTCTCGAACCCGATCCGCCCTTCTCCGAAAAATGCACCTCGGAACCGAATACCTCCACGGCGCCGTTCGGGACGGACACGCCGTTGAACGTGGTCCCGCCGCCGCTGTGAACGCGGATGCCCGCGGACCCCTCGGAGCCCGTGATCTCCGTGACCTCCTTGTTCTCGTTCCGTATCGTATACTCTTCTATCGTTTGCTCTATGGTCGGGTCTTCGTCAACGAGGAACGACTTCCACGTTCCCCAGTCGCCGTAGGTAGACTGGATACGGCCGTTGAGCTCCTCGGCCTCGTTGGAACTGAACCCGTTGTCGGTAAGGTACGTCTCGTGCTCGGACAGCGACGATATATCTTCGACGTCGGACTTGTAGGTATCGAACCCGATCTCGTCTTTGATGACTTCGAGTATGGGGCGGGCGGCGGAGACGCTCGACTGCGGCGATTTCAACCCGAGCCACACCTTCTTGTCGTCGGTCGACACCATCAGGCGCGCACCCCCACTTCGACCTCGGACACGCCGGACGGACGCTTGGTCGCTTTCCTCACCGCGAAGGTGCCTTCGAGCGACCTCGGCGGCCAGCTGATGCTTATGGGCGCCCCCGCGGGCGCGTTGCCGTATTCGCGGCCGGCGACCTCGAACGTGGCGATCGTGTCGTTCCACGCGTTCTTTTCGAGGTAAGACCGTCCCCAATCCTCGGCCTCGTCGTTGGTCTTTATGTCCTCGTTGACCAGCGGCTCCGACCTCGGCGCGAGCCCGTAGAATTCGACCGACTGGTCGTCGCTGACCGTCACGCGTACGTCGTTCTCCGGGTCGCCCGTCACGACCACGCGGTTGTCGACCGAGTCGTAGTCGGTGTTGAAAGACGCGTCGACGACCGGCGACTCGCCGCGGACGATGGACAGATCCGGCGACCCGCCGCCCGACGGCTCGAACACGAGAGACCCGCCGTCCGCCGTTATCGAGTAGCCCTCCTCGGCTGCCATGTCCCTGACGAACTCCATCACCGTGCCGCTGAAGCGCCTGACTATGTCCCTCGTGCCGTCTTCGACCTTGTCGACGCTTATGGACGAGTCCCGCTGGTTCGTCCGGAAGAACGTCGCGGTGGCGTAGTCAATGGCTATGCCCACGTTGTCCGACAGCTCGCCGGATATGTTAAAGTTGTACTGAACGACGGGGCCGTTTATCGGATCGACCGGCTCCGCGTCCTCGGCGGCGAGCTCCAGCGTTTCGAAAGACGGCGCGCGGAACTCGTTTTGCCACGAGTAAGCGGGACCGCCGCCCCCGTCGTCGTACACGATGGTTCCGGATATTTGGTTCGGCGGGTCGTTCACCAACAGGCGGGTGGTGAACCGCAGGAGTCCTCCGTCGTCCGGGGCCACGTCCGGGGCGTCCAGCGTCGCCGATATGTCCGACGTCTGGCCCGAACGGGCGCCGATGAACACGAGGTCGTTGCCGCGTTCCTGGAGGTTTTCGGACTGGAACCCGCACAGCTCGAATATAGCGGCGTCCGACGTCCACGGGCCCGTCGAAGAGCCGTCGTGAACGGTGTCGGTGCCCGAGGCCTGCGTTCGCTCGGTGACCGCTCGCCTCACCGCCTCGCCGCGGTCGACGTCGAAGAAAACGCGGTCCATCGTTCCGAGCTTGAGCTCGTAGGTGTCGTCCAGCGCCTCGATCTCCAGGACGCCTTGTCCGTCCGACGTCGGTTTGCCGACGATGTAACCGTTCCACGGCGTCCCCTCCCCGTCGTCGACGACCACGTCGTCGCCGGAGCCGAATTGGCGGTTGAACGCCGTGTCCCCGACCTCGACGAGCGTTTCTCCTATGCCGTCGTTGCTGTTGGTCGCGTCCACCGACAGCACGGCGTCGGGCTCGATGCCGTTTATGGTTACTGTGGGCAGCGGCATGTCACACCACTATGTTCGCGTAGGTGAATTCGAGCGTGAACGTGTACTTGCCCACGCCGCGCTGCCCGGTGGCGTCCTCGGTCGTCGACAACCGCGTCAGTATGCCGGTCTCCTCGCGCGGACCCCAAACCATCCGGTCGAAACCGTCGTCGACGGACGGGCCCCACCGCCGGAACGCGCTGGCGAGATTAACCTCCTTTTCGGTCGCGGCGTTGTAGCCCGATACCGACTCGACCGACGGGTACGTGTCCGGGTCCGGCTCCTGGATGACACCCTGCGCTTCGAGCGTCTCCATGGAGAGGTCGAGGTCGCGGCCGATCACGTCCCCGGCCACCGCGAGCACCGACCGTGTCACAACGTTGTTGTCGAACGACCGGGTCATCTGTTCCGCTTTGAGATCGAACGACTCGCTGCCGTCGTTGCGGACTATGCTGACGTCGAGGGTCTCCGATTCGTCTGCCATGTTAGTTGCCTATTATCCTCCGTAGTTTGTTGCCCTGCTGATCGGATATCATTTCGGCGAGCCGCTCCATCTCGCGGCGGCCGAGCGACGAAACGTCGAGCGACTGGTCTCCGATCTCTATGCGTTGGTTTTCCACAACGACCGTGACGCCACCGGAGCCGCCCGAACCGCCGGAGCCGCCTTTGGAGCGTGGGGCGGGTGCCGGCGGCGGGGCCATCGCCGACGACAGCGAGCGCGAGGCCGACTCGGCCCGCGGGACCGACGCCTCGACGGTGCGGCTTATCTCTGCAACCATACCGGGCCCGACCTTGTCGAGGTCCGACAGCGGCCCCGTGTCCGCGGGGCTCGACGGCAGGTAGGAGCGCACCGTCGCGGCCAGGGACTGCGCCGCGCCCGCGGCGCTCGGCATCCGGTCGTATATGCCGCTGACGAACCCGTCGACGTACGCCTCGCCGGCGTCTATGGCTTCCGATATACCCTCGCGGACTTTGGCGACGACGCCGTTTTTCCACTCGGTCGCGGAGCGGACCGAGTTGCGCGTCCAGGCGCGGAACTTCTGCCGGGACCGCGCCACGAACCCCGACAACCGCTGGTCGGTGTCGCCGAACCCCGCCGCCAGCCGCTTTTGGGTTCGGTTCCACGCGCCCTCGAACACGCCCATGGCCTCGTTCCAGTTGCTCTTGGCGCGGGAGATGCCCTCCGAGAGTCCGCCGTCGAGGTAACCCGACACGAACCCCGCTATCGCGGCGCCGGCGGCGACGAACGGCCCGCCGCCTATCGCCGCCACCGCCGCCAAAAGCCCGTCGCGGATCGACGCCGGAACGCGGTCGCCGGCCTCTTTGCCGAGCTCGCGGACCTTGTCGAGGAACCCCGTAACCTCCAGAACGCCCACGCCGAACAGTCCGATCAGCGCGCCGAGCGCCGCGGCGCCGGCGATGGACGCGCCGCTTATGCCGCCGAGCGCCGCCGCCAGCCGCCCCAGGTTCGCCACGGCGCTGGCCTTCGCCGCGGCGCCGAGCCCGCGTATCGCCGTCGCGAGGCCGCCTATTCCCCCCGCGGCCTTCAACACCGCCGGCACGATCAACGACGACAACAACCCCAGCAGTTTCGCGGCGCTGCCGCTCACGAGCCCGGCGACGGCCGAACGCAGCAGCGTTATGCCGCCCCGCAAGAACTGTATGGCGGACGTCAGCCGTTCCGACGCCGCCACCGCCGCGCCCTTGACCGACACGAGCCTCCGGTACACTCCCGTCATCCCCGTCAGGCGTATCGCCAATTGCCGTATGTCGCCGTTCAGGGCGAGCACCGCCGCCCGCAGCGCGGTGCTGTTGCCGCCCATCACCAGCATACCCGTCGCCGCCATTTCGAGGACGTCGGTGAGCCCGGACACGGCCGAGTCGGCCTCCTTGGCCTGGTCCGCGGTCTCCTTGACGCCCTCCGCCGCCTGCTCGGCGTCCCTCTTGGCCTCGGCCGCGCCGACCGCTTCGACGGTCCATTCGAGGCTGCCGACTTCGACCATCAGCCTCCCCCCTGCGCCTCGCGGCGCTGCCGCTCGCGCTGCCGTTCTTTCTCTCTCTCCCTCTCGTCGTGGATTATCGCCATGCGCCGCACCGTGTCGTCCTTGAGGCCCGGCTTAACGACGCTTTCTCGCTGGACGCGCTCGTCCGTGTCGTAAAGCCCGGCGGCCGCGAAGACCACGGCCCCGATCAACAGTAGAGGCGCCAGCGCGGCGGCGGACGTGGACGGGACGACCACGGAAGCGATCGAGAGCACGGCGGACACGCCCGTCGCCGCGCGGCGGGGCACGGCGGCCACCCGTTCGGACATGGGCGTCGGCTGCACGCGGGTAACGCTGTGTTCCCTTTCGCCGCGGATGTCCGGCAGGGACAGCCCCGTGTCGGTGACGAGCGAGACCTCCGTGGCAAGCCTCGCGTACATGTTCATCGCTGGGTCCGGTTTCCGTCCGGCGTGTCCGCCCCGGACGGCGGATCTGATTTTCCCTCCTCGTCCTCCGCGAGCCCGCCGCTCGGGTCGGGGATGTCCTCTTCGAGTTGGGAACCGAGCGAGTCGTCCATGCCGACGAGGAACATCCGGAGGTTGTCGACGTCGACCGACGAGTCCTCGATCATCAGCTCCATCATGTCGGTGTAGTACTCGTCGAGCCGGAGGTCGGCCCCGTCGTCGGTGATCTTGAGGCAGTCGCTCATCACCGAGTTTTTCTGCTTCCACGTCGGCTGCGAGAGGTCGAACCAGTACCGCTTGCCGCCGGCGACGTAGTAGTGCCGCTCGGTCTGCTGGTCCACGACGGCGTCGTCGCGGGTTCCCTCCTCCGCGTCGTCCCAACCGGCGGGCTTGTCCTTAGGCACGGCCGAACACCTCCTCGGTGAAGGCGCGGTGCCTCTCGGCGTGTTGCTGGTCCGTGCCCGTGGCGTTGTCCACGACCGCGCCGCGGACGAAGTCGTCGCGCTGCTCGACCTCGTCGAGCCTGCGGCGGGCGGCGGACTCGTGGAGGTACGCGTCGGTGTGGCGGCCCGTCAGCGACGAGCGCCACTCGACGACGTACCGCTTGCCGGCGATCACAGGTACGGCCCCCCGGGGACGGTCGCGCTCACGGTCCGCGGGACGATGGACGGGCTCACGGTGATCTTTCCGTCGTCCGGGATCTCGTGGTCGGCGTTCTCCATGCGGGCTTCGCCGACGGACAGGGACAGCTGGTCGCCGCCCGGCTTTTCGAACACCGCGTCGACGGCGAACCCGCCGGACGTCGGGTTGACGACCTCCTGGAACAGCGAGTCGTCGGTGATGGCGATTTCGAGGTCGAGCGTGTAGTCGAGGTTGCCGTACAGCACCTCGTAGGGCTCCGGCGCCTCGTCCGACTCGATGTAGCGCTCGACGTTGATGTTGTTGTTGATGGACAGCTGGAAGTCCTCGACGCGGGCGAACGACGTCCCGAAGACGGTCAGGTTGCTCGCCGCGCTCTTGAAGGTCCACGGCTGGGCCTGCGCGAGGTCGATGCCCGTCGTCGGGGTCCGCGTGCCGTCGAGCGTGTCGGCGGTGAGCCCGAGCGCCTGCGTCGACAGGCTGATTTCGAGCTCCTCCTCGTTGTTGACCTGTATGTCGCCGCTGTCGGGGGCCACGCCGAGGAACGCCCGCGAGAAGTCGTCCTGGGTGCCGCCGTAGAAGTTCGCTTCCACGGTCGCGGTCGGGGGCGCGCCGTCCATCTTGGGCTCGACGTCCGTGGTGTCGGTGTTGGCGGTCTCGGACCCCAGCAACCACGAGACCGGCCAGCCGTCGAACGGCACGACCGTCCAATTCCCCCCGTCGAAGGAGCGCGGCCCCTCGACGTGTTGGAAGACCTCTCGGTCGCCGCCGACGACCCGCTCCTCGATCCACTCGATCTCGGGGTCGGCTACTTGCTGCGAGCCGGTCAGGAACCCAGGGTACCGGGTCACCTCCGCCTCGCTCTTCTGTTCGCTCTCGATCCCCACGAATATGTCCGTGCGCTCGGACTTGTAGGGGTGCGGTGAAACTGACATGTGTTATATCACTCCTAACGCCTCGAATTCGACGTCGTAGTACGCGCGGTGCTGGTTGCTGAACCGGGTCGGGTCCCGGTCGATGTTCGTGACCTTCATCGCCCGGTAGGACGACCCGAACACGCCGCCGCGCGGCGCCGCGTTGGCCTCCCGCACGTCCTCGAAGGTCCGGATGATAGCGTCGCGGTGGTCGCCGGGCTCGATGCCGTCGATCTCGCTCGTGACGACGATCTCCATGCGGACCGTGCCGACGTAGTCCTGGCTGTTCCACATCACGTCGTTGTACTCGGGCGTCACCGAGTCCGTCTCGTAGACGAACACGACCGACGTGGTCCGGTGGTCCGACGGCAGCGACCGCTCGCTGCGGCCGGTCGCCGGCGAGTCGGTCTCGATGAACCGCGGGAGGGGTATCTCGCGCCCGAGCTCCAGGTCGTCGTTGTGGTTCGGCCACTCCGACTCGAAGCCGTCCGCGGCGAGCGGTTCGAGGTCGTAGGTGGGCCGGACCATCAGTCCTCCTCCGTCGGCGCGGGCTTGTCCTCGGGCCGGACGGCCGGGTAGGCGCTGCCGAGCAGCCCGGAGGCGCCCGTGGTCGCCCTGCTGACGCGGTTGATGAGCTTCTCCTGGGCGAGCTGCGAGGTCCAGTTGGTGAAGTCCCGCAGCACCTCCTCGGTGGTGGCGTTGTCGCCGTAGTCCCGCGAGCCGACGAACGACTCGGCGCCGGACGCCGCCTCGTCGAAGGCGTCCGACGCGTACAGCATGGGGCGGGTGCCGTTCTCGTTGATGTGCAGCGCCATGAACCACGCCGACGGCATCGGCTCGTCGGTGTTTCTCCGGCGGTTGACCTCCTCCCACATCTCGTCCTCCGACATGCCGCGTTCGAGGCCGGGGTTGTCCCAGCCCATCCGGCGCGTCCACCGCTCCATCGGCTTCAGCGGCGGGAAATGCGCCTCGCTGCCGTAGTTGACCGGCGCCGCGTACTCGGCCGTGAAGCCGGTCACGAACACCGCCGGGTCGGGCTCGACGAGCCCTTCGAGGTCCTCCGCCTCCGTCTCGATCTCGACGGTCATATGATGTGGGCCTCCGCGTGCCGGGCCGCCTCCCGCTCGAACTCCTCGGTCCACGACTCGATCTTGTCGGAGTTGCTCACCGAGTCGTCCGGCGTCGGCAGGTCGGCGACGAAGTTGTCCTTCTCCACGAGCCGCGCCGCGGCCTTGGCGGCCACCGCCGAGCGTATCGACGTCGGGCAGTAGTGCACGCGCTCGCTCGCCCCATGTTCGGCGGCGTCGGTGCCGCGCACCCCGCGCGCCGACACCTCGATCTCGTTCGCCGGGTAGTCGAGGCCGTTGTAACGGACGTACTCGGAGCCGCCGACCGCCACGAGCCCCGACCTCGGCAGCCGCGACACGTCCTCGACGGCCACCGCGGTCTCGGAAGCGGCCGTCTGCGACGCCAGGACCGTCTCGCCGCCCTGGCCGCGGTCGCCGCCGAGCGCCCCGTACCGGTACGACACGCGGATGTTCTTGTCCATCGTCTCGCGGTTCCACCGCCGCGGCGTCCGGAACCCGGAGTGGATGCGTATCCACCCCGTCGGGTAGTCGGCGCTCCACCGGACGCCCTCGCCGTCCGTTATGTCGCGCCACCGGTGCCGCCCGATCCGGATTTCGAGCGCGTCGCCCTCCGATGGGTCCAGAGGCAGGACGTGGCGGTGGTCCAGGTACACCTTCACGCCGTGCCGGAACTTCTCGCGGTCCACGCCGTGCTGCTCGTAGGTCTCGGGCGTCCCCGGCGAACCGACCCTGACCTCCCGGAACGCGTGGCCGGTCTTCTCCTCGAACTCGTCGCTCGCGTCCTCGATCTCGGCCTCCAGCATCGCCATGTCGCCGGAGCCGGCGTACTTGTCGCTCTCGAAGTCGTCTGCCGTCAGCGTGGGGTCGAACCGCCGCAGGACGTCGACCGGGAGGCAGTAGGCGGATCTCATGTTCTATCAGGCCGCCGCGTTGTAGAATATCGCGACGAGTATCTTGTTGCGGCCCCGGAGCACGATCTCGGCCTCGACGAAATCCGCGCCGGAGTTGGCGTCGAGCCACGTCTGTATCGTCTCTTCGAGGTCGGCCTTGTTCCGCTGTGACTCCAGGACGTCCACCGAGTCGGCCATCGGTTACGGCCTCACAGGTCCCCGCCCTGTTCGGCGGTGGAAAGCCGGCGGTCGACCTCGTCGCCGTCCTTCGTCGCGAGGAACCCCGCGAGGGCCGTCTGGCCGAGGTGCGACACCGACGACACGTCGTTCTCGTCCAGGAGTCTGTCGACGTCCTCGTAGGAGTTGGCGGCCTTGATCAGCACCGACCGGTCGTACTCGGACATCAGCTTTTCCGAGCGCGACTCCTCGGCGGCCTCCTCGCGGCTCTGGACGTCCGGCTCCTCGCCCGTGCCGACGACCTCGTGGAGCTGTTCGAGCAAGTCCTCCTCATTGCGGAACGGCTCGATGCCCAGCTGCTCGATGACCGTCTCGCGGACGACCGGGTCGTAGCCGGGGCCGGTGATCGACTCCGGGATGAAGTTGGCTTCGATCAGGTAGGTGCCGATCGACTCGGGGTCGTACCCGACGTCGAAGTTGCCGTTGCGTTCCCACCACCCGAGCGAGTTGGACGGCAGCAGGACGAGCTTCGTCTCGCCCTCGTCCTCGTCCGGGCCGGGGCCCTGGAACGAGTCGCGCGCCGGGTATCCGCCCTGTTCCCGCATCGAGTTGGCCGAGAAG
>Ga0207714_1001325_pt1 | contig 15921 bp, 12 predicted proteins | sample PonA232FremontCA_2_FD_187270 | JGI IMG/M metagenome (GOLD analysis project Ga0207714, IMG submission 187270) | Marine sediment microbial community from Fremont, CA, USA - Pond A23 Sediment 2 (SPAdes) | ecosystem: Environmental > Aquatic > Marine > Unclassified | place: USA: Fremont, California... | reverse complement strand
CCCACCACCTCCACCAGAGCTATCTCCAGTGAGGCTAATGGTTTGACCACCGAGCGTAATTTCGGGGATGTCTTTACCGGCGATGCTTCCACCACCAATAGATACTTCAGGAACTTGGAACTCGATGCCGCCAATCGCACCGATAATCGCATCAGCGATTCCTGAAGCGATGTCACCAAACATACCGGCAAGTGCGCTTGGCAGGTTCAGGAAGGCATCTCTGATTGTTGTGTAGATAGACTCGAATGCTTCACCAATAATCTCACCGAGGCGTCCAATTCTACTTTTGACAAAGTTGAGAAGTCCAGCGATTGAATCCTTACCGAACTGCTTAACTTTGTCAAAGGCTCCACCAATGTCACCCTCAAGAAGCTCGCTTACGACTCCGGCAAGCATCTTGAAGTATCCGACGATGAAGTCGATTGCGCCACTGATAATACCAACAATCGTGTTAAACACGTATCGGAATACCTGCCCAACAGCTCGGACAATTGGCATCAGTACGTCACCAATGACACCAAAGACGCTCATAATAGCACCAACTATTGGTCCAAGAACTGACATTGCCACATCGCCCATAAAGACGAGTGCATCGATGATTCCAGCCACAGCATTTATTACTGGGCCGACTGCATCAGCAATCATTCCAAAGGCGTCCATAATGCCGCCAGCCATCTCGCCACCACTCATTCCAGTGAGGCCTTCCATAAAGGCCACCACTAAGTCGATGACAGTGCCGAGCAACCCGGCGACTGCAATGAGTCCTCCAGCGAGTACGTCTATAACGACGTTTACAATTCCGGCAATCGCACCAAAGATGGACTCAAGTAAGTTGAGTACTGGTGCAACCATATCCATCAGGAACGAGTAGATAGACTTCATCGTTGACAGATAGCCGTCGAACACACCTCCACCAAGACCGAAGGCCTCAGCGAAGGCGTTCACAACATCCATAATGGATGTGACGAGATTGCCAACGATTCCCATAACATCTCCGAACAGTGCATCGGAGAAGGCCTTTACTGGCTCGATGAGTCCGACAAACTGCTTGCCGAGGTCCTTTAGTGTGGCCATCCACGCTCGAACCTTATCGCCGAAGGAGATGTCAACGAGGAAAGACTGTAGTGCATCCATCATCGTGTTGATGCGGCCAGTGACAATACCAGAGACTTCTCTGAAAGCATCACCGATTACACCAACAACGCCAGCCAACCACTCGGCTGAGGATGCGAGCATATCCATTGCCGAAGCGCCGCCACCCTCCTCCATAAAGCCGAGGGCGACTGCCATATCCTTAAAGCCTGAGATGATTGCCTTAATCGGGTAAAGGATGGAATTGAATATGTCAATCATCGCGTTCCCTGCTGAAACCACGAGCGGCATCACAGCGTCAGCGATATTCATAAGCGTACTCTTCAGGCCTTTAATGATGCTTTCTGCATCGCCGCCACTCTTCCCGAGAAGCATCAGACCTGCTGCCGCTGTTCCGATAATTGCAACTACTGAACCAAGAACAACGACAATTCCACCAAGTGCTATGGCAAGTGAGCCGAGAATGCTTGTAAGAACAGAGACACCACCAGTTAGCAGAGATGTAGCCGCAGACGCGAGGCTGGTTGCAGCGGCATACGCAATCTTGCTTGCACTTGCGCTTGCCTCGACTCCAACCATCGACGTGATTGCTGCTCTAAGCCCCTTCGTTAGCGCGAGGCGGCCTTTCATAACTTTGACCATCGAGTTCATCGCTTGGCCAAGGCGTGCCGTCACGCCGCCCTGAGCGACCATTGCGACAGTCAGTTTCTCTGTCCACGCAGTTAGCGTGATAGTCGGAAGAACGCTCGCACCAATTCTGTTACGAAGGCGCTCGAACATCGTATTCAGGGAGGAAATCTTCCCACTCCCATCTCCCATACTATTGATACGCTCATTGAGTGCAGTCATACCGGGGATGGCAAGGATTGCACTTGTGGCCATTTGCTTCACTCCACTAATAAAGCCAGTGAACGTCATATCACTACTGGCCTCAAATTCACTGAACGAGTCTCCAACACTAAAGAGAGAAGTTTGGAGTTTGTTCAGTGGACCACTTGACATACGCGAGGCGAAGTCACCAATTGAATTATTGATGGTTCCGAGTGCGTTACTAATTCGACCACGGGCACGGCTCTTCATCTCACCGAATGATTCGACCATCGGTGTAATGTAATTCGCTCGTAGAACACGGCGAATATCACTTGCCCCGAGGTCATCAGTATTAATTGTTTCAGGGCCAAGGTGCATTACATTGTCAGGAGAGAGTGTCGGGATTCCTGTTCCAAGTCTCTCTTGAAGACCTTCCAAGAAGGAGTCGGTTGCAATGCCTGTTGTTACAGCGCGCAGTGCGCCACCAAAGAAGGCTGCGCTATCTGCTGCTGAAAGGAATGAAGACTTCACTCTACCAAGCCCATCGTAGACGGCGCTGGTAGCGTCTGTGACAGCGTTCTGCGAAATGACTGCCATACGTAGCATCGAGCGAGTAAATCCTCTCACACGCTCACGAGCGCCTTCTACAGCTCTTCCAAGTCCATCGGAAAGCGCGCTTCTCGCATCAGTAACAGAATTAGAAGCACTGACCATTGCGCCGAGGAACGGTCCTCTAAGGGTGTCAATTAGATTATCGTAACTCTCCTTCAAGTTACCAATGATGTCATTGCTTCGAATGTACGTAGAGACTCCCTCATCACTCTCACCAAGTTTCTGGAATAGAACAACGCGGCGAATGAGTCTCCTCATATCACGCGCACTTTGCACCGCACTGTTTTTCATCGCGCCAAGTGATTCTACAAAACCACCAGCAAGCCCTCTACCTTTTTCAGCAATATCATCTACACGCTTTCCAAATTCCTCAATCGGTCCACTGATAGCCACGCCAAAGTCTTGCGCTAAACCAAGAACTTTGTTACGCATCTTATCGAGAGCGCCAGTTCCACTTCCGATACCAGAGAGTTTGTCTCTGAAGCCATCGACAGCGAATCCTGCTCGATAAAGTCCCTCGGCAACTGTATCAGTAAATCCGTTTATTGCCGGAGCTGCTTTACCCGGAAGGCTATTAAACGAGGAGGCGATGTCAGTAATTCTACTTACAACTCTTGAGGCAGCGTCATCAGCAGAGCTACTCATCAATCCGAGTTTTGCTCTTACTGCATCAATGCCTGTGTTTTCGACACCGACCTTAACGTCAGGCCCAATATCAGGCCTATCTTCAAGAGTCCAGACCGCTGGAAGAAGATTTGTAAGTATCTCGTCAGTTAGGTTTGCCACACCCCCACGAGCAGTCTTAAACATACCACTGTTCAATGTTGGACCGAGCGAAGCAAATGCTCCTCGGAGTTTACCAAGAACTCCGTCCCCTTTGTCCATTGCATTGAACATTTCTTGCATACCATTCTCATCGGGGTCGAAGAACGGTAGTGCTGTCTGAATCGTTTTTGTCAGACTTGCGAATCCACCAGAGATGCTTCCAAGACCGAGGACCATCCGTCTGGTCATCCGGCCCATTGCCTCTGTTACAGAGTTAGAATTGTGAACAATATCTCCAAGGTGGCCACTGAAAATAGCAAACGGTTGAGCAATTCCACTAACGATGCCAACAACCTTATTTACTGCAAGCCCAAGCGCAACTATCTGGACAGCGGCTCCAATCGCATTCGAGTCAATACCACTCAACACTTCTGCGAATGTCGCGCCAACATCGAGGAAGACATTCATCAATGGAGCAAGGCCACCAGCAACCTGCCGACCGACTTGCATCAGCTCGACGAAGAATCGTTTGAGGGCATCATTCTCATTAATCTTGCCCATAATGCGAATCATATCCTCCATTACACCGCTGAAGAAAATGATGAACTCGTCAATTGCTCTGATACCGTCACCAAAGACTTCGAAGAGTCCTGCCTCCTCCATCATCTTGACCATCGATGCGAAGGCTGCGCCGATGTCAGTGATGCTATCCATCCAAGCACTTGACAGTTCTTCGATGGCGTCCTTTAGTGGCCCATCTGAATACGAGTCAGCCATCGCTTGAGAGAAGGCTCTAACCGTTGTGGCAAGGCCCTCCATAAGAGAGATAAAGACATCTACTGATTCCTCTAATTCTACAAGAGGTTCGATGGCTTCTCGCATCATCGACATAAACTCTTTGCCGATGGCAGACATTGCCTGCATCTTCTCTTCCATCGTCGCCATCGGACCAGCAATCTCTTCAACGTGGCCTACAGCCCCACCGAGTGCGACTGCGAATCCTCCGATACCGACTGAACCAAGAGCTGCACCAACACCAACCATAGCTGTGGCAAGGTTTCCGAGCGATGCAACAAGGAGTGGAACCTGTGTTGTCAGATTCCGAAGCGCAATTGTGAACGCACCAACGTTAATGGATAGCGCGCTACTCTTTAGCGATAGTAGCTCCGCCATCGAAGCAGCGCCAGCCATCTTATTTCTGGCCTCAGCCGCTTCGTCACCCATATCATCAATCGCTCCTGCTGCTGCTTTGTTAGGCCCAACGCTGGACGCAGCGACAGACGATTCGATACCGAGAGCCGAAGCAAGTCCACCGAGTGAATTTCTTGCTTCATTTGCTTGCTCTTGCTGCTGGTCCATCGCATCAGCATTGACTTGCGCTGTTGTTGCAGCTTTGACTTGACTTGAAGCAACATCGTCGAGTTGCAACGAGACGGATTCTGCACTAATTGTTACATCACGTAGCTCGCTGTCAAGACCACTTGTTCCACCTTTGGCAACACCAGCACTCTCACCAATATTCTCAAGGCTCTCCTCAAGATTTGAAGCAGCAGTAGAGGCTGCGCCCATATTGTCAGCGATGCCACTTGCGGCCTTTTCTGCTTCACGCAGAGCGCCTGCGGCACCGCTTGCCGCATCTTTGACCTCTTTGAGCTTCTCTTCTAAATTGCCTACTCCTTCAAGAGTGAGACTTAGATTCTTTGCCATAGGTGGTGGTGTGTTATATAATCGACGATGTTATCCGAAGTTGTTCTTCATCTGATTCTTCTGCATCTCCCGCTCGGCGGATTCACGCTTCATCTTCTCTCGTTCCTGCTTACAGAGGAAGATAAACTCGTGTTGCGGGTCTGTTAACTCATCGGCATAGGCCTGCCGTCTCTCGCCAGTCGCTTCATCAATGACCGAAAATGGTGCGGCCCCTGAAGAAACGGCTTGCCAGAGAGTTTGGCCTATTCTTGTTCTCGAAAACCTCGGATGTCACCAGTGTCTTCGACAGACATATTGATGATTTCAGTTCCGAGTTCGAACAGTGTCTCGAAGTCGAGTTCTTCTGCGATGTGACCGACCTGTGCAGGAGTCAACTCATCGTGGTCGAGCGATTCTGAAATGAGGTCTTCGAACGCATCGACAGTATCCTCGGTAACTGCGGCGAGGTCGCCGCCCTCATCTTCGAGGTCTTCCTCAGCATCCTCAGCATCCTCTGCTCCCTCAACAGCGTCGAACATCTCATTAGGGAGACGCTCAATAACGCCAGCAAGGGTCTGCTTATCGATGGCGTACATCTTAACGCCTTCGAGGGTCGCACCGCTACTGTGTTCCAGTTCGATTGTCTTGTACTGCTCTGTTCCCTGCGTAAGCCGCTTGTAGAAGTCGAGTGCGCTTTCTTGTTCCATAGTTGTAAGTAAGTTGTGTTAGTGTATGTGTTGTTACTATGCGGCGACATAACTCAACGATAATCCCCAAAGAAAAGTGGTGTGTCGTTTTGACGCCCTCAGCGAATCATCACTTCGCTGTAGTGCTGGAAGGTCTATGACCGACCAGACTCGGGCAAGGGCGGGGGACTTTCGTTGTATCGAGTGAGCGCCACTCACTCGTATTTATCTGCTCGTTTAGTAGGTCATCTTCTCAGCCATAAAGTCGAATGACTGAGAGGTTCGGTCGTCGGATGGGATGTCCTTCGAGTGGCTGTTGAGCAGCACATTCTCGAAGGTCCACGTTCGTCCCTGACCATCCTGAATGGTCATATTGTCAATGTTGGAAGGGAGAGTCGTGTTGTCTTCTGTGCCTGCGTTGTCCCAACCCTCGTCACGAACCGTGTTAGCGTTACCGGGAATGTCGAAAGAACCGCTGTACGTCACTCCAGTAACAGCAATACTCTGAGCGAACGAGCCAGTGTACTGTACCTCAGAGGTGTTTGCTTCCTCGCTAAAGGAAACGTTTTCTACAGGAACGCTCGTACCATCAGGAATCTGAAGCTCACAATTGGCTCCGACCTCCTTGAAGTCGTCAACGTTATCCCTGTAATCGCCGTCTGTGTCTGTGTTGTAGCTGTTTTCTACCATATTATATCACCTTAGTTTGTGTCCACCGTGATAGTCTCGTCAACATTCTTGACGATTCCGTATGGACTGAACGCGATGTCGATGTTCACTTCATCGTCGTTCGTTGGGTCCTCGTAGGCCGTGACACTCCAGTTCTGCTCGTCAGGAGTGTTCGGTCGGATGAGACGAAGACTCTCAAGAGAGCGCATCTCTTGCTCGATACGACGCTCTGCAAGAGCGCGTGTTTCCTCATCGTTGATTCGACCGAGAATCGCATCGCCAATCTGCTTGCCGATGAGAATAATTCGGTCAGTAATCCGACGAACCCAAAAGTCTGCTGCGACAGTATCAGCGATACTGAAGGAAGTGGAGCGGTTGCCCTTTACCCGAACGTTGCCACCCGAACGAATCGGGATAACATCCTCGCCTCGAAGGTTGTCAGCATCGCTCTTCGAAAGCTGTTGTTCGAGTGCATCGTATCCCGAAACGACCTCGTTGTAGATTGGGTCATTAATCGGGTTGCCAGCGAACAGGCCACCGATACCTCCACCGACTGTATCGTCTTCGTTCTCCTGACGACCGGGCGCGAACTTGTAGTAGTACGCCGCCGAAACACTGCCCTTAGTGTAGTTGGCAGTATCGAAGCGAGCGTCTGCACCACCGTTCTCGTCGCTCGTCTGAGCATCCTCGAAGACCTCGTTGTCGTTCGGCTCTGCGAAGGAGAGCGCGTTAACAAGCTGATAGTCGTTACGGAGACTACCAACAACGTTGTTGAGGTCAGCAGACACGCTGTCACTGTCAGAGAGGGCAAAGAAGATGCCTGTCTCGTCCTCGTTCACAACGTTCTGCGGGCCGCTTGCCTCGAACGCTCCAGCGTAATCGTTGTAGGTGTAGTCGAACGTGAGGGGAGTCGTGGCGCTCGGGTCAGCAGCGAACTCTCCCGAAAGCGGGTTGACATAAACCATTCCCGAATCTGCATCGGGCGAGGCTGGCGCTCCGTCGTAGCGTAGTTCTACGAGGAGGTTGCCACCAGAGTCAGCCACATCAATACCAAAGTCGTTGACATCTCCTGCTCCGAGGTCCACTGGGTCGCCAGTGTTCTCAACGATTTCGACATTATCGAGCGTTCCTGTAACAGTCGTCTGCTCTTCTGCTTCGACTACCTTACGTGCCACTGGGACTCCGTAGAGGAAGTCCAGATTTGCACCATTACCGAGCGACTCCTTCATCGCCTCGGCAAGCTCAGTTCCAGCACCGAACTTGAGGTCAGCTACACGAGGAGCATTAATCTGCTCAGGCTCGTTAGCCGATACATCGAGTGTTGCTTCGTCTCCTTCGACAGCAAGACCATCACCAGCGCCATTTACGACGTAGTTGGCCTCACCGAAGAAGACGAGTTTCTCTTCTTCACCAATTGAAACCGCTTGGATTCCACCCGACTCAGTTGTTACACGTACTCCGGGGAAGCTTCCATAAGTTGCCATTAGTTAATCACCTGTGTTGTTGTCATAGATTGCATACTGCTCGGCGTAGCCCCACGAATTGGGGTGGTGGCCGAGGTTTGTTTGTTTCGTGTCATTCTTGTGTGACATTCCTTACTGGCGGGTCTGTCGAGGTTGTCGTCAGTTGTTCGGCCCCTCGAACCCGAGCCTGCTGTCGCCACCGCCAAATGCTCGGGGTTTGGTCCAAATTATCATCCCTACTGCCATCCTGAAGTGTGAAGTCGTAAATCATTTCACGCTTTTCACCATCTTCATCGACAAAGGTCATATCTGGCCCACGAGTGTCATAATCGTAGAGGACCTCGTGTAATAGTTGGCCGAGTTCGTCAACGTCTGCGTCCGACCCTGCTGCTGTCCAAATGTCGAGTTGAAGCGACATCTCCCAGTGAGTTTCATAGATTTTGCCAACTCGCTCACCGGCATCATTCGTCAGATAGCCGCTAAAGTTAGAGTTAGCGGGGTCATCTCGTGTTGTGTCAGTGTCCTGCAATATAGTGACCGGGACCGACACTGCTGAGTCCTGACCCTCAACGTCAGGCTCTCGCAGGACATACGACATATCTTCTGGCATCTTCTGGCTTCGCCGAAGGGTATCTGCGATAATCTTCAGTGCTTCTCGGCTCTGAACCATTACCACGTACCCTCCAATGTAAGCCCTTCTTCCTCGAAGAGTTTGTCGATTTCTTCGCCCATATTCTCCTTGTACTTGCCCTCGATGTCCTTGATGGCTCCCTCGTAGAAGCCCTGAGGCTCGACGCCTTCAACTTCTACTGGCTCACCAAAGGCAAACTTAGCATCTTGTGGATTATCTCCTACTGCCATCGCTTGCGTGTATGACTTGTAGAATGGGCTGGCCCTCTCAGGCTTATCCGCGACCACAATCCTGATATTCCCAACTTTAAAGTACATTGGGGTATCTCCAGTCGGGCCGTGGTCAGCGGTTCCGTAATTCATCCACTCAGCGCGTTTTCGGATTTCTGGATTCGGATAGACTACTCCGAAATCATCTCCCATTGTATCAGTCACCCACGACTTTTTATCAGAGATGTGGAGATTGCTACCAGTACTCTCGTTTTCTCCACCGGGTTCATACGGCGAAGTTCTCGAATCGAGCGTTCCACCTTTGGCCGTTCCTCCAGCTTTAATACGCTGCGTTAGAGCAGTAACGAAATCATCGAGGGTAGCGCGGAGGGCATTTCGCTTTGCCTTTCCAATCCCGCTTTGAGAGTTAGCGATGTTGCTCATACTCTCAGCGAAATCTTCAAATTCGTCAACGCCTTGAATACCTGACATAATTAAATATCTTGGTGCGTGTTGTACACGTAGGCATCAGTGCTTTCACCGAATAGTCCACTTTCAAGAAGCTTTGCTACCATCTCATCGTATCGGTCGCAGAAGGACTGTGCGAAATCAGTCTTATTCGTCCCGTCGTCGGAGAGGTCGCCCAGTTTTGTCGAGTTGGGGTCATCCGCCGACTTAGCCAATTCGCACGTCGCCTTCTGCTTGATGGCCGATTGCACCAGCGGAGTTACATTTTCAGGAGCAAGGCCTTCACCATCGTTGAGGTCAAGTTCGATAGATGCCTCTGCAAATTCGATGGCGTCGTTCTTCTTCCTGTCAGTATAGTCGTCAGGAATCTGAACGGGCACTTCTTCCCTGTTAATGTATCGTGGTGTGTAAGCCATTAGTCCAATCCGTTTTAGAGCGCCGAGCAGTATGCGAAGTCAGTTATCCGTCGATGAGAGCCGCAGCGTTCTCAAAGATAGTCGTCCAAGACTTCCGCGTGAAGGCCTGAATAACATCAATCTGACGGGATGGCTCCTCGTACTCCATCGTACTCATTCCGGTTCGAGTAAGCTCGTAACCGTACCGAGTCGTGTCAACGGCGACCGCACCGTGTCCACCTGTTCCGAGGTCCTGCGTGTTGTCAATGACAACAGGCATTCCTGCAACTCGACCGACCTCACCACTTCGAACAACCTCGTCACCATCGCTCGTTGCGCGGTTGAAGTTGCTGTCAGTGAGAAGGTCAGTGTACCCATCGAGGTCAACGATGAGCAGGTCCGGGGTGTAGTCCTCCTCTCGGAGAGCCTTCATCCCGTCAACGATGTCCGAGAAGGAGAGCGTACCGTTTGCGTCTCCAATCGGGTCATTCGGAGCCTCGTTAAGACCAGTCTTCCAGTTACCTTCGAGCTGGTTGTAAGCCTCTTCGTTGAGGCGCTCGCTCATCGCACGAGCAAGGTCCTCAACCTCTCGGGCCTTCATTTCCATTAGGCCATCTTCCATCGCTTCCATCGTGATGGAGATTTCGCCCATATACTTGTCGAACTGAACAGTGTGTTCAGTCGGGGACTGGTTCTCGTGGCGAGGCGGCTCCTCACCTTCGCCCACAATCTGCGGGCGACCCATATTGTCTTCCTCGATGTAGAACGTGTAACTGTTCGAATCGATACTCTCTGCGCCAATCTCACGGTAGACACGCCGCCAGATGAGGTTTTCTTGAACGATTTCCTCAACTGTCTCTCGAACGAAGTCCTGCGTGATTACGTCTTTAGTTGTTAGTGCCATATAAATTCACCTCGTATTACCGAACAATGACCTCGTAGACATCGTTCGTATCATCCACGACATCCTTAACGAAGATACGACCGTTATTCCCGAGTACCGTACCGGGGTCCAGAGTGCCTCCTGCATTTGTCACATATGGACCAAGGTCTGCCGTGTAAGACCCTCGAACCGCAACAGTGGCGTCACGGTCTTCTCGAACGTAAGGCCCTGCTCGGCTGGAGTCCCCATAAACTGGGAGGGTGTACAGAATGCCGAGAACATCGTCTGTCCCACCTCCATCAACTTCTGCGATGTCTGTTCCGTCGTGCGTTACTACACACCCTTCAGGGAGCGTAGAGCGAGCTTCTTCGAGTGATACATAGTCGTCTGCTCCACTCGTAATCGGGTGTGGGAAACCAAGTCGGTCGCCTGTGTCCCGAGCGTCGTTACCCGGTTCGTCGTTAGGTGTTGTCGCCATTATTAGTCACCTCCAAGCTTTGCACGAAGCTCTGCCTGCTTCTGTGCAACTGCATCCTCAAGCTCCTCCTCGGAGCCGTCGCCGGACTCTTCTTCGAGTTCTTCCTCGGATGGGTCCTGCGACTGCGGTTCAGCCTGAGTCGAGTCAGCGAGTTCCTCGATGGAACCGAACTGGTCCTCGTACTTCTCGCGTAGCTCCTCGATGGAGAACTTGTCAGCGAGTTCGTCAGACTCAAACGCATCGTAGTGTTCGGATAGCTGTGCTGCATAGACGGACTTGACCTGCTCGGCCTCGCCCTGAAGTTCCTCGTAGCGAGCGGACTCAACCACAACAGGGTCTTCCCCGTCGCGGAGTTCCTCGACGGAATCGCGGCTAACGTCGTCGAGAATGTCCGTTCGCTCTCGGAGTGCCTCAAGATTCTCGGACATTTCCTCGAATCTGTCTGCCTTCTCCTGAAGTGTCGAAAGCTCGTCGCCTTCCACTGCTACAGGGTCGTCAAGCTCAGAGAGCTTTTCTTCGATTTGTTCATTCATAGTTGTAACCTTGTATTGTGTTAATGAGTCCGCATCGCTCTCTCCAGACTTATCATACATTTGCTGGAGGTCATCGCCGGGGAGGACTCGAACCCCTACCACATCTGGTTGTGTGGATTCTCCATATGCCATCTCTTCCTCATCCTTGCCATAGCCGTGCTTGGAGTTCTCGGAGATAGCATCCATATAATCCTCGTGTGTTTCACCGGGGACATACATTGTTTCACCATCGAACTCCATCTCGTGAACGCCTTCGAGGTCGAGTTCTTCGGCCATCGCCATCGCATCCTCCTCGGATTCGAAGCGGTGGTCTTCCGGTACATCACCGTGTTCTGCTGCTTCTTCTTCGTCTGTGCCCCAATCCTTGTCAAACTCCTTGTTTGCTGTCATATTTACCCAATCAACGATTTCGTCTTCCATATCAGAAGACAGGCCGTCAACTGCACTGACGCCTCGCCCACCTTTCACGGCAGCGAGCGCGTTTACGTTGAGGTCGCCGTTGGGTTCAACAACAGGTAGCTTGAGGTCGCCGAAGTTCTCAGGCGGGAAGCCCGTCTCTGAGATAAGGAAGTGCGCCGCAATTTCTTCGAGGTCGTCCGTGTCGAAGTCCTCCATATCAGGAGTACTCCAATCGGAGTCTGTCGTGCCACTCCAATCAGGAGTGTGCATTTCATACTCTTGTAGCTCTTCCATTGAAGCTTCTTCCTCGATTTGGTCGAGTTTCTTGTTTGCCCAATCGACGCCCTCGTCGCCACCCCACGCCTTCCACATCATCCAGCCACAATCGGCCTTCCCCTCCTCGTCATCCATTTCAGAGTTGGAGCGATGCCGATTGAAGGCAGACATCTTTGCGATTGTGTCACGCGAAAGGGATTCACCGGAGGCGAGCTGGTTTGCACGCTTCCAACCAACATCGGTCCCACAATCATTCGGATTGTCGGTTTCCTCTCTGGCATCGAGCGCCATTTGAGCATTCTCTTTGGCCGCCTCGGGATAGTCGTCGTATCCTTCTGCGAGTTCGTCTGAATCCTGCCAGACAAAGGCCATATACGCAGCGTCGTTCTCCTTCATCGTGCGAACCTTATCCGCAGTGTTAAGGATATTATCAGCGCCCTCTGCTTCGAGTTCTGCGTTCTCATTGAGCCATTCGATAAAGTCCTTCAGTGTGGAGTCAGGCGAGCCGCCGTCTTCCATAAACTGATTGAACATATTCTCCATCGAACCCATCGGTTGATGGTCAGGCTCGGCATCCTCAGTCGGAACATCCTTTGAGGTGCTTGCATTCTCTACAACAGAGGAGAGGACACTAATCAGGTCACTGACAGTTGCATCTGAATCAATGTCAGCGTTCTCCTCCTCGGAGCGCGACTCTTCTTCATCGGATTCAGACTCGGACTCTTCCTCACCATCATCCTCAGATTCCTCGCTTTCCATCGGAACAATGTCAGAGTATCCAGCCGAAACAGTGAAACCTGTCTCAACCAACTCTCCATCTTGCTCTTGCATAACCTCAACCATTACGATGTCTTGGTTTGAAGGAACGTGAACGATGCGCCCCTTCATCGATGGAGCAACCTGCCACTGGACCATATCGCCGTCTTCCCACTCAGGCGGGTCAGCGGCAAGACTAAAGTCAGCAGAGTTGAGCGTTCCTTCCTTATGAGCAACCATCGTTCCAGTTCGCTCACCCTGCTTTACAATTTCAATAAGAACGGCTGCTTCATCATCATCAGCGCAGACTTCTACATCTCCGTCGATGCGCTCATTGAAACAGCCCTCTGTTTTTCGTTCGACGACTACGCCTTGTGCTGCGCCGTCGTCCCATTGTACCTTATCGTCCACAGAGACAAGCTCATCGCCGTCAGAAACGTTTTCTTCTTCGTCCGAGGGGGAATCATCATCCTCGTCCTTATCGGGCGCTGCGCCGATTTTATCCTCATCTACGTCCCACTCAGATAGGTCATCGACTGGGACTATAGTTGTCTCCTCTTTCGAACGCCACTGGTCGCCATCCTCTTCATAAAGGTCAACCTCGATTTCACCATCCTGAATCTGCGAGATAGTGATGCCACGATTCTCTCCCCACTGAACCCACATTCCGGGTTCGATTTCTGCAAGCTCTGCTGCTTCGAGGTCCTCCGTAAATGCGGAAAGCTCCGCTGCTGAAAGTTCAGCGTGTTCGCCCATTTCGAGCGTGTTAGAAGGAGCCGCGCCAGATGGCACGACAGAGAGATTCTTAAATTCGATGTCTTCAACGACCAGTGCTTCAGTTTCCGTATCTTCTTCGAGGTCATCCACGTCTTTGTGGAGGCCTCGGACACTCACTTCAAGTAGACTCTTTTGAATCTTATCAGCGAGGTCCTCGTCATAAAGTTCAGCTTCGTACACAACACCTTTGTCATCTTTGTAACCAGCCTTGGTCACACGTCCGACAACGCCGTGTACACTGTTTTCGTGGTCAATTACGAGGTTTGTTCCTTTCAGGGATTCTGCCGCTTTCTCAAGTTCTTCGGCAGGCCACTTCTTCTTAATACCGGACTTGCCCTTCGTAACATCGTCATTACCAAGAGCGACACCGTGAACTGTATAAGGTGGCCCATCAGCAAGCTCTGAGGATAGATACGTCTCCTCCGAGTGTACTGCATTCTCAAACTCTACGACAGTAATTCCTGACATATCAGTCGTGCTTCGTTTCGTCGTCATTTATATACTATATGCGTCGGCCCTTATAAAAGGGACCATAAATATTCAGTTCTCTCACTCACCGAAAGATTTATAAGGGAGTAGTTCCTTACATAGTACAAGGCTTGTGAGGGGTGGAGTAGTAGGTCTTTCAGGGGAATTTTACTATGTGTATTACAGCGGGATAACACAATTATTAGTACACACGGAACGCTTGTAATACCACACGGAAGTTCTGCGGGCTACTTCCAGCGTTCTGAAACTCTATCCGAGTATCAGCAGAGTATGTGTTGATATTCTGTTGTTCTGCTGTTTTTTCAGTGTACTCTTCTACTTTCATCCAATCATCAACGGCAGGAACATAGTAGTATTTCGTTAAGTTATACTTTTGACCGTTCGTTCCATTACTACCGTTGCCTAAGTCAATCAACACCTCAGCGAACTCCGATGCCGCTGTGTGTACTTCAAGTGTTGTAACTTCGTCCACTGCAAGTTCTTTTTCTACAAAATCTGTATCGTATAGTTCTAATGACATTTGTAATTACCTCTTAGAATTTACCGCGCCACTCTTCTGTTCGAAGGACTTCATCCTTCAATGCCGCACACCACCGCTTCGCAAAGTTAGGGCCGCGCACCCGAACCATCCGAGCATAGCAAGTGCGCCACATTCCGCCGAGAGATGCCCACGCTTGTAGCACACTCTTTCGAGTCCAGCCCGGTGGCAACTCATCGAAGCCAACGTGCGGGTCGTCAACTCCGGGGATATTCACCAGTTCTTCGTAGGAATACTCTCCGAGTTCGGCGAGGCTCACATCGTTCGCCTCAACGTGGTCAGCAAGGTGAGCGGCCTGTCGCTCCATAATAAGTTCCTTCTTCGCTTCCTCAAGCTCGGCGACGTTGCTCGGGTCGTCGGCATAGGAATAGATTGGAGCCATCTCTGCCTCTGCGCCCTCGTCAAATTGCTCGTCGTCCCACGACGTAATCTCAACACCATCGTCGCCCTCCAATGTCCCTGAGCTAATCTCGTCTGCTGTGACAGCTACAGAGCCGCCCTCCTGCAAGGCAACGATGTAGACAGGCTCATCTTCACTCGCATCGATTTCCTGCATCTCATCATCACCAACCTCCTCATCCTCGTCCTCAATCCGTTCAACACGGTCCTCGGAGCCGACAGGATAGGTGAATGGTTCTTCTGCGAAGGCCGCGATTGCTCCAACGCCTGCGGGCACTTCAACAATTTCACCGAGCTTATACTTTTGCTCAAGCTGTTCTTCACTCTGGCCGGAAGTATTCTCGTCCTCCAGTGTTACATCGGATAGGTCAACTGTGTTAATTTGCATAGTTGGTGGGCACCTCTGATACCACCTTACGAGGATACAAGAATCGAAAGACTCAAGTACCCCCGGATGGTGAGGTTACGTTATACTGTTGGGTCAGTAGTGTCTACAGTAAAGACACTTACTGCATTGCCGTCACTTGTTGCGAGAACAAGGTCGCCTGCTGCGAGATTTGCATTAGTCCCGTCAGAGACATAAAGCATCTGTTCACCATCTGCAAGCTCGTCTGTCCCCGGAGTAGGTCGCTGGTCGCCAAATACGTGACCTGCTTCGTGGAGACGAAGCTCTGCATCTGCGGAAGCCTTGTAGAAGCCAACGTTCCCGTCAGCGTCTTCATAGACTTCCCAATCATCGAACTGTTCTGCGATTGTTCCTGCATCGTAATATGCGTTACCGTCTGCGTCTTTTGCCATTATTGTATTACCTATAGGTTGTCTGCATTAGCCTCGCCCGTATTTATAATGAAGCGCATTGGGGTCATCGGTGTCCGTTTATTCGTCAATCCATTCAATTGTGGTCCGA
>Ga0207714_1001324_pt1 | contig 15925 bp, 13 predicted proteins | sample PonA232FremontCA_2_FD_187270 | JGI IMG/M metagenome (GOLD analysis project Ga0207714, IMG submission 187270) | Marine sediment microbial community from Fremont, CA, USA - Pond A23 Sediment 2 (SPAdes) | ecosystem: Environmental > Aquatic > Marine > Unclassified | place: USA: Fremont, California... | reverse complement strand
CGCCCGCCGCGAGGCCATCGAGCTGACCATTGTGGGCCCGGAAGCGCCGCTTGTGGACGGCATCGTGAATCTCTTCCGCGCCCAGGGCCTGCCCTGCTTCGGCCCCGAACGCGAGGCGGCCCAGCTGGAAGGTTCCAAGGCCTTCACCAAGGACTTTCTCGCACGGCACGGCATCCCCAGCGCGGAATACCTCACCTTTACCGAACGCGACGCCGCGCTCGAACACGTCCGTGCCCGGGGCGCGCCTCTGGTCATCAAGGCGGACGGGCTGGCTTCAGGCAAGGGCGTGGTGGTGGCACAAGAGCTGGAGGAGGCGGAAACGGCCGTGCGCGAGATGCTCTCCGGCGAGGCCTTTGGCGAAGCGGGCGAGCAGATCGTGATCGAGGATTTCCTCCAGGGCGAGGAAGCGAGCTTTATCGTACTCGCCGACGGTGAGCAGATGCTTCCCCTGGCCACCAGCCAGGACCACAAGCGTATCGGCGACGGCGACACCGGGGCCAACACCGGCGGCATGGGCGCGTATTCCCCGGCGCCCGTCGTTACCGACCGGGTGTATCAACGTATTCTGGACGAAGTCATTCACCCCACCCTGCGGGGCATGGCTGCCGAGGGCCGTCCCTACACCGGCTTTCTCTATGCCGGGCTCATGATCACGCCCGACGGTAGCCCCAAAGTCATCGAATTCAACTGCCGTCTGGGCGACCCGGAGGCCCAGCCACTGCTGATGCGCCTGCAATCCGACCTCGTGGCCCATTGCCGGGCCGCGCTGGACGGCCGGCTCGACGCGGAACGCGCGCAATGGGACGAGCGCACCGCGCTGGGCGTGGTCATGGCCGCCGGCGGCTATCCCGGCAGCTACCGCAAGGGCGATGCCATTACCGGACTGGAAAGCCTGGATTCGGACCGGCTCAAGGTTTTCCATGCGGGTACCGCCGACGATGAACAGGGCCGGGTCGTCACCGCCGGTGGTCGGGTGCTGTGCGTGACGGCCCTGGGCGATGCTCTGCACCAGGCTCGTGACAACGCCTATGCGGGTGCATCGTCGATTCAGTGGAGCGACTGCTATTACCGGACCGATATCGGCTACCGGGCGCTAACAGACTGTTGAACCCGGTCGCGAAAAACAGCGGGAAGGGAACGCGGTCCCTGCAAACCCGCGTCCGGGTCTGCCATAATCCGGTCAACACTTTGATGGCGCGCCGGGAGGGCAATGCATGAGTCAGCATCCGGACCTGGACAAACTGCAGGAATTCATGCCCCTGGATTGCCTGACGGAATCTCACCTGCGCGAGATTCAGGGCCAGTTCGAAGTGCTGGAACTGCCCGCCAACAAGGTGGTCTTCAAACAGGGTCAGGTACCCCAAAAGGCCCTGTTTCTGATCGAAGGCGCCGTGGATCTCACGGACAAGACCTACGAGGTGCGGCATTTCCCCGCCGATGACGACGAGAACTATCTGGCGCTGGATAACTACAACCAGCACACCTACAACGCCATTACCACCGAAGCCACGGTTTTCTACGCCATTGATCGCTCGCATCTGGATCTGCTGATGACCTGGACCCAGGCCGCCGAGGCCATGCTGGACGACAACGAAGAGGACAGTCGTGACTGGATGGATGCATTGCTCGAGTCCGGCCTCTTCAGTCAGATCCCGCCCAGCAAGATCCAGTCGCTGTTCACCAAGTTCGACGAACAGGAAGTGCAGCTGGGCGAAACCGTCATTCAGGAAGGCGAAAGCGGCGATACCTTCTATGTGATCAAGGAAGGCAAGGCCATGGTCACGCGCGAGGAAGCCGGCAAGCGCAAGACGTTGGCGGCGCTGACTGCCGGCAATTTCTTCGGCGAGGATGCACTCATCTCGCAGGACGAGCGCAACGCCACCGTCACCATGACCAGTGACGGCACCCTGATGTGTCTGGATCAGGACGAGTTCCGCAGCCTGTTGCAGGAGACCGTCATCCAGCACGTCACGACGGCGGAGATGCGCGAAATGATGGAGAATGGCGACCGCGCCTGTGTGCTGCTGGACGTACGCCTGCCCATGGAGTTCAAGCACGACCGCAAGCCCGGTGCCAAGAATGTTCCGCTCACCGAGCTGCGCCGCGAGCTCAAGAATCTGGAAAAGGACTTCGTCTATGTGGTCAGTTGCGACGGCGGCGGACGCAGTCAGCTCGGGTGCTACCTGCTGAATGAGGCGGGCTTTGAGGCCTATGTACTGGATCAGCCTCAACCCGGAGGCAAACAGGCGGAAGCAGCTCCGGAATCGGATGCCGAAGCCGAGTAGGGGGCTTGCGGCGCTGCTGCTCCTGCTGGGCACGGCCGCCGCGGCGGCTCCGCCTCCACCTTTCGTGCTGGCGGATCCGGCGACCGAAGCCTCCATCACGGTCTATTCCGATTATCTGGAAGATGCCGACGGCGACCTCACCCTGGACGACGTGCGCCAGCCCGCGATGGCGGATCGCTTCCGCCCGGCGGCTCATGCGCTGCAGCGTCTCGGTTTCAGTGATCGTCGCTGGTGGCTGCGGATCGCGGTGCGTAACGAAACGGGCGCGCCGCGCAGCCGGCATCTGGTGCTATCCACGGGTCCCGTCTCGCAAGTCCGGCTTTTTGCACCCGCCGACGGGGGCTTCCAGACCCGAAAACCGCTTCCGGCGGACTATGACCGTTTCCTGCCCGGTGACAGGCATCTTTTCCGGATCGTTCTGCCACCGGATACCACCCGTACCTACTATCTGCGGGTGATCCCGAACCATGGTTTTCACTACAGCCTGGAGCTGACCTCCGCGTCATCACAACCCGAAGCCGTGACCATGCGGGCGAGCGCGTTCTGGTTGGTCTGCGGCCTGGTGACGGCACTGGCACTGCTGCATCTGATCCTGTTCGGTGTAATCCGGTCGCTGGCCCACGGCGCCTATGCCCTGTTCTTCATTCTGTTGACCCTGGTGGTGATGAGCTATTCCGGCTTGCTGGGCCCGCCGGCATGGCTGCCACAGGGCAGTCATGCCCAGTGGAGCGCCTTTCTGATCCTGCTCGGTCTGGCAGCCAATATCGGGGTCAGCTACACCTATTTGCAGGTGCCCGTACATCTGCCGCGTTTCGGCCGGGCCCTGCGGATTGCCATGATAGCGCTGGTGGTGACCGCGCCCGTGGTGCTGTTAGGGCTACCGGCCGTGTCGGCCCTGGCGCTGTCGCATGGCACCGCGGCCGTGGTGGCACTGGCGCTGTTCTGGCTGGGCATCCTGGCCTGGCAAAAGAAAACGGCGGGCGCGGGTCTGTTTGTGCTGGCCCGGGCCGGACTGACGCTGACCAGCCTGCTGGTCATTGCCGCATTGCAACAGTGGTATACCCTGCAATGGAACTTTCCGCTGCTGTTGCTGGCCGCCGGTGCGCTGGAAGCCGTGCTTCTCGCCGTGGGCCTGCAACGCGGGCGCGAGACACGCCTGCATGAAAGCCTCCGCAACCAGCAACAACAACAACTGGACCACGCCCGGCGTGAAGTGCGTCAGGACTCCCTGGCCCGGGTGAGCCACGAGGTACGCACCCCCATGAGCGGCATCATGGGCATGGCCGAGATTCTGGAGGAAACCCCGCTGACGCCCAATCAGCGTGAATACGTCCGGGCCATTCAGGCCGCAGGCAACGATCTGCTGCGGGTGGTGGGCGACGTTCTGCTGTTCTCCGGCGAGGCGGGGGAGCCAACACGCGCCCATCCGGAACCCTTTGCCTTGACGCCGTGCATCATGGATGCTTTGGACCTGTTCCGGGAACGCGCCGAGGCGAGGGACATCGAGCTGATTCCCCATATTCATGCCCATGTGCCCGCACAGGTAGAGGGCGACGCCGGCCGGCTGCGTCAGGTTTTGCGGAATCTGCTGGCCTGCGCGGCGCGCCACGGCCAGCCGGGCGAGCTGATCATCGATGTGGCGCGCGATCCCACGGGTCGGGGCGGGTACCTGCGTTTCGAACTCTCCGGGTCCGCCCTGCGGGACACCGACAACATCTGGGCCACGCTGGAGTCCGACGAGCTCCACACCGGCGCCAGCGACAGCACGGCTCTGGGGCTGTCCAGCGCGCGTCAGCTGGTCATGTCCATGGATGGCGAGCTGCAGTGGCGGCATGATCGCCAGGGCCGTCCACTGTGCCGGTTCAGTCTGCCCCTGCCGGACACCGGCCCGCTGGACGCGGACCAACGCGAAGTAAGCCTCAACGGCTTTCATCTGCTGATCATTGATGATGCGCCTACCGTCGCCCGCGTCATCCGCCAACAAGCGCTGTCCTGGGGCATGCGCGTGACCGTTACGCATGATCCACGCGAGGCCCTGGCCACGATTCGCACCCAGGCCAATATCCGCGACCCCTTTGATGTCGTCGTCCTGGATCAGCAAATGCCGGCCATCGACGGACTGGAGCTGGCCGCACGCATCCGCGAAGACGCGGCCGGACAGGCCCTGGCACTGATCATGCTCTCCGGTGTGCAGTCAGCGCCCTCCCGCCAGGCCGTTCAACAGGTGAAGCTGCACGAAGTGCTGACCAAGCCGGTATCGGGCTCGCGGCTGCGCCGGAGTCTCGCCAGCGCACTGGGGCTGCTCGCCGAATCGGGCTCGCCGACGCCCGACGTTGCACCGGAACCGGCGCCGGAGCTGCGGCTGCTGGTGGCCGAGGATGATCCGCTCAGTCAGCAGGTCATCCAGGGGATGCTCAATCGGCTGGGCATGACCGCGGAAGTGGTCAACAACGGCCGCGAGGCCGTGGAAGCCGTGCGCGCACACGACTATGATCTGATCCTGATGGACTGCGAAATGCCGGAAATGGATGGTTTCGATGCGGCCCGCGCCATCCGCACCCTGGAAACCGAACAGCAGCGTGGCCCCGTTCCCATTATTGCGCTTACCGCCCATATCCTGCGCGAACACCGCGAGCGCAGCCAGGCGGCGGACATGAATGCCCATGTCCCCAAGCCGGTAGAACTGGCCGTGCTGCGCGAGGTCATCAGCCGCTTTGCGGGGAGCGCCGCCAGGCGGCCGGCGACATCCCCCGCCAGCGACGAAACGCGCGGGTGAAGGAACTCTGTTCGGCAAACCCCAGCAGCAGTGCGATCTCGGTGAGACTGAGCGCGTGATCGCGCAAATAGAGCTCGGCCAGCGAACGGCGCAGCCCGTCCAGAACCTCCTGGAAGCTCAGGCCCTGCTGACGCAACCGGTGCTGCAGCGTGCGCGCACTTACCCCCAGCTCCGCCGCCACCTTTTCCATGGCCGGTTCGCCGTCGGCCAGGCGCCGGTAGATCTGGCGGCGTACCGCATTGATCAGATTGGCCTTGATATCATAGTCGGCCAGCAGCTGCCGGGCTTCGCGTTCCATGAGCTCGTTCAACCCCGGATCCGCACCCGCCAGCGGATGATTCAGCAAACGCGCAGGAAACACGACACCGTCGAAGCCGGCGCGAAAGCTCACGGGACAATCAAACCAGATTTGGTAGCGTTGCGTGTCGGGTGGGGGACCATGGGTAAAGCAGACCCGGTCGGGCGACGGCGGTTGTTCGTCGACCAGTTGCCGGGCAAAGGTCACCCAGCCGGTCACGGCCGCTTCCACCACGAAACGCCGGGGCGGACCACTGATGGGACATTGCCAGTGCAACTCCACGGATTCACCCCGATGGTGCCAGTCCGTGCGCCCCAGATTGCCCACCAGCTTCTCGAACCGCGTGAGCCGGTCAATGGCCTCGCCCAGGGTCTGACTGGACAGGATGGCATAGCCGAGCACCTGATAGGCCCGCGGCCGTACATGCTTGCCGGTCTCAAACCCCAGCCCCGGATCACCGGTGCGCTCCATCAGCGCCACGAACAAGCGCATGACATCCACCAGGGGCACGAACTGCTCGTCCTGCTCCAGCAAATCGGAAGCCAGGCCGGCCTTGGCGAGCAGTTCGCGGGGATCAAGATCATAATGCGCCGCCAGCGCCGGCAGCACCGTGGCCAGATAGGTGGACGACAGGCTCTGGTCGGTACCGGCCAGTGCCGGATCCAGTACTGCGGATGGGTTATCAGGCGCCATGGCGGGCCCGTGCGTTACTCCGTGTGATCCGCTATTCTACCCGTGGAAATCGATCCGGACAGCCCCGCAGGCACCGGACCCTGTGAAGGAGAAGCTCCGTATGAGCACCGGCCGCCGCTATACTGCGCTGGATCAATGGCTCGCCCGAGCCGACAATGCTCTGCGCACCCTGGTGCCGGGCAGTACCCGGGCCCAACGCCAGCCGGAACTGGGGCCCACACCGGAGCAGACGCAACCGCCCGAGTCCCAACGGCCTCATATCGCCGGTTTGATGCGCATCAATCACACCGGCGAGGTCTGTGCCCAGGCGTTGTACCAGGGCCAGGCCACTACGGCACGGCTGCCCGACGTGCGCGAAGCCATGGAGGAATCCGCTCGCGAGGAGGAAGACCACCTGGCCTGGTGCGAAGAGCGCATCGCCCAGCTGGGCGAAAAGCCCAGCCGCCTGAACCCGCTATTCTATGCGCTGTCCTTCAGCATGGGCGCGGCGGCCGGGATCGCCGGCGACCGCTGGAGTCTGGGTTTCGTCGCCGAAACGGAGCACCAGGTAGTACGCCATCTCGAGTCTCATCTCGACCGGATCCCCCCGGCCGACGAACAAAGCCGGCGCATCATCGCCCAGATGCGCGAGGATGAACGCCAGCATGCCGTCACCGCGGAACAGGCCGGCGGCGCCGCCCTGCCGCCGCCGGTCAAAACGGCCATGACGGTGATGAGCAAGATTATGACGTTTACAACTTACAGGTTGTAAAGAGTCGAAAGCGGAAAGACGAAAGTCGAAAGCCCCAAAAGCCGAGCGCCAGAGGCGCTCGGCTTTTTTCTTGCCACTTTGTGCTTGCTACTTTCTACTTCTTTTATTCCATATTCCTGGAATAAAAGATCTCCAGCATCTCTTTCCTGAGCCGTCCCTCGATATCCTCCAGCTCCTCCGTGGAGAACTGATCCCGGCCCGAACCAAAGAGATAGTTGTCGATATCGAAGTCCTTGAGCAGCATCTTGGTGTGGAAGATATTCTCCTGGTACACATTCACATCAATCATCTGATAGGCGTTCTGCGTATCCTCGGAGAAGAAGTTCTGGATCGAGTTGATATCGTGATCGATGTAATGCTTGGTGCCGTTGCGGTCGCGCGTGAATCCGCGCACCCGATAGTCGATGGTAACGATGTCCGAATCGAAGCTGTGGATCAGGTAATTGAGCGCGCGCAACGGTGAAATCACGCCACAGGTGGACACGTCCACGTCCACGCGGAAGGTGGAGATACCGCCGTCCGGATGGGATTCCGGATAGGTGTGCACGGTGACGTGACTCTTGTCCAGATGCCCCACAATGGCGTCGGGCATGGGGCCGGGCTCTTCCGCTTCCCAGTCGCCGCCTTCGGGCAACTTTTCATGTTCGGCGATGAGCATGGTCACGCTGGCGCCCTGGGGCTCGTAGTCCTCGCGGGCAATATTGAGCACATTGGCGCCGATGATGCGCGTGACGTTGGTCAGGATCTCGGTCAGGCGCTCGGCGTTGTAGAGCTCATCGATGTACTCGATATACTCCTGCCGGTGCTGCTCGGTCTGTGCATAGCTGATATCGAAAATATTGAAGCTCAACGACTTCGTCAGGTTGTTGAAGCCGTGGGGCGTAATCTTGGGATTGGGATCTTTCTCCACCGGCATCTACCCCGCTTCACCCATGAGGTTCGACATCATTCGCCGTCGGCACGCGACGATTCGATGGCATAGCTGTGTGTAATCTCGACGCCGCCGCGCGCGAGCATGATGGACGCCGAGCAGTATTTTTCCGCGGACAGCGATACCGCCCGCTCCACCTGCCCCTCCTTGAGGTTGTCGCCGACCACCACGAAGTGCAGATGGATGCGGGTAAACACCGCCGGCACCTCGTCGGCCCGCTCGGCGGTCATCTCGCAGCGGCAGTCCTGCACGGGCTGTCGCGCTTTTTGCAGGATATGGACGACGTCAAAGGCGGAGCAGCCCCCCAGGCCCATGAGCAGCGTTTCCATGGGCCGAGCGCCCTGGTTGCGTCCGCCGTGATCCGGCGGTCCGTCCATGACCAGCGTATGACCGCTGCCGGAGCTCGCTTCGAAACAGGCGTCGCCACGCCAACGAATGTCCGCCTTCATTACTTGCCTCGAATCTTGGGGGAAGCGAAGCCTATCACAACCCCGGAAAGCGCCATAGACCGCCCTGATCCGAGGGTGGCTGTGAACTGCTACCTTGGCAATAAAGCCGAAAACGTGCAGTATCGTTGACGTTTACGGATTGTTCACGGAAAACCTGCTGGCCATGACGCAATCAGGCAACAAGATCATCACCAATCTGGATCACTTCCTGGCCCACTGCCACCGCCGCAAGTATCCGGCGAAGAGCACCATCATCTATGCCGGGGATGAATCGGACGCCCTCTATTACATCCTCAAGGGCTCGGTCACGGTCATGATCGAGGACGATGAGGGCCGCGAGATGATCATGGCCTATCTCAACGAGGGGGACTTCTTCGGCGAGATGGGCCTGTTCGAGGACGACCCCTCGCGCTCCGCCTGGGTCAAGGCCAAGACCGAATGCGAGGTCGCCGAGATCAGCTACGCCAAGTTCCGCCAGCTCGCCCGCGAGGACGCCGACATCCTCTTTGCCGTGTCCGCCCAGATCGCCGGGCGCTTGCGCGCCACCACCCGCAAGGTGGGCGATCTCGCCTTTCTCGACGTCACCGGCCGCGTGGCGGGCACCCTGCTGGATCTGTGCAAGCAGCCCGACGCCATGACCCACCCGGACGGCATGCAGATCAAGGTCACCCGCCAGGAGATCGGCCGCATCGTGGGCTGTTCGCGCGAGATGGTGGGCCGGGTGCTCAAGAACCTCGAGGATCAGGGCCTGGTCTCGGTCAAGGGCAAGACCATGGTGGTCTACGGCACCCGCTGAGTTCCCGTCCGCTCACGCCGGACGGTCGTCCGGAAACAGCTCCGCCAGCGCGGCGCCGGGATCAGCGGCGCGCATCAGGGTCTCGCCCACCAGAAAGGCGTGGACCCCTTGCGAACGCATCCGCTCCACGTCCGCGGGCGTGTGAATGCCGCTCTCGGTAACCAGCAGACGATCACGCGGCACCCGGGATTGCAGTTCCAGCGTGGTCTCCAGACGCGTTTCGAAGTTGCGCAGGTCCCGGTTGTTGATCCCGATCAGGTTCGCGTCCGTCTGCAGCGCCCGCTCGAGTTCATCGGCCGTATGCACCTCGGTCAGCACATCCAGGCCGGCCTCGCGGGCCACGCCCGCCAGCTCCACCAGCTGGTCGTCTTCCAGCGCCGCCACGATCAGCAGGATCGCGTCGGCGCCCATGGCGCGGGCCTCCCAGATCTGCCAGGGGTCCAGGGTGAAGTCCTTGCGCAGCACGGGCAGGGAGCAGGCGGCGCGAGCCGACTGCAGGTCGGCTTCCCCGCCCTGGAAGAATGCGCGATCAGTGAGCACCGACAGGCAGGCGGCACCGCCCGCCTCGTAGCGGCGGGCGATCCAGGCGGGATCGAAATCCGCGCGGATCGCCCCCTTGCTGGGGGAGGCCTTTTTCACTTCCGCGATCACGGCGGCTCGTTTCGCCGTACGACGCGCGGTCAGTGCCTCGAAGAAACCGCGCGCCGGGCCCTGATCGCGTGCACGGGCCCGAATCGCGCCCAGCGGCTCGACAGCGCTACGCTCCGCGATCTCCGTGTGCTTGTGCGCCAGGATCCGGTCGAGGACGGTGCCGGTGGTCTTCAAACCTCCTCCTTCATCGCCCAGGTGAAACGCGCCAGCTCCTTCAACCGTTCGCCCGCCTCCCCGTTGTGCACCAGATCCTCGGCCATGCGCACCCCGTTGGCCAGGCTGTCCGTGATGCCGGAGACAAAGATGGCCGCGCCGGCGTTCAGCGTGATCATGTCCGCCGCCTTGCGGCCGGCCTCGGTCTTTTTCTTGCCCAGGGCATCCCGGATCAGCTCCAGCGAGGCTTCGGGTTCGGTCACGTCCAGGCCCACCCGCGAGGCGGAGGTCACGCCCAGATCCTCCGGGCTGATCTGGTATTCATGGACGGCACCGTCACGCAGTTCGGCGACACTGGTGCTGGTCGACAGGCTGATTTCGTCCAGGCCGTCGTTGCCGTGCACGACCAGCGCCCGCCTGGCGCCCAGCCGACCCAGCACCTCGGCCATGGGCCGGCACAGTTGCGGCGAGAACACACCCATCATCAGATGGGTCACCCCGGCCGGATTGGTCAGCGGGCCCAGGATATTGAAGATGGTGCGCAAGCCCAGTTCCTTGCGCGGGCCAATGGCATGTTTCATGGCGCCGTGATGGGCGGGCGCGAACATGAAGCCCACGCCCACCTCGCGGATGCAGCGTTCCACTTCCTCCGGGCTCAGCTCCAGACTCACGCCCGCGGCCTGGAGCAGGTCGGCGGCACCACTTCTGGAGCTGACGGAACGGTTACCGTGCTTGGCCACATGACAACCGGCCGCCGCGGCCACAAAGGCCGAAGCCGTGGACACATTGAACAGATTGGCGCCGTCGCCGCCGGTGCCGACAATATCCACCAGATACTTGCAGTCGCTGACGTCGACCCTGGTCACCAGTTCGCGCATAACCAGCGCCGCACCCGTGATCTCGTCCAGGGACTCGCTTTTCATGCGCAGCGCCGTGAGAAAACCGCCGATCTGCGCGTCCGTGGCACCACCGGTCATGATGGTGCGCATGACCGCCTGCATCTCTTCGGTGGACAGATCGATATGATCCACCACCCGTGCGAGTGCCGTCTGCATGTCCATGTCAGTTCTCCCGCTTGCCGCCGCGATACTCGAGAAAGGTCTTGAGCATGGCATGGCCATGTTGGGTCAGAATGGATTCGGGATGAAACTGCACGCCTTCCAGCACATAGTCGCGATGACGCATGCCCATGAGTTCATCGCGCTGCCCGTCTTCGGTTTCCGTCCAGGCGCTCACCTCGAAGCACGCGGGCAGCGACTCCCGCTCCACCACCAGCGAATGATAGCGCGTGGCGGTGAAGGGCGAAGGCAGCCCGGCGAACACGCCCACGCCCGTATGGACAATGGACGAGGTCTTGCCGTGCATGACCTGACGCGCGCGTACCACCCGCCCGCCGAAGGCCTGCCCCAGGGCCTGATAGCCCAGGCACACGCCCAGCACCGGCAGCTGGCCGGCGAAATGGCGCACCGCCGCCAGCGAGATGCCGGCCTCGTCGGGCGTACAGGGCCCGGGCGAGATCACCAGGTGATCCGGCTCGCATGCCTCGATGCCCGCCAGCGTGATGGCGTCATTGCGGTAGACTTCCACCTCGGCGCCCAGCTCCTGCAGGTACTGGACGACGTTGAAGGTGAAGCTGTCGTAGTTGTCGATCATCAAGACCCGGCTCATGCCTCGTTCTCCCCGGTCAGGCTCAGCCCGCTCAGGGCGAGGTTCACCGCGCTGAACAGCGCACGTCCCTTGTTCATGGTTTCCTTCCACTCCAGCTCGGGAACGGAATCAGCCACCACGCCGCCGCCGGCCTGAATATAAAGCCGGTTGTCCTTGATCACCGCTGTGCGAATGGCAATGGCTGTGTCCATGTCGCCGTTGAAGCCGATATAGCCCACGGCACCGCCATAGACACCACGCTTGACCGGCTCCAGTTCGTCGATGATTTCCATGGCCCGGATCTTGGGGGCACCGCTCAACGTGCCCGCGGGAAAGGTGGCCCGCAATACGTCCAGCGGGCCCAGTTCCTCGCGCAAACGGCCTTCCACATTGGAAACAATGTGCATGACGTGCGAATAGCGCTCCACTTCCATCTTCTCGGTCAGCTCCACGGAACCCGCCCGCGAGACCCGGCCCACGTCATTACGCCCCAGATCGATAAGCATCAGATGCTCGGCAATCTCCTTGGGGTCGTTGACCAGATCCTGTTCCATGGCCCGGTCGTCGGCATCCGTTCGCCCCCGGCGGCGCGTGCCCGCGATGGGACGTACCGTGACCGTCTCGCCTTCCAGCCTTGTGAGGATCTCCGGCGACGAACCGGCGATCTGAAAATCGTCCAGATCCAGATAGAACATATAGGGCGAGGGATTGAGGTAGCGCAGCGCCCGGTAGATATCCAGTGGCGGCGCTGAATAGGGCACGGACATGCGCTGCGAGGGCACCACCTGCATGACGTCGCCGGCCAGGATGTATTCGCGGATGCGCTCCACCGCGTCTTCGTACTGCGCCCGGGGGAACTCGGAAATGAACTCGTCTTCCGCCAGCTGCCGCCCACGCGGTGTCTCGTCCGGTTCGGCCAGGGGCGCGCGCAGCCGTGCGGCCAGCGCATCCAGGCGTTCGCGGCCGCGTTCCAGCTCGCCTTGCGTTTCCGGGTCCAGATGCACCACGAGGAAGAGACTGCCGCGCAGATTGTCGAAGACCACGACTTCCTCGCAACGCATCAGCACCACATCCGGCACGCCCAGGGTGTCGCGTCCGGGCGCCGGCCCCAGCCGGGGCTCGAAGTAGCGCACGCTGTCATAGCCGAAATAGCCCACCAGCCCCCCGTTGAAACGGGGCAGCCCGGCGATTTCCGGCGAGCGGAAGCGATGGCGGTAGGCCTCGACCCAGGCGATGGGATCGTCCGCATGCTCGGTATAGCCGCCCTCGTCATTGCGCACCTCGATCTCCCGGCCGGTGATGCGCACGACTTCCCGGGCAGGCAGGCCGATAATGGAATAGCGGCCCCAGCGCTCGCCACCCTGCACGGATTCAAACAGACAGGAATAGAGTTCTTCGCCCACCAGCTTGCGGTAGGCGGTCAGCGGCGTATCGAGATCGGCCAGAACTTCGCGCACCAGCGGGACGCGGTTGAAGCCGGCGCGGCCATATTCAGCAAGTTGTTCCGGTGACATGCGGGATCCCCAACCAGGATATTTTCAGACACTGCAAGTGAAATCCGGGGCGTGCGCGGACACACGCGGGCGCGTCACCATCGCCAGTGAGCGGCAGCGTGAAAAAACCGGGCCATGTCCGGATGTCGATTCACCGGAAGTAATCCTTGCCGTTGAGAATGGTGATCAAATTGTAGCGGGGAAGCGCCAGCGAGGCTACCCGTGCGACACGGGCAGGGCCTGCCCACAACCAACACGGGCGATGATCGCGGTCAATCGGCGTACGAATGGTCCGGACGCATCTCCGCGCCAGTGCTAGGCTCAATAATGGACTGATAATGAGAACAAAGTCACAAAAGGTCGGCTTCCCATGGACTCGCACCAGGTAAATGACACTAAAATGCCAGCATCAGTGACCATGCGGTCACGAACAAACCATCCCGGTCCATAGAGGGGATCCGCATGACCGCATCAGAAACCGACCATCTTCCGGAAGATGCCCGGCCCGGCCATGACAGCACGCGCTACGCACTCCTGAATGACCTCTTGCAGGCCGGCTGGCTGCGTTTTCGTTTTCCCCGCTCGCTGGAGCAGGAGTTCCGGCATTACCACGCCACGGCCAGTGCCCGCACCTTTCGCTCCACCGTCTTCTATGTGTTGCTGCTCTATCTGGTGCTCGGCATCGGCATCATGATCATTATTCCTTCGGAGACCCTGGGCAGCTGGCCCCTGGGCTACAGTGCCGTGACCCTGCTGATCCTGGCCGCGGTGGCGCTGTCCCGCAGCCACCGGCTGGACACCTGGCATCAGCAGTATGTCACCGCCCTGGCCTTTCCGGGCATGGTGGTTCTGACCGTGCTGCCCGAATTCACCGGCGCGCCCGTAATGAAACAGGCGGCGACCATCGGCACCGTTCATGCCGCTGTGGTGATCGGATCGGTGCTGGGCCTGCGCGCCGGCCCGGCGGCACTGGCCATGTGGGGCGGTGGTTATCTGGGCGTGGTCGCCATTCTGGTATCCGGGCAGTCGCTAAGCTGGCTGTTGACCCACCAGACCCTGACCGCCGGCTGTGCCGTGGGAACCGTCGTGGCCTGGCTCATGGAGCGGCAAAGCCGGCAGGTCTTTCTCCAGCAAAGCCTGTTGTCGCTGGAAAAGGCGCGCTCCGATGACATGGCCGAACGCATGAAAGAAATGTCGCGCGAGGACGGCCTGACCGGCCTCACCAACCGCCGCCATTTCGACGAAGTGCTGAATCTCGAATGGCAACGCTGCATGCGCGATGGCGCCAGTCTTTCGCTGATGTTCATCGACGTGGACTTCTTCAAGCCCTACAACGACGAATACGGCCATCAGGCCGGCGACGACTGTCTGCAACGCCTGGGCCGGATCCTGGCCGATCACGCCCGCCGGCCGGGCGATCTGGCCGCGCGCTACGGCGGCGAAGAGTTCGTCGTGCTCTATCCACAGACGGGGCCGCGCTCACTGGAGCAGATGGCGGACAAGCTGCTCCGGGCCGTGGCCGACGAACGCATGCCCCATGGTCACTCCAGCGTGGCGGATCACATTACGGTGAGCATCGGTACCGCCTGCATTGTACCCGAGCAGAGCTACAATCCGGAGCAGCTGGTGGCCGCCGCCGATCATGCCGTCTACGAGGCCAAGAACAAGGGGCGCAACCGGGTGTATAACGCCCCCGTGAAGACGACCGACCAGTGCCCTTAGCACGCTGTTGAGGCCCGTTAGCCTGTTACCGGCAGGCGGTGCGCATGCGTTCGATTACCCCGGCATAGTCGGACTGCTTGAAAATCGCCGAGCCGGCGACAAAGGTGTCCGCGCCGGCGGCAGCGATCTCGGCGATATTGTCCTCGTTCACCCCACCGTCCACTTCCAGGCGGATATCCTCGCCCAGGGCGTCGATCAGCTCGCGCACCCGGGCCACCTTGCGCAGGGTCGCGGGTATGAACTTCTGCCCCCCGAACCCCGGATTCACCGACATCAGCAGTACCATGTCCAGCTTGTCCAGCACATAATCCAGGCAATCCGGTGTCGTGGCGGGATTGAGCACCAGCCCGGCCCTGCAGCCATGGGAACGAATCAAATCAAGGGAGCGATCCACATGCTGACTCGCTTCCGGATGAAAGGTGATATAGCTCGCGCCCGCCTCGGCGAATTGCGCGATCAGCTCATCCACGGGCGAGACCATGAGATGCACATCAATGGGCGCTTCAATGCCGTAATCCCGCAATGCCTTGCAGGCCATGGGCCCGATGGTGAGGTTGGGCACATAGTGATTGTCCATGACATCGAAATGAATCATGTCCGCGCCGGCGTCCAGCACGGCATCCGCCTCCGCGCCCAGCCGGGCGAAATCCGCCGCGAGAATGGACGGTGCGATGCAGGGGTCCTGCTTCATGACAAGCCTCTCAGTTGCTGATCCAGTTGTTCCAGACGTTCCGGTGTGCCCACGTCCAGCCACGCGCCCGTGTGGCGCTCGCCGGTAACCTTGCCCCGCGCGGCCGCCGCCTGCAGCAGGGGCGCGAGTTTGCGTTCGCCGGATTCCAGATCGGCAAACAGCTCCGGACGATAGATGCCGATGCCCGCAAAGGTCAGCCGCCCGGCCGCGTTGTCATCTATCCGGCCGTGAGCATCCAGGCCGAAATCGCCGCGCGCATTGTGCGCCGGGTTATCCACCAGTACCAGATGGGCAAGCCCGTCCGGCGCGCGGGGCAGCCGCACGGGATCGTAATCGGTAAAGATATCGCTGTTCACCACCGCGAAGGGTTCGTCACCCAGCAACGGTAGCGCCTGCACGATACCGCCGGCGGTTTCCAGCGGCTGCCCCTCGCGTGAATACTGAATGTGCACGCCCAGTGCCGTACCATCGCCCAGCGCCTGTTCCAGCTGCTCCCCCAGCCAGGCCGTGTTGATCACCAGTTCCCGAAAGCCGGCGTCACGCAACTGTTCGATCTGGTGTTCGATCAGCGGGCGCCCGCCGACGCGCA
>Ga0207714_1001323_pt1 | contig 15938 bp, 20 predicted proteins | sample PonA232FremontCA_2_FD_187270 | JGI IMG/M metagenome (GOLD analysis project Ga0207714, IMG submission 187270) | Marine sediment microbial community from Fremont, CA, USA - Pond A23 Sediment 2 (SPAdes) | ecosystem: Environmental > Aquatic > Marine > Unclassified | place: USA: Fremont, California... | reverse complement strand
TTGATTTCACTCTCGGTTGGCTCACGATCGGGGTGTCGACAGCGCGTCAAATAGGTGCAAAAGGCGTTCTGCATGTCGGGTTCGGCGGCGTCCGGCTCCGAGCGGACGAAGCCGAGTTCGCCGAGAATCCACTGGAGGCGGCGGCCGGTCTCGTCGCCGGTGAAGGGAATTCCCGCCGTGTCGGCTCCCTCGCTCGGCCGTTCGGCGATGAAGATGAACTCGCCGCCGACATCACCGTAGCCGTGCACAACGTTGCTGCGTTCCTCACAGAGCCCCGGACAGTTGGTACACTGCTCGTCCATGCCGAACGGGTTCTCTAATTGGGGCTGATTGGCGTCCACACCGAGTCGTGGGGATCTGCAACTAAAACACTGCGGGTGGTGTGTACATCGAGTCAATCGAGCGTCGACCGCGGTCAGAAACCGACAAGCACCGTCGCCTGATTTGCCAGCTCCTGGAGTTCCTCGCTAGTCGAGATGAGATAGATGAACCCGAGTTGGATCGAGTTCGTGAGCCCGTGGGCAAGCGCGACGACCGTCAGATTCTCCGTCCACTCGTAGAGAGCCCCGTAGATGACTGAGCCCGCGAACAACGCCGCAAACGCCGCCAGTACCTGCACCGGACTCGCCCCGGCCGAGCTGTAGGCCGTCAGGTGGATCGGGACGAAGATGAAGCTTGCCAGCACGACCGCCGCCGGGCGGCTAAAGGAGTTCGTCAGCCGCGTTTGGATCACCCCTCGGTAGAGCAGTTCCTCGAAGGGGCCGACAACAAGGATCATAAACGGGATCAACAACAGATAGAAGGTTGGGTCGATCCCCTCGAAGTTCAGCAGGCTGTGTGAGGCGGCCTGAACGCCGAGGGAAAACGAGATGAGATTGACGGTGCCGATCGCAAACAGGACGGCAAACGGCGCGACAGCGATCACCAGCAGGTGAAACAGTGTTGGCTTGCGAACCCGCACAAAGGAGCGATCCTTCCCGGTTGCCCACAGATAGGCGGCGGCGATCCCGCCCATCGCCAGGATCTGTCCGAACACGAAGTTGATCACCAACTCCGCCAGCGGCGACAGCGGTTGCTCGATCGGGAACACCAACGCCGCCGCAAGCAGCGGGAGCACCAACACGGCCGGCAGCAGGATCGCCCCGAACCCAAGCCCCGCGGCGAGAACGATCGCCCACAGCTTTCCCAGCAGCCGCCACCCGATATCCCCGGACCGATCGCCGGGCCCGCTGGTCACGATCCGGCCGTCGTCGGTCACCGATCCGACCGGCTGTCGACCCGCCGGCCCGTCGCTCGGCGGGGCCATCACCGCCACCCACACCGACCGGTGGTCGGCAGACGCGCTGTCGACTCCGGCGGGTGACGCTTGGCTGGCGGTACACGGCGGTGGCGACGGGTGGAGGCTTCCATTAGCTGTCTGTCGGTGCTGGATGGCGAAAAACGCTGTCGTTCCGGCGATCGTCCGGTGGGTGACGCCGCCGGAGCGGCCGCGTCGCCGACCTCCCCCGAACGCTTTTACTGCCACCGGCTAACGGAGGGGTATGGCGGATTTCGATCTCGACCTCCGTGAGGCGGAGGCACAACTCGATGAGATGCCGAGCGATGAGGTGGTGTTGGGCGTGCTCAACGGCGAGACCGATGACGCCGAATGGGTACAGTCGATCACCCAGGGGAATGTGCTCGTGCTCTCGGTGGAGGGCGACCTCAACGAGTTGGCCGCCGGCTTCGCCCGCGAGATCAAGGATATGGGCGGCGAACTCATGCATTTCCGGGAGTTTCTGATCATCACGCCGCCGGAAACCGCGATCAACACCGATCGACTCTGAGACTGACAACCTGTTAATTATGTGTACAGGTAGTGAACACACGTGACCGCTGTTGTTGGCGTGAGTTTGGGCCACTATCCGTCGCTGGCCGTGTTCAAATAAGCCGTGGAAACTGGAACCATCTCGAAAGCCTCGACGCGCCGAAGTCGGGGGGCTCGCTGCACGCTTCGGGCCTGCGGCCCTGCAGTGCTTGCGTCGTCACCAGAAATCAGAGATTTCTGGTTGGCTCACGAGAGCTTGCTCTCGTGAACGCCCGCCTTCCGCCAGCGCGTCGCCCTTTTCAGCCCCGCCCGACCGCAGCTGCCTGACCCGTCGACGCGGGTGGGATTGAAAGGGGCCGGCGTCTTTCGAGGTGTTCGCAATCCAGTCGCACTACTCTGAACAGTACTGTCGCTGACGTGCTTGTGTTTATGTCGCCACACATCCAACAGCTGGTATGCCGATGAAAGGAGCCGGCTCGGCCGACCTGCAGGTGATCGATCGCTTCGATGGCGGCGTCGGCTGGCTGGCCTACCCCGACGAGACGATGCAACGGGCGAGTCACGCCCTCGCAACACCCGAGGGCGTCTGGGTCATCGATCCCGTTGACGCCGACGGCGTCGATGACCTTATCGCGGAACTCGGCGACGAGCATGATGGCCCGAGCGAGGTCGCCGGCGTCGCCGTCTGTCTGGATCGCCACAAGCGCGATGCGGCGGCGATCGCCCGCCGTCACGATGCCGATGTGTCTGTTCCAACCTGGATGTCCGGCGTTGCCGACGAGATCGATGCGCCGGTGAGCCGATTTACGGGCGAGCTCGGCGACTCCGGTTTCGAGTCGTTCGTGATCCGGGATTCGTCGCTGCCGCCGTGGCAGGAGGCCGGCCTCTACAATCCCGACACAGGGACGATGGTCGTCCCCGAGTCTGTCGGGACGGCGTCGTACTTTCTTGCCGGCGAGGAGCGACTCGGTGTCCACCCGATGCTCCGGCTGACGCCACCTGACGAACTCCGATCGCAGGGCCGACCCGAGCGGATCCTCGTCGGCCACGGGGCGGGGATTCACGAGGACGCTGCGGCCACACTTGAGCGCGCGCTCACGTCCTCGCGGTCGAACACCCCCTCGCTGTACGCAAAGACGCTGAAAGGGTTTCTCACCGGGTAATCCGTGGTGCTCTATGCGACCGCCGGGCTGCTCGATGTGCTCATCGAGTTTGCTACCGACCGCGAGCCACAACAGGCCAACGTCCCGCTGGCGGCGACGCCCGCGGGCGAGTTGACCGGCAGCGACGACCGTCTCGCCGACATCGACCCGGCGACATCGGTGCTCACACACTTCTATCTCCCCGACGCCGGCGGCGCGGTGAGCTCGGTCTTCGGGGTGGATCTCGGGACGCCCTCCGGCGGCGCGCAGGCCAGATTTGTCTCCCATCCGACCGGCCCGCTGGCGGTCACAAAGGAGGACGATCTGGCCGGCGCGGTGCTCGTGGCGGTGCCGCCGTGGACGGCCGCTGAGATCCGCGCCTTCGATCGCCGCGGGCAAGCGGTCGAGCTGGTCGGTCTCGATGCCGAGCCGCCGGTCGAAACGATCGAGTAGCCACCACGAGGTGACCGATCGCGTCGCTACTCCAGGTAGCCGAGATCCCGAAGCTGGTCGGTGACCTCGGCGAAATCCGCTTCTGTCAGCGTGCCGTCGGGCTCCTGTTGGATGACGATGCTGCGGAGCAAAAACCGGACGAGGTCGCTCGTGGAGGTGAAGCTGGTTCCTTCGATCGTCTCCTCGACGCGATCACCGAGCTCCTTCGGGATCGACACTGTCGTGTAGTCGGCCATACCCGTCGTTCGGCCAGCAAGCCGAATAAGTCCTCCTGTCGGCACAGCGGCAATGTGCCACCGAGTTATACACCGATCACCGGAGCCACACGCCTAAACCGTCGGCGTGCCGTAGGACAGGTATGCGCCGAGAGCAAGCAACGACAGCCGACGGTGACACCGTCTACATCGACCGGGAGGCGGCGGAGCGTGGGTCGGTCGATCTCTTTCATCCGGTGTACTGCGACGCCGACGGCGAGAAGCGGTGGGGGTACTACTGTAACGCCTGCGGCGGCTTTGACAACGCGATGGATACGATGGGGCGGCTGGTCTGCAACAGCTGTTCGAACATCCGCAAACCAGACGAATGGGACGCAGCCCACGAGTGAGGTCGCCAAGCGGGTCGGTCTCTGTGCCGCCAGCATAGAATCGTGGGAAGCTTTATCATGGGCTACGTACAATCTGAACGTGGATGGCCACTGTTACCATACCACCGGCTGAAGAGGCCCGAGACGTGTTCAAACGGCTCGGCTACGCGATCGAGGAGCGTGGCAGCGAGTTCGTCGCCGAGCGGAAGTGGCGGCGCGTCCAGGTGACACCGTTGTGTGCCGACGACGCCAAAGCCCCCGACGAGATCGTTGCGTACGGCGATGGCGGCGGCCCGCGACTCCGGTGTTTCGTCACCTGGATGGACGCTACCGAGGAGCTACAGTCGTATCTTCAGTCGGCAAAGCCACCCTACGATTGGGCGATCATCGGGATCGAAAGCGACGGCGAGTTTCAGGTCGTCCATCCCGAGCCGGGCTCCGCCCCGATCTGACGCCGTGGCCGAAACTGTCGGCGGCGCTCGACACACAGGAGCGATATGTTCTTTTCCGCTCGGCGGTGAGAACACCCAATGACGCTGGTCGTCGTCCCGGTTCGGTATCCGCTCAGCGAACACTCCGCAGCCACGCTCCGGGAGGCGATCACGATCAGCGACGACCGCGACGCCGAGCTATCGATCCTCCACGTTGACCTCTATCAGAACAGCAACAACGTCACCCGAACCGACCTCAAGCGCGCGGTCGAACGGGAGTTCGGGGTGCTCGACAACGCGCGGTATGTCGTTCGCCGCGGCTTTTTGCTCGAAGAGACGATCTTAGAGGAGATCGTCGGCGAGAACGCCGATCTCGTGGTGATCGGGTCCCGACAGGCCGGCCGGTGGCAACGCATGCTTCAGAAGCTGCGTGCCGATCCCGACATCGGCGACTTTCTCAAGGGTGAACTCGACTGTACGGTGATCACCGTCACCGCCGACGGCGTGACAAATCAGTAAGACGATCGGATCCAGCGGTTACCCGACTGCGGTGCCAAGCGTGTTGATGCCCCTGGGTGCCGGCAGTATTCGCAATGTTGTTTTATCGGTGGTTCCAAGATAGCGCAGTGCCCACGACATATCTGCAGTTCCATCTCGTCTTGACACTCCCGCTGTTGGCGCTGTTGCTGTACCTGACGCCGACGTACGAACCGGTTCGCCGGCGACGCGGTGCGGCGGGGTTGACGATTCTTGTAGCCATCGCCTTCGCCTACACGACGCCGTGGGGATCGTATATGATCCGGCGTGGGGTCTGGTGGTACGGCGACGGTGTTGTCGCGGGGCGCCTGCTGGCGATCCCGGCCGGCGAATATCTGTTTTTTGCGATCCAAACGCTGATCGTTGGCTCCTATCTCTACTGGCGCGGGTTCGATCCCCGATACGAGCCGGGTGATTGTGCGTGGCTCCCGCGGATCGCTGGCGTCGCTGTCGGCGCGTTGCTGTTCGGCGGTGGGCTCTGGATGGTCTTCCAGCAGCCGTCGTGGCTCTATCTCGGCGGGCTGCTCGCGTGGGTGGGTCCGGTCGTCGCCCTGCAGTGGGCTGTCGGCGGCGGCTATCTCGCCCGCCGGCCGCGGGCGTGGATCGAGGCGGCGGTCGTGCCGACGATCTATCTGTGGGTGATCGACCGCTGGGCGATCGGTCGGGGGCTGTGGGTGCTCTCCGAGCAGTACACCACCGGGATCGCGCCGTTCGGCCTGCCGATCGAGGAGATCCTGTTTTTCCTCTCGGCTGGGGTGATGACCGTCACCGGGCTGGTGTTGTTTGAGTGGGTGTTGGACTGGAACGACCAGCGGTCAACTGCGGCCCAGCAGTAGGTCGGCCGACGGAGCAACACCCGAGAGCACCCTTCGAAATCCTTTTACAGCTTTCGGGTGGAGTACAGACAACTAACCATGGACGTTACTATCGTCTCCGAGGAGGACAACCCCATGCTGCACCGCACGGATATCCGATTTGAAACCGTTCACGACGAGGCCACGCCATCGCGGCTCTCGGTTCGTGACAGCCTCGCCGCGAAACTCGATAAGGACGCCGAGGAGGTCGTCGTCCACGAGCTCGATACCACCTTCGGGATGCGGAAAACGGTCGGCTACGCGAAGGTCTACGACAGCCCCGACCACGCCGCCGAGGTCGAACAGGAACACATGCTCGAACGCAACAAGATCGCCGAGGACGCCGACGCCCCCGACGCCGAGGAAGCCTAAGGCGACATGCGCGTGCTCGGCATCGAGGGCACCGCATGGGCCGCCAGCGCGGCCATCTACGACGACACCGACGAGTCGGTTTTCATCGAGTCGGATCCCTACCAACCGGAGAGCGGCGGCATTCATCCGCGTGAGGCCGCCGAACACATGGGCGAGGCGATCCCGGCGGTTATCGACCGCGCGCTCGCTCACGCCGCCGAGACAGCCGACAGCGACGACGCTGGCGACGCCGACGCTTCAAACGACTACGACATCGACTGCGTCGCCTTCTCGCAGGGGCCCGGCCTCGGCCCGTGTCTCCGGACGGTCGGCACCGCGGCGCGGGCGGCTGCCCAAGCACTTGCGGTGCCGCTGGTCGGTGTCAACCACATGGTCGCCCACCTCGAAATCGGTCGCCACGAGTCGGGCTTCGACTCGCCGGTCTGTCTGAACGCCTCCGGTGCGAACGCCCACCTGCTGGGGTATCACAACGGCCGCTACCGGATCCTGGGTGAGACGATGGACACCGGCGTCGGCAACGCCCTCGACAAATTTACGCGGCACATCGGCTGGGAACATCCCGGCGGCCCGAAAGTCGAAGAGGCCGCCAAAGATGGCGAGTTGATCGACCTCCCCTACGTCGTCAAGGGGATGGACTTCTCGTTTTCCGGCATCATGAGCGCGGCGAAGACGGCCGCCGACGAGGGCCAAGACATCGAAGATATCTGTTTCTCGCTGCAGGAACACATCTTCGCCATGCTGACCGAGGTCGCCGAGCGCGCCCTGTCGCTGACGGGTACCGACGAACTCGTTCTCGGCGGTGGCGTCGGCCAAAACGCCCGCCTGCAGTCGATGTTGGCAACGATGTGTGCGGAACGCGGCGCGGCGTTCCACGTCCCCGAGGCCCGCTTTCTCCGTGACAACGCGGGGATGATCGCCGTGTTGGGTGCCAAACAGTTCGCGGCCGGCCAGACCGTTGGGATCGAGCGTTCGCAGGTCGATCCAAACTTTCGGCCCGACGAGGTCGCGGTTGCCTGGCGGCAGGGCGAGGAATCTGTCGCCCGCGGGCGCGGCGTCGACACGCTGTCGGCGGATGGAACTTCGTCAGCGGACAGGACGCCGTCGAATCACGGTCGCCAGCGCGGCGCGGAGGCGGTCGTCGACTCGATCGACCCGGTCGACTGCGAGTATGACCTCCCCGCCCGAAGCGTTCGCAAACACCGGCTTTCAAAGTCGTACCGCCACCCCGATCTCGACGCAACCCTCACCGGGGAGCGCACCACCGCCGAGGCGCGGCTGACCGCCGAGGCCCGTGCCGCCGGCGTTCCGACACCCCTCATCTGGGATGTCGACCGCGAGCACGCGACGATCCACCTCCAACACGTCGGCGACGCCGACCTCGGGGATCGCCTCAACACCGATGCGGTCGCCACGGTCGGCCGCCATCTCGCGGCGATCCACGACGCGGGGCTGGTGCACGGGGATCCGACAACCCGGAATATCCGCGTCGGCGACCGGGTGTGGTTGATCGATTTCGGGCTAGGCTTCCACACGGGCCACGTTGAGGATTACGCGATGGATCTCCACGTGCTCCGGCAGAGCCTCGCCGCGACCGCCGACGACCCGGGGCCGCTGCTGGAGGCCGTGATCGATAGCTACACCGAGGCTGGCGACCCTGCGGTTGTCGATCGGCTGGAAACGGTTGCGGATCGCGGCCGGTATCAGTAACCCCCACCGCAGCCGGTCCGCAACCTATCAGCGTAGAAAGGCGAATTTTCATTACGGTGAGGCGACTACCCGAGGGCATGGGAACAAAATCCGAGTCCGGAACGCTGTTTGGCATCCCGTATAACTTCGAACGCCCCTCCATCGGTCGGCTGCTGTCGGCCCACTGGCAACCCGACGAGGGGATGCTCGTCGAGAAGCCGTTCGGCATCGGCTACACGCTCAACCTCGCCAGTTGGCGGTCGTGGGTCGCCCTCGGTGTCGCCGGCGCGCTGCTCTACCAGGAACGCAGCGGGGGTAGCGATGACAGCGAGGCTGTCGATATCGACGACGACGGCGACGACGAGCCGGTCGAAGTCATCGTCGAGGACTGAGCCACGCCACCGCAAACCGACGCCTCTTTTCGCGCCGCGCCGAACCACCAGCCATGCTGCAGTACGTGACGACCAACCCCGGGAAGCTCCGGGAGGCCCGCCGCTATCTCGGCGACGAGACGATCGACAGCTACGACTACGATTATCCGGAGCTCCAGGCTCCGACGCTGGAGCCGATCGCCGCCGCGGGTGCCCGCGACGCCTACCGCGAGGTCGGTGGGCCGGTCATCGTCGACGATGCCGGGCTCTTTATCGACGCCTTTGAGGGGTTTCCGGGGCCGTACTCCTCGTTTGTCGAAACCACGATCGGCGTTGACCGCGTCTGGGAGTTGGCCGAGCCGCTGGCTGATCGAACCGCTTCGTTCCGCTGTGTCTTAGCGTACTGCGACGGCGACCCGGTTGACGACCCGGTCGACGACGGCGACCTGCCGGTACAGTGTTTTACCGGCGTTGTCGGCGGTGAGATCGTCCCACCGCGAGGTGACGGAGGCTTCGGCTACGATCCGATCTTCGAACACGACGGGGCGACGTTTGCGGAACTCACCGCCGAAGACAAAAACGAGGTCTCTCACCGTGGCCGCGCGCTCGAACCGTTCGCCGCGTGGTACAGCGATCGGTAGCCACGTAGTACAGCGACCGATAGCTGTGTGAGCCAGCGGTCGATAGCTACCCGCCGCGGGGCTCCCGATCCGGGCCGGGGTAGGGGTCGTCGCCGACTGTCTTGTACAGACTCTCTGGATCGAACAGCCGGGCGAACGCCGCCGGCGAGCGCACGCTCACCGACAGCCGCTGGTTGAGTGCCGCGCCGGTCTGTGTGCCGGCGAGCTCCTTGTCGAACGACAGCAGGTGCATCGCGCCACCGCGGTAAGCCGACGCGAGCCCGGGATGGTCGCCTAGTGGGTGGACAACAGGCTCGCGCCAGGCCTCGATCGCGGCTCGCCAGTCGGTCGCCGTTTCGCTGTCAGCGACGGTTTCGATGACAGCTTCGGTATCGGCGAGCAGGTCGTCGCTGGCGACAAGCGTCGTCCAGGCGTGTTGCCACAGCACCTCAAGGGCGGCTCTGGCGTCGCCGCCGACAAGGAGGTCAGCCGCGAGCACGTCGGCGTCGGCGACAACGCGGGTCGGCTCGGGCTCGCGTGGCTCGGTGAGCCCCTCAGGTGCCTCGTCTCTTGCGGTCGGCTCCCTATCGTCGCGGTGTGAGGCGAGCGCGGTGGTGATGGCCTCGCGGTCGACCGTCGGCGCGCGATCGAACAGCCCCGGCCAGTCCATACCCGGCCTTACAGGGCGATCCACAAGAGGGTTCGCAGTCGGTCACTCGCCGAGCAGGATCGACGTAACCTCGTCGACGGCGTCACGCTCGATCACAAGTGCCAGTCGATCGCCGGCCTCGATCGTTGTTGTCGGCAGCGGGATCGTCATCGGTTCGCGTTCGTGGCCGTGGGCGTAGAGCCGTGCGGTCTCCGGTAGCTCGACCTCCGAGACCCGCTGGCCGACGATCGGGGCGTCGTCGTCGACGGCGACCGTTGTTAGCTGGAGGGCCTCGGTCAGATCGCCGATCGCGTTGAGACTGCCGCCGAGCAGCGCGGTTTTCGCGCCGGCCGCGCCGAGTCGTTGGGGGTAGATCACGTCGTCGGCGGCCGCGGCGTACTCCTCGTATTTCTCGGTGCTTACATCCTCGCTGATCCGGAGGACGGTTCGGCAGTCGGACTCCTGGCCGAGCAGGCAGATCTCGTGGTTGACCGCCACATCGCCGGTGAGCCCGCCGATGGCGTCGGCGTCGGCGATGCCGGCCTCCTGTAACACCGACTCGTCGGCCCCGTCGCCGTGGATCACGGTCAGCCCCGTCTCGCGGGCGCGGTCGACCTTCTCGCGGTCGGTATCAACAACGATGACATCGTAGCCTTCCTCGGCTAACACCCGGGCCGTGCGGGCCCCGACCCGGCCGTAGCCAACGACAATGATTCGCATACGCCCTCGTATGATGGTCGGTAACAAAAAGATGTGTTCCCGGCGGGGCCGCTGGCGGTTCAGCTGTCAGGGGTGGCTAATGGTTCAGGTGTCGGGGTGGCTAACGGTTCAGGTGTCGGGATCAGCCAGCCACTTTTGGCTGAAGTCGGTGCCACAGGCACAGTGGGCGTAGGCGTGGATCACATCGCCCTCGGCGTAGAGCCCGCCAACCTCCTGGTTTTCGGCCTCGGCGAACGCAAAAATGAATTCGGTGTGGTGGTCGTCGGTGGCTGGTTCCTCCGCATCGGGACAGGCCCCACCGGCGAGGCGGTCGTCGATCTCCCCGGTACGATCCATCGCCTGTTTGGCAAACGCCATCGGATCAAGCCCGGTGCTGTCGGCGAAGGCCTCCCGGCCCGTCTCGCCGGGCACGACAACCACGACGCCACCATCGACAGCGATGCCGGCCGTCGACAGCGGGTGGTCGCCATCGAAGAATGAATCGGCGACGTAGATCGCGACATCATCGAGTCGGTCGCCGTCGAGAAACGCGGTGAGATCGTCCATACCCGCCGTGGTGACGCCACCCATTTAGCAATGGTGTTGCCGGATGTGGTGTGGTCGTCGTCGTGGATTGCTCCTCACCGAAACCGTGCCGATGTACAGCGTGGATCGTGTATTTTGAACTGTGGGGTTCCGATTCGTTATATTTTATTTACAGTAGCAGAAAATATTATATATTACTAAAACAATACCTATGGATGGATAAAAATGTGACCAAATGCGGTAAATGCGGGCGAGTTTACAATCTGACGGTGAATGTCCGCTGTCCACATTGCAAAACACCACCAAGGCCACCAACAGACAGGGGACTACTGTCGCTCAAGTAGGTAACTACACGGCTGTACTCAGAAATCGGTGACGAATCCGAACAACGATTTCCTCTCTCACGGCGTTGCAAGGTGGATGCCGCAGGGAGTGCCCCCGAGGCAGTTTCTTTCGCTGGGTTGCTCCCACGGCTGATAAACACCACCAGTTGTTTGCGAGTGATCGAATGAACCACCAGCATCGAGAACCAGATGAGCCAACGAGCATCGAGAACCGGATGAGCCCACCAGTGCCGGGACTCGGTGCCCACGCGACATCCCCGCAGACTGGCCTCATCCATCTGGAGACGCAGGGGTAGTTAATACATTGGCACGCGCCAAGTGAATACTGAATCTTCGGGTCTCCAAACGAGCAGGTGGAGCAGAACTGATCTATGACGGAGTTGACCCAGTATTTCGCCTCACCTGATACGGGGCGGGTGACACGAGATGACTGTTGACGCACAGATCACGCTGACCGTGCTGATGGGGGTATTCCTCGTTGCGGTCGCCACGTTTCTCACGCGGATCGAGAACTGGCGGTCGTACACCATCGTCGGTGGCGGGGGCTCATTTATCGAGGAGTCGGGCTACATCGATGAGGAAAAACCGGCCGGGATCATCCGCTGGCTAACCACTGTCGACCACAAGGATATCGGGATTCTGTACGGCCTCTACGGGGTCATCGCCTTCACCGTCGGCGGGCTGATGGTCACGATCATGCGGTTCGATCTCGTGACCGCGTCGTCGCTGCTCGGAACGGCAACCTACAACTCCTTGCTGACGAGCCACGGGATCACGATGCTGTTTCTTTTCGGGACGCCGATTATCGCCGCCTTCGCCAACTATCTCGTTCCACTAATTATCGGAGCCGACGATATGGCGTTCCCCCGGATCAACGCCATCGCCTTCTGGCTGCTGCCGCCGGCGGCGTTGCTGATCTGGGCGGGCTTTTTCGCCCAACCGCTCGGGCTGTTCGAACCCGCACAGACAACGTGGACGATGTACACACCGCTGTCGCTCGGTGAGACAGGGGCGAGTGCCGACGCGGTCGGCGGAACCGGCGTTGATCTGATGTTGCTCGGCCTACATCTCTCCGGTGTCGCCGCCACAATGGGCGCGATCAACTTTATCGCGACCATCTTCACCCAACGCGGCGAGCAGGTGTCCTGGGCCAATCTCGATATCTTCTCGTGGACGATCCTCACCCAGTCGGGGCTGATCCTCTTTGCGTTCCCGCTGCTCGGCAGCGCGCTGCTCATGTTGCTTGCCGACCGCAACCTCGGCACCGCCTTTTTCCTGACTGACGGCGGCAACATCCTCTGGCAGCACCTCTTTTGGTTTTTCGGCCACCCCGAGGTCTACATCCTCGTGTTGCCACCGATGGGGATCGTCAGCTACGTCCTCCCGCGGTTCGCGGGTCGAAAACTGTTCGGCTTCAAGTTTGTCGTCTACTCGACGCTCGCAATCGGCGTCCTGTCGTTCGGCGTCTGGGCCCACCACATGTTCGCCACGGGGATCGACCCCCGTGTTCGGGCGTCGTTCATGCCGGTGTCGATCGCAATCTCCATTCCCTCGGCGGTGAAGACGTTTAACTGGATTACAACGCTGTGGAACGGCCGAATCCGGCTGACGACGCCGATGCTGTTCTGTCTTGGATTTATCTCCAATTTTATTATCGGTGGTGTCACCGGTGTCTTTCTCGCGTCAATCCCGATCGACCTCGTGCTGCATGATACCTACTATGTGGTCGGTCACTTCCATTACATCTTCATGGGGGCCATCGCCGTCGCTGTCTTTGCCGGCCTCTACTACTGGTTTCCGCTCGTCACCGGGCGGATGTATCAGACGAGCCTTGGGAAGGCCCACTTCTGGCTCACGATGATCGGGACGAACGTGACGTTCCTGGCGATGATCTTCCTGGGCTACGGCGGCATGCCACGGCGGTACGCAACCTACCTCCCGGAGTTTGCCACAATGCACCGCGTCGCCACCTTCGGCGCGATCCTGCTGTTGATCGGCCAGATCATCTGGCTGTACAACATGGTCGTCTCGTGGTTTGAGGGCAAACGCGTCGAAAGTGCCGATCCGTGGAATCTCCGCCAGGACAACGTTCGCACCGTCGAGTGGCAATGGTTCGAACAGAAACTCGATACCCAGTTGGCTGCCGACGGCGGCGACGAGGACGTCGTTCCCGACGGCGGCGAAGACGTTGCTCCTGATGGCAACGAGGACGTTGCTCCCGACGGCAGCGAAACGGCTGCGGAGTCGGCCGACAGAGAATCGGATCTGCCTGACAGAACTGACGATTGATCTCTGTGACGGGGTCAGTGCTACGCTGTGACGGGCAGCGAACTGCCACCGAGATGTTGTTACGATGGTCAACGCAGCTACTGGGAGCAGTACGCAAGTCGATCACCGAAGGTCGGCACTGGTTGCGCTCTCAACCGGGAGCCCGACAGTGTTTCCCCACTCAACGAACGAGCCATAGTAGTAGGCGACGTTCTCGTACCCAAGTATCTCTGCGAGAGCCATCCAGACGAGTGCCGACCGCTCGCCGACGCGACAGTAGACGATGAGTTGCTCGTCTGTAGAGTAGTTCTCAAACAGCGTCGCCAGGTCTTCACGCGAGCGGAAGCGACGGTCTGATTGAATGGTGTCCCGGCAGGGTTTGTTCACCGCGCCGGGGATGTGACCGCCTCGCTGTACGCCCTCGTTCCAGCCCGGGGGTGCAAGAATCTCGCCGCGGTACTCGGGCGGCGCACGGGCGTCAAGCAGACAGCCGCCGGACTCGACGGCCGCCTCGACTTCGCCGCGGCGCGCCCGAATCGATTCGTCGGGATCGGGGGTGTGATACTCGCAGTTGGGAACCGCAGGAACCGCATCGGTCGTCGGAAACTCGTTTTCGAGCCAGTATTTTCGTCCCCCATCAAGCAACAACACGTTCTCGTGGCGGTAGTACCGCAACAGCCAGTACGCATGAGCGGCGAACCAGTTGAAGAAATCGCCATAGAGGATAATCGTCGTCTCACGGGTCACGCCGCAGTCGCCAAGCAGTGATGACAGTGCTGCCGGGGAGAGTATGTCGAACGTCCTCGTATCCCGAAGGTCACGCTGCCAGTCGAGACTCACCGCCCCCGGGATGTGCGACGACTCGTAGGTGCCCTGCTGGACGTTCACTTCGAGAAGTCGGTACTCAGTGTCTGTCGTTTGAATCGCCTCCAGATTTGCTGCCACCGTCTCCGCGCTGACGAGTGGCCCGGTCACGTCGAGCATTACGTCTCCCCCTGCTGCTCGGGCGTCTGTGGAAAGCTCTCAAAGGCTGTCTGCTGGGTGCCGGTCGCAAAGCTCTTTGCGAGTCTCGATTCGGCACTCCGGAGTCGATACGACAGCGTCGACCGGGGACAGTCCAGTTCTGTCGATAACTCCTCAAGGGTTATCTGTCTGGGTTTTTCGTAGTAGCCGCGGCCGACTGCCTCAACCAGTGCCTCGCGCTGTTCTGCGGGGAGATTCTTGCGTGCGAACAATCCTGTTCGTCGTTTGGAGGCCTGTCCGATATGGTCGAACTCGAAGCGAATCCCGTCCTGTAACGACACCTGCAACGCGTCGTAAAACAGTCCAACACCGTCATCGGTTTCCATCATCACCGTCCACGTCTCGCGGTTCTGGCTTCGTTTTAGCTCAAATAGGACATCCGGGTCGATATACTCGACAGCCAAGGTTGGGACGGACTCGCAGTTCCCGATATCCCGCAGGTGGTAGTACAACTCACACCCGGCGTCGGTTTGCTTCAACACCTCTCTGTGAACCGCCCCCTCACAGCCGGCTGGCGTGATCTGCTCGACGGCAAGTAGCTCCCTTTGTCCGGCGTTTGTGAGGTTGTCAACCCCGTCTTCGTCGCCCTCAAATCGTTCAAGCCGCCAGAACTCCTTGGCGTCGATACAGCCACCGATCGCTGTTGAAGAGACCCCAGTGGCGTCGGTAAGCAACTGCTGTAGAGGCCCGGCTGTCTCCTCGTAGACGAGGTCAAAAACGAACTCTCGCATATCTATACTGACAGATGGTAGGTGCCCTCGATGTAAGTTCCTGTCGTTGCAGTTGTTGGCGGGGTTCGGATGCGGAGCAAACAATGCGGCATCACGGGTTTGTGTATTTATATCATATTTCTGATACCAACGATCCAGCATATGCTTTCGCCCACCAACGGGCTACAGACCGCGCAGGCTGAGTGCCGCACGAATCGCTCCTGAGTCGGTTTGCTCGGTCGCCCGGATCGTCAGCCACACACCTCAGCTGTCGCCGTCGAGTGATTCGGCGATCGACTGCAAGGAGTCCCGTGGTTCGTGTTTGACCGTGTAGACGGCGCGGTCACCCGGCGCGCGCAGCCCGTATCGCTCGCCGTCGACGATCACATCGCAGATGACGCTGTCACCGATCTCGCGGTCAAGTCCACGAAGCCACGCGCCGAGTCGATTGGTTCCCTCACCGGTCGTGCGAGCCTGTTTGCGAGTGTCATAGGCCCCGTACAGCAGTTGTCCGCTGTCGTCGCCAGCAACAGTCGCGTAGTACTCCGCGCCGTCGATCACGATCGTGACTCGATCGTCGGTGTCGACCGCCTCGGCGACGGCCGCCGGGAGTTCGAGACAGGGGGTGCGGCTGCCGCCCCGGCGAACGATCGTCGCCCGGGAGGAGTCGACCGCGTCGCTGTCGCTCGGAAGCCGCGTCGACATCAGGACGGTTAGGCGTCCGCTTTCTCGTCGTCGCTGTCGGCGTCAGCCGCCTCGTCGTCAGCGGTGTCGTCGGCGTCAGCGTCTGCATCAGCGTCGTCGGCATCGCCGGCATCTGCATCGTCAGCGTCGTCGGCATCA
>Ga0207714_1001322_pt1 | contig 15945 bp, 33 predicted proteins | sample PonA232FremontCA_2_FD_187270 | JGI IMG/M metagenome (GOLD analysis project Ga0207714, IMG submission 187270) | Marine sediment microbial community from Fremont, CA, USA - Pond A23 Sediment 2 (SPAdes) | ecosystem: Environmental > Aquatic > Marine > Unclassified | place: USA: Fremont, California... | reverse complement strand
ACAATGGGAGGTCCAGACTTAATGCGACCGTGTACCAAAAAGTATTTATAAACTCGGATTAATTAAGTACTTAATATGAAAGACTTTATAACATTATGCGTCGGGATGGCGATAGTAATCTGTACGGCCAGTCTAATCTCTTATAACGTAGAACCTCATATAAGTATCAAAGTTCCTAACGACGTAGAATACGAGATAAATGGGCACGAAATAGTGTTCAAAGACCTAGATAAAAGGATTTTAGGTGCTGAGTACAAAGGAACCGTCTACATAGAGAATAATGTAGAGCTTGATCGAGTTTATCAGGTTTGTAATCACGAAATGATTCATAAGAAAAATCCGTTCTGGAACGAGACCAAAGTCAGGAAGTCGGATGAGATTATAGAAAACGAAGTATGTTACGAACTTGTCGGACGAATATTAAACAATAAATATGGGCGTCCCCTACATTAAACTATGTCATCGTTAATCCAGACTATCAAAGACGCAAAAGGCTTTTGTACAGCAGAAGGCCGTATATTTAACTATAAAGAAATTCATTCTTTAGTAAACGGACTGTATTACGGAATAAATCCGTTTTATGAAAGAATACCTGGAGAGGCTATGAATGAAAACAGAGATATGTCGGCCGAGCCGCATTATGCGAGAGGAGCATTTATAGCAGGAAGACTAGGATACCATCTCGGAGACATTTTTAAAACAGGTATAATGGTCTATCTAGTGGGCAGAGGTGCGGTATGATGTCTGGGAGCGATTTCTGGAAAGTTAATTCTATGAAAGACTTAGAAGAGATACTGGAAAACCAGATAGAAGAGGGAAAAGAGGACAATATTAATAAGCATCTGTTCATGGGCGTCATGATGAATAATAAACAGATAAATTCTCTGAGCAATAAGTTCGACCGGTTCATGTATTCTCTAGGTATTCCGATGTTCGGCATTCTTATCACTATTATAGGATTGATGTGGCAGATTCGAGCCTAACATTTATATACCTGCTTCCACAATGTATCTACATGTCCGAAATACTGAAATATCTCGATTCTGTCACAAAAAAACCGTATAAGAACAATACTACTACGACGGTCGGAATACCTTCTGAGTTATGTTCTTTCGCCAGCATCGATACTGATACTGAAATAGTGGTTGACGGCGATTTCAATGAAGATGGTCGACCAGTCATAACTTTAACCAATAAAAAATACAAAGACTATCGTAGTACTACCGGGTACAGCGGTACTGAAATGTCGCTGGTGGCTGGCAAGCTGAATAGATGGGCCTGGGAGACAAGAATGCTCCTACATAGAATACCGAAGAATAAGTTGAGAAAGTTCTTAACAATGGTTCATTCGGCTATGCAGGCCCAGGTTAGCCGTGAGATGTTCGACATTAATGAAAAGTATGTCGGCAAAACACATGAAGAGGTGCTTGAAGAGATGGTTGAGGAGATCGAAAGTGGTAGATGATAATATCAAGAAATACATTCTGAACACGTTCCAGAATAATGCGGAGCCGATGCCGGACGAGGCTTATAATGATGCTGAGGAACGGATATGGTCTATGCTTAATGACCAGGAACTTGGTAACTTAGTAAAGAAACTTAAGGAGTATGAGTCAGAATACGATGTCGATTTCTCTGAGATCAAAGAATATGTAGAAGTTCTAAACTCTGATGAACTATTTAAAACCTCTGAGAAAGAAAACGATAAAGACGAATCTATAAATGACGCAGTTAAAAACGCTGTAAAGAGTCGCATCTCTAGGTCGGACAAAAACAACATAGTATCCTACCTTAACAAAGAATGTAGTAACAAAACCCTGCGAACCCTGTCAAAAGAAATATTCTATGACTACGACAAATCTGTTTTCTTCGTATCACCAAACGAACAGATGGAAGGCAGGATTTCGATGGCAATAACACAGACCAAAGACAAACACACGCTATTTGAAGCGTATAAGACGGACGACGGCATGAAATACAGATTTTTCGGAGACTCCAGGCCCTCACAAAAGAAACCAATGGCCAAGCTGGTCGAAGGGTTCATGGCTTATAAATTTATTTCTGGATCAGAAGAGTATCTGGCTCTGAGCCCGGAGAAACTAGAGCCACAGAGATGTAGGATAAAAGGACAGGTATTCCGCATCAACGACAGCAAAAAAGTCGGAGATAACCGTCAGCTCCCGACATCACAGGACATAGTATTCATACATACTATAGAGCCCGCAGTACGTTCACTGTCGGAGAGCGAGCTTGAGAACGTTAAAAACAAGTACAACCACTCTAAACTAGCAAATAAGTTACTTGGTAAGTTCAGACACCCGGATTGGTTCGAGAAACTGCTCTTAGCTCTAAATATGGTTAATGAAGAGAACGACTTTCCGTCAGGTTTCTTGTGGCAAGCCGAGCCAAGAACAGGTAAATCTGCATCACTAGCTGCAATGAGCAAAGCGCTAGACGAAAACAAAGTTTTCACTGGGAGCAACTCGACCATCAAAGGATTAACACCGAGCTTCGCTGAGAAACCTCCGAAAGAAGGCTTTCTCCTTAAAACTCAGCGTATCGCACCGGTGGACGAGTTCTTCAACATAATAAGAAACGAGATAAAAGGAAACGGTACTACACAGGACGTGTTCAGACCGCTTCTTGATTTATTGACACATAAGTCGGTGCAGTTCGGTTCGGGCAATGGTTCGATAACTGCTAAGATGGCTTCAACTCTTATGGCGGCGACCAATCCGAGTTATGGGATAGACAACATCCTGGACTTTGTTAAGAAGACCGACCCAGCTTTCGCAGCTAGGCTTCTGCCATACGAACAGACTGAGCAGCACATCGATTATGTTAATGAGCAGAAGAAGAAGTATGGTAATTATTCTGACGAAGAAATGATGCCGGAGCGAGACGACGAGTTTATCTCTTTGATCGACACGCTCAAAAACGATGTTCATCTTAATAAAGAGCTGGACATGGGCAAAGTCATGGAGATTAAGGATGCCTACAAGAACTCGGTACCGGCCGAGATGGAAACAATCTATAAGAATGGATACGACCAGCATATAAAGAATCTCGTATGTGGTGTAGCCAAATATAACTCAATTGTAAACAATAGAGATAGTTTCGGAATAACTGAAGAAGACTATGACGACGTCAAGAAGATACTTGAGATTATAATCCACAGCTGGAGCGAGTCAATAAAGTATGACTTGATGAGGCCGGAGGTCAGAGTCGAGTACTTGAAGCGACGTGACAGGGTGATTTACGAGCTTATCCAGAAGAATAATAAGATAAGCTATGAGGATTTGAAGAAAATGACCGACACGAAGCGGCTGGACCGTATCCTCGACAACCTGGAAGAGAAAGAGGTCGTAAACTTTGACGGCGATTATTACACACCATACTGGTATTCGGGGAAAACCAATATATAAGGTTGATGACCAATAAACATTATGACTACTGATTTTTCGAGCTGAAACCACATGAGATTTCGGACGAGTACTTGTAGTCCGAAACTTTTATAAATCCCTGTGAGTAATTAATCTTTAGGCTCAGTATGAGCTGTAGGTGAATACCACAATGGGATTTCAAAACAAAGGCAAGTCTAACGAAGATTTTGACAATCCTCACATCCCCGAAGATTACTACTGGGGATCAGTGAAGGATATCAAACACTACGACAAAGAATATGAGGACGGCGTATCTCACAAGGTCATAATGACTTTTGAGATAGAACACGAAGGAGATACATACGACATTCCGTATTTCGCTCCCGCCAACATTTCAATAACTAAGGGAGACGGAATGAGTTCTGACCTAGCAACCGATCTTAAGAAACTAGGTCTTCTGGAAGTGGCTGCGAAGGCGGCAGCAGAGGTAGAAGGTGCTGGCAAGGACGTGGCCCAGGCAGTAGTTGACGGCGACACTAAGTATTGCATCGAGGACGAAGACGACGTCGATAACTTTATCGATGTTCTTAACATCGTTTTCGATGGAAAGCAGATTAGGGTGAACGTGGCTGACATGAACGACGGAGAAAGCTCCGTAGTTCAGAAGTTCAGCGACTACAAGGCAAAGGAGGCGTAAACGCCCCTCCTTTCCTTTCTTGATTAGACATATATGTTGTGTGAGTCTTGCGAAGCAGTTCTTTCTCAGAAATACCATCATGGAGCAACCTGGTATTATTGTCGAGAATGCGGATTTTATAAGCCGTCGGACTCAGCGATAAACAACCAGTCTGGCCGAGTTATAAGGAATCGAAGGTTTGTATTTCCATCTATTCTGTCAATGTTCAATCCGACCCAGGAAGAGCATTATCGACTTATGAAACAATACTTTTAAATACTTGTAGATACATAAGTAATATAAGATGATATGGACTCTCGATGAGGACGATGCCAAAATACTAAATAAGGAGCTTAAAACGCTGTCTAAATCTTCAAACACTGATCTACTTATAAACGGAAATACAATACTACAGCTTTCAGAATCGGAATCTTCCGTCTGTAAGATATATCTGCCGGACAGAATTGTTGAGGACCAAGATTCTGAGGACAAAGTGGTGCCTGTTGACAAATTAGTTAACATGGCAAAACCTGGAAAAATAATATTCAAAGAGGATACTGTCGAGTTCCAGGGTGCGGAATTCTCAGCTGAAACACCTTATGTCGACATCAACTATGATAACTCGATTGACATGGAACACATCAGACAGAAACAAGATCTTAAAATGATGGGAGGTCCTGGATTTTCTGACATCCGAGATGCGATTAACAAAGTAACCTCTTTCACATCGAAAAAACGGATCGATTTCATAATTGAGGACGATGAGATGAGGGTTAGTTCGGGTGAGAAAACCGACATAGCTGAGAAAAAGCTGAACGTGTCTATAAACGAGTCATCAAGCTCTATAGAGACCAAATTCGGAAAAGAGGTTATTAAGCCTACTTTACCCAGGGTAATTGACCAAAATCCTACTGTTTACGGTAGGAGTGAGATGCCTTTCTTGTTTATGGGTGAGAAAGATGGTTTTGAGTACAAATGTTTGGTCGCTCCGCTCATAGTTGAGTAGGATCGACCGAAAGATTTATAAACCGTTGTAACGTAATACAAAGTAATATGTTTGACGACTCTCAGATAGTAAGAACTTTTCTAGACCAGTGGGCAGTTGACAACTTCCTGGCGATGAACGAGATAGATGAAATATATAAAGGCGGACTCTATAGCAATACCATCGGCTCAAAATCATACACGAGCAACGTAGTCGACGAATTCAAAGAGATGGGTCTTATCGAAGAAGCCGGAACCGAAGGCAAGAAAAAGCTGTACGAATTCACGGACAAAGGAAAGAAACTAAGGGATATGTTCCTAAAGTATTTCCCGACCATTCGAGACAAGTGATCCTTCCTTAGCAACTTTCAACTGTACGTCGCCCTTGTACTCCTTCGTGTAGCCACGCTTAATCTTAACAGTGTTACCTCTCTCCAAATCTCCGGCAGCCACAGCCTGGTCATTCCATAAGTTCAGTGTGATTGTACCAGTTTCGTCGCCTAGCTCGACGTTCCTCAACTTCCAATCTGGACCGTCGATAAGGTCCGGCACCTTATTTATCGTTAATCCTTCGATGTCCAACTGATACATATCTGGTTCAATATGCTCGACCTTTAATTCAGTGTCGAAGCCTTTTCCAATAATTTTATTGATGTTGATACCATAATCTTCTGCAACTAGGTAGACTGCCGCCTCTTCATTAACAAGTCCGCCGAACTCTTCAACCTTATCATCTACAAGTTCGTCCAGAGTGGTTTCATCGAGTTCAGAGTTATCTAAGACTGCCCGCTTGTAATCTTCTATGGTGTAATCGTCCTCATTGTCTTCTTTCTTCTGAAAACCCATATTATTTATCAGCCTCATAAAGAACGTAATCCTTTATCGACTGGAGTTCCTGCCGATAAAAATAATCCTGATAACGAGCCAGCCGATGGCTACGGTTATTCTTAATAGTGTTTGTAGCACAGAATATCTTATTCATAATCTCCGACTTAGTTAAATCAGTAGCCGTATCTATGTCCAAATACTCGGCAATCTTTTTAACCTGTCCGATACGAAGATTTCCGCTATGGTCATGAGTCCCTCCGACATGCTCCATGATAATACTTCTTAGTTCATTGTTTGTAGTCCAGTTGGCTTCATATCTCCCGCCGCCCTGACTGTCTGCAAGTTCCTTAAATTTCTGTAATGTATTTGACATAATTAATGGCTAGCGGCGAGGAGTTACCTCAGCCCTAGCTTCATAGCGATAACTTTGAAAATGTTCGCATCCTCGTACTCAGAAAGCCTGTCCTCAGTATCCTGTAGGGCTTCACTGAGATCGTGGATATGGTCGTTGCTATTCTCAAGGTCACGGTACATACGCTTGTGCTCCTCGAAAAGTGCCTGCAGTCCTGGAGCAATGCTGTTCATATAACTGGTAGTGATGAACATCTTAACGAGGTCGTCCTTAAGCAGCTTCTTGTCTGTCTCCTCGATCTTAAGAAGCGACTCCATCTGCTCCTTCATCTCACCGTCCACGTTCGAGTGATTGGTCATAGAGTCAAGAATACTGTTGATGTTGGCCTGTATCTTCTTCTTGAGCTCGTCGGTCGTGTGGTTGCTTTTAGCATTATCGTAGTTTTTTTCCATTTCTTCGATTGGTTTGAACTGTATGAAGTTGTCTTCGAATTTTCTTTTGTCAGTTGGCATAAGTGATTTCACCTAAATCTATTTGGTCACGCAACACTCTTAAAGCTTTTCGTATAACTCGGTCGTCGGTGACCTTCCCTTGAGCGTTCTCGAATACCGTCCTATAATCCATTGCCTTCGCCGGACCTTTCACCTCTTCCTTCACTTCTTCCATTATTTGAGATGTCTTTTCTCGTAGTCTAGGTCTTTTGTATTTGTTGTGTGACATTGTCTTAAACAGTAATTAGCCACCATCCTTTATAAATGTTGTACCCTTACTTTTATATATTATAAAGTAATATAATGTATTATGCAGTTTGTCAGCATAACCATGTTAAAGGATATACTCCCAAAAAGAGTTATGGACCAGGTCGAGAAAATTCTTGAGGGTGACGACGAATATGAACGAAACGAAGCAGGAATATATGTGCCGAGCGAAGTTGAGGAGACGGCTGACGATATATATGTAGAAAATAAAAGACTTTCTTCTGATGCGAAAGCCGCCATCACTAGAGAAGTCAAAGAGTACATGGCTGACAAAGAAAAACAGATAAAGAAATATACTAAGGAGCTCGGCGAGATAACTCCTAGCAAGTCACCAAATTACTCAGAAGGCAAGCAGGATGTAGTATTCCATCGGAGCGACGACCACTTCGGAGACGTAGTAAAAGACAGTTCTGGCAAAGTAATATATAACACAGAGATATGCACAGACCAGATCGAACAATACTTTAACAAAGCATTAACATACATCGACGAGCACGATAAAGACGTCGAGAACGCTTATCTTTTACTCGGTGGCGACATAGTAACTAATGAAGCTATATACGATGGACAGGCCCACGACATCGAAGCAACTATCGATAAACAGATAGAGGCTGCGACCGGCGCCTATATGAATGCTATTAATACTCTGTCTGAAGAGTTTGACCACGTTAAAGTAGTGGCGCAAGGCGGGAACCACGGAGAGTTCAGAGTTAAGGGGAGTAGTAACCACGCCAACGCCGACGACCTGTTGTACAACGAACTACATAACATAGTTAAATGGTCGGGCATCGACAACGTCTCCTTCGTTATGAGCGATAGAAGCGACCACGTCAACTTCGACATGAGAGGCCATAAAGGACATCTAAGACACGGCGACAACGTAAATAACCATATCGGTACATCCTCGCCGGAGAGTACGTGGCGAGCCTTCTTAAACCGATACGAGTTTGACATCGCTTATCGTGGACACTACCACGAGAAAAAGATGGAAGACGTACAAGGCAGACCGGTTATGATGGCTCCCTCTCAGAAACCGGCCGGAGATTTTGAAGGAACGATCGGGGCGTTCGGTCGTCCAGGAGGATACTTCCATTTTGTTTCTGACGAAGAACCACTTGAAGAGATAAAACTGGTTTACCACGATGACAAGTAACACACATCAGAAAGGCCGCAGAAACGAAAACAAGGCTAAGTCGTTACTTTCTCGTTGTGGCTTTAACGTGGACAGCCAGAACTATAGTCGTTATGGCTCGAAAGACCTATATAATCTGTTTGATGCCGTGGCGATGAAACCAGATTCAAAGGTTTGGTGGATCCAAGTCAAGAGCAACGTGGCAAACGGTATCAAGGCATTTTCTCGCAAGGTCCAGGAATTTGTCAATTTTGAGCATAACCGAGTGTTCTATTTTGTGTGGCACGATTATCAAGGCTTCCGTATTATAGAAGTTTTTGAGGACGGCTCCAGAGAGGTTCGTGTGGATGAGCGAAACGAGAACAAGTCGGCCGAAATATTTATAAAGGAGTCTTGTTAATTAGTATCTACACAGATGGAACCGATAAAAATAACAGAAGAGCAGAAAAAATTTCTTGAAGATCAGACGTCGCTAAACTATGAGAACATAATAACTATGGAACAGTTTCATGGCGACCTTATTTACACTTATTATGATACAGAGATAGGTTATGAGTATATAAAAAAATCGATAGTGGGTATGGTCGTGAGTTCTGATGGAGATCTTATCATCAAAAAAAGAAACAGTATAGATAAAGGATTTTTCGGAGAGAAAAATCGTTACGATCAGATCGTCGGCCAGGCTAAGGATCTTGTTAAATCCGTGAAAGACGAACTGTTCTACGATGGCAAGGTGCCCAAGGATGAAGATTGAGTTAGAGAACTCATTCGAGGGCGCTGTCCTTTACTCGGCGATAAATCGGGTAATCGTACAGGGCCAAGAATTGCTTAATAGTAAAGAAGTGGGTGAAGGCACGCCAGAAATGCGTTTTAACAAACAAGGGTTCAGAGAACTAGAAACGCTGATAGACATATCTGAGGCACTTGAGAAAGAACTTAAGAAAGAGGATAGTTAACTATGAACACAAAAGACAGAGTTATGGAAGCCGTGGAGCAGATCGAAGAACAGCAGGAAAACTTGAAGGTGCAGGAGGCGGGTCATCCGTGGAACCAATACGTCCCACACTACAGAAGCGAGGAGTGGCAGTCACTTGAAGAAAAGAAACAGCTTTATTTAGGCCAGATTGAAGAGGAGATTTAAGATGACGAAAACAAAAACATTCGACGCATACGTTTACATCAATTGGAAAGACGAAAATCTTAGACTGAGAAAAACAAAGCAGAACGATCCTTCGCCTTATGAGATAGTTACAGAACTATCGATAGATGTCGAAGTTCCAGAAGTTAACATACCTGAGATATCAAAGACTATACAGGTATCAGAGACGAAAGTCAAGGAAGCGGTCCAGGAAATAGTGGATTTCGACAAGTTCGAAGATTCGGAGATGCCTGATCCAAATCTAGTACTTATGCAGCCATATGATGGAATAGTACACGGCTTCAATGACTTGGAAATTGAGGGAGTCGAGGAAGAGCATGTTAACTGGCTTAGATCAGTAGTTTCTTATGAGTACACACATAGTCAGCGAGATGATGTAATCGAGTTCCTAGAAACAACTCTGCACGAATGGAAGCAGGAGGCTGATAGTTGAATGACTAACAAAGAATTTGTTTATATGCATTATTGTGGCAGGGATGATTGTGATTGTGTATATCTAAGTAGGTTTAAGGAAACGCCAGAGGATGTTAAGTGTGCTAATATGCATGTAGCTCACGAATTTGATGGAAAAACTGTCAGGTATAAGAAGGATAAAGAGGTTTGATAGTTGAATGGTAAGAGTACATGAAGTATGGTGCGATAGAACTAACTGCGAAAACAAAGCCGAATTAGAAAGAGAGGGTCATAGCTACAGTCTTCCAGAAGGTTGGCACAGATATGGTCCTGAAGTAGATACACATCTTTGTCCAGAATGTGCTAAAGAGTATAAAGAACTATTCAAGGACTTCGTAGGCGAAGATAAACGAGATGTAGAGATTAACATGTCCTGGGAGAATGGTGAGGAAAGCACTATGGTTTTAAAGGATGTCGAGTTCGAGGTTCCAGAATTTGAGGGACAAAGTATAAGGAAGTCTTTCTCAACCGCTGAAAACAAGGAGGATGATGAAAAATGATAAATAAGAAGGTAGACGAGTTCGAGTACAAAGGCCACAACTGCGTAATAATCAACTGTCAGTTAGGGAGACGCTCAACTTCGGCAGTGATATTAGCGAGAGGATCAGCACCGCTAAGATCTTATCATAACGGCTACGTCAAGGTCGCAGAGGACGAGAAAGAATCGAACACTACTTATCACGAATACATCGATAAAGTGGAGACAGCCGAGCTGACGTTCTCTGGAGAGCTGAATGATATGGCAGACGGCTACTACTTCGGATTTGACACAGCACACGGATGGAACATACACAATCCAGAAAGTCAGACCGCTGAGTCAGTTAAGGAGCGGCTGAAAGAGCTGGTCGACGAGTTCGAGGAGAAAAACATATTTCAAGAAGTTTCCGAAGGTGACGAATGATGATTGATGAATGGCATGACGTGGTGGATTCCGTAACAAAAGGTTGTGCTAGGTCTCATATGTACGCTATTTTAAATATAAATGATGTGGACCACATTATCGAGGTCGGAGAACATCGGCCGGGAACTCCGACAGGCATCATAAATATAGCTGATGAGTTTAATAACGTCACAGTAGCAAGACATGGTAGATTAGTAGTCATCAAATATCACGAGGGGATAAATTATGACTAAAAAACTATTGATTATAAGCGATGCACCGGACGCCAAAACAGGTTTCGCAAGGAACTGCCAGTGCATCATAGACGGTTTAAAAAACAACGAAAACATAGAAATAGCAGTAGCATCGCTCACAGATGTTAAATCAAGAGAAGCTGACGGATACACGGTGTTTCCAGGTAGAGTTGCCGACGGTAAACAGGATTATGGCCGACGCCAAATCCCGAAGATCATAAATAAGTGGGAGCCGGACATAGTACTGTCGATAGTCGACCTACAGATGGTTTCCTACCTTAAGAACTTGAAGTATCCGTCCGAAGTGCAGGTTAATATCGACCAGCCATACAAATCATACGATCCGAACGCAGTGGCGAATCAAGTTAGAGATAAAGTAAAATCTATGAAGGATCGAGATACGTTTAAATGGGTAGCACTAGTTCCGATAGACGGCGAGCCAGTCCCACGGTCTTGGCATAACATCCTAAAACACTATGTGGACGAAGTTGTGGCGATGTCCAAGTACGGTAAGAAACGTCTAAAGAAGGAAGTAGGAGTACACGCTAAGTATATTCCGCACGGTGTTAAAATCGACCAGTACGTGGACCGAGACGAGAAAAACTCTAAAGAAGACTTGTTTAACATACCCGAAAGTAACTTTCTTGTGGGTACAGTAAACCGTAATCAGAAGAGGAAGATGTATCCTCGGTTGATAAAGGCTTTCGCAAAGTTCTACCACGAAGACAGTCTGGACGACGCTCATCTTTACCTACACTGCGACTACCAGGACAGAGCTGGCTGGGACATCACAGAACTCTTAGTTAATGAAGGGTTGGCTGTGCCGAATGGTAACGGCGGGTTCAGAAGCATTAAGAATAGTGATGGGACGCCTGTGGTTCTGCCGTACGCTGGCAAAGTCAGTTTCGATAAGCTGATGGACATCTACAGCAGTTTCGACGTGTTTTTCAGTGCAACAGGCGGGGAAGGCTTCGGATTGACGACCATCGAAGCGATGGCCAGCGAGACACCGGTGCTCATCACTGATTACACGACTTCAAGAGAGATAGTAGACGGAAATGAGTTGTGTCTGATACCTGTTGAGACGATGTATCGGCCAGTACCAGAGTTCTCTGGATGTGAACGTGCACTTATCGATGTGGATTCTGCAGCTAATCGGATATTCCAGTTTTACTCGCCGGACGTGCCGACGCCAGTGGGACTCGACATGCTCAACCCGGTAGACGAGTACGACTGGGAGTCGGTCGGCCAGCGGTGGGACGACTACATTAGTGACTTAGAGGTATAACTTTTATATACCTCTTTCTTTAATTAATTAAATAGATGGTCATGAACCGAGAAACATTTCTTGAAAAACTGAAGGCCAACGCCAGAGCCGACATCGAAATAATCAAACGGAAGAACTCAGACTATGCGGACGACAAGGATCCGTTCCTTAATTTCAAGCTGCCAGAGTTCTCAGGATTGACTACTACTGAGAAAGGTATCGCAGTAAGGATTATGGACAAGATACAGCGGATAAACAATCTATTGGACAAGGACGAGGCTGCAGTTAAGGATGAGACAATCGCCGACACTCTGTCCGATCTAAGAAACTATGCAAACATTCTACAGGTGTACCTAGAAGATGAATGAGCCACAAGAGGAATTAATAAAACAAGAAGACTTTGACGTCCTCGTGATTATGGACGCCTGCCGGTCCGATGAGTTTCATGATTTGATGTACTACCATAACGGCTATGTCGAAGACCTGGAGGTGCGGATTTCAAGCGTTGAATCTTTCGCCAGCGACACACCAGACTTCTACGGACAGTTGCCGGAGTACATCGACGTGGAAAAATACGATTTATTCACGGCGAACGCAGTACCATTCCACCATTACAATTACAAGTGGGGCCGAGCCACTCTATTTGATTCCATAAAGCCTGAGGATAACATCAACTCATTCAAAGGCGAGACATGGACTACGCCAGCAATTATACACTTCGTTCCTCCGCACCTACCTTGGCAGTACGGAAAAGGTAGGGAAGTTATAGAAGATTTGGGTTTAGACCCGGAAAAGTTCCCGTATGAAATAAGAGACAAGTCATACGAACACGTCGTGTATAGCCGGGTCGAAGATTCTAGGTGCTTCTACAACGAGAATCTGCACCACGGACTGATGGCAATCCTGCCGTTCATTAAGCAGTTGGTCGAGAGCGGATTTAAAGTAGTGCTGACAAGTGACCACTCAGAAGGAGTTACAGAAGAACAAGGATATTGCCACCTACAGGGCGAAGTACCATGGGTAACATTTAAAAAGGCTGAGTGACATATAGTATTTAGACCTGTATAATAAACACACAAACACTATATGCGGGTCTAGGGTTCCAGGACTAGAACTCCTGGGACGCCTTTTACCGAGAGGAGATACAGCGCACACGAGAGCTGCACGGCAGCCTTTACTGTATGCCCAGACCGGGCGTGTGCGACATCCAACATATTAAAGGTATCTGGATGGGCAGACACTAACCTCCAACTTCTCTCGGTTTCTTGTTTGTAAAGAAACTTCACATCTTTACAAGTAAATTAATAAATACTAATAATCCTTAATCAATAACATCATGGGTTCTTATGAAGAACACCAAGAGATTCTAAATGACGTGGCGAGCTCCGTCGAACTATACTTTGACGACGTAGAAACCGAGGTAGAATACTACAGGGACAACGGACAGACCGCCGGCGAGTTCGACATAAAAATAATCGACGAAGAAGACAACATGATGTACTACCTGGAGATCAAGTCGTCTTACAAACAAGATAGTAAAGGTAGAAAACAATTAAAGCGAGCCGAGGAATACCATTGTGACCTCGGCTACAACTTCTACGGAGAAATCGTCCACGAGGACGACATCGAAGAGGTAATCCGATTCATGGCCAAGCAATCACTTTGAGCGTCGCTTCTTATAATCTGCACACTCCTGCTCGACTTGGTCACGAACCATGTCCCGAAGATACTCCATCTTCTCTTCGAGTGATTCTCCGTCGAGCTCCTCTGAGTCAGCCCGCACTGAGAATCCTGGCTTGACGTTTTCATAGTCACCCATGTTCAATGTCTTCGAGAGTGATGCTTCTAGTTCCATATTATCTCACCGCCCTCGGTGTGAAACATCTCTATGTTATCCTTAGCTTCCTGTAGTTGGTCACGAACCTCGTCAAAGTCTCTGGATGACTTCTGCTTGGCGTGATCGTATTCTTCTAATGCGTTTGATAGATGTGTTATGGTTTCGGAAAGTCTTCTTTCTATTTCGTCCATATTTGGTTTGACCTCTTGTAATATAGTAGTGTACCGTCTTTTATAAATGTTTCGATAGGCTCTGTCAAAACATTTATATACCACGACCCACAATACTTGATTACAATGAATCTAAAAATACAAGATGAATACCCGGAAGACGACTGGGACATATGGACTGCACCGTGCCAGTGGTGCGGCGAGCCAGTAAACATGGAAGTAGCAGAATCAGACCTTCCAATACATCCTTATTGTATCAAAGATTACGTAAAACACGCCGATCCGTCGAAGACAGTAATCAGACAGAAAAGACTGGATAAGATAGCGAACATAATCGACACGATGGCTCAGGAAGGTTCAGCACCTAAAAAGTATGTCGACAGGCTACGTGAACTAATAGGTGAGAAATAATGGGATCTGCACAAGACAAACTACAGAACTACCTGGAAGACAGACAAGGACAGTGGGTCTCCAGAGAAGAACTAAAAGAAAACTTGGACATGCATCCCAATCACATAACAAGAGTCATAAAATCATTAAGGAAGTACGGGATTATAGAAAGACGAGGAAACTCAAATAACAGAACATGGGTGCGTGTAAGATGAGATTATGGCACCAGAAGCTAATACCGCATCTTCCAGACCAGCAGCTGCTTGGCCAGCATAGAGAGTGTTGTGCACTACGGGGCAACGGCTGGGGCAAGAAACATAGTACAGTCGACTATGTGTTCGAGCATCCGCCTGAGTACCTAATAGCATACCATTTCTCAGTTATGGACGAGATGCTGAAGAGAGGTATGAATCCCTCAGAAGAATGGCAGGACCCTTGCTACAGAGGAAAAAACTGTGCAGACTATGACAAGGACGAATTAAGTGGACTAACGTTACTATTAAACAAAGCTGAGAAAGTTGTATTTCCAGAGCACGACACCGAATACTTCATCGAGTGCGTCATGAATCTGATAGAGAAAGGTGCCAAGCCGATAAACGTCGAGAAGATAGATGAGAGGTTTGATAGTTGAATGAGCAGACAAGAAGAATTACCTTTCGGACACATAAAAGAAGAAAACTTGGCAGAAAGTCCTAACAACCCTTTGTACTATGCTGAGGCTAATTTTGATGGCGGACATCTTATGTGGTATGGTAGTTCAGATAGTTTTAATGAGAAAGGGTTCGAGCTTAGGTATGTGCTTGACTATGACAATTTCAGTAAAGAGGAGTTTACAAGGAAGGTAAGGTTGGGCAGAGAATCTGCTAAAAATATATTGAAAGAAAAGGATATGGAGTGGGATTATGCGGAGTAAAATGAGGTTTGATAGTTGAATGAGTTTTTGGGAAACTGTAACTTTCACGATAGATTATGAGGATGATGTCGAGAGCAAACAAATCGACAAACTACAGGAAAAAGTTTTAAACTATATAGAGAAAAAAGGCGGAAAAGCACATTCTTATGTCACTAAAGGACAAGATTTGCTTGTATATCCTCATAAAATATATCCTGATGAAGAAATGCTTGAAGATCTTGCAGATTATTTTAGCCGAGCAGTTGTGATTCAAGCAAACAATACAGGCGACATAGGCGAGGCGTACCTCTACAAAGTTTATGAAAGAGAATTTAGTAAAGAAAGGAAAGTTGAGCAGGTAGATGTTTTTCGTGAAAGAGAACAAGGAAACACAGGCAGGCGTGCTGCAGCATATATGTTGTTTGAACACGGCATAAACGCACAGGCAAGTTATGACAACAAATGGGAACACACTGAAAAAAAGATAGGTTTCGAAGGTGATAACTAGATGGAAATAGAAATAGAATATG
>Ga0207714_1001321_pt1 | contig 15948 bp, 8 predicted proteins | sample PonA232FremontCA_2_FD_187270 | JGI IMG/M metagenome (GOLD analysis project Ga0207714, IMG submission 187270) | Marine sediment microbial community from Fremont, CA, USA - Pond A23 Sediment 2 (SPAdes) | ecosystem: Environmental > Aquatic > Marine > Unclassified | place: USA: Fremont, California... | reverse complement strand
GCTTCTGACCTCCGGCGAGCTCATCCCCGCGGACACGGTGATCGTCTCCGTGGGCGACCAGCCCGAGACGAGCACCCTGCCCGGCTCCGTGGAGCTGGATGGCGGTTTCGTCCGGGTAGACGAGCAGTACCGCACCTCCGATCCGGCGATCTTCGCCGTGGGCGATGCCGTGGGCCCAGGGCTGCTCACCCACGCCGTGGGGGCCGGGCAGGACGTGGCCCGCGCCATCGAGGGGCTCGGACAGGGCCGCGAGCCCGAGGAGGGCAGGCGGCCCATCATCGACACCTCCCGGATCAGGACGGAATACTTTGATCCCAGGGTCCAGTCCCTGGACGGACTCGACGACTGCTCCAAGCAGTGTGCCTCCTGCGGGACCTGCCGCGACTGCGGCGTCTGCGCGGCCATCTGTCCCCAGGCGGCCATTTCCCGGGTGGATATGGGATCGGAGGGCTTCGAGATGCGCGTGGATCCGGAGCGCTGCATCGGCTGCGGCTTCTGCGCCGGGGCCTGTCCCTGCGGCATCTGGGAGCTGGTGGAGAACGATCCCCTTCCGGAATAGGGGGTCAGTGAGTCAATAAGTCAGTACGTCAGTGAGTCGGTGTTTCAGCGCCTCCGTTGTGAGCAATCCATCGACTCGCTGATAAGCTTATCTACATTATAGCTGATTCCTTGATGCCTCCTTTTGAATGCCCTTTCCCACGAATGACCCGGCATGATTGATCTTACCCCGAATTGCAGGCAAAATTCCCGCATGGAGCAATTCAACTACAACGAGCTCTACGCCCTGTATTCCATATCCCGCACTCTCGCCGGCGGAGAGGAGTTCAGGGCGCAGTTCTCCGGGGTGCTGCAGATCCTGAGCGATCAGCTGGGGATGCACCGCGGGATGATCTCTGTCCTCGACTTCCAGTCCGGCCAGGCCTGGCTCGACGTGGCTCACGAAATGGATGTGTACCAGGACCAGGTGAGCTACGGGCCGGGAGAGGGGGTGACGGGCAAGGTGGCCCAGAGCGGCCGCCCCATGGCGATCGCGGACCTGGGGCAGGACCCCCTTTTCCTGGATCGCACCGGGGCCCGCAAGCAGCTCAAGCGGGACGAGCTTTCCTTTCTCTGCGTGCCCATCTTCTATCAGGCCGAGGTCGCGGGCGTTCTGTCCGTGGACAAACTGAGCCGGGAAGTGCAGGACCTGGACCGTGAGCTGGAGCTCCTGTCCGCCGTGGCCGACCTCATGGGCAAAGTGGTCTATTTTCGGGCCGTGGAGGAGGAGAACAGGCGCCTGCGCTGGATTTTGGCCGAGTCGCGGCGGCCCCGGACCAACATCATCGGCCGGAGCAAGGGCATCCAGGAAGTGCTCCGGATGATCGACCAGGTGGCGGACATCAGCTCCACCGTTCTGATCCAGGGCGAAACCGGGACGGGGAAGGAGCTCGTGGCCAAGGCCCTGCACGAGAACAGCAGCCGGGCCGAGGGCCCTTTTATTCAGATCAACTGCGCGGCCATGCCGGAGAGCCTGCTGGAGAGCGAGCTCTTCGGCCACGAAAAGGGCGCCTTCACCGGCGCGACAGCGCGGCGCAAGGGCTGCTTCGAGGAGGCCCACGGAGGGACCGTGTTCCTGGACGAGATCGGGGAGCTCTCCTTCCTGGCCCAGGCCAAGCTGCTGCGGGTGCTGCAGGAAAAGACGATCCAGCCCCTGGGATCCTCAAGGAGCCGTACTGTGGATGTGCGGGTCCTTGTGGCCACGAACAAGGATCTGGAAGACGAGGTGCGAAGGGGAGAGTTCCGCGAGGATCTCTTCTACCGGCTCAACGTGTTCCCCATCTTCATTCCCCCTTTGCGGGAGAGGGGCTCGGACATCCTCATGCTTGCGGACTACTTTGTGGTCAAGTATTCCGACGAGTTCGGCAAGAACGTGAAGCGGATCTCCACCGCGGCCATCGACATGCTGCTCGCCTATCACTGGCCGGGCAACGTCCGGGAGCTGGAGAACTGCATGGAGCGGTCCGTCCTGCTGGCCACGGGGGACACCATCGAGACGAGCCACCTGCCCCCCTCGCTACAGATGAAGACCGAGGTCTCCACGGAACAGCCCAGGGGCAAGCTGGAGGTCCTGGTGGACAATTTCGAGCGCGATCTCCTGGTGGACGCGCTCAAGGACGCCAGGGGGAATCAGACGCAGGCCGCGCGGCTGCTGGGGACCACCAAGCGTGTGGTGCAGTACAAGGTTGCCAAATACGGGATCGATACCCAGCGATTCCGGGAGAAGGCGTGAGCGTCCGGTTCTTTTTTTGTAAAAAAATGTATTCAACGTGCTGAATTATTAAGAGAAAAGGCAAGGCGTGGCTCGACGGGGCATGCACTGAGGCCGTGTTTCATATACGTGCGAGCCCTTGTTGTGCGCGTAAAAAAATCTTGCCGGTATCACTCTCAAAGCCCGCGCTGCAAAGAGTACGTAGAAGTCATACGGTGTCAGGAAGCCAGAACCGATCAGCTTGCGCAATGGCCAGCATTGGACGCCGGGATGAAACACTGGCATCAGCGCATGCCCCGACTCGCCACGCAGCATTTTCATTTTTCGTTATGCTCGAGGCATCCCGGGAATGCCAGTTGTATTTCGGCTCTGGTGTGACCGCGTTTCTTCTGGCATATGTGAGGCGGGGAAGGGGATGCCGGAGCTTCACCCGCGAGGCTTGCGGACCGGATAAGGCGGCACAGGGTGCCTGGAGGTGCACATGCGGATCGGCCTGGCGCAGATCAATCCCACTGTCGGGGCCTTTGCCGACAACTGCGAACGGATCCTTTGCTCAGCGGAACGGGCGGCCCGCGAGGGCTGCGATCTCGTGATTCTTCCGGAGATGGCCCTTCTGGGCTATCCGCCGCAGGATCTCCTGGACCGGGATGGCTTTGTCAGTGAAAGCCTCGCCTACTGGCAACGCATCGCCGAGGCGAGCCGCGATGTGGCCATCCTCTGCGGCGTGGTGGCCCCCAATGAGTCCGGAGCGGGCAAGCCCTACCACAACGCGGCCTTGTTCTGCAGCGGCGGCCGTGTGGAGCGGGTCATGGCCAAGCGGCTGCTTCCGTCCTACGACGTCTTCGACGAGGAACGCTATTTCGAGCCGGGCACCGAGCCGGCCTGGGTGGATCATGGGGGGCTGCGCCTGGGGGTCACCATATGCGAGGATATCTGGACCCGGGAGCCCTTCGGGCCGGGGCAGCGCTACCGCCAGGATCCGGTGCGGGACGTGGCGGAACAGGGCCCGGACCTTCTGATCAACCTCTCGGCCTCGCCCTATCATACCGGAAAGGGGGAGCGGATCGGCGAGCTGCTCGCCGTCCACGCGCGGGAGCACAAAATGCCCGTGCTCTATGTGAATCAGGTGGGGGGCAACGACGAGCTCGTCTTCCACGGCCGCAGCATGGTCGTGAACCGAGATGGTGAGGTGACGAACCGGGGGGCCGATTTCGCCGAGGACCTGCTTCTGTGGGACAGCGACGGAGCAGGAGAAGCGCTATCGCCCAAGAGCGCCGCAAGTGAAGAGGGCGAAATCCTGAAGGCCCTGGAACTGGGCCTTTACGACTACATCGCCAAATGCGGCTTCAGCCGGGTGGTGCTCGGACTGAGCGGCGGGATCGACTCCGCGGTAACCGCCTGCGTGGCCGTGTCCGCCCTGGGGGCGGAAAACGTGCGCACCGTGGCCCTGCCCGGGCCGTACAACGATCCCGCCAGCCTGGAGCTGTCCCGGGACCTGGCGGCGAATCTGGGGACCGCCTTCGAGGTGCTCCCCATCGACGAGCTGTACCACGGCGCGAACCAGACCCTCTCCCGCGTTTTTCAAGGTCTGGAGCGGGACGTGACCGAGGAGAACGTCCAGGCCAGGCTCCGCGGCCTCCTGCTCATGGCCGTGTCCAACAAGTTCGGCGAGCTCTTGCTCAACACCGGAAACAAGTCCGAGCTGGCAGTGGGGTACTGCACCCTGTACGGGGATATGAACGGCGGCATCTCCGTTCTGGGAGACGTGCCCAAAACCACGGTCTACGGCATGGCCCGCCTGATCAACGCGAAACACGGCTGGATCCCGGAGGGGATCATTTCCCGTCCGCCCTCGGCCGAGCTGAGCCCCGACCAGAAGGACGAGGATTCCCTGCCACCCTACCATGTCCTGGATGACATCCTCAACGCCTATCTGGAGGAGAACCTGTCCCTGGAGGAAATCGCCGCGAGGGGGTACGACGCCCGCACAGCCGAATGGGTGGCTCACCGGATCTACACCAACGAATACAAGCGGAGGCAGGGGCCGCCGGTCCTGCGCGTGACCAGCAAGGCCTTCGGAATGGGCCGTCGCCTGCCCATCGCCCACGGATATCGGGATCGTGCGTGAGTGTGCGAGTGCATGTGTAGGTGTGAATGACTTCCACTTACACAGACACTCACACTCACACTCACACAGACACAGACCGGAGGAGATATGAAGAAGATCGAGGCGATCATCAAGCCGTTCAAGCTGGACGACGTGAAGGAGCAGTTGAGCGATCTGGGCCTTCAGGGCATGACCGTGACCGAGCTCAAGGGCTTTGGCAGGCAGAAGGGCCATACCGAGGTTTACCGCGGGGCGGAGTACGTGGTGGACTTTTTGCCCAAGATCAAGATCGAGGTCACCGTCGAGGACGACCGGGTGGAGGAGGTGTTGGAGAGCATCTGCAGCTCAGCCCGGACCGGAAAGATCGGCGACGGCAAGATTTTTGTCCTGCCCGTGGAGGAATGCGTCCGCATTCGGACAGGGGAGCGGGGGGAGCAGGCGCTGTAGCAGGGCGATGAAAATCTTTCAATTGCTTCGTTGCTTCAAAAAGTTCAAACTCTCGCGTAGGTTACTACGCAACGAGCTTGAACTTTTTTCGCGCCTTGCACTTGAAATTTTTCATCGCCCTGCCCTGATAAGGATCTTTTCAATATCTGCCAGGCCGCCGTATTCTTCCATGTGCCCGGTTGAGCTGCAACAAGAACAGAAAAGCGGGCAAATCATTCCATTCATTGCGGTACGTGTATGTATCAAAAAGCGAAAGCCGAAGACTCAACCCGGGGCGGGCAGGCGTCCTGGAACACATGCCTGACAAGGCTGCAGAGCCTCAGGGACGCCTTCCGCAGGGAGTGCGGAGAAGAGGCTCCCGGTCTCGGCGGCGCGAGGAACTATGCCGAGCGCATCCGGGGCGTGCTGGTCCGCGACCTGCCCCGGGAAGGGCTCCCTTCCGAGGGATGGGCCCTCATCGGCGTGGGCGGACTGGGCAGGGGAGAGCTCAGCTTCCTCTCGGACCTGGATCTGCTTCTCCTCTATCGCCGCAGGCTCCCCGGGGTGCTGGAGGACTTCCTGCGGCAGCTGGTCTCCGGGCTCTGGGACAGCGGCTTCAAGGTGGGGCACGTGGTCTCCTCCCCCACCGGGCTGGATAAGCTCATGCGAGAGGATTTCGCCACTCGGACCAATTATCTGGAAACCGGCCTCATAACCGGGGACACCGAGCTCTATAACAACTGGCGCGCCCACATGAGCCGAAGCCGTGGGCCGCGGCGGACCAGGCGCTTCGTGGACGAGCTCGCTCGTTATCGCGACGCCCGCCTGTCCCGTTTCGGGGAAAGCAGCTATCTCCTGGAGCCCCAGGTCAAGGAGGGCCCGGGAGGGCTGCGCGACCTGCACATCCTGCGCTGGGCCGGGGGCGTCCTGCTGGGCGATCCGAGCCTGGACGCCCTGAAATCCCGTGGATTCCTCGCAGACGACGAACGGCAGTGGCTGGAGCAGGCCCAGGACTTTCTGTGGCGGGTGCGCCTGCAGCTCCACGATCTGCGCGGCAGGCAGCAGGATCAGCTCCTTCTGCACGAGCAGCAGGATGTTGCGGAAAGGCTGGGCTTTGTCCACAGCAGCGGGGATTCCGGGGTCGAGGCCTTCATGCGCCGCTATTACCAGCATACCGCCAGGGTCCGCAGGGTTGCCTCCTTCCTGCTGGAACGCTTTCAGGAGGACCTCACTCCCGCCTCCAGGCGCCGGAAAAAGCGGACCATCCTGCCCGGTCCCTTCCTGTGGGAAGGCGGCCACATCCGCTTTCAGGACCCGGAAATCATCCCCTCCAACCCCGGCCTGCTCATGGAGCTCTTCTGGCAGGCCGCCCGCACCGGTGCCCATTTCCATCACCAGACCGGCCAGCTGATCCGGGAGAACCTGGACACCTTCGACGAATCCTGGCGCAAGGATCCCGCGGTTGCGGAACGCTTCTTCGACATCCTCCTGGACCCGGAAACCGCCTTTTCCACCCTGAGGGTCATGCTGGAAACCGGCTTCCTGGAGCAATACATCCCGGAGTTCCGGTCCATACGCTATCGCATGCAGTACGACGTGTACCACACCTACACGGTTGACGAGCACCTCCTGCGCTCCGTGCGGCAGATGCATCTCCTGCTGGGACCGGAGCGCGATGAGCTCCCGAGAGCAGACGAGGATGACGATGCCCTCTGGAGCCGGCTGGCGGGCAAGAAACCCCTGTTCCTGGCCGCGCTGGTCCACGATGTAGCCAAGGGGCGCGGAGGCGGCCACGCGGAAAAGGGGGCAGAGCTGGTCCGGCCCATCGGCCGTCGCCTGGGCCTGGGCACGGAGGAGAACGAGGAACTGGCCTTTTTGGTGCGGGAGCATCTCCTCCTGCCTGGAACCGCTCTGAAACGGGACCTCTCCGACGAGAAACCCATTGAGCACTGCGCCTTCAGAGCCGGGTCCACGGAGCGGCTGTTCATGCTCTATCTTTTGACTGTCGCGGATTCCAAGGCGACCGGACCCCAGGTGTGGAACACATGGCGCAGCGCTCTCCTCGGCGAGCTCTTTCACAAGACCAAGGCCCTCCTCTCCAGGGAGGCGTGGCAAACCCGGGACGAAAAGGCCCGCCTGGATCTGGCCCGGCTTGGGGCCGAAGAGGCCCTCCTGCGGGACAACGCGTTGAGCCGCGAGGAAGTGGAGCCGTGGCTGGCGAGCCTCTCTTCCCGCTACCTTTTGACCAGGTCCCCGGAGGACGTGCGGCGCCATTTCTTCCTGGAGCGGCAGCTGGACAGGAGCGGCAAGCCCCGGATCGAGGCCCGGGCCACATCCGCCGGTCTGTGGGAGATCGTCCTGGCCTGCTCCGATCGGCCGGGCCTGTTCGTGTTCCTGACCGGGGTCCTCTGGGCCAACGGCATCAACATCCTCTCCGCGGATATCTATACCCGGTCCTACGGCGTGGCCCTGGACATCCTGCTCGTGGACCAGATCCCGGACCCCTTGCAGCCGGAGAGGATATGGGACACCCTCCAGCGGGATTTGGGCAGGGTTCTCGAGGGGGAGACCTCCCTGGACGCCTTTTTCCGTCGCAAACCGCCCAAAAAGCCCGTGGGACGGACCAAGGTCGTGCCCAAGGAAGACAGCGTGCATATCGACGAGGAGGCCTCGGATCAGTACAGTGTGATCGAGGTCTACACCTGGGAGCGGCCCGGAGTGCTCCACGTTATTTCCCGGGTGCTCCACAGCTTCGGCCTGTCCATTCAGCTGGCCAAGATCGCCACCCCTGGGGCGCAGGTGGTGGACGTGTTCTATGTTACGGGCGAGACTGGGGGTAAGATCCAAGACGAAGAGGTGCATGAGCACCTGACCGGGGCCATGCTCAGCGCCCTGCGCCGCATGGACGGCCAAGGTGGCGAGGAGAAAACGAAAGCGGACCGGACCCAGTAGCTGGGCGTACGGCTTGGGCCTCAAAAACGGAACGCGCTAATGATACAAAATCGTATCATCGTCATGCCCGCGCAGTTTCCGGTGTGCGTGCGGAATTTGGGAGCAAAACCCTGCGATTGAGGGATGCTTGGTCGGTCGGGCGAAGGAGGGGATACGAAATTGTGCTCTCCGCTCTCTCCCGTCGCGACGCAGTGCCGCTCCGTGACAGTTGAAAAAGAGACACTGCGGATTTGGCAAGGAAATTGCATTAAAATAGATGTACAGACAGGAACCGTGCAGGTGGTCCGGCACTCACTTGGGTGCTCCAAGTGAGTGCCGGATGGAGCAACTCGCGGAAGGACGTGAGATCAAGAGAACAGGAGGCAGTATGAGCCCGAAAGATGTGATTGATTACGCCAAGAAACACGGGGCCAGGATGGTGGATCTTCGTTTCCTCGACTTCCCGGGGATCTGGCAGCATTTCAGTATTCCCATGGAGGAGTTCGACGAGGGGGCCTTCGACGACGGCTTCGGATTCGACGGCTCGAGCATCCGGGGATGGATGCCCATCAACGCCAGCGATATGCTGGTAATCCCGGATCCGGACACCGCGATGATGGATCCCTTCACCGAAGTCCCCACCCTGACCCTGATCGGCAATATCGTGGATCCCATGACCCGGGAGAAGTTTTCCCGCGATCCTCGCTACATCGCCCAGAAGGCCGAGGACTTCGTTAAGTTCACCGGTCTCGGGGATACCGTGTTCATCGGTCCGGAGGCGGAATACTTCGTCTTCGACGACATCCGCTACGACAGCGCATCCCACTTCGGATACCACCAGATCGACTCCGTGGAGGGAATCTGGAACACCGGGAAGGAGGAGAAGCCCAACCTGGGATACAAGCCCCGGCACAAGGAGGGTTACTTCCCCGTCCCGCCCACGGATACCTATCAGGACATGCGTACCGAAATGACCGAGATCATGCAGCAGGTGGGCATGCGCATCGAGTGTCATCACCACGAGGTGGCCACAGCGGGGCAGGCGGAGATCGACATGCGCTTCACGCCCCTGGTGCAAATGGGCGACCAGCTGATGTGGTTCAAATACATCATCAAGAACGTGGCCCGCAGGCACAACAAGACCGCAACCTTCATGCCCAAACCCCTGTACGGGGACAACGGCTCCGGGATGCACACCCATCTGAGCATCTGGAACCAGGGCGAGCCCCTGTTCGCCGGGGACCGCTACGCCGGGCTGAGCGAAACCGCCATGTTCGCCATGGGCGGTATCCTGAAGCATTCCCGGGCCCTGTGCGCCCTGACCAATCCCACGACCAACTCCTACAAGCGCTTGGTGCCCGGATACGAGGCGCCGGTGCATCTGGCCTACTCCAGCCGGAACCGCAGCGCCGCCCTGCGCATCCCCATGTATGACACGTCGCCCAAGGCGAAGCGCATCGAGATCCGCTACCCGGACCCCTCCTGCAACGGATACATGGCTTTCAGCGCCATGCTCATGGCGGCCATGGACGGGATCGAGAACCGCATCGACCCCGGGGAGTCGCTGGACAAGGACATCTATTCCCTGAGCCCGGAAGAGCTCCAGGGCGTGCCCTCCACGCCCGCCTCCCTGGAGGAGGCCCTGGACGCCCTGGAAAAGGATCACGAGTTCCTGCTCAAGGGCGACGTGTTCACTCAGGACGTCATCGACTCCTGGATCGCCTACAAGCGGGAGCACGAGGTGGATCCCGTCCGCCTGCGGCCGCACCCCTATGAGTTCATGCTCTACTATGATATCTAGGACAGAGTGCCATCCCTAGCGATGCAGAAGCCGCGGTGATAATCCATTGCCGCGGCTTTCTGCCTTGTACCAGAGGGGAGAAGGCAGAGTGCAGAGGACAGAGGAAAGATTCAGATGGTTGCGAGGTGAGCATGGCCGCAAGCAAGATGGAGCACATCACCGAGATCCGGCTCATCCGGAACGCCTCGACCTACTTGAGCCGGCTGCTCAACCGGCAGGAGTACTTGGACTGGCTCTGGAGCCGGAACAACCTTATGCGCCGCTACCCCCTGACCGAGCTCTATCGGGATTTGAGCGACGCCGCCGAGACCTGCGGCTCCTACAATGAGCTCGCCAGCTGCTTCCGGCAGTTCAAGCAGCGCCATTTCCTGCGCATCGGAGGCCGCGATCTCCTCGGCCTTGCGGACTTTTCCGAGACCACGCGCCAATTGAGCGAGCTGGCGGGAGTGGCCCTGCAAGTGGGCCTGAAAACATTCACGGAACGGCCCGAATTGTGGTGCGGCAACCGGGATCCCGAGGAGCTCGCCCGCAACCTGCGGGAGAATCCGGTGACCGTTATGGGGATGGGCAAGCTGGGCGGCAGTGAGCTCAACTACGTCTCGGACGTGGATCTGGTCCTTTTTAAGCGTTTTTCAGGTGGAGACGGCGGCCACCGGAGCTTCTGCCAGGCGCTTTGCCGACTGGTGGGGGAGCAGTTCGAGGGGGACAGGGTCTTTACCACGGATTTGCGGTTGCGGCCCATGGGCAAGGACGGGGAGCTGGTTCCGCCCATGGAGGCGGCTGCTGAATATTACCTCAACTCCGGCCGAGCCTGGGAGCGACAGGCCCTGCTCAAGGCACGGCCGGTAGCCGGGGATCGGGGCTTGGGACGGGCCTTTCTCCAGGAGGTGGCCCCCTTTGTCTTCCGGCGCTTCATGGACTTCCAGGCCCTGGAGGAGCTGAAGGGGATGCGGGACCGCATTCTGGCCGAGCTCAAGCGCACGGAGCGGGACCTCTTCCAGGACGTGAAGCTGGGCCGGGGCGGAATCCGGGAGATCGAGTTCACTGTGCAGTCCTTCCAGCTGATCTATGGCGGACGCTACCGGGAGCTGGACGAGCCCAACACCATGGCCTGCCTGGACAAGCTCGGGAAGCTGGAGCTTTTGCCCGAGGAGGTGGCCGTGCAGCTGCAGCAGGATTACCGGTTTCTGCGCAGGGTGGAGCACTGGCTCCAGCTGGACCAGAACCGGCAGACCCGGAGGGTTCCAGAATCCGAGGCGGACCGGAGCAGGCTGGCCACCGCCCTCGGCTTCGGGGACGGGGTGCAGGCCTTCGTCGAGGAGCTCGAGGCCTGCGGAAACCGGGTACACGGCCACTTTAGCGCCCTGTTCCGGTCCGGAGAGGAGAAAAAGGAGGCGGCAAACAGGAGTCAGGAGACAGGAGAGGCCGGAGAAAGGGCGAAGGATGGCCAAGAAGCGGCATCCCTTTCCGCATATTCCCAGAGCCTGGAACAAGCTCTGGCCGATTTTCCCCATCCGGTGCGGAAAACCGTCGCCTCCGCGCTGGAGGACTTTGCCGGCGTGGAGCAGGAGTTTTATTCCAGGCTTATAAGCCGCATAGAGCGTTTTTTCCGTCAGGTGGCCTCCAGGCCCGGGCTGGCCAAGATGCTCGAAGCGGCCCCTCAGTGGCTGGATCAGGTGGTCCGGGGCACGCTCAGATCGGGTATGGTGGCCTCGCTGCTGGCCCATCAGCCCGCGCTCGTGGAGGGCATCGCCTCCGCGGGCGGAGTGGGGCAGGGCTATGAGCAGTGGCGTCAGAGGGGGGAGAGCATCCTCGCCGGCTGCCACGTTTTCGACGAGGCCATGGAGTGGATTCGCCGCCTGCGGAACGAGCGGATGCTCATGCTGGCCCTTGCGGAGCAGGAGGGAGAGATCTCCGCGGAAGAAGCCAGCGGGGAGCTTTCCGATCTCGCGGACTTCGTGATCCGGCACACCTTTGATTGGGTCCGCCTCCGTCTGGGACTGGCCGAGGATCTGCCCCTCGCGGTCATGGCCCTGGGCAAGCTGGGCAGCCGCGAGTTCGGCTATCTTTCCGATCTGGATCTCATGTTCGTGTACGAGCCCAATGAAGGTGAGCAGGAAATGATCCCGGAAAAGGTGGTGCGCCTGGCACAGCGCCTCATGCGCATGCTCAGCACGCCGCTTCAGGAAGGGCCGGGCTATTCCGTGGATGCGGAGCTCCGTCCCAGCGGGAGCTACGGTCCGCTGGCCGTGACCCGCAAGTCCTGGGAGGAATACTATGCCAATCAGGCGGATATCTGGGAGATCCAGGCCCTGCTCCGACTCCGGGCGGTGGCCGGAAACAGGGAGCTGGGACAGGGCCTGGAGGAGAAGGCCCGTTCCCTTTGTGCCGCCCAGCGGGCGGAGGATAGCGTCTGGCCCAGGCTGTGCCACCTGCGGCAGCGCATAGAGTCGGAACGGAGCCAGGACGGCCCGGAAGCCGCGGATATCAAGCTGGGGTACGGGGGAGCGGCGGATCTGGAGTTTGTGGTTCAGGGCGGCCAGCTGCTCGGTTGCGGCGGAAAGGCCGCCCGGGGAGAGAGAAGCGTGCTTCAGCTGACGGAGCCTGTGCTGCGGGATCTCGGTTTCTCGGAGGAGCGGGCAAGGACCCTGCGGCGCATCCTGTTCACCTACAGGAGCCTTGAACGCCGCCTCCAGCTCGATGCCGGCCGCAGCTCGTCCACTGTCACGCCGCAAGGCTTGAGCGCTCTGCAGCAGCTTGAGCTCTGGCCCCCGGATAGCGAGGAACAGCAGGACCTGCGAGACTGGACCGATCTGACCCGTATGCGCCAGACAGTTCGGGGTGCCTGGCGTCCCATCTGCGAGGAGGATTCTGGATAGGCCCCGAGCGAGGCTTGCCCGAACGCCCTCTCTGTGTTGCAATTTGATTTTCCTTGAGTGAATCATTCCTTACCAGGCTGTTGAAAAAGTCCTTATCAGGCAGGGCGTTCAAAAATTCCAAGTGCAAGGCACAAAAAAAGTTCAAGGTCGTAGCGTAGTGAGCCTACGTGAGAGTTTGAACTTTTTGAAGTAACGCCGCAATTGGGAGATTTTCAACGCCCTGTTACAGGGGCCTTTGGAAGGCTTCGGCCCCCCTCCCTTCGTGCCGCGCGCCGATGCTATACCTCCGCTTCGGATGCGAATACGCCAAAAAGAGGAGAACCTATGGCCACGGAGCATTCGCGGGAATGCGACGACTTGCTTCTGCAGAATACCTTCACCGGCCGCCGCGACCCCTTTAGACAGCGCCACGGAGACGGGGTTCGGCTGTTCACCTGTGGCCCGTCCGTGTATAATCGTCCCCATATCGGCAACTATCGCACCTACCTTTACCAGGACGTCCTCCAGCGCTATCTGGAGTATCGCGGGCATCACGTCCTGCGCGTGCTCAACTTCACCGATGTGGAGGACAAGGCGGTGGACGAGGCCAAGCGGCGCGGCCTGGCTTTGGCCGATTTGACCCGGGACAACGAGGCCGTGTTCCTGCGCGAGGCGCAGCGACTTGGCATCCGGCTTCCCGGCATCATCCCCAGATCCTCGACCAGCGTGGACCAGGCGGTGGAGCTGATCCGTATCCTGCTGAACAAGGGACACGCCTATCGCTACCGGGGGAGCGTGTTCTTCGATCCCTTGACCTTCCCGGATTTCGGCAAGCTCTTCGGCCTGGACCTGTCCCAATGGCCCCAAAAAAGGATCCGTTTCTGGCGGGATACCTATCCGGGCAAGCGCTGGAATCTGGGGGACTTCATCCTCTGGCACGCAGCCAAGCGCGGCGAGCCGGACGCCTTTGTCTGGGACACCGCCCTGGGGCGGGGCCGTCCCGCCTGGAACATTCAGGACCCGGCCATGATCAGCCAGCATCTGGGGTGCGAGCTGGATATTTGCTGCGGCGGAGTGGACAACCTCTACCGCCACCACGACTACAACATCGCGGTCATGGAGGCGGTTTCCGGGAAGGAGCTGGCCCCGTACTGGCTGCACGGGGAGCACCTGTTGGTTCGCGGGGCCAAGATGTCCAAGAGTAAGGGCAATATCATCTATCCCGAGGATATGTTCCGGGATGGGATAAGCCCGCAGGAGCTGCGTTTCTATCTGTTGTCCATGCACTACCGCAGGACCATGAGCCTGACCGATCGGCGTCTGGCCAGGGCCCGCGAGAGATGGGCCAGCCTTCAAAACGCTATCCGGTCCCTGCAAGACAGGGCGGGGGATGCAGCTGCCGATGCGGACGCGGAAAGCACCCGGCGCCTGGAAGAGATGCGCTTGAGCGTGGAACGGCACCTGAATGACGATCTGGACGTCCCGGGTGCTGTAGAAGGCCTGGAAAGGGATCTCGGGAAACTGTCCCGGGATTGCCAGAGCGGCCGCCTGTCCCAGGGGGCCTGTGCCATGGCCCTGCGTGAGCTGGAGCGAATGGACGGCATGTTCGGCATTCTGGGACTCGCCGAGTGACAAGGCCTATGGAGTCGACAGCCAGATAGGGCACCGGTCCTTTTTTTGCGGTTAACCGGTGATTCGGGGGCCTGTCGGCTCCACCTCACTCAACTCACAGCCTCCTCACCTGTCTTCGACTGCGCGGAACCGTCTTTCCACCTTCTCCGCCCCTTCATCAACTTCTCGAACCCTTCAGAGAATGGCTGGACAATGGGCAGAGATTTCGGGTACTCTATAATATAGGCGAGTCGTTTTACGTTTTGCTGTCTCCGAATGGTTCGCTCTGCTGAATCAGCGCATGACGGGCGGGTACCCGGGAACCATTGTCCTCAAACCCTATCCGGAAAGGAGTATGCTATGAATCGGTTTTTTACGGTTCTGGTGTCGGTAACCATTGCCTTGTTTTTCGTGGTTGGTCTGACTTCGCAAGCATTTGCGCAGGACCGTGCCTTCCAGCTGAGTTTAACTCCCGGAATTGCCCTGCACGACCGCGATGTCAGGATCGAGGGCGTGTCGCTGGGCATCTGGAGTGAAAACCCGCAGAAATCCTTGACTCTGGGCTTCGTCAGCGGAAGCACCGGTGACAGCTCGGGCTTCAGCTGGTCCTTCCTCGTGAACTATGCCGACAGCTACAAAGGAGTGCACTGGGCACCGGTGAACTATACCAAGCAGGATTTCGTCGGCTGGCAGTCCGGGTTCGTCAATTACACCGAACAGGACTTCAAGGGATTCCAGTCGGCAGCGGTGAATTATGCGGGCCATCTGAAGGGCCTGCAGCTGGGGCTTTTCAATTACGTCGAAACCGCGAGCAGCGGTGTCCAGGTCGGATTTGTGAACATTATCCGCGAAAACAGGTGGTTCAAGGATCTGCCCAGTTCGGTGGCGCCGGGAATGGTTATCGCGAACTGGCGCTTCTGATCGGGATTGCGCTGAAAACCGGGAAAGAACACAAGACCGGAGCAGGCTCGGAGCCGCTCCGGTCTTTTCTTGGGGGCGGCAGGGTAATAAGGCTTGCGAGGTCCGGTGGCTGTCTCAAAGCGGTAATGGATTGCGGAACGAGAAGTGGGCCTCTGTAGCGAGCTGTTATTCCGATGGCGTCGCCTGTTTCCGGGCGAGGACGCATTGCATCCATCGGGCCAGGGCGAGGCCGAAGAGGCGGTTGTATCCCGCCTTGCCGCCCAGGCCCTTGGTTCCGAAGAGGAAGTTGATTTCCAGCAGGACGGGTTCCGTATCCCGGGGAAAGGCGATATCGAAGGCCGCCAGGTCGATGCCTGCAGAATGGGCCGCTTCCCGGGCCAGTTCCTGCCCTCTATGTTGCAGCTCGGGATAGGCCTCCTGGTCGATTTCGGCCCCTTTGGCCACATTGTTGTAAAAACCGTCCACACCGAAGCGAAAGTAGCTGCGCACCTCCCCGCCGACAACGACGACCCGCAGATCCCTGCCCCAGGTTTCCACCCAGCGCTGCAACAGGATCGGCTCGTCCCCGGGTAGCCGCCTCAGGCGGTCCAGAAGCTGCCACTGGCTGCGCACGGGGAATACCTCAGAGCCGCCGGCTCCGCGATCCCCCTTGAGCACGCAGGGGAGCTCCAGGGTGGGGCTGCGTTCTTCCGTGTACTGCTTGGCCTCGGCAGGGCTCTGAAAGAGGCGGGACTCCGGATGGGGCAGGCTAAGGCGGCGCATGAGCCGGATCTGCTCCGTTTTGCCCCGGTAGTGATAGCGGGCCTCGATACGGGGGAAGATATTGTCCGACAGGGAGGCCACCGCACGGCAGCGCCCCGGTGAGAAATAGCGGGGCAGGAGCACGCCGGCGGCGCCCCGGATCAGCTCTTTGCGCCCCGGGGTGAGCTCCGCGAGGGCGGGAATGTTCACATCCAGGCCGATGCGGTGGTGCAGGGAAACGAAGTACGCCTTGCGCGCCATGGCCACGTTGTGCCTCATTCGGGATTCGCCATCAAGGGCTGGA
>Ga0207714_1001320_pt1 | contig 15949 bp, 11 predicted proteins | sample PonA232FremontCA_2_FD_187270 | JGI IMG/M metagenome (GOLD analysis project Ga0207714, IMG submission 187270) | Marine sediment microbial community from Fremont, CA, USA - Pond A23 Sediment 2 (SPAdes) | ecosystem: Environmental > Aquatic > Marine > Unclassified | place: USA: Fremont, California... | reverse complement strand
TGTCGTCATCAACCCTGCCGTGTCTGTTCCATGAGTTCCGCCCACAGGGGCGAAGGTCCGTGCAATTCTACCCGCTTATGCGGTTCCAGTGCCAAGATTTCGCCGCACAGGTCCGGGCGGATGGGCAGCTCGCGCCGGCCCACGTCGAACAGCACCACCAGTTGAATGCTCTCGGGCCGGCCGTAATCGAAGAGTTCGTTCATGGCCGCGCGGATGGTGCGTCCGCTCATGAGCACGTCGTCGACCAGCACCAGATGGCGGCCGTCCACATCGAAGGGCAGCCGGGTAGGTTTGACCCGCGGGTTGAGGCCGTGCCGGCTGAAATCGTCGCGGTAAAAACTGATATCCAGCATGCCCGCCTCGCGGGTGCGTCCCAGCCGCTCGCGCAGGGCCTCGGCCACCCAGGCCCCGCCGGCGTAAATGCCCACCAACTCGTAATCCCGGATGCCGCGGTCGTGCAGTTGCTGTCGCAGCTCTTCGGCCAGGCGATCAAGAAGCTGCCGGATGTCATCTTCCGTCCAGTTCACGACTGCTCCGTCTCTTCCGGGGACCGGGTTTCGGCGCCGGCGAAGCAGGATTCGATCAGTAGCACCGCCGCCAGGCTGTCCACGCGTGGGTCCGGGCCCTTGTGCGCCGCCCGGCCCAGGCGTTCGCGCGCCTCGCGCGTGCTCAGCCGTTCATCCATCATGCGCGCGGGCCGCTCGAACCGGCCCGCCAGCTGGCGGGCGAAGCGCCGCGCCCGGCGGCTGGAATCACTCTCCGAGCCGTCCATGTTCAGCGGCAGCCCTACCACCAGCAGCTCCGGGCGCCATTCGTTCAGCAACACCTCGATGCGTGTCCAGTCCGGTTGGCCGTTGCGGCAGGCGACGGCGTCCAGCGGGGTGGCACTGCCGGTCAGTGCCTGACCGGCGGCCACGCCGATCTTGCGCGTGCCGAAGTCAAACCCCATCAGGCTTTGTGCGCTCACGCCTGAAGATCCCCGTTCAACCGTGCCCTGCCTGAGTGGATATGAGGCTCATGTCCACGCCCAGCTGGTTGGCGGCCGCCTGCCAGCGGTCGGAGAAGGGCACCTGAAAAACCAGCTCGAGGGACGCGGGCGTGGACAGCCAGGCGTTGTCCGCGATTTCCTGTTCCAGCTGACCCGCGTCCCAGCCGGCATAGCCCAGGGCGGTGAGCGAGCGCTCCGGGCCCGTGCCCGCCGCGATGGCCTCGAGAATGTCCCGCGATGTGGTCAGCCAGAGGTCATCATGGAGCGGCACACTGGATTCCCAGGCCTGCTGTGTGGGCGTATGCAGGATGAAGCCCGCCTCCGGCTGGATGGGGCCGCCGGAGACCACCTGATGTTCGCGCCCGAGTGGCACCTTCAATTCGATGTCCAGATCCTCGAGGATGTCATCGATTTCCAGATCCACCGGGCGGTTCAGGGTCAGCCCCATGGCCCCTTCGTCCGAGTGCTCGACGATATAGGTGATCGTCTGCTCGAAATTGGGGTCATGCATCTGAGGCATGGCGATCAACAATTCGTTTTTCAGGCTCTGGTTTTCCATAGGGGCAGTATCCGGGGTCGCCCTCGTTCACGCAAGCCGCGCCCGGGGGGTTGTCATTCGCTGGTCATGACCTCTCGGGGGTTGAATCGCCAGGTGCGGATGATTTCCAGTCGATCCACCTTGCCGCGCATTTCCTCCGGAAAACCGCCGAAGGGAGCGGCCAGACGCACACTGCGCATGGCCGCTTCATCCAGGAAGTCGTGGCCGGAGGAACGCAGCACCTTGATTGCGTGCACGGAACCGTCGTCCTCCAGCGCCACCATCAGTCGCACCTTGCCGAAGGCCTGTTCGGTCAGGGCACGAGCAGGGAAGTTGCGCGTGCCGGCCTCCTCCACGTCGCGGCGGAAGCGATCAATGTATTGTGCCTCGTAGCTGGCCTTGGCGGACACCGAGGTAACCCGGCGCACGCGGGGACGCTGGGCATAGGCCTGCTTCTGGTCGTCCAGCCGCGCCTGGAGACTGGAGATCTCGCGGCTGAGTTTTTGCAGCGACTCGCGCTTGGCCGTTTCCTCCGGCCGGGGCGGGCGTTCCTCGCGTTCTTCTTCCTCCTCGCGTTGCCGGGGCGACACGGCGCTGGTGGTGACCACCATGGGTTGCGGGTTGCGCTGTTCCGGACGCCGCAGCGCCTGTGGCTGGGTCTGCACGCGCTGGACCTGCTGATCCGAGAACCGGGCCTGTTCGGTGGTGGTCAGCTCCTTCTTTTCGTCCTGATCCCCGGAGCCCTTCTGGTCCGCCTGGGCGATGAAGTCCGCCTCCTCGGGCACCTCGTCGCTTTGATGGTGGGTAATGGTCACGTCCATGGAACGCGCGGGCTCGGCCGGCGGCTCCGGGGCAAAGCCCAGTCCCAGAATCAGGGTGGCGTGCAGCGCCACGGCCAGAAAGAGCGTGAAACTCAGGCGGTCGGCGGGGGTTACGGGCGCGCGCTGCTCGGCCATTCAGCTTCCGTACGCCGTGCCCGCACCCCGGCGAAGATCCAGCAGATAGTCCATCAGCTCGCCGGCGATGTTGCGATCATAGAGCTGATCCAGCTCGCGCACACAGGTGGGACTGGTGACATTGATCTCGGTGAGATAGTCACCGATCACGTCCAGGCCCACAAAGTGCAGTCCAGCCCGTTCCAGCGTCGGGCCCACCTGTTCGCAGATCCAGTAGTCCCGGTCGGTCAGTTCGCGGCCCTCGCCGGAGCCGCCCGCGGCCAGGTTGCCCCGGAACTCGCCCTGTCCCGGAATCCGCGCCAGGCCCCGGTCCACGGGGCGGCCACCGATCATCAGGATGCGCTTGTCGCCGGCGCTGATCTGGGGGATGTAGCGCTGGGCCATGATGGGGGTGCGGCCCTGATGCGTAAGCAGGTCGATGATGACGCTGATATTGGGGCTGTCTTTCTCCACCCGGAAGATGTTGTTACCGCCCATCTCGTCCAGCGGTTTCATGACGGTGTCGCCGTGTTCGCGCGCGAACGCCCGCAGCTGATCCTTGCGCGCGCTCACCAGGGTGGGGGCGCAGCACTGCGGAAAATCGGTGGCGAAAAGCTTTTCGTTGCGGTCGCGCACGCTGGCCGGCTGGTTGCTGACCAGCACACCCTCGCGCTCCACCTTGTCCAGCAGATAGGTGGTATAGAGGTATTCCTGGTTAAAGGGCGGATCCTGGCGCATCAGGATGATGTCCATCTCCGCCGGGTCGTACTCGCGGGGCTCGTCGCGCTCGAACCAGGCCCTGTGGCTGTCGAACACCCGCAGGGGGCGGACCATGGCGCGTACCCGGCCGTCGCGCAGGAAAAGGTCGCCGGGCTCCATGTAGAGCAGGGTCCAGCCGCGGCGCTCGGCCTCGAGCAGCAGGGCCAGGGTGGTGTCCTTCCAGGGTTTGATGTGCTCGATGGGGTCCATCACGACCCCGAGAACCAGACTCATGGGCGCTCCGCTGACGGTTGCACCCATGGTAGCAGCGGCCCCGCGGACCCGCCAGACGCTGTTGTGCGGGAAGCCGCCTCATTCCGGTTTCGTAGATTGCGGTGATAAACTGTGTTAAAAACAGAACCTTGAGCCGGGATTTGGCCCGGTACAAGGGGGCGTACCGGCCGGCGGAGCCGCTCCAGCAGCGCCTTCCGGTAAGCCGGGGGAGAGCAAACGGGTTCCCCGAGCGGCGTGTCCCCATGGGCATTCATGACGCTCCAGGCCTTGTGTTCGGATTATAAAGTATAAGGCAGTTCTCCATGGCGGAAGACAATTTCGAGGATATGAAGATCATGGTGATCGACGATTCGAAGACGATTCGTCGCACCGCTGAGACCTTGCTCAAGAAGGCGGGCTGTGAGGTAACGACCGCCACGGACGGCTTCGATGCGCTCGCCAAGATCGCGGATACCAAGCCCAATCTGATTTTTGTCGATATCATGATGCCGCGGCTCGATGGCTATCAGACCTGTGCGCTGATCAAGAACAACAGCGCGTTTCAGCAAACGCCGGTTATCATGCTGTCGAGCAAGGATGGCCTGTTCGACAAGGCCAAGGGCCGGATCGTGGGTTCGGACGAGTATCTCACCAAGCCTTTTTCCAAGGAAGAGTTGCTGGGTGCGATTCGTCAGCACATGAACTAGAAGGATACGAACGAACGGTTTCGAACCGGGAGTAGTTATGGCTCGAATACTGGTAGTGGATGATTCTCCCACGGAATGCTACAAGTTCCGGGAGGTGCTGGAGCGACACGGACATGAAGTCCTGGAGGCGGCCAACGGCGCCGACGGCGTCGCCGTGGCGCGTTCCGAGCAACCCGATCTGGTGCTGATGGATGTGGTCATGCCCGGTTTGAACGGCTTTCAGGCCACCCGGCAACTCAGCAAGGGCGAAGATACAGCCCATATTCCCATTGCCATCATTACCACCAAGGATCAGGAAACGGACCGGGTCTGGGGCAAGCGTCAGGGCGCGAGTGATTATCTGACCAAGCCCGTGGACGACGATGTGTTGATGGATCTGGTGAACCGGATGCTGTCGGGTTGAGCAGGACGGGGGGACGAAGATGAGCACTGCGTCCGCCGCCTATGCCCGGCTCGTGGACTACATGGAGCGCTGTCGGGCGAATGCCCGGGATCTTCCGCTGCAGGAAGACGTGGTCCAGTACTGGAGCGGCATCGGGTTCACGCTGGATGAAGTGCAATATGTAGCGCCCCTGGATCAGGTTTCGGAGATCCTGTCGGTGCCCGAATACACCCGGGTGCCGGGCGTGCTGCACTGGATGAGGGGCGTGGCCAATGTGCGCGGGCGTTTGATGACGGTCATGGACCTCATGGGGTTTCTGGACAAGACGCCCGCGCTCAAGGAAAAGGACCGTCGCCTGCTGGTGCTGGATGAAGGCGAGATCTACACCGGCATGGTGGTGGATGAAGTGCTGGGCATGCAGCATTTCCAGATGGACGGTTTCGTGGCGGAACCGGAAAAAGTCGACGAAGCGGTTCAGCCCTACATCGAGGGTGCGTATACGCGGGACGGGGAGCAGTGGCTGGTGTTCAGTCTCTTCCGTCTCGCCGACGACCCCCGGTTCTTGCAGGTCACGCGCGCGGGCTGACGGCGCGCCGTCCGGTCCCGGCCGGTTCGGCCTCGCCCCGCATTGCGGTGCGCAACAACAATGAAACGGGGAACACCGGGTTCCCCACGGAACACCAGGCCAGGAGCCATGTTATGAAGTTCAATCCGGGAGAAGTCCTTGCGAGGGTGCGCGAAGGCGTCAGCGCCAATCCCCTGACGCTGTCGATGTACGTCGGTGTCGTGGTGGCGGTGCTGCTCGCGCTGGCCAACTTCACCTGGTTGGCGGTTCAGGCGGGCCAGTCCAAGGCCAACATCACCGAAGCGTCCAGAATGCGTGTAATCTCGCAGCAGATCGCGAAGAACTCGCTGGAGGCGGCCGCCGGTAACCCCGAAGCCTTTGATTTGCTGGAGCAGTCCCGGGCGGATTTCCAGCAGGCGCTGGACCGGGTCAAGGACGAGCCGGTGGATAACCCCGCGGTGCAGGAGCGCCTGGTCAGTCAGTGGCAAACCGCGCGTGGGCATGTGGATACCATCCTCAACGGCCAGGATACGGTGCTGGATCTGCACGAGGTGGCCGACACCCTGTCCGAAACCGTGCCCGATCTGCAGGCGGAGTACCGGGGTCTGGTGGATTTTCTGGTGCAAAACGATGCCGATCCGCGCATGGTCTCGCTGGCGCAGCGCCAGATCCTGCTGGCCGAACGCATCCTGCGCTCGGTCTCGCGCGTGCTGGAAGGCGGCGAGGGCGCCGTGGTGGCGGCGGATGCCTTCGGCCAGGACGCGGCCCGTTTCGGCGAAGTGCTCAATGCCATGATCGAGGGCAGCGAGGAAATGGGCGTTCAGCCCGTCCAGGATCAAATGGCGCTGGATTATCTCGGCGAGGCGGCCTCGCTTTATGACGAGTTCGTGGCCCAGTCGGTGGACGAGATCCTGGCCATTGCACCCGAACTCTTCCAGGTGCGCCAGGCCGCGGATTCGCTGTTCAGCGCCTCCCAGGGGCTGCTGGAGGAATCCACGAACCTTAACCAGCAGTTCGAGGAAGGCAGTGGCTTCTTCCCGTCGGTGGCGCTGGGCCTGATCTTCGCCGGTGCCGGCTTCGTGCTCTTCGTGGCCATTATCGTGCTGCGTATCCGCGAGGAGCGCTCCAAGCAGGAAGCGCTGGAGTCCGAGAATCAGCGCAACCAGGCCGCCATTCTGCGGCTGCTGGACGAACTGGGCGACCTGGCGGACGGCGATCTGACTGTCCAGGCCACGGTAACCGAGGACTTCACCGGGGCCATTGCCGACTCCATCAACTACTCCATCGACCAGCTGCGCAGCCTGGTACAGACCATTAACCAGACCGCGGTCCAGGTGGCCTCGGCGGCCCAGGAAACCCAGTCCACCGCCATGCATCTGGCCGAGGCCTCCGAGCACCAGGCCCAGGAGATCGCGGGCGCGTCGGCGGCGGTAAACGAGATGGCGGTGTCCATTGACCAGGTATCCGCCAACGCCTCCGAGTCCGCGGCGGTGGCGGAACGCGCCGTATCCATCGCGAACAAGGGGTCCGAGACGGTGCAGGCCACCATCCACGGCATGGACACCATTCGCGAGCAGATTCAGGAAACCTCGAAACGGATCAAACGCCTGGGTGAATCCTCCCAGGAGATTGGCGATATCGTGAGCCTCATTAACGACATCGCCGACCAGACCAACATCCTCGCATTGAACGCCGCCATTCAGGCGTCCATGGCCGGTGAAGCCGGCCGGGGCTTCGCGGTGGTCGCGGACGAGGTGCAGCGGCTGGCGGAACGCTCGGCCGCGGCGACCAAGCAGATCGAGACCCTGGTAAAAACCATTCAGACGGACACCAACGAGGCGGTGATTTCCATGGAACACACCACGTCCGAGGTGGTGAAAGGGGCCCGCCAGGCGCAGGACGCCGGTGTGGCCCTGGAGGAGATCGAGTCCGTGTCCAAGAATCTGGCGGATCTGATTCAGAACATTTCCAACGCGGCGCGCCAGCAGGCGGCTTCGGCGGGTCACATTTCCAACACCATGAATGTGATCCAGGAGATTACGTCCCAGACCTCGTCGGGTACCAACGCCACGGCCAAGTCCATTGGTAATCTGGCCGAAATGGCGCAGGAGATGCGTAACTCCGTCGCCGGCTTCCGTCTGCCGGATAATTCCTGAGCCCGCGCGGCTTCCGGAGCGGAGCCATGATGTCGAGTGTTGCAGTGAACGATCGCTGGTCGATCAAACCGATAACTGCCATGAACGCCGAGCAGTTCGAGCTGTGGCAGGCGTTGCTGGAGGAAAGAACCGGCATGACGGTATCGGCCGAGCGCAAGTCCTTCCTCGAGACCAGCCTGAGCATGCGCATGCGCGAGCTGGAGATGGACGACTACGACGAGTATTACGAATATCTCGTCGGCGGCTCCACCGAATCACGGGCCATGGAATGGACGATTCTGGTGGACCGGCTCACCGTCCAGGAAACCAGCTTCTTCCGGCATCCTGGCTCCTATGCGCTGGCGGAGGACTTCGTGAAGCGTTTTGTCCAGCAGCAAGACAACGACGCCACCCTGGATGTCTGGAGCGTGGGCTGCTCGACCGGCGAAGAACCCTATTCGCTGGCCATGGTGATCGAGGAGCAGTTCCGGGGCAGAAAGCCGCTTGAGCGCTATGGTATTACCGCCACGGACATCAGCATGCCCACGCTGTCCAAGGCCCGGAAGGGGGTGTACTCGCGACGCAAGGTCGAGATGATCGAGGCCAGCCTGCGTGCGCGCTATTTTCGCGAGCTCAGCGACCGGGAAATGGAGGTGGTGCCGGAGTTGCGCGATCGCATCTGCTTCGCACGCGTGAACGTGCTCGAGCTGGATCGGGCGCCCATGCGCGACATGGATTTGATATTTTGTCAGAACATGCTGATTTATTTTCGCCGCTGGCGTAAACGCGAGATTGCCAACCGGCTGGCTGATCGGCTGGCGCCGGGCGGCCTGCTGGTGTTCGGGCCGGGCGAGATTACCGAATGGCGGCATCCGCAGCTCGAGCGTGTACAGTTCGAGGACGCGCTGGCTTTTCAGCGCCGCCGCTGAGGGTGTATCACAGGAGAGGCTATGACCAGCACGCATGATTATCTCGCGCTGGACTGGGTCCGGGATGAAATCCAGGAGACCCTGGATCAGGCGCAACAGGCGCTGGAAGCCTATGTGGAGAATCCGGACGACTCCACACGGATGCGCTTTTGTCAGACCTATCTGCACCAGGTCTACGGCACGCTCCAGATGGTGGAGTTCTATGGCGCCGGCCTGCTTGCCGAGGAAATGGAAAAGCTGGCCGAGGCCCTGCTTGAAGGCCGGGTCAGCCAGGTCGCCGATGCTCAGGAAACCCTCATGCGGGCGGTGCTGCAGCTGCCGCCCTATCTCGACCGGGTGCAGTCCAGCCGGCGTGATCTCCCCGTGGTCCTGCTACCGCTGCTGAACGATCTGCGCGCGGCCCGGGGCGAGCCGCTGATGACCGAAACCGCCCTGTTCAAGCCGGATCTGGAAGCGCAGCAAACCAGTGGCGATGTGCCCAGTTCCGTGGCCGCTGATGAGCAGTTTCCGGGGCTGGTGCGCAAGATCCGGCAGATGTATCAGCTGGCGCTGCTGGGTGTGATCCGGGGCGAGAACCTGGATCAGAACCTGGAGTACATGAGCAAGGTTTTCGCCAAGCTGGAACAGGTTACCGGCGAGGCTGAGCGCGCGCCCCTGTGGCGCATCGCGGCCGCGCTGGTGGAGGGGATCCGCGGCGAAGTCATCGAGCGCGGTACCTCTGTGAAAATGGTGCTCGGGCAGGTCGACCGTGCCCTGCGCGAGCTGAGCGTGGCGGGTGTGGAAAGCCTGCGTAAGGCGCCGCCGCGCGAACTGCTCAAGAACCTGCTGTACTACATCGCCAAGAGCGAGGCGGATAGTCCGCGCATCCGGCAGGTGCGCGAGACCTACAACCTGGCCGAGGCGCTGCCGTCCGAGGAAATGATCGACGAGGAGCGCCAGCGCATGAGCGGACCGGACCAGGCCGCCATGGGTTCGGTGGTGGACGCACTCTCCGAGGAGCTTACCTCGGTCAAGGATGCGCTGGAGCAGTTCGTGCACAGCGAGGAACGCGACCCCGGCTCGCTGGAATCCCAGCGCCAGACCCTCAAACAGGTGGCGGATACCCTGGCCATGCTGGGGCTGGGCAATCCGCGCCAGCTCATCCAGGATCAGCTCGGGGTTATCGACGACATCATCGCCGGCGAGCGCGAGTTTTCGTCCGATCAGCTCATGGATGTGGCCGGCGCGCTGCTCTATGTCGAATCCACCCTGTCGGGGATGGGGCAGGAAACCCGCGAGGGCGCCGAGGCCCTGCCTGAGCATGTGGTGGACGCCAATTCGGCGGTGGTGCGCGAATGCCGGGCCGGGCTGGAAGAGGCCAAGGAAGGCATTGTCGAGTACATCGCCTCGCAGTGGGATCGTCAGCACCTCGAACCGGTTCCGGCCAAGCTCAATGCCGTGCGCGGTGGTCTGCAAGTAACGCATCTGCAACGCCCGGCGCTGATCCTGCGCCAGTGCATCCGCTATATCGAAGAGAATCTGCTGATCGATAACCCCCGGGAGCCGGACTGGCAGACCATGGATACCCTGGCGGATGCGATCACGGGGGTGGAATATTACCTCGAACGCCTGGCGGATGATCCGGAAACCACGGACGACATCCTCGATATCGCCCGGCGTAGCGTGAACACCCTGGGCTATGGTCTGGATGACGAGGAATTCGGTCGTACGGCACTCGAGGGCGAGAACGGGGATTCCCAAGCCCCTTTGGCTACAGCGTCTACCGAAGCCGACTCCGTGGCGCAGCGTCCGGATACGGTGGACGCTGAGCCCGAGGAACAGGCTCCGGAAGCACAGGCTTCAGAAATTGATCCCGGCGTAGCGGCACCGGACATCGAGGTCCCCGCCGAGACCGAAGACACTGCTTTGGACGAAGGCGAAACCGGCACGGACGAAAGCCATGAGCCGGATTCGCCAGCAGAGGAAACCGTTGCCGGGGACGAAACCGTGGAGGCCGCAGAGCCCGCGCAAGCGGCGGAGCAACCTCCGGAAGGCGCGGCCGAACCGGAAGAGCCGGCCGTCGAGCCCGAGGCTGAACCGGAGCCCGAACCGGAGCCCGAACCGGAGCCCGAACCAGAGCCCGAACCAGAGCCCGAACCAGAGCCCGCACCCCGGGCTGAACCGGAACCCGAGCCGGAAACCGCCCGGCCGGAAGCAACCGCTGAAGCTCCCGCCACGGGCGAGGCGGCCCCGGCGGCAGCCGCAGGCGCGGCCCTGGCAGCCCCCGCCATCCCCGAGCACTGGGTGCAGGTGGATCCGCCGCCGCCGGATGCTTTCGAAGAGGACGAGGGCCTCATCGACGACGAAATTATCGAGATCTTCGTCGAGGAAGCCGGCGAGGTGCTGGAAGCGCTGAACGAGTACTTCCCGCGCTGGGCCCAAAATCACAGTGACGAGGAAGCGCTGGTCGAGTTCCGCCGCGCCTTCCACACCCTCAAGGGCTCGGGGCGCATGGTGGGCGCGCACACCACGGGCGAGCTGGCCTGGTCCGTGGAAAACATGATGAACCGGGTCATCGACGAGACCATCGAGCCCAGCCCCGAGCTGGTGGAGCTGGTGCGCACCGTCCACGGCATCATCCCGGAGATGGTCGAAGCGTTCTCCTACAAGACACCGGCGCCCTGGGACGTGCAGCCGCTCATGAGCGCCGCCTTTACCCTGGCCAACGGGCAGGCCATCGAGGGGGTACCGGATGTGCGCGGCGACGCGACCGGCACCGAATCCGCGGCGACCGCACAGGCCGCCGACGCTGCCCCGCCGGACGATGAAGTCGGCGAGACGAAGGCCGGTGACACTCCGGCGCCACCCCTTGATGACGGGGATATCGAACTGGATCCGGAGTCGGAACAGGGCGACGAGGGGGGCGAAGAAGTCAGTTACGGCCCGCCGCCGGGGGCGCAATCCGGTCTGGACGAAGCCCCGGACGCCGAGGAAATCGAGTTGTCGCTGCCGGAAGATGGCGACGGTGAATCCGTGGACGAAATCGAATACGGAGCCCCGCCCGAGACCGGTTTTGACGAAACGGCGGCGCCGGAAGAAATCGAAATGTCCGCGCCGTCTTTCGGTGAATATGATGCCGGCGAAACCGAGGAAATCGAGTACGGAGCGCTGCCGGGCGAACGGGCCGGTGAGAGCGACGAAAGCGGCAACCGTGAAGTCCTGCTGGAGATCTTCGGCAACGAGGCGGACACCAACCTCGCCGTGGTGCGCCAATGGCTGGACGGCCTGGACCGGGATCTGTCCGAGCACCCGGTGGATGACGAGGTTCACCGGGCCCTGCATACACTCAAGGGCAGCGCGCGCATGGCCGAAATCGAGGCCGTCGCCCGCGTGGCCGAGCCGGTGGAAAAATTCGTCAAGGAGTTGATCAACACCTCTCAACCCGCGGACCGGGAGGTGGTGACGGTGCTGGAGGACACGGTCCGGGTCATGGAGAACGCCGCCCAGGAGCCTCCGGAATCACCGCACGCCGAACTGCCCGGTGCCCGTGATCTGCTGGCCCGTATTCATGCCGCGCGCGAGCGCATTGTGCCCGCCGCCGGAGGCGGCGAACAGGTGGAGGAAGAAGGCACGATTGGCGGGTTCGTGAGCGAGGCCATGGATCTGGTCATGGATTCCGAGCAACGTCTGGCCGACTGGAAAGCACAGCCGGAGCCGAACGACACCCTGCAGACCCTGCGCGACGAGGTCCGGGCCCTGTCGGTCAGTGCTCGTCGCACCGGGCTGGAGGAAGTGGAGCAGCTCTGTGATCCGCTGTCCGCGTGTTACCAGGCGGTACTCGATGAGCGGCTGGACCCCGGAGCACGGCTGTTTGATGCGGCCGAGCGGGCCCATGAAGCGCTCATGACCATGATGGATTTCCTGGCTGCGGGTCAGTCCCTGCGCTCGGAACGCGAGTTGGTAACCGAGCTGCGCGAAATGCTGGGCGACGGCGGACCCCAGGGACCGGATCCGGACAGCGCCGGGGCGGAGAATGCCGAAGTGTCCCCGGGCCCGGATACGGGACCGCCGGCCGACGCTTCGCCTTCGGAGCCCGGCCCCCGGGCGGAGGCGTCGCCGGAACCCACTGAGCCCTCTCCGCCCGCAGGGGAAGCCGAATCCGTGGGTCCGGACGATATGGACCCGGAAATGGTGGAAATCTTCCTGGAAGAGGCGGACGAGGTGCTTGAGTCCGCCAGCGAGGCTCTGGAGCAGTGGCAGCACAACGATGATCCGGAGCCGGTCCAGGGGCTGCAGCGGGATCTCCATACCCTCAAGGGCGGTGCGCGCATGGCCGGGCTGACGCCCATCGGTAACCTGAGCCACGAACTGGAAAACATCTATGAGGGCTTCGACCAGGGGCGTTTCGAAACCGGTCAGGCCCTGTTCGATCTGCTCCATGCCTGTCAGGACCGGCTGGCGGAGATGGTCGACGGGGTGCGCACGGGCGAGGGCTGTGTTGCCGCACCCGAACTGGAGGAGGCCATCCGGCGGTTCATGGACCATCCGGACCAGCCACCGGAACTGCCCGGCCGCGCGGCGGCGCCCGCATCTGAACCGCCTGCGCCTGCCGCCGAACCGCCGCAGCCGCAGCCGCAACCGGCGCCCGAATCGCAAGTGCCGGCCGAACCCGTTCAATCCCAGCCGGCGCCGGAGCCGGCCGGGACCCAAGCCCAAGAGGTCGAACCGGCCGCTGCGGTGGAGGGAGCCGCGCCGCCCTCTCCACCGGAGCGGGATCCGGAACTGGTCAGTATCTTTCTGGAAGAGGCGGACGAAATCCTGGAGTCGGCCAGCAACGAGCTGGAGAGCTGGATCGAGGCGCCGGAAAACCTGGACGAGGTGCAGTCGCTGCAGCGCGACCTGCATACGATCAAGGGCGGCGCGCGTATGGCCGAGGTGCCGGAGCTGGGCAATCTGGCCCATGAGCTGGAAAATCTCTACGAGGGCCTGGCCCAGAAACAGCTCTCCGCCCAGTCCACGCTCTTTGACCTGCTGCATCGCTGCCACGACCGGCTGGCGGAAATGGTCGACGCGGTACGCAACGATGAGGGCATCCACCCGCCGGATCATCTGGTTCAGGCCATTCACGATTATATGGCGAATCCGGCCGACTTTACGCTGCCGCCGGCGCAACCCGTCGGCGGTGCCGCCCCGGCACAGGCCACCGGCGGGGAAGACGAAGCGTCGGAACAGCCCGCGGCGGACGTGGACAGCGACATCCTGTCCCTGTTCATGGAAGAGTCCGGCCAGCTCAGCGAGGTGATCGAGCAGAAGATCAGCGCCTGGCGCGGGGAACCGGACAACCCGGCCCATCGTGATGAACTGGCGCGCGCGCTGCATACCCTCAAGGGGGGTGCGCGCCTGGCGGGGCTGGACAAGCTGGGCGAAATCGCCCACGAGTTCGAGAACCTGCTCAACGAGCAGCAGCAGAACCGGGAATCGCCGAGCGAGACTTTCTTCAATCAACTGGATGAGTACCAGGAACAGATCGCGCGGCGCATGGCCACGCTGCGCGAAGTCGCCGCCGCCGGCTCCGGACCTTCGGAGCCGGAGCCACAGCCGGCCGAGCAGCAACAGGACCAACCACCGGCACAGCAGCAAACGCCCGCGGCGCAGCAAGAGCAGAGCAACACCCAGACGGATACCCGGGGCAAGCGTCAGAGCCAGGCTCAGCCGCAGGAAATGGTGCGTTTGCCGGCCGATGTGCTCGAATCCCTGGTGAACCTGGCGGGCGAGACCAGTATCAACCGCGGCCGGGTGGAACAGGGCATCAGCGAATTCAGCCTCCATGTGGAGGAAATGGGCAGTACTGTTCAGCGGCTTTATGATCAGCTGCGCCGGCTGGACGCCGAGACCGAGGCCCAGATCAAGGCCACCTACAAACAGGAAGTGGAAGCGGGCGAACGTGAAGAAGGCTTCGATCCGCTGGAAATGGACGAGTATTCCGAGCTCAACCAGATCACCAAGCAGCTGTCCGAATCCGCTTCCGACCTGCTCGATCTGAAACAGACCCTGCTGGACAAGACCCGCGACACCGAAACCCTGCTGCTGCAACAGGCGCGCATTAATACCGAACTGCAGGAAAAACTCATGCGCACGCGCATGGTGCCCTTCTCGCGCTTGGTGCCGCGTCTTCGCCGGATCGTGCGTCAGGCCTCCGGCGAGGTGGGCAAGCGCGTGAGCTTCGAGGTGCTCAATCCGGAAGGTGAACTGGACCGCACCCTGCTGGAACGTGTGGTGGCGCCGCTGGAGCACATGCTGCGCAACGCCGTGGACCACGGCGTCGAGACACCGGAAGAGCGCCGTCAGGCCGGCAAGGACGAAAGCGGTCAGGTCTGGCTCGAGCTCAGCCGCGAGGGCGGCGAGGTCATGCTGGTGTTGCGGGATGACGGCAAGGGCATCGACACCAACAAGGTTCGTGAGAAAGCCGTCGAACGCGGCCTCATGGACCCCAATGCCCAGCTCACCGACCAGGAAATCCAGCAGTTCATCTTCGACGCCGGTTTCTCCACCGCCGGGGCGGTGACCCAGCTATCCGGGCGTGGTGTGGGCATGGACGTGGTCGCATCCGAAATCAAGCAGATGGGCGGCTCGGTCAACATTGATTCCGTCAAGGGCGAGGGCACCCGTTTCGTGGTTCGCCTGCCCTTCACGCTCGCCATGAACCGTGCGCTCATGGTGAACGTGGGTGAGGATGCCTATGCTATTCCGCTCAACCAGATCGAGGGCGTGGTTCGCATCAGCCCCTATGAGCTGGAAGAGTACCTGGGCGAGGACGGCTCGCCCTATCAGTACGCCGGTCAGGAATATGATCTGGAATATCTGGGAACCTATGTGCACGGCACGTCCGGGCATCGGTTCGACAACCAGACGCTGCCGCTACCGCTGCTGCTGATCCGGGGCGCGGAACACTCGGTGGCGCTGCTGGTGGATAGTCTGATCGGTTCGCGTGAAGTGGTGGTGAAATCCGTGGGCCCGCAACTGTCCACGGTGGCCGGCATCAATGGCGCCACCATCCTGGGCGACGGCTCCGTGGTGATTATCCTGGATATCCATTCGCTCATTCGCGCATCCCAGTTGCAGCGTCAGCACGAGGCCGTGGAGCACCAGAGCTTTGGCCTGACCGAGGAAGTCGACGAGATCCCGGCCGAAGCGCAAGCCGGTGCCGAGGACACGGAGGTCGAGGAACAAGAGCCGGCGGAAACGCCGACGATCATGGTGGTGGACGACTCCGTGACCGTGCGCAAGGTGACCGGCCGAACCCTGGAGCGCAGCGGCTACGAAGTGGCCACCGCCAAGGACGGGGTGGATGCGGTGAGCAAGCTGGAGGAGTACCTGCCATCGCTGGTGGTGCTGGATATCGAAATGCCGCGCATGGACGGTTTCGAGGTGGCCTCGCACATGCGTCACAGTGAACGTCTGAGCGAAGTGCCCATCATCATGGTCACCTCGCGCACCGGCGAGAAACACCGCGAACGCGCTTTCGATCTCGGTGTGAACGCCTATATGGGCAAGCCCTTCCAGGAAAGCGAACTGTTGAACACCATCAGTGAACTGATCGGCGTCAGCCGGGAAGCCGAGGATTCATGACCACCGCCAGCCCGCGCATCGGCATTATCGCGGACAGTTCATTACAGGGTCATTTGTTGACCCAGGCCGTCCGGGTTCAGGGATTTCAGGTGGCGGTGAATACGGATCCGGAAAATCTCGATCGGGAGTGGCTGGAATCCGAGGCGGTGAATCTGTGGGTGGTGGATCTCACCTCCGAGGACCGGTGGCA
>Ga0207714_1001319_pt1 | contig 15957 bp, 13 predicted proteins | sample PonA232FremontCA_2_FD_187270 | JGI IMG/M metagenome (GOLD analysis project Ga0207714, IMG submission 187270) | Marine sediment microbial community from Fremont, CA, USA - Pond A23 Sediment 2 (SPAdes) | ecosystem: Environmental > Aquatic > Marine > Unclassified | place: USA: Fremont, California... | reverse complement strand
CTAAGTTAGCTAAAAATGGTGCCTGAGGTTCATTTAAAATAAATCTAACTGTATATTCATCTAATGCTTTAACTTCTTTGATAACTCCTGGATAATCCTGGAACATATAACCATAATAAGTGAAATCTCCACCTATATGGTAAGGATGATCAGTATTACCCCAACGTTCAAAGTTCCATTTAATAGCTTCAGCATTTACAGGATTTCCATCGTGGAAATTTACTCCTTCTCTTAAATAGAAAGTCCATGTTTTACCATCTTCAGATACATCCCATTCTTCAGCAAGACCTGGAATTACTTCTGTGGTTCCGGGTTTGTACATAACAACAGTATCATAAATTTGTTGAGTAACCTTAAAAGATTCACCATCGGTTACTTGTATCGGATCTAATCCAACAGAGTCCCCGCCTCGCCCAAAAATGAAAGTACCACCATACTCACCTTCGTCTTGTGCTAAAGCAGTAAAACTAAATAAAGCAACAATCAAAGTCAATACAACTAAAATACTTAAGTTTTTAACATTATTCATCTACTCTACTTCCTCCTCGTTTTTTATAATATAAATAAAGTCTAAGATTTCTTCCCTTCTCGCTACTATGACACCCCCTTCAATAATATTTATAAAACCAAATTATAAATATGAACTAATTATAATTTAAAATAAGCTAAAAGTCAAAAATTTAGAGATATTATTTTTTATATTTCAATTATAATTAGACATAAAAATAAGTAAGTTATATGTTTATATTAACTGTAACTCAAGGAATTCCTGTAAAAAATTTGGATCAATCTAAAAAAAGTTTTTCAATTATTATATTATAAGTCTTATTATAATAAGTTAATAAAAACTAATAACCCCTCTCATGTAAAAACATAAGAGGGGTTATTATAGTAATATTTTATATTTTAGTTGGGTCTAATCTAACAAATGACACGCAGCATAATGATTGTCTTCATATTCTCTAAATTCAGGTTCTTCCTTTTTACATCTCTCATGAGCTTGCGGGCATCTAGTTCTAAAACTGCAACCAGAGGGAGGATTAACGGGACTAGGTATGTCACCTTTAAGAGAAACCTCTCCCATTGGTACTTTTGGATTAGGCTCAGGTACAGAATGTAATAATCCTTTTGTATAAGGATGTAGTGGCGCAGAATAAAGCTTATCACTAGTTGTAAGTTCCACAATCTTACCTAAATACATCACAGCTACACGATCACTAATATGTTCTACTACAGAAAGATCATGAGCTATAAAGATAAAGGTTAAATCAAATTCATCCTGTAAATCCATAAGTAAATTAAGAACTTGAGCCTGGATTGAAACATCTAAAGCAGAAACTGGTTCATCACAAATAATTAATTTAGGATCTAAAGCTAATGCCCTGGCTACACTTATCCGCTGCCTTTGTCCTCCAGAAAATTCATGAGGATACCTAAACATATATTCAGGTCTTAATCCCACTATGGACATTAATTCTTCAACCCGTTCCATACGGCTTTTCTTATTACCAACACCGTGAATTCTCATGCCTTCAGAAATAATGTTTTTTACTGTCATACGAGGATTAAGAGAAGCAAACGGATCTTGAAAGATCATCTGCATATCTTTTCTTATTTTTTGAAATTCCTGTTCTTCTATATGAGCAATATCTTCTCCTCTAAAGAAAACTCTCCCATCAGTAGGTTCATGTACTCTTAGAATTGTTCTTCCAGTAGTAGATTTACCACAACCTGATTCACCCACTAATCCCAGGGTTTCATTTTCTTTAAGTTCAAAACTAATGTCATCAACTGCTTTAAGATATTCTACTTTTTGTTTGAAAAATCCTGACCGTTGGGGGAAATATTTTTTTAAATTTTCTACTTTTAAAATTGTTTCATTCTTATTCATTACTTTCTCCCCCCTTCATCAACATGTAGCCAGCATTTTGCAGAATGCCTGTCTCCAACATTAACTTCAGGTGGTTCTTTTTCCTTACAAATATCCATCACATGTTCACACCTAGGATTAAATCTACACCCCTGAGGAAACTCAAAGGGAGAAGGTACCATACCTTGAATAGTATCTAACCTCTGTCTTTTATTTCCTATACGTGGAATTGATTTAATCAGTCCTTTTGTATACGGATGTTTGGGGTTTTCATAAAGATCATCTATTTGGGCTCTTTCTACAATCTGGCCTGCGTAAAATACTAATACACGTTCTACCATTTGAGCTATTACACCCAAATCATGGGTTATCAACATAATGGAAGAATTTATTTTTTGTTTTAATTCGTTCATTAACTTAAGAATTTGAGCTTGGATTGTTACATCCAAAGCAGTAGTAGGTTCATCTGCAATAAGCAAGGCAGGTTGACAAGCTAAAGCCATAGCAATCATTACTCTCTGCCTCATTCCACCACTTAATTCATAAGGATATTTTTCTATCACACTTTTTGAATCAGGAATACCAACTACATCTAAAATTTCCAGTGCTTTATTATAAGCTTCCTTATTATTAACATCCTGATGGGTCGTATAAACCTCTACTAATTGCTTTTTAACTTTAAATACAGGATTTAAAGAGGTCATAGGTTCCTGGAAAATCATTGACATTTTATTTCCCCTATAACTTCTCATTTTATCCTCTTTTAAATCTAATAAGTTTTCACCTTGAAAGATGATGTCACCATTTTCTACATAACCTACTCCGTCGGGAAGAAGCCTCATAATCGATAGAGATGTAACACTCTTTCCACATCCCGATTCTCCTAATATTCCTAGTGATTCACCTTTACGTAATTCAAAACTTATATCTTCTATTGCAGTAACCTTGCCATCATCAGTATCAAAACTGGTGGTTACATTTTTTAATTCTAATAACTTCTCTGCATCATTTCTCTGTCTACTCATAAATCCACCTCAATTTTTTCATATATCATAAATATCATTTATTTTTTTTGTCTAGGATCAAGACTATCTCTTAATCCATCTCCTAATAAGTTAAAGCCTAGAACACTTAATATAATTGCTATTCCAGGAAAAGTAATTATCCATGGTGCTGTCAGCATTGCTGAACGCGCATCTGAAAGCATAACTCCCCATTCAGGTGTTGGAGCCTGTGCTCCTAAACCTAAAAATCCTAATGCGGCTGCATTTAAAATAGCAGTAGCAAAACTCATTGTAGTCTGGACTATTAAAGGAGATAAGGAATTAACAAAAATGTGTCTTGATATTAACCAGAAATTATTAGCTCCCATAGTCTTTGCGGCCATTACATATTCTTCCTCTTTAACTGAAAGTACTTGGCCTCTGACTACTCTCGCAAATCTTGGTATACCTACAATACCAATCGCAATCATAGCATTAGGTAAACCACGACCTAAAATTGCTACTATAAAAATAGCTAATAGTATATATGGAAAGGATAATAATATATCCATAAACCTCATAATTAAGGTATCAATTTTACCGCCATAAAAACCTGATATTAATCCTAAAGACGTTCCAACTAACAATGAAATACCTACTGATACAAAACCTACTAGTAGAGATAATCTTGCTCCATAGATAATTCTAGAAAATAAGTCTCTACCCATCTGATCAGTACCTAATATATAGAAATTATCAGTTCTCTGTCGGTCACGGACAGCATTTCCGGATTCTCCCTGAGAAGAGTCCTGTTGAAAGGCTTCTTCTTCAATACTACTTTCCGAAGTCGAAGTCCAGCCTCCGGAAGAACTCTCAGAACTTTCACTTTCTTCTGCCCCAGATTCTTCACTACTAGAACTCCAACCTGAATTGGAGTTTGATTGAGTTTGTGATGAATTTTGCTCAGTCTCTCCAGAAGACCAACTTCCCTGACCATTAGTACCTTCCTGGTCAGGCTGAGTAGTAGTTTGCTCTTCATTTGTTGCAGGTTGGGCTTGCTCAGATTCTTCTGGTCCCCACCAAGTTGGGGGTACACCTTCATCACCAAAGTGTATTTTGGTAGGATTGAAAGGTGCAATTAAAGGAGCAAAAATAGCAACTAATACTAATATAGCTAAGATAATCATACCTAAGACTGCCAAACGATTTCTCATCAAACGTTTCCAGGCATCTTTTATTAAACTAGATTTTTTAGCTTTTTTAACAACCTCTTTTTCATTTCCTTTGTTTTTCATATTTACAATAACTCCTCAATTATCAATATTTAATACGCGGATCTAATAATGAATAAGTTAAATCCGTCAATAAATTTACTAATACAAATAAAAAGGTAACGGTCAATGTTGCCCCAATTACGACAGGGAAATCTCTCTGTAAAATTCCATCTAATAACCATTTACCCATTCCTGGCCAGGCAAATACTGTTTCAGTCAATACTGCCCCGGCCATTAATCTACCAAACTGCATACCAAATACAGTAGTTATAGGAATTGCCGCATTTTTAATAGCGTGAATGAAAACATCTCTGAATTTTAAGCCCTTAGCCCTTGCAGTCCTCATATAATCCTGTCTTAAGACATCTAAAAGAGAAGACCTAGTCATCCGGGCAATAATAGCCATTGGAATTGTTCCCAATGCTATTCCGGGTAATATAATATGTTTTGCAGCCGATCTAAATATTTCCCATTTACCAGTAATTAAACTTTCTATGAGAAAAAAGTTGGTTTTTAGAACTGAAGGATCTATCTCAGCAGCTAACCTACCTGCCGTTGGTAATATATTTAGAAAAACTGCAAATAATAAGATGAGCATAAATCCTAACCAATATATCGGCATTGATATACCAAAGAGTGCAATAGTAATTGAGATATAATCAAAGATAGTATTTTGCTTCCAAGCTGAAATAACTCCAGCCAATCCACCAACTATTAACGCATAAATCATAGCAAAAGTTGTAAGTTCAATTGTAGCTGGTAATTTTTCTTGTAAAACAGTAGAAACTGGTCTTTTCGATATAAGTGACTCACCAAAATCCAATTGTACAATGTCAGTTAAAAAACGACCATATCTAATCATAAAGGGATCATTTAATCCCATTCTTTCCCGGGCTGCTTCTAATGCTTCCTCAGTAACATGCTGACCTAACATTATCTGGGCAGGATCACCGGGAATTAAATTAACCATACCAAATATTAAAAAAGACATTATTAATAATACTGGTATTATATAAAGTAATCTTTTTATTATATACCTAAACATTTAAGAACTCTCCTAATTCTAGAATATGATATATTAATATAGTAAACCTGCTGATTGCAAAGAATATACAACCAGCAGGTAATCTTTCAAATGGTCAAAGTAACTATACTTATATTACTGTTCAATCCATGTATTTTGTAAATAAACTCCACCTGTTGGGTGAATGACAAAACCATTTACATCTTGAGCTGACCCCATTGCTTTAGTTACATGACTCAATGGTACCCAAGGAGCATCTTCATGAATTACATGTTGTGCTGCCTTGTAAAGTCCAGCTCTTTGATCTCGGTTACCCATAGTTTGCTGTGCTTGAATTAAAATATTATGGAGTTCATCACTTCTATAGAATGCTATATTACCTGCACTACCTTTTTTGGTATTGTCTTTATCAAGCAGAACATATATGAAGTTATCAGGGTCTCCGTTGTCTCCAATCCAACCTAATAATGCCATATCATGTTCAGCATTTTCAGTCTTTTCTAAATAAGTACCCCAATCATATGTTACGAGTTCAATATCTACACCAATATCAGCAAGATTACTTTGAACTGCCTGAGCAACTTTCTTACCGTTAGGCATATATGGTCTTGGATTGCTCATATACCATAATTCAGCAGAGAATCCATCAGGATAACCTGCTTTTTCTAATAACTCTTTAGCCTTTTCAGGGTTATATCCATAATCTTCAACCTCATCATTATAACCCCAAAGAGTAGGTGGTAATGGGTTTTTAGCAGGTTCGGCAGTACCTTTATAAGCGCCTTCGATAATTGCTTCTTTATCTACTGCAAGATTAACTGCCCGTCTTACCAATTTATTATCAAAAGGTTCTTTTAAGTTATTCATTGCTAAATAACCAACATTCATACCGGGTTGAGTTAATAACTTCAAGTTGTCATCAGATCTAATTGATTCAACGTTTTGAGGACCAAGTCCATCAATTAAATCAAGGTCATCACCTTTAAGGCCCATGACTCTAGTAGTATTTTCAGGAACTACACTAAATACTACCTTATCTAAATATGCATTGTCTCCCCAGTAATTTTCAAACCTTTCTAATGTTATAGTTGAACCATGTTCCCAATTAGTAAATTCAAATGGTCCAGTTCCAACTGGATCTGTTCTAAATCCTTCTACTCCCTTTTCTTTCATAGCTTCTTCTGAAACTATATAAGATGGGAAAGTAGCTAAGTTATAGATGAATGGTGCATAAGGTTTGGAAAGTGTAATCTTAACCTGATAATCATTTATTTTTTCTACTGACTCGACCATACTGTACATGTAACCCCAATATGCAAAGTCACCTTTGTGGTATGGATGGTCTTCATTCATCTGGCGTCTAAATGTAAATACAACATCATCAGCTGTAAAATCTGAACCGTCATGGAATTTAACTCCTTCACGAAGTTTGAATTCCCATACTTTACCATCATCGCTAACACGCCATTGTGTAGCAAGAGCGGGTTTAACTTCTGTGCTTCCTTCTTTATACTTTACTAAACCTTCAAAAACATTTGTAATAACTTTAACAGATTCACCATCTGTTACATCGGCAGGATCAAGACGAACTGCGTCAGAACCTCTACCGAATACCAGGGTACCACCTTTTTGTGGTTCCTGTGCTAATGCGCTACCAAATAAACCTACTGTCAATGCTAGAACTAATCCGAATACTAATAAACTTCTTCTACTCAACTTATAATCTCCTCCTCAATTTTATTAGTCTAAAAATTCTATTGTTGAAATGGTAACAACAATTAGGCTTTATGTCAAGTTATAGACTTTAAAAATAAAGGCAGATCTATTGTTAAATATTTACAAAATATTTTTTATTTATAATTAAATTTTAATCAAGAATTTGGTTTAAAAACCAAGTTACAATACTTAAAAGAATCGAGCCAAAAAGTGCAGTCCAAAATCCAGTTATCATAAATCCTGGTACTATACCTGCTGCTAACCACAGCATTAATCCATTTATTACCAATAAGAAAAGTCCCATTGTCAATAATGTTAACGGCAAGGTAAAAATAATGAATATTGGTTTAACAAAAATATTTACGAGACCAAGTATAAGCGCAGCAACAAATCCAGCAAAAAGTCCGTTAATACTCATTCCAGGTAAAATATAAGCCGTTATTAAAAGCGCCACCATTGTTATAAGTAATTTTGCTAATAATCCTTTTTGTTTCTCCCTGAATTCATATTGATATCTAGCCATTTTTTTGCTCCTTTCTTTTAATAACCTTTTTATAGATTATTTTCAAATCCCTTTTCTTTTAATAATTTTCGTAACTTCTTAACATCTTGAGCATTATCTTTTTTACAAACTAAAATGGCATCTTCTGTATTTACAATAATTAAATTATCTATTCCAATTGTGGTAACCAATTTATCTTCGCTGTAAATTATAGAATCATTTGTATCTATGCCTACATGTTCTGAATTTATCATGTTATTAGCTTCATCTTTTTCATTGATTTCACTTAAAGCAGTCCAGCTCCCAACATCATTCCAACCAAAGTCCGCTGGAATTACATATATATTCTTTTCTTTTTCCAATACGCCGTAATCAATCGAAATGCTGTTCATACATGAAAAATTTTCATCAATCGCCTGATTTTCTTCCGGCTTTCCAATTGCTTTTGATATTTTTTTAAGCCTGCTATACATCTCTGGTAGATGCTCTTTTAACTTATTTAGTATTGTTTTAGTCTGCCATACAAACATACCACTGTTCCAATAATAATTGCCATCTTCAAAAAAACTAGTTGCTTTTTCTAGATTTGGCTTCTCAGTAAACTCTTTTACCCTAAAAATATTATTGTTCTCTACTTCTTTGACTTTATCGCCAAAATGGATATAACCGTAACCTGTCTCAGGTTTGTCAGGTTTTATACCTAGTGTAACTATATTATCTCCCTTTTGGGCATAAGTAGCAGCACTATTTATAATATCTTTAAATTTATCGGTGTTTTCAACCACGTGATCAGAAGGCAACACAATCATTGTAGAATCAGGATACTTCTTTTCTATATAAAGAGAAGCTAATCCAATACAGGGAGCAGTATTTCTTTTACAAGGTTCCACTATTATATTCTCTTCTGGTAATTCAGGTAATTGCTCTGAAATCTTATCAACATACAAATCATTAGTGGCTATAAAAACATCTTCAATTTCTACCATTTCTTTTACTCTTTTAACTGTACACTGCAGCATAGATAAATTTTGATCGGTTAATTTTAAAAATTGCTTAGGATTTTCTTTTCGGCTTACGGGCCAAAATCTAGTACCAGCTCCACCTGCCATGATTAAAACGGTTTTCATTTTTCCCACTCCTAGTTGTTAAATTATTTTATATCAATATTTGATTAAAAACCTCTTAAAAACAAATTCAGCAATCACTATAACTTTTCCTGCTTAAAATTAATTTAACTTAATGATTAACAAAATATATATCCTGTAATAATTATTATACAAAAAAATTAACTTATTTAAAATAGATGAATGATAACTTATATTACAATGACTTTGTACATCTATAAATTATTTTAAGCTACAAAAGAAGGAATTAAAATATCTATGTACAATTTATTATTATATCGTAGAAAGGAGAAATTCAACTATGAAAAAAATATTACTACTCCTTTTCATTTTTATCATATTATTAATCCCTATAAATATTCAAGCTTATGAAGTAGATGTTGAGGTGGGAAATACTTACGGTGAAATTGAATATACAAACTCTATTCAAGGATCTAATTCAAATATTAAGTCTATATTTCCTTTGAACTCTTCCCTTTTACAAGTTAATTTTAACCAATATATTTTTAAAGATTGGGCTGATTATTATTCAGTAACATTGGGAAGTAATCTGTTTAATAAAAGTACAAAAAAAGCTGAGATCATAAATTTCACGGATAATATAAATAATAAACAATCTAAACTTACTGGGGAAACTTCCCTTGAAAGTTTTTATCTGGATTTTTTATTAGCAAATTACTTATTGGAATATTCTACTCCTAAACAAAGTTATTTAATACTCATCGGATATGAATATGACAATTATGTCCATAGTGTACAAGATGGAAGTTTCTATGATTATTCAAACAATACTAAAACCAATATAAGTGGAAATATTGTTAATCATAAAACAAAATATCACATTCCTTACTTAGGGATGATATTAAATAGAAATATTAATAAAACTATTAAAAATAGACTTATTTTTAAGTTTTCCCCATATACTTATACAGGATCTTCAACAAATAATTATTATGAAGATTACACCTTTGAAAGTACAGAAAATGGTACCTACCTCTTATTAAAAAATAAAACACGCTATAATTTCAAAGAAAATATATATTTTACAGGTAGTCTTCAGTATAAAAGATTAGATACTGATGGTACAGGAGAAAGATATTTTTATGAAGGTTCTAATCAGGGAAGCACTCAAGAACTTCAAGCAGAGACTTTCACAGAAGAATACAATTTAAGTATCGGAATTGAATATCTATTTTAAATTAAATATATAAAAACTCCCCACTTCATTTTTGAATGGGGAGTTTTTTTTAGGTTTTAAATTTTATGAATTTAATTTTATAACAGCATCTTCTGCAGCATTAATTAATTGGTATGGCACCGGAGAAGCTGTTAAAGCAGGATGGGTCCCCACTTGTAAAGTAGCTAAATCTTCAGCAGTCATTTGCTTTTCAATTGCCAATCCTAAAATATTTAAAAACTCGCCCGCACTATCTGCTCCATAGACTTGTGCACCTATTATTATACCATCATATTTTTGAAATATAAGGCTTACACCCAAAAGCTGAGCTCCCGGCATGGAACCAGGATGTCTATTTATCGCTTCAGCATGCCCTTCTACTACTTCTATACCAGCATTTTCAGCTTGTTTTTTAGTTAAACCAGCTACACCTAAAGCCAAATCATCAACTATTGTAGAAAATATACCAATAGATTTTTGTTTTTTTCTTCTTAAGTTATAAAGGTTTGCTCCTACAACTCTTCCTTCATTGGTAGCAATAGAAGCTAACCACGCAGCTTGAAAATTTTCTCCGAAATAAGAAGGTTTTTCAACACAATCTCCACAAGCAAATATGTCAGGATCACTAGTTCTCATATATTCATCTACCAGTATACCTTTTTTAGAATCACTATCTAAACCCGCTTCAGAAGCTAATTCAGTATTTGGATTTACTCCAGTGGCTATTATGACAACATCGGCTGAAATCTCTTTTCCACTTTCCAATTTTACTTTTTCCGCTTTTTGATCTCCAACGATTTCTATTACCTTAGACTCTGTTAAAACATTAACTCCATTCTCCCTCAATTTGTTTTCAGCTTTCTCACACAGAATATCATCACAGACCAATGAGAGGACATTATCGAGAATTTCTATTATAGTCACATTAGTATCATCATTTTTTCTTATCTCATCCGCAAACTCAACCCCAATGAATCCTCCCCCAATTATTACAATCTCCTTATTTTCTTTAACTTTATTTCTCATTTCTTTTAATAATTCAAAATCCTTTTTTACAGTATAAACATTTTCTAAATCTGCTCCTTTAATCGGTGGTATAAAGGGACTAGATCCAATTCCTAATACCAATTTTTCATATTTAATTAATTCACCATTCTTTAATTTAACATTTTTATTTTCCCTATCAATTTCAACAACTTCATTAATTATTAGTTCAATATCCTTCCCAGTAGCTGCTTCATCAGGAATTATATTGTTTTCAGGGCCATCTACAGTATGTAAGGTATAAGGAATACCACAAGGAATAAGAACCTTATTCTCTTTTCTAACTATTGTCACCTTTTTTTCTGGATAATGTTTTCTCGCTGTTATTCCAGCCATCAATCCCGCTGCACTACCTCCAACAATTAACACATCAGTTTCCATTTTTATCCTCCTTTTTAGTTTTTGTCATATGTTCATAATTTATTATACCACTGTCTCTTTTCGAGTTCAAGTTCCTAGTTAATGATAATGATTTTCAATTAATTTGCCTAAAACCCTTGACTTTTTATATTAAATCCTTATAATAGTTAAAAGTGAATGATTGAAAGGAGGCAATATAATGAATTTTGGTAAAAAAATTAAATGTGATGTTTGTGGAACAAGAAATTGGTCTGGTACAGAATACTGTGAAAAGTGCAGTTCTAAATTAGACTATGATAATATAGAAAACGTAGAAAAAAAGTTAGAAAAGAAAGTCGGTTAATCCTTATTAAGTAATCTTACCTTTAAAACGCTACTCTCTCCTTTTCTTTCCTTTTTCTCCCACCTACATATTTTACAATCGAATCCTACTTTTTAATATTTGAATTGACATCAAAAGACTATTAATTTACAATTAAGGTAGTCAATTATATTATTATAAGGTTGGGATCTCAATGGATGAAATTTATTTAGATAATGCCGCCACCACTAAACCTATATCAGAAGTAGTTAAAAAAATGGAAAAAGTGTTAAAAGTCAATTATGCTAATCCCTCTTCATTACATAAACTCGGTATTAATGCAGAGAAATTAGTAAAAGAAGCACGCCTACAGATTTCCAATGAACTTAAAACAGAAAAAGAAGAAATTATTTTTACCGGTAGTGGAACAATTGCCAATAATATCGGTATAAAAGGCGCTGCCTATCGACTTAAGAAATTCGGAAACCATATCATAACAACCGAAATAGAACACAAATCAGTTCTTGAAATTTTTAAACACCTCGAAAAAAATGGCTTTGAAGTGGATTACATTCCGGTAAATAAAAAGGGCATAATTAATTTAGATATTTTACAAGAAAAATTAAATGAAAACACCATCCTGGTTAGTACAATGGCCGTGAACAATGAAATTGGAAGTATTCAACCTATTAAAAAAATCTCCGAAATTGTTAATAAATATGATAACTTATACTTTCATGTTGATGGTGTTCAAGCCCTGGGAAAGATCAATTTAAATATTAAAGAGCTAGGTATAGATCTTTATACTATTAGCGCTCACAAAGTGCACGGACCAAAAGGTGTGGGGGCTTTGTATATTAATAAAGATATTTTCATTGATAAAATATTACATGGTAGTGGACAAGAAAAAGGGTTTTACCCCGGTACGGAAAATACGCCTGGAATTGCAGGTTTTGGAGAAGCTATAAAACATTTACCTAACATTGAAAATATAAAAAAAATGAAAAAACTAAAATATTTTTTAAGCCAAAAAATAAGAGATGAAATACATAATGTTATCATTAATACTCCAAGTGAAGAAAAAAGTGCTCCACACATTTTAAATGTTTCATTTGCAAATATAAAAGGAGAAGTTTTAGTCCATAGTCTAGAAAGTGAAAATATTTATATCTCAACAGGATCTGCTTGTACTTCTCGTAAAGATAAAACCAGTCATATTATTAACGCTCTAGGTTTACCTGATAATTATCGCGAAGGAACTGTTAGATTTAGTTTAAGCCAATTTAATACAAAAAAAGAAATGGAAGTAACCATAAAAACATTAAAACAACAAGTCGAAAGATTAAGAAAGATAATGGGGGGAAACAGATGAGTAATTTATACTTAATACGTTATGGAGAGATAGCCTTAAAAGGTGAAAATAGATACATGTTCGAAGATATTTTAAAATCTAATATTAAAAAAAGTTTAAAAACAGAAAATGAAGATGTAACAATATATAAAACTCCTGGAAGAATATTTTTGAAAACTAAAATCGATCAAGATATTGTTATAAATCGACTTCAAAAGATTCCCGGCTTAGTTTCTTTTTCACCGGTAGAAGAAGTAGCTTTAGACTATGATGAAATTAAAAATGTAGTTCTTAAATCAGCTCAAAAAGCCCTTAAAAATAAAGATTATATTAACTTTAGAATTACTGCTCGCAGAAGTAACAAATCTTTTGAATATGATTCAATGGAATTGCAATATAATCTAGGCGAATATGTTATTGAAAATATTGATGAAAGTAAAAGAGAAGTAGATTTACATAATCCAAATTTAGATATAAATGTTGAGATTAGAAAAAATAGTGCCTATGTATATTCTGAAGTTTATAAAGGGATGGGAGGCTTGCCTGTCGGTGTAACTGGGAAAGTAGGGTTAATGCTTTCGGGTGGTATCGATAGCCCTGTAGCAGGCTATATGGGGTTGAAAAGAGGTGCTAAGCTTATACCAGTATATTTTCATAGTTTCCCCTTTACGAGCGATCGAACAAAAGAAAAAGTTAAAGAGTTAACTGAAGTTTTAGCCAAATACCAAAACAATATAGATCTTCATATTGTTGATTTTACTGATATATTAACAGAAATGAATGAAAAGTGTCCAAATGATTTGATTACGATAATCATGAGAAGATTAATGATCAAAATTACTGAACTTATTATCGAACAAAAAAATGGTAAGGCAATAATTACAGGAGAAAGTATCGGTCAAGTTGCAAGCCAAACATTAGAAGCATTAAAAGTTACTAATGAAGTACCCCAATTACCAATTTTAAGACCATTATTAGGCTTAAATAAAGTTCAGATAATAGATCTTGCTAAAAAAATTGGTACTTATGATATTTCAATTCAACCTTATGATGACTGTTGTACGGTCTTTGTTCCAGATAGTCCAGAAACTAGACCGACAATCGAACAAGTACGAAAAGGGGAAGTGGATTTAAACATTGATGATAAGATTAAAGAAGCGGTAGAAAATGTTGAAGTTATCCATATTGAAGGTTATTAATCTTTTTTCGAACTCTTTCCCTCAACAAAATTAAACTTATTAAAAATATCCCAAAATGATTTAGACTCAAAACGAGCGGGCTCTTCATATATGATCTCTTCATTATTTATAATATATTCTGCATTTGTGAAAAACTGGATGGTATAAGATCCACATATATCTTCCAGTTTTCTTTTGGCTCTCGCCATCCATTCTAATCCTGCCATAGATTTCCCATGGCAATCAGAGGCAATGACCTGGACTAAGTAATTATCAACTAAATTTAACGCAGTTTTTTTAACTTCAGTTCCATAAACTCCAAATAAGCTCCCTGCATTTAATTGAAATATAATCCCATCTTTTACCCAATTATATAATATACCAGGATCATTTATAACTTCTTTATTTCTTTCCGGGTGTGCAATGATGGGTTTATAACCCATCACACTTAAATTATAAAACAGTTGGTCAAGATAGTCAGGTATATAATCCATGGGTAACTCTAATAATATATACTTACTATCATTAATAAACAAAATATCTTCTTCTTTAATTTTTTCTATAATGTTTTCAGATATATGCACTTCATGTCCGGGTAATATTTCAACTTGAATATCTTTTGCCTGCAAGTTATTATTTATTTCCTCTATTTTATCCCTTATAAGATTACCTTCAGGCTCATATTTCCCCTCCATATAATGGGGGGTAGCAACAATTTTATGCACTTCATATTCTTCAGCTGCTTTGCATATTTCTAGGGTTTCTTTTTCGGTATGAGGACCATCATCAAGCCCCGATATAAGATGGTTATGAATATCAAGCATAATCTCACCACTTCAAAATTAATTTTAATAATCTATGGAATCTCTATTAGATATACCTATATCTGTTCTATAGTGCATATCTTCAAAATTAATTTCTTCAATATATTCATATGCTTGGCTTATAGTATCTTGAATGGTGTTGCCTAAAACAGTTAAACCTAATACTCTTCCACCGGCAGTATAAAATTTATCACCAATTTTAGTTGTACCTGCATGGAAAACTAACAGATTATCAAATCTGTTTAAATCATCTAACCCTTTTATTTCTTTTCCGGTATCAAAGGTAAGTGGATATCCTGCAGATGTTAATATTACACAAACAGCTGCTCTTTGGTCCCATTCGATTTCTATTTTGTCTAGTTCTTGATCAATTGTCTTTTCAAAAACATCGATGATATCTGTACTCATCCGAGGTAGGATCACTTGGGTTTCAGGATCACCAAAACGAGCATTAAAATCTAATACTTCTGGCCCCATGTCTGTCAAAATCATATTGATATATAATAAACCTTTGTAATTTAAACCTTCTTGATTAAAGGCATCTAATGCTGGTTTTAATATTTTTTCATGAATTCTTTTCTTTAATTGCTCATCCATAAATGGTAAAGGTGAATAAGAACCCATTCCGCCTGTATTAGGACCTTCATCACCGTCAAAGACTGCTTTATGATCCTGAGCAAATTCCAGAGGAATAAAATTCTCTCCATCTGTAAAGACCATTACTGAAATTTCTTCTCCCTCAAGAAAGTTTTCAATTACAATTCGACTCCCTGCATCACCAAATACTTTGTCTTCCATAATTCTTGTAATCGCTTCTTCGGCTTTTGCTTTATTTGTAGCAATAACTACTCCTTTACCAAATGCTAAACCTTCAGCTTTTATAACCAACGGATACTCCGCTTCTTTTAAAAATTCTAAAGCATTTTCAGGTTCTGTAAAAACCTCAAATTCAGCTGTTGGAATGTTATGCTTTTCTAATATATTTTTGGCGAACACTTTACTTCCTTCTACTCTAGCAGCAAGCTTATTTGGCCCAAAAATTCTTAGTCCTCTTTTTTCAAATTCATTTACAATACCTTTTACCAAAGGCTTTTCCGGGCCTACTACAGTCAGGTCGATTTTATGCTCATAAGCCCAATCAGCAAGTAAATTAATATCACTAGCTGAAATATCTACCCTTTCTGCTAAATCAGTCATCCCATCATTCCCTGGAGCGACATAAATTTTAT
>Ga0207714_1001317_pt1 | contig 15990 bp, 18 predicted proteins | sample PonA232FremontCA_2_FD_187270 | JGI IMG/M metagenome (GOLD analysis project Ga0207714, IMG submission 187270) | Marine sediment microbial community from Fremont, CA, USA - Pond A23 Sediment 2 (SPAdes) | ecosystem: Environmental > Aquatic > Marine > Unclassified | place: USA: Fremont, California... | reverse complement strand
CCCCGCGGCCGGCTCGAAGTAGTACCGGTGACAGGCCGGGTACTTCGCCGCGAGGCGCTCGACGGTGGCCGCCCGCGGGAAGTCGGCCGCGAGGTCGGCCTCGAGCGCCTGCGCGAGCACGACCTTGCGGAGTTCGCCGCTCCGGATGCGGTCGACCGCGGCGTCGACGCCCGCGCGCCAGGCCGCTTTATCCGTGGCCCGCCGGCTCCCGCTGACCCCCGGCCGGGGCGGCCGGGGAGCCGCCCGCCGGGACCCGGAGTCGCCCTCGCCGGGCCTGCCGAGGCCGGCGAGGCGGTCGACCTCGGCCGCGAGCCGGGTTTCGACCGCCGGGGCGTCGGCGTCCGGACCGGTCGCGTTGACCGAGAGCCACGCGTCCCCGTCGGCGAACGTCACTTGAACGCGCGGGAGAACGAACTGGGCCTCGGGAAACGACGCCCACGGCTCGCCGTCGCAGGCGTCCTCGTGAAAGGCGAACCCGCCGAACACGCGCGGACGGGCCGCCTCGGTCCCGGCGTGAACGTCGCCGGCGTCGAACAGGGCTTCGGTCGCCTCGCGGACGGCCGCGAACCGGTCGGGCCCGGCGGCGGTCAGGGTCGCCGCCGCGCCGCCGCCGAGCACCAGCGCGTCGCCGGGCGCGGTCCACGTCGTCCGCGGGGCCGGGAGGGCGTCGAACGCGGCCGCGAACGCCGGCGCGTCGATTTCGGTCGCACGGCTGACGAGCGGCGGTGACGACCGCGAGCGCGCCCGTTTCATCGTCAAATTGTCGGGGCCGTGGACCCTTTATCCTAACTATAAGCGATCGGAGCCGTACCGCTCTTCGTTCCAGGGGTTCGCCGTGTCGCTGTACCCCCGCTTCTCCCAGTAGCCGCGCTCCCTGTCGGTGCGGAACTCGACGCCGGCGACCCACTTCGCGCCCTTGTACGCGTACTTGTGCGGCGTGACGACGCGGATCGGTCCCCCGTGGTCGGCGGGGAGATCGTCGCCGTCGTAGCCGTACGCGAACAGGACGCCGGGCTCGGTACACTCCGACAGCGGCAAGTCCGTCGTGTAGCCGTCGAGCGCGTGAAACAGCACGTGTTCGGCCGCTTCGTCGACGCCCGCGCGCTCGGCGACCGTCGCGAACGGGACGCCGGTGAACTCGCAGCCGAGCTTGCTCCATCCCGTCACGCAGTGGAAGTCCTGCCGCTGGGTGACGGCCGGTAGGTCGCGGAACTCGCCGAGCGACAGCGAGAGCGGCTCGTCGACGGCGCCCCACGCCTCGAAGGCGAACGACTCCGGGTCCCACGAGGGGGTCGAGCCCTTCGAGAGCACCGGGAACTCGTCGGTCTCGCGTTGCCCCGGCGGCAGGCGCTCGTCGCCGTACTCGCGGTAGCGATCCGTGAGGTCTTCGGGGACGTCGGTGCCGGAGTCCGTCACGACGACCGATACGGGACGGGTCTACGTAGTGGTGTCGCCCCGCGGTCGTCGGGCTCGTCGGTGCAGACACACACGACGAGGCGATCGACCGCGTGCCGAGCGACCGCGGCCGTGGCCGCTGGGTGTTCGGTCTGCTGAAGTATATATTTTATATATGAAAAGGAAAATTTGAGCTACCCCGTTCGCGTTTTTCGAATCTCGGATCTCCGACGCCACATTTATCTATGCCTTCCCGCTACTCCCGGTTATCGAATGCCACGAGTGAGTATAACCGTACCGGAGCATCTGGAGATGAAAATCGCAAAGATGGTCGAGGAAGGCGAGTTTCTCAACCGCGAGGAGGCGGTCGAAGAGCTCCTCTCGACGGGAATAAAGGCGTACAAAACGAGCGGACCGCGGGACGAAGACGACTCGAACGGCTTCGAGGACGAGGGGATGATGGGTCACGAAGACGAGTACGTCTTCTGACGCGGCCGAGCTGATCGGTCCCGCCGCCCGTTGGCGGACTCGCGCGTGCGTCCCGCAACAACGCTTAAATCGCACACGACCCGTATCTCGGCGTATGCACAAAGACGAGCTGCTTGAGCTTCACGAGCAGATGGTGACGATCATGGAGCACTTCCGCGGTCAGGAGTCGGTCGACGGCTCGCTTTTTGATCCGTACGACGAGCTCGACGTCGAGCCGTCACACGTCCACAAATCGAAGAGCGAGCACAAACACGCCGTGTTCGTGCTGGGCAACGCGCTGGCCGACGCGATGAGCGAAGACGAGTTCTCGCCCGCCGGCCGCGTCGGCAAGCGGATGGAAGAGCTCGCCGACGACGCCGAAAACAAGATCTGAGCCGTCGGTTCGTGGGCGGCGGCTCCGGCCGTCGCCACCCGCGAGTTCATAAGTCCGGAGTCGCTTTTCCTGTCACATGGTCGCGGACGCGGTGACGGCCGACGCCGCGCACCTCCTCGCCGGCGGCGCGGGCGTCGCGGTCGCGCTCGCCGCGGTGTACCTGACCGACCGACCCGCGGGCGGGTGGACCCGACCGCTTCGGTCGCGGCTCCTGTGTGGCGTCCCGTGGGGGACGCTGCTCGTAGCCTGCGGCGTGACCGCGGTGTACCTGTTCGTCCAGTCCGGGATCGACGACCCGAGCCGACCGGTCGTGATCCCGTTCCGGTCGTGGTCGTACTTTTCGCCCGAAGGAATGCTCTGGTCGAGCTTCGCCCACTCCGGCCGCGGGCATCTCACCGGTAACCTCCTGTCGGCGCTCGTCGCCGGGGGGCTCGCTGAGTACGCGTACGGCCACTTCCCGGCGGGACGCGAGCTCGACCCCGACGACCGACTCGCCGTCCGGCTCCGGCGCGCGGTGACGCGGGCGCGGAGCGATACCGTCGGGTCGCTACCGGGAACCGCGGCCGGCGTCGGGCGGGCCGCCGTCGCGACCGCGGCCCGGACGGTTCGAACGCTGCCGGCGCGCGCGTCCGCCGTCGAGTCGCCGCGTCGGAACCCGTACGTCAGGGCGTTGCTCGTCGTGCCCGGCGCGGCGGTGCTGTTCGGGCTCGGGTCCGCGCTGTTCGCGCTCGGCCCCGTCGTCGGCTTCTCGGGCGTCGTGTTCGCCTACTGGGGATTCGCGCTCGTCTCGCTGCCGGTGGCGACGCTCGTCGGGCTGACCGGGACGACGCTCGCGGGGGTCGTTTATCAGGCCCTTCGAGCGCCGGTGGCGGTCGCCGAGGCGAGTCCCTCGTACGGCGCGCCGGGGTGGGCGAACGTCGCGGTCCAGGGGCACGCGCTCGGCGTCGTCGCGGGCGCGCTCGCCGCGGTCCTCCTGTTGCGACACCGCGCCCGGACCCGCGGTCCGGGGAGCGGCCGTCCCGCGGTCGTCGTCTTCGGAGCCGTCCTCCTGTTCGGCGCGTCCCGCCGGCTGTGGGCCGCGTACTGGTACCTCGGGAACGAGCGGTACGAGCTGTACCGGGCGGTCGGCGTCGGGCTGCTCGCGCTCTTGGCCGCGGTCGTCGCCGTCGCGGCGTCCGGACGCGACGAGCCGCTGTGGCCCGCCCGGGCGGTCCCCGAGCCCGAGACGCTCCGCGAGGCCGTCCGGTCGGCCACGCCGGCGGCGGTCGGGGTCATCCTCCTCGTCGCGTCGCTTGCGGCGGTGGCGGGGCCGGGCGTGATCCCGAACCTCACGACCGTCGAAGACGGCGACCTGTCGAACGACCCGATCGAGGTCGAGGGGTATCAGCTGACGTACGCCGAGGGCGTCGAAGACCGGCTCGTGAGCGTCGTCGACGTGACGGCGTTCGGGCGCTCGACCTCGGTCACCACCTCCGGGGTGATCGTGAGCCACCCAGACCGCGAGATCTGGGCCACGGCGGTCTCTCGCGGGAACCTCGCCTTCTGGGGATACCGGGCGGTCGACGTCGGCGGGACCGGGTGGCGCGAGACGGTGTGGGTCCAGCGCGTCGGCTGGGTCGCGGCTGACGGCGGCCCCACCTACCGCGTCGACGCGGTCCGGAACGGGACGCGGCGGACGCTGTTCACGAGCGAGCCGGCGCGTGCCGACCCGCGGATCGACGGGCGGACGGTCGCGGTGGCCGCCGTCGAGACCGGATTCGAGATTCGGGTCGAGGACGGCGACGCGACCGCGACGGCACCGCTGCCGGCGGAAAACGAATCGGTCACGCTCCGCGGAATTACCGTCGTTCGAGAGCCCGCGGACCGCGCGGGAACCGCCGGCGGAGCGGGCGGGACGGCGGACGCGCTGTACGCGGAACGGGGGGAGACGCGGGTACGGGTCGCGGAACGCGAGCGCTACGAGGGTCGACAGCGGTGAACCGACGGCGAGGCGGCGGCGGGCGGGGCGAGCGAGTGCGAGACGGGCGGCGAGCCCGGTGAGGCCGGCGGTGTCAGTCCCACGCTATCCGGTACACCTCGGTGTCGATCTCGCGGGACGCTTCGGTGTGGTGGTCGAACTGCGCGTCGACGCGGAAGTCCGCGGCGAACGCGTGGGTCACGTCGCCGCCGGCGTCGGCGGCGAACGCCTCGACGAACTCCCGACTGCCGGCGTTGTGAATCGAGTAGGAAACGCTCGCGATCCGGCTCGTGGCGGCCAGGAACTCCCGGTCGGCGTTTCGGTTCCCGTCTCGCGCGCCGAACGGCGGATTCATCACGACGGTGACGGGGTCCGGAACCTCGACCGGCGGTGTCGTCGCGTCGGCGCGAATCCAGTGAACGGGCGCGCTGGCGGCGACGCGGCGCTCGTTGTCGCGCGCGGTCGCGAGGGCGTCGGCGTCGAGTTCGACCCCGATGACGCGCGCCGGACCGCGCAGGGCCGCGGCGAGCGCCAGCATACCGGTCCCCGCACCGAGGTCGACGACGGTCCGGCCGTCCACGTCGCCGTGGAGGTCCCCGAGGTGGACGACGTGGGCCGCGAGCTCCGGCGGCGTCGGGTACTGTTCGAGCGCGGCGCTCGGGCGTTCGAACCCCGCGACGACGCCGAGCTTCGCCGCGAGCGAGCGCTTCGTCGTCACGGTCGCATCGCAGCGGTGGACCGTTCGGACCGGACCGCGGGCCCGGGTCGCTCTGACCGGACCGCGGTGTCGACGCGACCGGCGTCGGCGGGACGGGACGCGCGTTCCACGCGTCCGATACCGGGAGACGAGACCATAATCATACTGTTATATTGTCTTTGGTTATATAAAACGCTTATCAATATCTCGGAGTAATATCACGTGTCGGCGACGGTCGTTCGTGATTACTATGCTACGTGTTTGGAAAAGGGTTAAATGCGCGACTAACCAGAAACCTTTTAATGGAACGTCCGAGCCGTCAGCGGCAACGCGAGCGGGACGCGGAACAGGAGACGGACGAGACGACCCTTTCCTGCCCGGAGTGTGACTCGGAAAACATCGTCACGGACGCGGACCAAGAGCTCGTCTGTGAGGACTGCGGGCTCGTCTTAGACGAGCGCAACATCGACCGCGGCCCGGAGTGGCGGGCGTTCAACCACTCGGAGCGGCAGTCGAAGTCGCGCGTCGGTGCCCCGATCACCGAGACGATGCACGACAAGGGGCTGACGACGACGATAGACTGGAAGGACAAAGACGCGTACGGTCGGTCGCTCTCCTCGGAGAAGCGGTCACAGATGCATCGGTTACGGAAGTGGCAAGAGCGCATTCGGACGAAGGACGCGGGCGAGCGGAACCTCCAGTTCGCGCTCTCGGAGGTCGACCGGATGGCGTCGGCGCTCGGCGTCCCGCGCTCGGTGCGGGAGGTCGCGTCGGTGATCTACCGGCGCGCGCTCGACGAGGACCTCATCCGCGGCCGCTCGATCGAGGGCGTCTCCACCGCCGCGCTCTACGCCGCCTGTCGACAGGAGGGGATCCCCCGGAGCCTCGACGAGGTCGCGGACGTGTCGCGGGTCCCGCAAAAGGAGATCGGACGGACGTACCGCTACATCTCACAGGAGCTCGGTCTCGAACTGAAGCCGGTCGACCCGAAGCAGTTCGTGCCGCGGTTCGCCTCCTCGCTCCAGCTCTCGGAGGAGGTCCAGTCGAAGGCGACTGAGATCATCGACGTCTCCGCAGAGCAGGGACTGCTCTCCGGGAAGTCGCCGACCGGCTTCGCGGCGGCCGCGATCTACGCCGCCTCGCTTCTGTGTAACGAAAAGAAGACCCAACGGGAGGTCGCCGAGGTGGCTCAGGTCACCGAGGTCACGATCCGCAACCGGTATCAAGAGCAGATCGAGGCGATGGGCGTCCACGCCTGAGACGCCGTCGCCTCGGGGAGCGTCGGTTCAAAGCGAGACGTCGGTCTCGATGTCCTCGGTCGCCTCGCGGAGCCCGTCCTCGCGCGCGTCGCTCGCGAGCGACTCCCCGATGTCGGCGTCGGTGAACAGGCCGCGGAACGCGTCGCGGAACCGGTCGTTCGCCCGCGTCGAGGCGATATCGGTCCGCGCGACCGCGGCGTACCGAGCGACCGTGTCCGGCGGCGCGCCGAGCTCCGCCGCGCACTCGACGATCGAGTCGCCCGCGGCGGTGAGCCGTTTCAGGTCGTCGTACGCGAACGGCACGTCCCCGTCTTCGTCACCCGTCTCGCGGTCCGACTCGCGCACGAGGTGGAGGTCGAGCCGCGCCGTGTACACCGTCTCGGTGTCGACCGCGCCGGGGTCGACGTCGGTGTCTCCTCGCTCGTCCAGCGCGTCCCGGAGCGCGGCCGCGGTCTCGGCGTCACCGTCGTCGTCGAACCGCCCGCGGGCGACGCGGACGTACGCGTCGTCGCCGAGGTCGGTCGAGAAGCCGTACCGCTCGCGCATCGCGGCGACGAGGCCGCGCGCGGTCGCGTCGCCCGACTCCCCGTCGGAGTCGAGCAGGGTTCCCCGCCCCGCCTCCTGGCGTTCGGTGACCGACTCGGACCCGGTGGCGTCGACGAACAGGTCACGGAGGTCGGCGGTCTTCTCGTCCATGCGTGTACGTTGCGGGCGGAACACAAAAGCCTCGCGTCGACGCCAGCGCGGGCGGAGACCGCGCGTTTGCGGCGCGGCGGAGACCGCCTCCGGCCGCACACGGGTCTCAGACGACCAGGTACTCCTCGAGCCGCTCTTGGTCGCGCACCGCATCACCGACCACCTCGTCGACTATCGTCCCCCGATCGATCGCGTAACACCGCTGTGAGAGCCCCTGGATCACGGAGAGGTTCTGCTCGACGAACAGGATCGTCGTCCCGAACTCCTCGTTGATCCGACGGAGGTCCTCGGTGATCGACTGGACGATCGACGGTTGGACCCCCTCCGACGGCTCGTCGACCAACAACAGGTCCGGATCGCCGACGAGCGCCCGCCCGATCGCGAGCATCTGCTGTTGGCCGCCGGACATCGTCCCGGCGTCCTGATCGGCGCGCTCTTCGAGGATCGGGAAGTACTCGTACACCTGCTCGTACAGCGTCCCGTCGCCGCCGATCCCCTCGCCGATGGTGAGGTTCTGTTTGACGGTCAAACCGGGGAACACGTCCCGCCCCTGTGGCACGTAACCGATGCCGCTGTCGGCGTGGACGTTGGCCGGTTCGGCGGTGAGATCCTTACCGTCGAACCGGACGGTGCCGGATTCGGGTTCGAGCAGTCCCATAATCGCCTTCAGCAGCGTCGTTTTCCCGACGCCGTTGCGGCCGACGATGCCGACGATCTCGCCGTCGTCGACCCCGAACGACACGTCTCTGAGGATCGGCGTCCCGTCGTATCCAGCGTTGAGGCTCGTGATCTCGAGACTCATGCGTCCTCACCCAGGTAGATCCGACGAACCTCCTCGTTGGCCTCGATCTCCTCGATCGTGCCCTGTGTGAGAACCGATCCCTGGTTCAACACGGTGACCTGCTCTGAGATCCTGCGGACGAACTCCATGTCGTGTTCGACGACGAGGAACGTCATCCCGTCGTCGTGCAGCGAACGGATCAGCTCGGCCACGTCCGCGGTCTCGTCGACCGACATGCCGGCGACCGGCTCGTCGAGCAGCATCAGCGTCGGATCCAGCGTGATCGCCATCCCGATCTCCAGCCGCTGTTTCTCGCCGTGAGAGAGTTCGCTGGCCCGCGTCGTTCGCTTGTCGGCCAGCGTGATCCGGTCGAGCGTCTCGGCCAACACGTCCTCGACCGGGCGGTCGGTTCGCTGTAGCGGCACCCGGAGGTTTTCCTCGACGGAGAGGCTCTCGTAGATGTGTGGCGACTGGAACTTGACGCTGAGCCCGGTGTCGATCCGTTCGTGGGTGTCCATCTCTGTCAGGTCGTTGCCGTCGAAGTAGATGTCGCCCTCGCTCGGCGAGAGCTGGCCGGTGATCAGCTCGAGCAGCGTCGACTTGCCCGCGCCGTTGGGGCCGATGAGACAGCGGATCTCTCCTTCGGTGACCGAGAAGTCGACGCCGTCGACGGCGGTGAGCCCACCGAACTCCTTCGCGAGTTGTTTCGTCGCCAAGATGGTGTCGGTGCCGCTCCCGGTCGCGGCGACAGCGGGCTGCTGTCTGACGTTGATGTCCTGTGGGGTGCTCATTCGACGGCCTCCTCAGTCGGTGGTGTCGACTGGCCTTTCTCGCTTCGCCGGGCGCGGAACGTTTCGATCTTGTCTGCGACCGTCGGGACGACTCCGGCGGGCATAAACAGGATCACGCCCAACAGCAGGCCACCGACGATGACCAGTGCCCACTCCGAGCCGATGGGGCCGATCCCGCTGGAGAGTTCGGTTCGCATCCGCTCGATGAGCACCGTCGCGCCGATCGCGCCGAGCAGCGACTCGCGGCCGCCGACGCTGACCCAGACGACCGGCAGCGCGGCGAAGGCGATGCCGAAGACGGTCGGATCGATGTAGTTGCCCCAACTGCCGTAGAAAACGCCGCCGACGGCGGCCAGCGCGCCGCCGACCGTGAAGACGACGAGTTTGACGAACGGGACGTTGTAGCCGAACGTCTCCGTTCTGGCCTCGTCTTCGCGGATGGCGACCATTGTCAACCCAAACCGACTGTTGACGAGGACGCGCAGCCCGAGGTAGGTGACGACGAGCGCGCCGAGGAGAGTGTAGTAGAGCGCGGCCCGTTCGAGTTCGAAGCCGGTCTGGCCGACGCCGAGAGTGAGACTCGGGATATCCATCCCGTTGAACCCGCCGAGCTGGGCCGCACCGATGGCCCACTCGCTGCCAGCGGTCTGGGCCATGAACGTGTTCAACACGAGGGCGATCACCAGCGTCATGATCGTGACGTAGGTGTCCCGCACCCCGCCGTAGAACATGAAGTAGCCGACGATGGCCGCGGCGGCGGTGCCGACGACGACGGCACCGACGAGTCCGGCCATGATACCGGTCGCCGAGCTGAAGTTGAGGCCGATGATCCCGAAGGCGTAGGCCGCAACCCCGAAGAAGGCGACCTGTCCGAAGCTCAGGATGCCCGCGTACCCCCAGATGAAACAGAGGCTCAACGCGAGAAACGCCAGCGCGAAGTACCGAGCCGACTGGATGGTGGTGTAGACGCCGACCAGCTGCGGGTACGCAGCGAGCGCGACGACGCCGACGACGAACGCGCCCCAAAACGGCAGGGAGTTGCCGTAGGTGTTCGGGCCTTCGAGCCAGCCGCGAATCCGGTCGAGGCTGGCCGTCTCGGCGAGGCCGTTGTCGCTCATTCGTCGGCCCTCCGTCGTTGCTGCCAGTGGTCAATGTAGCCGCTGATCCCGCTCGGGAGGACGCGGAGCGCGACGATAGCGACCATCAGCAGGAACATCTGTCCGATGAACGTCCCGAAGAGGATGCTCCCGGCCGCGTTGAAGACGCCGAGGACACCCGACGCCGTTAGCGTCCCGATGATGACCGACGGGCCGCCGACGACGACCGCGACGAACGCCTCGACGAGGAACGTGCTCCCGCGGTTCGGGGTGATCGAGCCGAGTGCCGGGGCGTACAGCGCGCCGGTCAGCCCCGCCAACGCGGAGCCGATGGCGAACGTCGCCACGTACATCCGGTCGGTGTCGATCCCCATCGCCCGCGCCGTCTCGGGGTCTTCGATCGTCGCCCGCGCTTTGATGCCGAAGTTGGTGCGGGTGAACAGGAGGTACAGCCCGCCGAGGACGAGCAGTGCGATCAGCGGGAGGACGATTTTGCTGTAGATCGACGACGAGAACGGCCCGTAACCGATGTTACCGAGCGGCGTCGAGATGCTGTCGAGGCTGGAGCCGAAGACGATCAACAGCCCCTGTGAGATAATGAGCGCGAGCCCCCACGTGGCGACCATCGAGTCCAAGAGTCGGTCGTAGAACCGGTGGACGATGGTTCGCTCGATGACGACGCCGAACACCGTCGTGACGAGAACGCCGACGACCATCGCCGCTGGCAGCGGGACGCCGGCGTGGTACGGGAGAGCGGTGCCGTAGACGCCGATCAGGATGAACTCGCCGTGGGCGAGGTTGATGACGCCCATCATCCCGAAGATTATCGCCAGCCCGACTGTCGCCAGCACGATGAACCCGAAGCTGTCCAAAAACTGGAAAAAGAACGCGAGCAGGCTGTAGACGGAGGCGGTCAAGGGGACCGCCGGTGTCGTAATCACGGCGTTTCACCCCTCGGCTGTGGACTGTGGTCAGTCATGGTCGGCTCGGTGTTCAGACGTCGTAGACGTCGCTTGGGACGTACTGGGTGGTCTTGTCTTCCTCGCGGAGGTCACAGCCGTCGCCGCCTTCGACCTCGCTGCGGAGGAAGCTCGGGCCGATGCGCTCGTTGTTCGTGAACGAGATCTCGTGTTCCTCGTCGGCCTCGGCCACCCGCATCTCGTGTTCCATGTGGTGGGTCGCCCCGTCCAGCGTCAGGCTACCCGAGGGCGCGCTGATGTCTTGGCCCTCTTCGAGGACGCTGATGACCTCCTGTTGATCGAAGGTCTCGGCTTCCCTGACGGCTTCGGCCCACAGGTACACCGAGAAGTAGTTGTTCTGGGCCTCCTGGTTGAGGTAGTTGGCGTCCTCCCAGCGGTCGTAGAAGTCCTCGACGAAGTTCTCGCCCTCACGGAGGTCGCCGAGCTCCTCCATGTAGCTCACGCCGGCGTAGACGTTCGTGAGCGCCGGCGGGTCGTACCGAATGTGCTCGTGCCCCTGGGCCATCGCCGTCGACGTCCCGATCGGGATGTCCTCCATGTCGTTTGTCGCCCGCTGGTTGTAGAAGTTCTCGTGGTTCGCCCCCACGAGCATCGACATGATGAAGTCGGGATCCGCCTCCTGGATCCGGTTGATGACCGACGAGAAGTCGGTCTCGCTGAGCGGGATGTACTCCTCGCCGACGATGTTGTACCCGTTCTCCTGTGCGAGGACGTTCACCCAGTCGCCGGAGAGCTGACCGAAGTTGTAGTCGGCGGCGATGATGTAGATGTCGTCGCCGAACTCGTCGGCGAGGTACGGCGTCACGATCCCCAGCTGCTGGCGCGCCGTCGCGCCGACGGGGAAGATCGTGCTGTCGCAGACGCCGCCCTCGTACTGGGTGGTGTAGAAGTACAGCTGGTCGTTCTCGTTGATGATCGGGCGGATCGCCTCCCGGGTCGCGGAGGAGTACCCCGCCCACAGCGCGTCGACCTCGTCTTGGAGGATCAGCCGCTCTGTGAGCTCCTGGTACCGGGAGTTGTCCGACTGCGGGTCGGGGTCTACGATCTCGATCTCCTCGCCGAGCAGTCCGCCGCTCTCGTTTATCTCCTCGATGGCGAGCCGCGTCGCCTGCCACTTCGAGGTGCCGTTGAGCTGGAAGTTGCCGGACCGGTCTTCGAGGATGCCCACCGTCGGGCCGCCGCCACCGCCGCCACCGCCGCCACCGTCGCCGGAACACCCCGCCACCGACATCCCGAGCGCGGTCGCGCCGGCACCCAACACGGCGCGGCGCGAGATCGATTCGTGTGTCATCTGCTCACACCGACCGACAGCGAGTGGTTCCGTACAGTTGCGGTTCGATCGACCGAGTTCCACATCGATTGTCTCGTCATTTTCGACAGGACTACACAAATACGGTCATAACATAACGCTTCTGGCCCCGACAATACAGCAATATGTACAACTAGTACTGTCGGTGCGTCTGGTTACCTCCTTATATTCTGGACGATATCTCTCTTGAAGCCAGATTAAGTTGTAGATTTAATATTCGTATGCAACTGTGGGTGCTCTTTTGCCACATCCGCGACGGTCCTCCGTGACGCTCGGGTCACCGATCCGTGTCGACGACGGTGAGCGTGACCTGATGGACGCCTTTCACCGGGCGGATCCGGGACAAAAGCGCCTCGATCCTGGCTTCGGTTCCGTCGACGGCGATCGACTCGAGACAGAGCCGGTCGGTGAGGTGGACGTGGTGGACCGCGATGACGGTCTCGGTGAACTCGTGTTGCAGCCGGGTCATCTCGTCGGTGACGCCGCTGTGGTCGTGTTCGTAGAGGACGACGACGGTTCCCCTGAGCGTCCCTGAGAGACCCGTCTGGTGGTTGTACTCCGTGACGAACGCCCGGATGGCGTCCCGCGTCGCCTCGGACCGGCTGTCGTACTCCCCGTCCTCGACTACGTCGTCCAGCTCGGCGAGGAGGCCCGGCGAGAGCGTCACGCTCATGCGGTCTACGTCTCGGCTCATGTGTCAACCTCCCCTGCCGGCGGCTTAACGGTTATCGGCGGCGAACGCGCGCCGTCCCCTCGCGTATTATTATTTTAAGGAAAAGTATTATGAGTGGGTTGGGTATGAGTAGCGGTATCGATGCATATCCCGGACGGATTCCTCGATCTGTGGGTTGCGGGCCTGTTCTGGCTCGGGTCCGGCGTCGCCGTCGCCGTCGCCACGAGACGCGCCCGCCGCGTGTTAGGCGACGAGCGAACGCCGCTGCTCGGCGTCGTCGCGGCGGGAATCTTCGCCGCGCAGATGCTGAACTGGCCGGTCCCGGGCGGCACCAGCGCGCACTTCGTCGGCGGCGCGTTCGCCGGGATCCTCCTCGGTCCGTCCCTCGGCGTCCTCGCGATGACCGCCGTCGTGACGATCCAAGCGCTCGTGTTCGGTGACGGCGGGATCGTCGCGCTCGGCGCGAACCTGTTCGCGATGGCCGTCGTCGACGTCCTCGTCGGGTACGCGCTGTTCCGCGCGCTCCGCGGCGTCCACGAGACCGGTGCCGCCTTCGTCGCGGGCTGGGGGGCCATCACGGTCTCGGCGCTCGCGGTCGGGGTCGGGGTCGGCCTCTCGTCGGCGTTCGCGTACGACCTCGGAGCGACCGTCTCGATTATGGTCGCCGGCCACGCGCTCTTGGGGCTCGTCGAGGGCGCGATCACGGCCACGGTGTACGGCTACCTAGCGACCGCTCGCCCGGACCTCGTCGTCGGCGGGGGCGACGACGCCGCGCCGTCCCCAGAGGTGGGTCTGTGACCGCCGCTCCGCCGGAGGCGTGGCCGCGGCGCGGGCTCGTCGCGCTCGTCGTGCTCGTCGTGGCGGCCCCCGTGTTCGGGTGGGCCGCCGGCGCCGTCGGCTACGCCGAGCCGCTCGAACACGCCGCCGAGGCGACGGGCGCGACCGACGCCGCGACCACGACCGTTCCCGGCCTGTTCCCCGATTACACCGTGCCGGGGCTCGGGACACCGGTCGGGACCCTCGTGTCGGCTGCCGTCGGAACGGCGCTCACGCTCGCGCTCTCGGTCGGCGCGGGCCGGCTGCTCGAACGGTGACCGGTATCCTCGGGCGGTCGGCCGAGTCCGTCGCGGTCGCCCTCCGCGGCGTCTTCGCGGCCGAACGGGTGGCGGCGCGCGACGGGTTCCTCCAGCGGCGGGACCCCCGCGTCTCCCTGTGTTCGATCACCGGTCTCGCCCTGGCGGTGGTGATCGCCCGGACGCTCCCGGTCACGGTCGCCATCGGCCTCGTGACGGTCGCGCTGGCGCGGCTGTCTGCGGTCCCGCTGTGGCGGCTGGTCGCGCGCTCCGCGGTCGTCACCCTCGCGTCCGCGGTCGTCGTCCTCCCGCAGGTCGTCCTGCTGCCGGGCGAACCGGTCGCTCGCGGGCTCGGTCTCGCGGTCACCGACGCCGGTGTCGCCTACGTCCTCACGTTCACCGCACGCGTCGGCGTCGGCGTCGCGCTGCTGTCGCTTCTCGCCTTGACGACGCCGTTTTCGGCGATCGTCGCCGCGCTGCGGGCGCTGCGAGTTCCGGTCGCGCTCGTCTGGGTCGTCGCGGTCACCTACCGGTACCTGTTTCTGTTCTTCGCGGAGCTCCGGCGGCTCGTGCTGGCGCGAAACAGCCGGACGGCCGGCGGTTCGACCGCCCGCGACGGGTGGCGCGACGCGAGGCGGATCGCGGGCGCGTTCCTGCTCCGGGCGCTTGACCGGGGCGAGCGGGTCGGCCGCGGGATGCGGGCCCGCGGCGGGGCCCGCCCGCCGTCCCCGTACGAGCGGTCACGGGCGCTCGACCGGCACGACTACGCGCTGGCCGCGCTCGCCGTCGCGGTCGTCGTCGGGTCCGGGGTGGTCCGGTGGACGTGATCGACGCCCGCGGCGTGACACACGAGTACCCGGACGGCACGACGGCGATCCGCGACGTCGACATCCGGGTCGAGCGGGGCGAGCGGGTCGCCGTCGTCGGCGCGAACGGGTCGGGAAAGAGCACGCTCCAGCTCGTGCTCGGCGGGCTCGTCGACCGGACCGCGGGAACGATACGCTACTTCGAGGAGACGACCGACCCGGAGGCGGTCAGGGAGCGACTGGGGGTGTTGCTTCAGGACCCCGACGACTACCTGTTCAACACGACGGTCCGCGAGGACCTCGAGTACGGCCCGTCGCAGCTCGGTGTCCCTAAGGAGGCGGCGACTCGACGGATACGACGGCTCGCCGCCGACCTCGGTCTCTCGGAGCTGCTCGACCGTCCGCCGTTCCGGCTCTCCGGCGGCGAGAAACAGCGGGCGGCGGTCGCGAGCGCCCTCGCGTTCGAGCCGGACGTACTGCTGTTCGACGAGCCGCTCGGCGCCGTCGACGCTCGGTATCGCGCCCGAATCGTCGAGCTGATCGCCGACCACGAGGGAACCGTGCTGGTTTTCACCCCCTCGCTCGCCGCCGTGCCAGAGGTCGCGGAACGCGTCGTCCTCGTCGGGCGAGACGGCTCGATCGCTGCGGACGGCCCCGTCCGATCCGTCCTGACCGACCGACAGCTCCTGACGACACACGGGCTCCGACCGCCGCCGACCGTGCGGCTGTTCGAGGGGATTCTCGACCCGGCGGAGATGCCGTTGACCGTCTCGGAGGCGCGCCGATACCTCGAACGCCAGTGCGGTTGAGCCGCGCTCGGGCGTCGATTCGGACGAACGTCCACTGTCCGGAGCTAAACGGCGGGAAAAACGCACGCATCCTCCGCATTTCAATTTTAAGTTTACGTATTACTTTCCGGCCGTGGATAATAGCTGATTTCTACGCTAAGAGGAAGTCTTTTACAGGTATTGTCCGATAAAACTCGTGATGGAAGCACACGCGTCACACGCGGTGAGTCGAACCGGACGGAGGTCGCTCGGATGAGCGACCTCGTCCCCGGCGAGCTGCTGCCGGCCGACGAGCCGATCGAGATAAACGCCGGGCGCGAGACGACCGCGATAACCGTCGAAAACACCGGCGACAGACCCGTGCAGGTCGGCTCACACTTCCACTTCTTCGAGGTGAACCCCGCGCTCGATTTCGACCGCGAGGCGGCCTACGGGATGCGACTGGACATCCCCGCGGGAACGGCCGTGCGGTTCGAACCCGGACGCGAGCAGGACGTCGACCTCGTTGCGTACGGCGGCAACCGGATCCTCCGCGGGATGGGGGGGCTCGTCGACGGCGACCTCGACGACGAGGCGGTGCGAGAGGCCGCCCTCGAACGCGCCCGCGAGCGAGGGTACACGGAGGCCGAGGAATGAGCCGCGAGCTCTCTCGGGAGAACTACACCGGCCTCTTCGGCGCGACGGAGGGCGACCGGCTTCGGCTGGGCGACACGAACCTCCTCGCCGAGATCGAGACGGACCACGCCACCTACGGCGACGAGGCGGTGTTCGGCGGCGGCAAGACGATGCGCGACGGGATGGGGATGCAGCCCGGCACCACTCAGGC
>Ga0207714_1001316_pt1 | contig 15994 bp, 16 predicted proteins | sample PonA232FremontCA_2_FD_187270 | JGI IMG/M metagenome (GOLD analysis project Ga0207714, IMG submission 187270) | Marine sediment microbial community from Fremont, CA, USA - Pond A23 Sediment 2 (SPAdes) | ecosystem: Environmental > Aquatic > Marine > Unclassified | place: USA: Fremont, California... | reverse complement strand
TGTCCACGAAGTCATCACGCTTCGGACCGTAGTCGTGGTAGTACGAATGCTCCCAGACATCGACGGCGAAGATGGGGTGCGCGCTCCAGAGTGCGCCGTCGTTGTGCTTCTGTACGGCGAGGTTGCGCAGACTCTTCGACACCGTGTCGTAGACGAGTAGCGCCCATCCACCCGCCGACCAGCCTGCGGCTTCCTTGAACTCCGCCTTCCATGCATCGTAGCTACCGAACTCCTCCTCGATACGGTCGGCGAGCGCGCCGTCGGGTTCGCCGCCTCCGTCGGGATGCATGTTCTCCCAGAACAGCGTATGGAGGTAGTGCCCGCTTCCGTTGTGGCTAACGCTTCTCAGGGCGGACTGGGTGCTCGAATGATCCCCGCTCTCGCGGTTGTCGGCGAGCGTCTCCTCGGCTCCGTTGAGACCGTCTACGTATCCCTGATGATGGGTGTCGTGGTGCCAACGGACGACCTGCTCGCTGATATGCGGTTCGAGTGCGTCGTAGTCGTACGGTAGTTCGGGTAGTTCGTGCTCTGACATTGCGTTTAGAAGACGGGCGCGTACCACTTAAACTTCGGTACCCAACTTAACAGTTGCGCGCGGAGCAGACCGTGTCAGGAATCCTTATCCCCAAGGCGGGCGTTTCGCACTCTGTGGACGTACTCGACGCTGTGACCGCTTCGGTCGTCTTCCGTCTGTCGGTGGCGCTCGGCGTGGGCGCTCTGATCGGTCTGGAGCGCGAGAGGAGCGGCTCCGCGGGTTTCTTCGCAGGTAGCCGTACGTTCCCGCTCGTCGCCCTCCTCGGCGGTCTACTAAACGGCTTCTTCCCCGAACTCCTTCCCGTAGGCTTCGCCGCCCTCGCCGTCATAGTCGGTGTCGCGTACGCCGGTAAGGTCGCCTTCGAGGACGACATCGGGTCGACGACGGCGGTTGCGGCGCTTCTCGTCTTCGTCTACGGCGCTATGGCGACGGGGTCGGAGAACGGTACCGTACTCGCGGTCGTCCTTGGGATCTTCACGACCTCTGTACTCGCCGCCAAGCCGTGGATGCATTCGTTCGCCGAGGGTATCGACGACCGCGAACTCACCGACATACTCAAGTTTCTTCTCGTCGCGCCCGCCGTCTTCCTACTCGTCCCGAACAGGGAACTTGACGCCCTTTACGGTCTTAACCCGCGTTTTGTCTGGCTCATGGTCGTACTCGTCTCCGGGATCAGCCTCGGCGCGTACCTTCTGCGGAAGTACCTCGGCGCGGAGCGCGGGATCGCGCTGTCGGGCGTCTTGGGCGGTATGGCGTCGTCGACGGCAACCTCGGTGTCGCTAAGCGGACGTGCGCGGCGCGAGGAAAGCCTGATGGGGCTGTACGCATTCGCCATCTCGTTGGCTTCGATGGCTATGTTTCCGCGTGTACTGATAGAGGTAGCCGTCGTCAGCCCGTCGATACTTATCGATGTCGCGGTTCCGGTAGGCGCGATGACCGTCGTCGGAACCGTCCTCGCCTTCGTCGTTCTCCGGGGCAGGGACAAAGAGGCGATACAGATACAGGCTTCGAACCCTTTCCGTATACGTACCGCGGTCGTCTTCGGTGTCATCTTCGCCGTCGTACTCGTCGTTTCGCGCGAAGGCGCGCGCGCCTTCGGAGAGTCGGGTGTCTACGCAACCGCCTTCGTTTCGGGTCTCGCCGACGCCGACGCGATAGCTATCTCGCTCAGCCGTCTCGCAGAGAGCGGCGAGATACCCGTCGGAACCGCGACTCTCGGCGTCGTGATAGGGGTCGTTAGCAACACGCTGGTCAAGTTCGGTATAGCCGCGGTCGTAGGAGGACGCGAACTCGGTAAGAAGGTGGGCTTCGTCCTCGTCACCACATCGGCGGTCGGTATAGCCGTCGCCGTCGTCGTGTAGAAGAGCGCCTATACGGCGACAGCTTTCGCCGTCTCGTCCTCGGCGGAGACGAGTTCGCCGTCGTAGTCGAGGTATCCGCCCGCGACGGAGACGACGGTGCCGTCGTCGGGAACGCCCTCGTACGACATGAGGAGACGGACAGCCTGTACGGAGGAGTTTCCGTGGCGACAGATTACACAGATCTCGTCTTCCCAGTCGTGGTCGTCCATCTCGGCGGGTAGGCGGGTCATAGGGACGTGGGTGGAGCCGGGGACGACGCGCCCCTCGGTCTGTGCGAGTTCGTGTTCCTCGCGCACGTCGAGTACCTGAGCATCGCCGAGCCTTTCCTCAAGCTCGTCGGCTGAGATCTCCTCTACCATCTTTCTGGTTTCTTGTAAGACCCCTGTATATAAAACCCTTGCAATACCGGCAAGACTGTGTTGTTTCTGTAAACCGCCTCAGTCGTCGTACCCCGTCTCTATGGGTGCGCCGACGAGGTTCCCCCACTCCGTCCACGAACCGTCGTAGTTGCTTACGTCCTCGTAGTCGAGGAGTTCGTGGAGTAGGAACCATTCGATCGACGACCGTTCGCCGACGCGGCAGTAGGTGATGGTGGACTCCTCGCCCTTGACGCCCTTGCCCTCGTAGAGTTCGCGGAGTTCGTCGGCGGACTTGAACGTGCCGTCGTCGTTGAGCGTATCGGCGATAGGTACGTTCGACGCGCCGGGTATATGTCCTCCGCGCTGTGCCGTCTCCATAAGACCTTCGGGGGCGATCTTGTCTCCGGAGAACTCCTCAGGGGAACGTACGTCGACCATCGGAAGACCGTCCTCGATAGCGTTGTCTATGTCGTCCTTGTAAGCGCGTATGCTCTCGAAGGGTCCGCGCGCGTTGTACCCCACACCGGGGTAGTCGGGTGTCTCGGTCGAGAGCGGGTAGTCGTTTTCGACCCAGTACCCCTTGCCGCCGTCGATTACGCGTACGTCCTCGTGTCCGTAGTACTTGTATATCCAGTAGCCGAAGAGTGCGAACCAGTTGGGTACGCGTCCGCCGCCGTAGACGACTACGGTCGAGTCCTCGGAGACGCCCGCGTCGCCGTTTACGCGCTCGAACTGCTCCTTGGAGGCGATGTCGCGCTCCGTCTCGTCGCTCAGGTCGCGCTCCCAGTCGAGGTAGACAGCGCCCGGTATGTGACCTTCTTCGTACGGCGTATACTCCGACTCGTCGGTGACCGTCGGGTTGTTTATCTCTACGAGTCTGTGCGCGTCGTCGTCGCTCCGGAACTCATCGAGGTGATCCTCGACCCAGTCCGCTGTTACGAGTACGTCTTCTGACATTACGCCCCGTTGTTGGTGCGCGTCCGTATTAGTAGGGTCGGTAGGGGCAACTATTGCGGGGTATCTCCAACCGCCATCAGCACGCTTAACGGCGCGCGTGACGTGTCTTAGGTATGATTCTCAGGAACGGGACGGTCGTCGATACCGACGGTGAGCGCGACGCCGACGTACGCGTCGAGGACGGACGTATCGCAGATGTCGGAGGCTTCGAAGCCGACGGTGACGAGGACGTGTACGACTGCGACGGCGGCTACGTCGTACCGGGTATCATCGACTGCCATGTCCATCTCGTCTCCGAATGCCTACCGACGAACCGACACGGCGACGACCGTATGCGTTGGTACCGTGTGGTCGAGAACGCGCGCGATACCGTCGAGGGCGGCGTGACGACCGTACGCGATCTCAACGCCCCCGACGCGTGCGTCATCGACGGCGGGCGCGCGGTTGAGGACGGGAAGATACGCGGACCCCGCGTAGTCGCGTGCGGACAGGGTATCTGCTGTACGGGCGGACATTTTAGCGGTAGCTGTAGGGAGGCGGACGGCGTCGCTGAGGTGCGCCGCGCCGTACGCGAACAGATAGAGCGCGGCGCGAAGGTCGTTAAGCTGATGGCTACGTCTTCGGCGTACTCTTCGACCGAAGGCGCGCAGGAGATGACGCGCGACGAGATAGAGGCGGCGGTTGAGGTCGCGGGGATGAAGGACGTGCCCGTCGCGGCGCATGCCGAGGGGAAGGAGGGGATCGTCGCGTGCGCCGAGGCGGGCGTCGACAGCGTCGAGCACGCAAAGTACGCCGACGAGGAGGCGGCGCGTGCGCTCGCCGAGAACGACGTATTCTGGGTGCCGACGCTCAAGGCGTCGAGGATGTCGTTACGGCACCCCGACCGTGTCTCGGACGCGAAGTTAGAGAAGGCGGAACGCGTCGTCGAGCGTCAGAAGGATGTCGTCGACCTTTTCGACGAGTACGGCGTACGTGTCGCCGTGGGGAGCGACGCGGGAACTTCGTACAACAACCACGGCGAGAACGCGGAGGAACTCGCGCTCATGTCGCGGTACGGTATGGACGAGGAGGACGTGTTAGAAGCCGCGACGGCGAACGCCGCGGAACTGCTCGGAATGGAAGACGAGATAGGCTACGTCCGTGAGGGATACGCCGCCGACCTTCTGATTCTCGACGGCGACCCACGCGACGACGCAGAGAGCTGGAAGGAACAGCAGGCGGTTATCGCGCGCGGCGAGCGCGTCGCCTAAAGATACCTCTCTGCTTTCTCGCGCGCCTCATGTCGCTCCTCGCACTTGTAGCAGTCGCCACAGGCTTCGTCACCCGGAACGACGCACGAAACGGTGTCCTCGAAACCCACCGAACCGTCGAGACGGACGAGTTCGGCGATCACCTCCGGCTTAGACATACCGTACAGGGGCGTGTGTACGTCGATATCCGCGTCGAGACCGATCGACAGTGCGCTCTCTATGCTGTCGTAGAAGCCGCGCGACGAGTCGGGAAACGTGTCTTCGCCCGACGCTAACGTACCCTCGTAGATATCGGTGACGCCGATAGCGGAGAGTTCGACGACGGCGTTCGTGAGAAGGCTCGGCGAACGACCGTGTACGTACGTGTAGTCCTTCTCCGACGTGTCGGCGTCCCTGCGTAGACGCGAAGCGTCGTCGTGTTCGACATCGATGATCATCAGGGGTTCAGCGTTACCGACGCGCGAGACGTGTTCGCGCGCCGCCTCGCGCTCGCGCTCCTCCCAAGGAAAGCCGTACGCGACGTAGACGGGCTGTATGTCACCGTCAACCGTCTGGAGGAGATGGGCGCTTTCGACGCCGCCGCTGTACAGTAGACCTTTCATACGCGTACTTGCGCGGGAGCGCGCATAAAACGGACGAACCGTCGAAACGAACGAACCGTCGTCGTCCACCACCGTCACGGGTATACGGCTCGCTTCGCTTGGTTGGGCATGGATATACAGGACGCTGACGTTCTGGTCACGGGAAGCGCCGTACGCGTCGGACGTGAGATAGCCCTGACGCTCGCAGACGAGGGCGCGAACGTGGCGGTACATTACAGGACGAGCGACGAGGCGGCGGACGAGACGGCGGACGACGTACGCGAACACGGGGGCGAGGCGACGACGGTTCGGAGCGACCTTTCGACCGTCGAAGGTGCGCGCGCCGCGGTCGACGGTACGGTCGACGGACTCGGGGGTATCGACGTTCTCGTGAACTCCGCGTCGGTCTTCGGCGAAACCCCCGTCGAGGACGTGACCGAGGACGACTGGGAGACGAACATGAATGTCAACCTGCGCGCGCCGTTCTTCGCGTCACAGCGCGCGGCGGAGCACGGTGCGGAGAAGGTCGTCAACATCGGGGGCGTCGCGGCGAAACGCCCTTTCCCTTCGTTCGTACCTTACTCCGTCTCTAAGGCGGGTATCGTCTCTCTCACGAAGGCTCTCGCAAAGGCTCTCGCGCCGGAGACGACCGTCAACGCCGTCTCGCCCGGCACGGTTCTTTCGCCGCCCGACCGTCCCGACGAGGAGGAGCGCCGTATCGCCGAGGACACGCCCGTGGGACGTATCGGAGAGCCGGGTGATATCGCAGACACCGTCGCCTTCGTCGTCGAGTCGTCGGAGTTCCTAAACGGCGCTGTTATAGACGTAGACGGCGGAAGGTCGCTCTGAACAGCCCGTCACGAGCACCCGTCACGACTAAGTGCCGCGCGCGCGTATGTAGCATGCAATGTCCGAATCAGACTCACTCGCCGATCAGGAATGTGAGCCGTGTCAGGGCGGCGTACCGCCGATGGAGAGCGACGAGATAGACGAGTATCTCGACGAGGTGGGCGATCACTGGGAAGCCGTCGACGACCACCATATAGAGAGCCACTTCGACTTCGACGACTTCCGCGACTCTCTGGAGTTCGTCTATGACGTGGGCGAACTCGCCGAGGAGGAGGGGCACCATCCCGACATCTACCTCGAATACGGCTCTGCGGAGGTCAAGTTCTGGACGCACAAGATAGACGGTCTACACGAGGCGGACTTCGTGATGGCGGCGAAGGTCGACGAGATATACGATGAGTACGTATGACGTACAGCGTTACCAAGGAGATAGAGTTCAGCTACGGTCACCGCCTGCGTAACTACGACGGTGCTTGCCAGCATATACACGGGCACAACGGCGTCGCCGAGGTCGAACTCAGGGACGACGGACTCGACGACCGCGGTATGGTCTACGACTTCGGCGACCTGAAGGACGACGTGAAGGGCTGGATAGACGCCGAGATGGATCACGCGATGCTCGTCCGTCACGACGACCCGCTCATAGAGTACCTCGAAGAGGAGGGAGAACCGTACTACGTGATGGACGAGAACCCGACTGCGGAGGCGATAGCACGCGAGATATACGAGTACGCCGAGTCGCAGGGTCATCCCGTCGTCGAGGTGCGTCTGCACGAGACGGGTTCGTCGTACGCGACTTACGCGCCATAGGACTACGGATCCATGAGCGCCACACGAGCCACCAGCGCACGCGCGAGCGTCCTTCGGCGCGCCGCGTACCCGCTTCTCGCTTTCACCGCCGTCGTGGCTTTCGGCGTAGGTGGCTTCATGGCTGTGGCAGACATCGGGGTTCTCGACGCTTCCTTCTGGGTGATAGATCCGACGAGCGTCGAGCTACATTTCCGGGAGCACGGGACAGAGGCGCAGGAGAGGCTGGCGAAGGCTATCTCCGTCTCAACGAGGGTTCTCCTCGTTCTAACCGGCGCATGGATAGCCGAGTCGGTTCTGTCTGCGGCTTTCGGAGGGAGCATAAAGGAGGAGCTGAGAAAGGTGCAACTCAAAAAGGAGATAGAAGAGACAGACGACCACGTCGTCGTATGCGGATACGGTATGTTCGGCAGGACGGTAGCGAACGGGCTGGCTAAAAGGGATGCGCCCGTCGTCGTCGTGGAGAGCGAGACGGACGAGTACGAGCGCGCGGTCGACGACGGGCATCTCGCCGTAAACGGCGACGCAAGACGCGAGGACGTACTCACGGAGGCGGGTACGGGGAGGGCTAACAGGGTGGTATGCGCAGTCGACGACTCGAACGTCAACATACAGACAGCCGTCGTCGTCAGCCAGATAGCACCCGACTGCAGGGTGGTTGTACGTGTCGGCGACGAGATGTACGAGTCGCTCGCGCGGCGCGCGGGTGCCGACGATGTCGTGATACCCGAGGTTATGAGCGGCGAGAGCGTGACCGAAGGTCTGTGACGCGAAGACTGGCGTGCCACAAACCAGTATCCTTTTACCCCGTTTAGACCTATTCGCGCCTACTCAGGAGCAACTATGGGACGCAGAGAACAGATTGTAGATCAGTGTACAGACCTGATGGACGACCCCGGGTTCATACGTAACATCGGTATAGTGGCGCATGTGGACCACGGAAAATGCGTTGCGGGTGACACGCGGATACATCTCGACAACGGGAGCGTGGTGGAAGCCAAGGGGCTTTTCGAACGTATCCGGAGTGAAGGGGAGGAGACGGACTGCGAGGACGGCGTCGCTTACGAGCCTACTTCGGAGGTATCCGTCGCCTCGCTCGACAGGGAGACGGGTGAGACGGAGAGCCAAGAGGTCGCGTACGCCACGAAACGGGAAGCCGACGAGAGCCTCATCGGTATAGAGACATCAAACGGGCATGTCCTCGAAACCACGCCCGAACACAGGTACATGGTTCTGAACGGCGACGGTGTGATGGAGTTTGAAAGAGCCGACAGCCTTTCGAAGGGCGATACCGTCGTGGGTGCGCGGAAGGTTCCTGCCGACGAGACAGACGAGGAGACGGGTGAAGATCTACTGCGCACACTCGCAGAGGACTACGGGTTCTACGTCGGCGTCTCCGACGGCTTCAACGAGGTTATCGAGGACGAACCGCTCGAAAGCCTCTACGAGGTATCCGAAACCCGTCTCAAGAAGGGGTCGCTCAAACACGCCGTCTGGCGCGGCGAGTACCGTCTGAGTGACATCGTAAAGATATGTGAGAGTGGTAGAACCGACGCGGTAGTGTCCGACCTGTACGACAGCATCGAATGGCTCAACTACCGCGGGCACGGTCAGCGCGGCGAGCAGTCGTCTTTGGATATGGAGATACCCGACGACCTGTCCGACCTGTTCTACCTCGCAGGCTTCTTCTTCGGCGACGGCGACACCCAAGGCAACATCACGAACAACTCGGATGAGGCTAAACGTCTCGTGCGTGAGAAGGCGCGCTCGCTCGGCTTTGAAGCCACCGTACGTGGGTTCGAAGGGCGTGGAGACCGTATCGAGATTGGGGGCGAGACTCTTCAGAACGTGCTTCGGTGCTTCTTCGACTATCCCGACGAAGACAAGTCCGCCTCGATACGTATCCCCGACACCGCCTTCGGAGCCGACGACGAGCACGTAGCCGAGTTCGTGCGCGGCTACATGGACGCGGACGGCACGGTCGAAAGGAACAGATCCGCCGTTTCGGTCTCTTCGAAGAGCACACGGATGCTTGAGGATCTCCAGCTTCTCCTTTACAGGTTTGACGTGGCTTCGAAGCTCAACCGCGCGAACTCGACACTATACGTATCGGGTGAACTCTCACTCGAAAACTTCTCTGCGGTAGGCTTCGGTCTTCCCGAGAAACAGGAGAGGTTCGAAGAGCTACGCCGAAAGGCGCGTTCGTCGAAGCTCGATACAGTGCCTGTCAACGGCGAGAAGCTACGTGAGATACGCGAGGATATCGGGGCGTCACAGAAAGCCGTCGGCGGTTCGTACCGCGACTACGAGACGGGGCGTACGTCCCCTACCAAGAAGTCGTTGGATGAGATAGCACGGAGCTTCGAGGAACTCGACGAAGAATGTGACGCAGAAACGAGGATACGGCGTCTCAAGTCGCTCGCCGTCGCGGACACGTCGTTCGTAGAGGTTGAATCGATCAAACCGGTCGAACGCGAACATGTCTACGACTTCGGTGTCGAGGAAAACCACAACTTCGTCGCCGACGGTGTCGTCGTACACAACACGACGCTTACGGATAATCTGCTCGCAGGCGCGGGCATGATCTCGGAGGAACTCTCCGGCGAACAGCTCTTCATGGACACCGCCGAGGACGAGCAGGAACGCGGTATCACTATCGATGCGGCGAACGTCTCTATGGTTCACGACTACGAGGACGACGACTTCCTCATAAACCTCATCGACACGCCGGGGCATGTCGACTTCGGCGGCGACGTTACACGCGCGATGCGTGCGGTCGACGGTGCTGTGGTCGTCGTCGACGCCGTCGAGGGCGCGATGCCCCAGACGGAGACGGTTCTGAGACAGGCGCTACGTGAGGGCGTAAAGCCTGTTCTGTTCATAAACAAGGTCGACCGCCTCATCAACGAGCTACAGGAGGGTCCACAGGAGCTTCAGGATCGTCTCGTAGACGTTATAGAGGAGGTCAACGACCTGATACGGCAGGTTGACGAGGAGAGGTACAACGAGGGCTGGCGCGTCAAGGTCGAGGACGGTAGCGTCGCATTCGGTAGCGCACTCTACAACTGGGCGATAAGCGCGCCGTACATGGCGAAGAGCGGTATAGGATTCGAGGAGGTCTACGACTACAACAAGGGCGACGAGGACGATATCATAGAGCTTGCGCAGGAGTCGCCCCTCTACCGCGTCGTTCTCAACATGGTCGTCGACCACTTCCCCAACCCCGTCGAGGCGCAGGAGCGACGTATACCGACGATCTGGCGCGGCGACCCCGACTCACAGATCGCGGAGGACATGATAAGGTCGAACCCCGACGGCGAGGTCGTCTTCATGGTGACCGACATAGGTATGGATCCGCATGCGGGAGAGGTTGCGACGGGGCGGCTGTTCTCGGGTACGCTCGAACGCGGGCAGGAGCTTAACGTGAGCGGCGTCGCGGGGACGAACCGTATACAGAACGTCGGTCTGTACATGGGCGACGAACGCGAGGAGGTCGAGGAGGTTCCCGCGGGGAACATCGTCGCCGTGACGGGTCTGAAGGACGCGATCGCGGGTTCGACCGTCTCGTCGACGGAGATGACGCCTTTCGAGTCCATCGACCACATAAGCGAGCCTGTCGTTACGGTCGCTCTCGAAGCCAAGAAGATGGACGACCTGCCCAAGCTCATCGAGGTTCTCCAGCAGATATCGAAGGAGGATCCGACGATACAGGTCGAGATAGACGAGGAGACGGGCGAACACCTTATTTCGGGCATGGGAGAACTCCATCTTGAGGTCGTCACCAAACGTATCGAGGACAACCGCGGTATCCCGGTGACGACGAGCGAACCCATCGTCGTCTACCGTGAGTCGATCACACAGCCCGTCGGGGATACGGTCGAGGGCGTCTCGCCCAACAGGCACAACAAGTTCTACATAGAGCTTGAACCCGTCCCGGAGGAGGTCGTTGAGAAGATCAAGCTCGGCGACATCAGCATGGATCAGCCTGAGCAACAGCGCCGCGAGGAGCTGATGGACGCCGGGATGGACAAGGATACGGCGCAGAACGTCGAGTACATGAACGGTACGAACATACTCGTCGACGACACCAAGGGTATACAGCACCTGCGTGAGACTATGGAGCTCGTCGAGGAGGGCTTCGACGAGGCGACGAACGAGGGCGTGCTCGCGGGCGAACCCGCCGAAGGTGTGCTTGTACGTCTACTCGACGTCAAGCTACACGAGGACGCTATACACCGTGGACCCGCTCAGGTCATACCCGCCGTACGCGACGCCGTACACCGCGGTATGATACACGGGGAGACACGTCTGCTCGAACCGATACAGGATGTCTACATAGAGTGCCCGCAGGAGCACATGGGTCCTGCATCGTCGGAGCTTCAGGGACGCCGTGGACGTATAGACGACATGGTACAGGAAAGCGGTGTGGTGGAGATACACGGACAGGCTCCCGTCTCCGAGCTTTTCGGCTTCTCCTCCGATATACGAAGCGCGACAGAGGGCAGATCGACGTGGAACGCCGAGAACGCGGGCTTCCAGACGCTACCCGACAACCTCCAGCGTGAGACGGTCATGGAGATACGCGAACGTAAAGGTATGAAGCAGGAGCTTCCGGAAGCCATCGACTACATCTAAGCTACTTCTCGGGGTTCTTCAGCGTCGGAACGTACAAATCCATAGTCAGACGACGTACAGACGCGCGCTCCTGACGGAGTCGTGTCCCCGGCGCAGGAGTTGCTCGCCCTCTCCGGTCGCGTCGGCGGTTCGTTCCGAGACGGGCGCGCTAATACCGACTTCGTCGGTGAAACGGCGTACGACGCGTTTCTCGCCCGCGACGAAGACGTGTTCGACGCCGTTTCCGACCATCTCCTCGAACATCTCGGCGGCTTCGCGTACGTGTTCCTTCACATCCTCGTCGTGACCCCTCTCGAAACGCGACTGCGAATAGCCGCCCTTCGAGTGCTTCGACATGATGTCGGAAGAGAAAGACGAGAAACCGACGCGTCCGTCGCCGTTGTAGACACCGCCGGCGTACTCGTCGGAACGGACGACCGCAACGGCGTACGGCTGAGGTAGTTCGAACAGGGAGCGGTCGAAGACGAACCGGTCGGCGTGTTCGACGCGTGTACCGTCGGCGACGAGAGGTGGGGCGAGGGCGGCGCGCACCACGCCGACGTCGTCACCGAAAACCACCAGACCGCGGTCGGAGTCGACGCGGCGTAGAAGTGCGGTCGTCTCCGTCCCGAACTCGTCGGGGACGCGGTCGTCGGGTGCGACCGAGACGGTCGTCAGCGCCTCCTCGCCCGAACGCGCCGAGACGAGGAGTTCGAGGAGGTCGTCGAGTTCGTCGCCACGGACCGAACGCGCGAGACGGAAGCTCCGGTCGTCTTCGTCGCCACCCGCACGTTCGAGACGGTCACGTAGCTCCTCCGTCTTGTCTTCGAGCCGGTTTACGCGTCTGTCCGCCTCCTGTTTCTCGGTCACTGCGTCCTTTCTACGCCGCTCCTCGGCTGAGAGACGTTCTTCGAGGCTCTCAACCTCGTCTTCGAGTTCCTCGATACGGTGCTTCAGCGCCGTCCTGCCGAGAAGATCGTCGAGCATACGCGAGACGTGGGCGCGACGAACATTAATCCTACTCTCGAAAGGTCTATATGACTCCGCGGCGTATCGCGGAACATGGTAGCGTTAACACCCCTGTTCGTCGGGGGCTTAGGTCCGTTGGAGATAGGGGTCATCCTGATTCTCCTCGTCCTCCTCTTCGGAGCCGACAAGATTCCGAAGCTCGCAAGGAGCGCCGGGGACGCCAAGAAGGAGTTCGAGAAGGCGAAGATGGAGGCGGATAAGGAGCTTCAGGAGGCTAAGAAAGAGATGGAAGAAGAAGCGGCGACGGAAACGAGCGAGAAGAACGGCGACGGAACGACGACAGCCTCGACCGACGGATAGCAAACACGAAGGTTAAGTGCGCGCGAGTTCCAGAAACCTCTGGGGCTCGTGGCCTAGTGGACAGGGCGAGAGGTTCCTAACCTCTAGACCGCGGGTTCAAATCCCGCCGAGCCCGTGAGTGGGCGAAGCGAACGAACGGCTCAAGGGTTTGAACCAGTGAACGGAGCGCGTAGCGCGAAGTGACCGTGGTTCAGATCCCGCCGAGCCACCGTAGCCCGCTGAACCTGTTGGAGTTGTCGAGCGAAGCTCGACAGCCAGCAAATCTCTGATTTGCGAAGCCATGCTGTGCATGGCTCACGCGTGTCGACTGCGCGATACAGTCGGTTCCAAATCCCGCCGAGCCTGTTGACACCAAACCCCGTTCACGTACCGTAACTGTTTTGCGCTCTTCGACGCTCGTTCATTTATGCACGTTCTGATACCGTTCGATGTCGCACCCGTGAGCGAAAGAGCCGCGAGGTACGCCGTCTCGTCGTTCGGGGCGCTCGACGACATACGTATAACAGCCGTCCATCTGACGGAGGGCGACGAGAGCGTTTCGGAGGAGACGGTTGCGGATACGATAGAGTCGCTCGGCGACGAGGAGGGCATAGAGATAAGCGCGGAGGTGATCCGCATGGAGGGGGCTGAGTCGAGGGACAAGGTGCGCGAGGCTGTCTACCGTATAGCGCGCGAAACCGACGTCGATACGGTCGTCATGGGGTACGAGCAGAAGTCGGTCTTCGAGGACGTATTCGGCGAAAGCACGGCGGAGAGGGTGCTCGAAAACCTCGATATACCCGTGGTTCTGGTTCCTTAGCTACCGTACCAGTTTCCCCGTGCGCCCGACCGCGGTTCGTCGTCCTCTTCTTCGTCCACCGCCTCGGTTTCGTCCTCGTCGTCCTCTATGTCGCCCGTGAACTCGACGAGTTCCGCCTTCGCGCTGTTGTCGTAGACCGTCTTTATCTTGACCTTCGCGGTCTTTCCGGGTATACCACCGTCGACACGTACGACGAAGCCCTCCGAGGTGCGCCCCAAACCGTTTCCGCGGTCGTCGATACCGTCTATCTCGACCTCGACGACCTGTCCCGTCTCGACGGGGTCGTTGACGGGGCTGAAGTCGAAGTAGTCGCACCAGTTCACGCCCGCCTTGTCGGTGAAGTGGGCGCACATCTCGCGCGACGTCGCGGCTTCACAGTCTTCGAGTAGAGGGCAGACGCCTGTCATGGTCGGGGTTCGTCTTCCACCTACCTAAGGCTGACGGCACCGCGTCGCTCACCCCGCGGTGCAGAAGGCGTGTGTACCGAAGACGGTGCCGTTGTAGTCCACGACGACGCCGACGCCCGTCGTGTTCCAAGCCTCGCCGAGCAGGTTACGGCGGTGGGTCGTCGAGTTGGTCCACTCCGCTACGAGTGCGTCGGCGACACCTTCCTCGGTGACGAGAAGTACGGAGCGGTTCGCGGGCGACGTATAGACCGTCTTGTACCAGACGTTGGCGACGTTCTCGCTGTAACGGAACTCGCGCCTGCCGTCGCGTAGTCCCGCGCACTCATTTACGGAAACCGGAGGTTTCCGACTTCAGGGGAATCTCCGATTTCCCGTGAATCCCACCCCTTTAGGGGTGGGTTAGCTTACCGTGGCGTATCGTCCGTGCGGACGTAAACCTCTTTCGCGCCCTTCAGTCGAGTCCGAGGACGGCGGCGTTCTCACCGAGTATCTCGTCGAAGGTTACGCCCTTCGTCTCCACGTCGTAACGGACGCGTACCACGGGTACGTCTACATCGATAACACGGCTCAGGTCGTGCGGCGTGCCCGAGACGACGGCGTCGGGTTCGGCGTTCCTCACCGTCTGTTCGAGTTCGCGCACCTGTTCGTCGCTGTACCCCATGGCAGGGAGAACGTCCTCAAGATGGTCGTAGCTTTCGAGTATGCGCGCGAGGGAGCCGACAGCATGAGGTCGCGGGTCGATAACCTCCGACGCGCCGTGTTCGCGTGCCGATAGAAGACCCGCGCCGTACGACGCGTCGCCGTGTGTAACCGTAGGACCGTCCTCGACGACGAGAACGCGCCTGCCCTCTATCTCACCACCGTCGGCGGTCACGACCGAATCGGCGTGTACGACGCGTGCGTCGGGGTTCGTGGCGCGGACGTTACGTTCGACCTCACGTATCCCGTCTGCGGTAGCTGTGTTCTCCTTGTTTATGACGACGTAGTCGGCGGTACGCAGGTTCGTCTCACCCGGATGGTAGCTTACCTCGTCGCCCGCGCGGTGCGGGTCGGCAAGTACGATATGAACGTCGGGCGCAAAGAAAGGTAGCTCGTTGTTTCCGCCGTCCCAGACGATAACGTCCGCCTCGTCCTCGGAGCTTTCGAGAACGTCGGCGTAGTCGACGCCCGCGTACACGACGTGTCCGGCTTCGACGTGTTGCTCGTACTCCTCGCGCTCCTCTATGGTTACGTTACACGCGTCGATATCGTCGAGCGATCCGAACCGCTGGACGCGTCCCTCGACAAGGTCGCCGTACGGCATCGGTTCGCGTACGACGACAGGCTCTACGCCGCGTCCGTCGAGTGCGTCTGCGATAGCGCGCGAAACACCCGACTTGCCGCATCCCGTACGGACGGCGTCGACGGCGACGACGGGTACGGAGGCATCGAGCCATATATCGTCGGGTCCGAGTATACGGAACCCCGCTCCCTCACCGAGTGCGCGCGAAGCCGCGTGCATAACGTCCTCGTGGGAGACGTCCGAGTACGAGAAGACGACCGTATCGACACCGTACTCGTCGATGAGCTGTTCGAGTTCGGCTTCGGGACGTATAGGGACGCCGTCGGGATAGAGGTCGCCGGCAAGCTCTGCTGGGTACCGGCGTTCGGGGGCGTCGTCGAGTTCTCCGACGTTCTGTGTCTCCGTATGCGTAAACGCGACGACGTTGTACGTCTCGTCGTCCCTGAAGACGGTGTTGAAGTCGTGGAAGTCGCGTCCGGCGGCACCCATGATCAGGACGTTTTGGGACATAGCTTATGACAGACGCGGGCAACAGATAACCATGACGCAGACCGACGCCGAACGTCTGGTCGTCGCTCTCGGAGGGAACGCGGTTCTTTCGGGTGAAGGGTCGAGGTTCGAGGAACAGCGTCGCACCGTGGGGAAGACAGCCCGAACCGTCGCGGAGGCGACCGACGAGGATGACGACGTCGTCGTGACGCACGGAAACGGTCCACAGGTCGGGAACCGTATGTTACAGCAGGAAGCTGTTCCTGAGACTCAGCAGATGCCTCTCGATGTACTCGTGGCGGAGACCGAGGGTCAGTTAGGCTACACACTGGGACAGGCGTTCGACAACGTGTCCGACGGGGCTGTAACGTTGGT
>Ga0207714_1001315_pt1 | contig 15995 bp, 16 predicted proteins | sample PonA232FremontCA_2_FD_187270 | JGI IMG/M metagenome (GOLD analysis project Ga0207714, IMG submission 187270) | Marine sediment microbial community from Fremont, CA, USA - Pond A23 Sediment 2 (SPAdes) | ecosystem: Environmental > Aquatic > Marine > Unclassified | place: USA: Fremont, California... | reverse complement strand
ATGAAAATGTAAATAACGTTCTGATTTATAAGTAAAAATCGTACAAGCGAGGCGAGTCAGGGATTGCGTTGAAGCCGTGTTTCATAGAAAGGGCGAGCCTTTGTTCTTCGCGATATGGAAACCTTGCCTGTATTCAAGATAAGATCCGCGCTTCCATGAGAGACATTAAACACACGTTCTGCCGCGCGCTGATATCGCTGAGCGAGTTTAGCCCCGGCAATGGAATCACGAAATGAAAAACTGGCCTCAACGCAATCCCTGTCTCGCCTCGCATTTTCATGCTTGGTTGTGCCCTGGTCGGCCAGGGGATGATGGTTTGTATGAAAATGTTTCCAACTTGCTAAGTTGTTTGGAGAAAGTGCAAGGCGTGGCTCGACGGGGCCTGCGCTGAGGCCGTGTTTCATATACAGGCGAGCCCTTGTTGTGCGCGTAATAAAGATTTTGCCTATATCACTCTCAAAACCCGCGCTGCAAAGAGTACGTGGAAGTCATACGGTGTCAGGCAGCCGTAACCGATTAGCTTGATCAATGCCCAGCATTGGACGCCGGGATGAAACACTGGCATCAGCGCACGCCCCGACTCCCCACGCAGCATTTTCATGCTTGGTTGTGCCCGGGTCGGCCCGGGGATGAAGGTTGTATGAAAAAGCGTTCAACTTGCTGAATAGTCAAGCAATTAACAGTGAGGCTCGCCCGGCACTCATTCACTGAATGAGTGCCGGGCGAGCTGGATTTCATAATACACCATGGCCTTGTTGGTACTGCTTGAGGTGAAATTGGGTCCACTCCAGACCATTTGAAGCCTGCCTCAACGGTAGTGTTCCGGGAATTCAATTTTTTATCGGGCAGTATTTCCAGGATTGGAGGAAAACCACCTGTTCAAGGATATTTCATGTCCTGCAGCGTATCAATTGGTTGGAGATGTGTTTTCGAGAATTTCTGCAATGTGTTTTAGTGACGAGCATAGCGCCATTCAAGGCGCAAGGTATCTGCGCACACCTCAAGGAGCTCGGGATCTATAATCTATGAATCGGGAGCTTGGCAGGATCTCGTATTCCCGCATCGGTTAATGGGCTCTCAGTGAAAGGTTGGGGCATAAGGGCCGAGTGAGGCGCCCCGTGATGGGCAACAAGGGGCTCCTCCTCTCCCGGCCCTTGTATCAGCGGCTATGCTCCTAGAAGGGGCAGAAAGCCAGCAGGTTGATGGGTTGATAATTATTCGACGGGTCCTCGGCGTAGCGGCACCCGATCTTGGAGCGCTCTTCACCCTTGTTCTCGATGTCGTCAACGGAATTGCGGTAAAAGGTGCACTGATTGTTGAAACAGACATAGAGCCAACCCCAACCCGATTCAGGCGGGGCGTCCCAATATGTTAATTCCAGTTCGCAGTGCGGGCAGTATCGGCTTTCCATGCTTATCACCTCTTGGCTCGGGGTTAGGGTTCTGGCAGCGATATGGGGAGCCCATCCATCCCAACGGGCTGGCACACGCTGCCGAAGTGATTGGAAGTCAGACGTCGTATGGGAGAGGACATGCCATTATCTTATACGTTTCATTCTAAAGGACCATATCCCATGTGAGGAGTGACGTCAAATTTTTACGTGGCAAATGGGCCTTGGAATATTGAGGATATGAGCCAGTCAGCGAGCAATCCTGTGAGGGAGATTTCCCGGTTTATGAAGCTAGGACGCAGTATGGGACAGTGAGGAGCTGTCGTGGTTCCTTGGGGATGTTCTTGATGTGTTCCCGGTCTCGATGCGGTTGCGTCGAAAAGGATAAAGAAATTGACAGACTGATTCCATAACTTGTTGACAAGACCACGGAGAAGGGATACGTTTTCTTCATGCACAATGAACTCGGGCTCAGTCTCACCTTTTGCGCGACAGCCTCCTTTTCTTATTGGGGCTATTTTTGGTTTATCAAGGGTGACGTCTGTGGCCCGAGAGGGTGCCTATGACTGTATAGGTGCCCATCTACCCAAAAAAGACCCAAGGGCCGCAGGCAAAAAGCCGGCGGCCCTTTTTTTTTGGCTGCCGGTTCCCGGTCCGAGGGGCAATCCGCAAGGAGGTGCCAGGCATGCATTTGGGCAAGTCCATTCGCATGGAGCGAGTCATTAATCGGGACACGGAGCGAACCATCGTGGTGCCCATGGACCACGGGGTCACCGTCGGCCCCATCCGGGGTCTGGAGCAGATGAAGGAGCGGGTCAACGAGGTTGCCGAGGGTGGCGGTGACGCCGTGCTCATGCACAAGGGCCTCGTGCGCTGCGGACACAGGGAGCGGGGCCGGGATATCGGCCTGATCATCCATCTCTCCGCCAGCACAAAGCATTCCCCATCCACGAACACGAAAACCCTGGTCGGCTCGGTCGAGGACGGCATCAAGCTGGGCGCGGACGCCGTCTCGGTGCACGTGAATCTGGGCGATGATCAGGAGCAGCAGATGCTTTCAGACCTGGGGCGCGTGGCCAGCTCGGCCACTGAATGGGGCATCCCCGTCCTGGCCATGGTCTACGCGCGCGGTCCGCAGGTGAAGGATGCGTACGATCCGGAGGTCGTGGCCCATTGCGCGCGTGTGGGCGAGGAGCTCGGAGCGGATCTGGTCAAGGTCAACTATACCGGGGACATGGACACCTTCGGCAAAGTGGTCGAGGGATGCTGCATCCCGGTGGTAATCGCCGGCGGCCCCAAAATGGACAGCCGCCGCGAGCTGGTCCAGATGGTCCATGACTCCGTTCAGGCCGGCGGGGCGGGCCTGTCCGTGGGACGGAACATCTTCCAGGACAAGGATCCGGCCGGGCTGCTCGGCGCCTTGCACAAAGTGGTCCACGAGGACTCCACCGTGGACAACGCACTGGGGCTCTTGAACTGATCCGGCCGTTTCGGCGGAAAAACTTCCAAGCAGACCGGGCGCGGAAAAAAGCGAGCGAGAGGAGCTGTATGCCCATACCCATCCTGGTCAAGGTCGTTCCCTATGACAAAAGCCTGGTGACAGCAGCGCTCGAGGCCGGAGCGGACGGTATCATTGTCGAGCCGGAACGCGTGGAGGAAGTACAGGGACTGGGCCGGATTCGGACCCTGACCCCTGATGAGGTCACCATCCGCTCCGTGGCGGACAAGGACGGGGAGGAAGCGGCAGCCGAGTCACTGCGCCAGGGCGAGAACGTGCTCCTGAAGCAGGGGTGGGAGATCATTCCCGTGGAAAATCTCCTTGCCTTGGAAAAGGGTGAGCTTGGCCTGGAAGCTGCTTCCGCGCACCAGGCGCGGCTCGCCGCCGGTATCCTGGAAAAGGGGGCGGATTTTCTGGTCCTCTTGCCCGAGGCCGCAGGGGAAATGGCGAATATCGTGCGCGACCTGCGTCTGAGCGAAGGGCGCCTGGGCCTGGAAAGGGCCCGGATCACCGAGGTGCGGCCAGTCGGCTTGGGCCACAGGGTCTGCGTGGACACCTGTTCGCTCCTGCAGACGGGTCAGGGGGTGCTTGCGGGGAACTCCAGCGCCTTTACCTTCCTGGTGCAGGCGGAAACCGAGGAAAATCCCTACGTGGCCTCCAGGCCTTTCCGGATCAATGCCGGGGCGGTGCACAGCTATACCGTCCTGCCCGGGGATCGCACCTGTTACCTGGAGGAGCTTCGGGCCGGGGACGAGGCCCTTGTGGTCGACGCCCGCGGGGAGACCCAGCTGGCCACCGTGGGACGGGTCAAGATCGAGGTGCGCCCCCTGCTTCTGATCAGTGCGCAAAACGAGTCCGGCGCCGGACAGGTCTTTGTCCAGAACGCGGAGACCATCCGGCTCCTCACTCCCGAGGGCCGGCCGGTGAGCGTCGTGTCCCTGAAAGAGGGGGACGAGGTGCTCTGCCGCACGGAACAGGGGGGCAGGCATTTCGGCATGCGCATCACGGAAAATATCGAGGAAAGGTAGATGCCACGGGAAAATGATACGTCCCCCGGAACCGGAGAGACGGCTGGGGAGCTGGCCCGGCTCCGGCAGGAGATATCGGCCATCGACGACGAGCTGGTGGCCCTCCTGAACAGGCGTTCCGCCCTGAGCCTTGAGGTCGGTCGCCTCAAGTCTGACAGCCGGGACACCGTGTTCAAGCCCTTCCGGGAAAAGGAAGTGATCCGGGAGATCCTGGACAAGAACACCGGGCCCATGCCCGAGGAGCACCTGCGGGCTGTCTACAGGGAGATCCTCTCCTCCTCGCGCAGCCTGCAGCGAAGGCAGAGCGTGGTCTATCTGGGCCCGGAGGGGACCTTTTCCTACTTTGCCGGCCTGCACTATCTGGGCAGCTCAGCGGATTACCGTCCCAAGGCCGTGCTGGAGGATGTCTTCCGCAGTGTGCGGCAGGGTGAGTCGGACCTGGGGATCATCCCCCTGGAGAACTCCCTTCAGGGCACAGTGGGCCAGAGCCTGGACCTCTTCCTGCGCTACGAGGTCTTCATTCAGGCCGAGGTGTTCTGCAAGATCAGCCACAGCCTGCTCGCTCCGGGGCAGACCCTTTCCGACATCCGGGTGGTCCATTCCCATCCCCAGGCCCTGCAGCAGTGCACCTCCTGGCTGAGCGCCCAGCTCCCCCAGGCCGAGGTCGTGCCCGCGGAAAGCACGGCCGCGGCAGCGGAGCGGGTACACGGACAAGCCGGGGAGGCGGCCATCGCCCATCCGGCGCTTGCGGAACGCTTCGATCTCAATGTGCTGCAGACCGGGATCGAGGATCTGCCGGAGAACTGGACCCGCTTCTTGATCATCGGGCCCAAGATGCCCCCTCCGGGCAACCGGGACAAGACCTCGCTCCTGTTCACCCTGACGGACAGGCCGGGCTCCCTGGCTGGGATGCTCAACCGCCTGGCCGAGGAGGAGGTGAACATGAAGAAGCTGGAGTCGCGGCCCATGCGGGGGGAAAAGTGGCAGTACGTCTTTTTCGCGGATGTGGAGTGCGATCTCACCCTGGACCGCTATGATCGCCTCCTGCAGAGCCTGCGGGACAATTGCCACAACCTGCGGGTGCTGGGGAGTTATCCCAACGGGCCCTATCTGGATCTGGTCAGCCAACGGGTTTAGAACCGGAGGTCGGAGATCGGAGATCAGAGGTCGGATGACAGAGGACAAAAATCGGAGTTCAGAGAGGGTAGTGGCGAGCATTCGAGCTGGCTCTCTTCAAAAAGAGATTTTCGCAACAAAGCAGCCGGCTGAAATTTTTGGTCAATAGAGAGGACACGGCAATGCATCAACCCCCCGTCCAGGCCCCGCCGAGCAAGTCCGCCTCGCACCGGGCGCTTATTACCGCCGCCCTTGCGGATGGCGACTCGCGCCTGAACAATCTCTTGAGCAGCCAGGACCTGGAGCGGACCCGGGACTGTCTGGCCCGGCTCGGAGCCGACATTCGCGAGGAAAGCGGGGTAACCCTGGTCCGGGGCATGGACGCTCGCAGCCAGCTGGACCCGGAGCCGGTGGAGCTGGACGTGGGCGAGTCGGGCACGACCTGCCGTCTCCTCGCGGCGGTGGCCGCCCTGAGCGGCAGGGTCTGCCGCATTTCCGGCAGGGGCCGCATGCATCAGCGGCCCATGGGCTCTCTGACCCGGGCCCTGGAAACGCTGGGCGCTCAGGTGACCTGGGAGGGCGAGCCCGGCTGCCCTCCCCTGGTTCTCGACGCCCGCGGCATAGCCGCCGGCAGCGTTGGCGTGGACCTGGAGCAGAGCAGCCAGTTCCTCTCCGGCCTGCTCTTGGCCGGGCCGGTCCTTTCCGCTCCGCTCTCCGTCGGGATCACCGGAAACCGGGTGGTCTCCTGGCCCTATGTGGCCCTGACCCTGCAGGTAATGCAGGATTTCGGGGCGAGCTTCGGGGTGGAGGCTTTCCAGGAGGGCGTCTGGCGGGAAGTTGCCTGGGAAAATCTGACCCGGGCCGAGCCCGGCAGGGTGCGATTCACGATATATCCCGGCGCCTATACGCCGCGGGATTACAGCGTGGAGGGGGACTGGAGCAACGCCTCCTACCTCCTCGCGGCGGGGGCCCTGCAAAAAACGGGTATCCGGGTTTCGGGGCTCGATCCGGAATCGACACAAGGGGACAGGCGGATCCTGGACATTCTACGTTCCATGGGCGCCGAGGCGGAGGTCTCCCATGGACCAATCCGCGTTGCTCCGAAGGGGCTGCGCGGAGCGGATCTGGACATGGGGGCCTGTCCGGATCTGGTGCCCACGGTCGCGGTGCTGGCCACCCTGGCCGGCGGGAAGACACGGATCCGCAACGCGGCCCATCTCCGGCTCAAGGAGAGCGATCGCCTAGGGGACCTGGCCGGGGAGATCGCGAAAACAGGAGCGGAGGTGGAGCTGCATCCGGACGGAGCGAGCATCCGGCGGCCTTCGCAGCCGATAACCGGCCCTGTCCATTTCGACACCCACGGGGATCACCGCCTGGCCATGGCCTTCGCCCTGTACGGATTGGCCGGCGTGGAGTACAGCCTGAGCGATTCGGAGTGTGTGGCCAAATCATTTCCTGCATTCTGGGAAACCTGGAAGCTGGTGCGACGCGATGACTGATACGAGGCAAGAGCGGGCGACCATTGTCGGGGGCCGGGGAGCCATGGGACGCTTCTTCGCCGAGCGCCTCCAGGGCTGCGGCCTCGAGGTGAGGGCCCTGGACAAGCCGCTTGGGGAGGAAGAGGCGGCAGAGCACCTTCCGGGCAGCGACCTGGTGCTTCTCGCCGTGCCGTCCCACGTGGTAACCGAGGTCCTGGATCGGCTGGAGGGCCATCTCTCCCCGGAGAGCGTGCTCGCGGACATCTGCTCGGTCAAGGTGGAGCCCCTCCAGCGGATGCTCGCCAGCCATTCCGGGCCGGTAGTCGGCACCCACCCCCTCTTCGGCCCCGACCCCGAGCCGGGGACCGCCCTGCGGGTGGCCCTTTCCCCGGGACGCGACGAGCAGGCCGGTGAGTGGGTCCGCGACCTGCTGCACCGGGCCGGGCTGACTCCCTTCGACGCCGAGGCCAGGGAGCACGATCGCGCCATGGCCTTTTTGCAGGGGCTCAACTTCGCCACCACAACGGCCTATCTGGCGGCGGCCTCCCATGACGCGAGCATCAGCAAATATCTGACCCCCTCCTTCCAGCGCCGTCTCGACGCGGCCCGGAAGATGCTCAATGAGGACGCCGAGCTCTTCCAGACCCTTTTCGAATCCAATCCCTACAGCCAGGAGGCGGTGCGCTGCTACCGCTCCTATCTGGGCCTCGCCGCGGGCGGCGAGCTCGATCTCCTCCTGAACAGGGCCTGCTGGTGGTGGAACGGCAACAATGATCCGGGGGGGGACCTGTAGGTCCGGAAATCGAATCTTTCGGTTGTTCAGGCCGTATTCCCTCCCCGGGAATGCGGCCTTTTTTTGATCCAAACCATGGAGACAGGTCTATGCACAGATTCACCTTGCGCCAGTATGCGGCGACCCATCCCGCGGACACCCAGACGCCCATCGGCATGTACATGCGCTTCGTGGGCGACGACCCCGGCCTGCTTCTTCAGAGCGCGGAAGTGGACGGCAGATTGGGTCGCTACAGCCTCATCGCCTGGGATTTCTGTCTCACTGCCCGCTGCAGCAGGGGCAAGCTCGCCGTTTCCGTGCGCGATCCCGCTCTGAGCGGCGTGTACAAGCTTTCCGGCATGGATTTCGTCCCCGGGCTGCGGCAGCTCATGGACAGCCTGGATCTGGTTCCGCCGGAGACGCATCCCGATCTCCCGGCCATTTCCCGCTCCCTGCTCGGCTATTTCGGGTACGAGCTTGCGGGGCTGCTGGAGCCTGGCCTGGCGGATACTCTCAGTCCCGAGGACGCGGAGTGCGCCCTGGTCCTGCCCGGCCGGCAGATCCTCTTCGATCACCTGCATCAGCGCTGCGTGCTCCTGGGGCTGGAGCGAAACCCGGAGCCGGACCCGAAAACCCGCAAGGACAGGGAAGAAACCGAGACCAGGGTCGGGACGGTTCGGCCCACTGTTTCCGGACAGGATTATCGTTGTGGAGTGGACCGGGTGCGGGAAGAGATCCGCGCCGGAGAGGCGATCCAGGTGGTGCTCTCCTGCCGCTTCCAGACCGAGTTCGAAGGGGACCCCTTTCTGGTCTACCGCAGGCTGCGCCAGAGCAATCCCTCGCCGTACATGTTCTACGTGAACCTCCCGGATCTGACCCTCATCGGTTCCTCGCCCGAGGTTCTGGTTCGCAGCACGGACGGGGTCTTGGAGGGTCGGCCCATTGCCGGCACCCGCCCCCGAGGTGCGGATCCGGGAGAGGACGAAGCCCTGGCCAGGGAGCTGTACGAGGATCCCAAGGAGCGCGCGGAGCACGTCATGCTGGTGGATCTGGGTCGCAACGACCTGGGCCGCATCGCGGAGCCGGGCAGCGTAAACCTGGAGCGGTTCATGCAAGTGGAGCGCTTTTCCCACGTGATGCATCTCACCTCCTATCTCCAGGCCCGGGTGAGCCCTAATCTGGACGCCCTGGACGTGCTCCGGGCCACCTTCCCCGCGGGCACCGTCTCCGGGGCCCCCAAGATACGGGCCATGGAGATGATCCGGGACATGGAGTCCCAGCCGCGCGGGCCCTATTCCGGGGCCGTGGGCTGGCTCGGTCTGGATCGGGACCGGCTGAACCTGGATACCGGGATCGCCATTCGGACCATGTGGCTGCGGCAGGGGACCATGACCTGGCAGGCCGGCGCGGGCGTGGTCAGTGACTCGGAACCGGAATCCGAATGGCAGGAGTGCTGGAACAAGGCCAAGGTGCTCCTGCGAAGCCTCAACCAGAACGGAGGTGGCGATGTTTTTGCTTATCGATAACTACGACTCCTTTACCTACAACCTAGTTCAGGTCCTGGGACAAGCCGGGACCCATCCCAGGGTGCTGCGCAACGACGACGAGGATCTGCTCAATGCGGATCTGTTCCGGGAGCTCACCGGTGTGCTCATCTCCCCCGGACCCGGGGGGCCGGAGAAAAGCGGGCTCTGTTCGGACTTTCTGGCGAAGCTGGATCCCACCGTCCCCGTGCTGGGGGTCTGCCTGGGCCAGCAGATCCTGGGCAGCGAGGCGGGATGGCGCGTGATCCGGGGAAACCGGATCATGCACGGCAAGACCTCGCAGATCCAGCACGAGGGAAGTGAGCTTTTCAGTGGATTGAGCCGGCCCTTCACCGCGACCCGGTATCATTCCCTGCTGCTTTCCCCGGAGGGCGAGGATCAGGAGCGTGTCCGGGTCACTGCATGGACCGAGGAGGGCGAAATCATGGGGATCCGCTATTCCGACCGGCCCTGGATGGGGGTGCAGTTCCATCCCGAATCCGTGCTCAGCGAGGAGGGCCCCCTGCTTTTGGCCAATTTTCTGCGGATCGTGGAAACACACAATCACAACGGGAGGTCGTGATGTCCGTACAGCATATCCTGGAGGATCTGGCCCGAGGTCGCGATTTGGAGCGCAGTGCGGCCGAGCAGGGTTTCGAGGCGCTCTTTTCCGGGGAGCTCTCCCAGGCTCAGTCCGGAGCGATGCTCCTGGGTCTGCGGGCCAAGGGGGCCACGGCGGAGGAGCTTTCCTCCGCGGTTCAGGCGGCGCTTCGGCACGCCCATCTGGTGCGGGCCGCGGAAGGGGCGTGTATCGACACCTGCGGCACCGGCGGGGACGGCAGGCACAGCTTCAACTGTTCCACCGCGGTGGCGGTGTTCCTGGCGGACATGGGCTACAGCGTGGTCAAGCACGGCAATCGGGCGGTGTCCAGCAGCTGCGGCAGCGCGGACGTGGTGGAGACCCTGGGGCTGCCCTTCACCACGGACGAGGAGGAGGTCGCCGCAAGCCTTGTCAGGCACAACTTCGCCTTCCTCTACGCACCGTCCTATCATCCCGCCTTCGCCGAGGTGGCCCCCATCCGGAAGGAGCTGGGCATTCCCACCCTGTTCAACCTCATGGGGCCCCTGCTCAATCCGGCCAGGCCCACGCATCAGCTGCTCGGCGTGGGCAGCCCCGAGGTCCTCGATCTCATGGCCCATACCCTGGCCCTGAACGGAGTGCGGCGGGCAGCCGTGGTCCACGGGGCCGGCGGATTCGACGAGCTGACACCCTGTGGTCCCAACGATGCGGTGATGGTAAGGGACGGCGAGTGCGAGGCGACGCGCCTCGATCCGGCGGATTTGGGCATCGGGCGCTGTGCGCCCGAGGATCTGGCCTGCCGGGACAAGGAGGAGGCCCTGGAGCTCATGGGCCATGTCCTGCGGGGACGCGCTCCGGAGCCGGTCCGGGACATGCTGGCCCTGAATCTGGGCATGGCCCTTTCCCTGCTGGAGGGTTCGGATCTGTCCGAGGCGGTGCGCCGGGCCGGGCGCACGGTCGAGGTCGGGCTGACACGGGGGACGATCCATGCTGGATAGGCTCATTGCGGCCAAAAAGGAGGAAATCAACCGGCTGCGGCGCATGCGGGACGAGGGCGACCCGCCCGGGGTAGCGGCCTCGCGGTCCCCGAGCCTCGCCCAAGCGATCGAAACGGCCCCGGGCACTTCGGTGATTGCGGAGTACAAGCGGGCCTCGCCCAGCAGGGGGGTCATCCGCGAGGATATCGGTCCGGAGGTGGCGGGCGAGCTCTTCAATCGGGCCGGGGCGTCCGCCGTCTCCGTGCTCACCGAGGAAACGCATTTTGGCGGGCAGTTGGGCTTTCTGTCGCGCCTGGAGCGGATCGAGCTCCCCTTGCTGCGCAAGGACTTCATCCTCGATCCGCTGCAAGTCCGCCACACCGCTTCCACTCCGGCCTCGGCGGTGCTTGTGATCGCAGCGGTCTTTCGCGACAGGCCCGCTGAAATGGCAAACATCTGTGATTGCGCCCGGGACCTGGGCCTGGAGCCGGTAGTGGAGGTCACCGGGGAACAGGAGCTGGGTTTGGCCAGAGAAGCGGCAGCAGGCCTGATCCAGGTCAACAATCGGGATCTTTTCACACTCCGCGTGGACCGGGAGGCCAGCCGACGCCTTATCCGGGAGAGGGACTCCCGCGAGCTTTGGATCAGCGCCAGCGGGATCGCCTCTGCAGAAGATGTGAGGCAGGTGCGGGATCTGGGATACGACGCCTGCCTGGTGGGGACCTCGATCATGGAAAACACGGACCCGGCGGGCTTTCTGGCGGATTTGATCCAGGCCGGCGGGAACCAAGGAGGCGCGTGATGCGGATCAAGGTCTGCGGACTGACCCGGCAGGAGGATATTGACGCCTGTCGCGAGCTAGGGGCGCACTGGGCCGGGTTCATCTTTCATCCACAGAGTAAGCGGCATATCCCCCCGGAACGGGCCGCGTTTCTGGAAACCGGGGGTCTTGTGCGGGTGGGCGTGCTCGTCCGGCAGGACCCGGAGGAGGCGCTGGACCTTATGCGGCACTGCCGCCTGGATCTGGTTCAGCTGCACGGGGATCAGGGCCCGGACTTTTGTCGACATATGGGGCCGGAGCGGGTGATACGGACCTTTTGGCCCAAGCGTTTCGACAGGGAAGAGGATCTGCAGCGCGAGCTGGATCGCTATGCGTCCTGCTGTGCCTGGTTCCTCCTTGATGCGGGCCTGTCCGGAGGGGGACACGGCAAGCGGATCGAGGCGGCATGGCTTGGGCGGGACCTTCGCTTCGAGCGGCCCTGGCTCCTGGCCGGTGGCCTGGGCCCGGAGAGCATTGGCGCGGACCTGAGCCTGCGTCCCGACGGCGTGGATCTCAATTCCGGAGTGGAGGTTTCGCCCGGGATCAAAGACCCTCAAGCCATCGCGCAAACCCTAAGCACGCTACAAGGAGAGACAGGATGAGTACTGGCTATTTCGGCGAATACGGCGGATGCTACGTGCCGGAGCTGCTTTTGCCGCCGCTGCAGGAGCTGGACCGGGGACTGCGGGAGATCGTGGGAAGCGAGTCCTTTCAGGAGGAGCTTCGCGGGCTGCTTCGGGACTTCGTGGGCCGGCCCACGCCCCTTACCCGCTGCGGCAACCTCTCCCGGGATCTGGGCTTCGAGCTGTGGCTCAAGCGGGAGGATCTGGCCCATACAGGGGCGCACAAGATCAACAACACCATCGGACAGGCCCTGTTGGCCAAAAAGATGGGCAAAACCTGTCTCATGGCCGAAACAGGAGCGGGCCAGCACGGTGTGGCCACAGCAACCGCCGCCGCCCTGCTCGATCTGGACTGCATCGTCTTCATGGGGGAGAAGGACGTGGGTCGGCAGAACGTGAACGTGCGGCGCATGGAGACCCTGGGCGCACGGGTGGAGCCGGTGACCAGCTCCACCCAGACCCTGAAGGACGCCATCAACGCGGCGCTTCGCTTCTGGATCGCCCATCAGGGAAGCACGCACTACTGTCTGGGCTCCGTTGCCGGGCCGCACCCCTTCCCCAGCCTTATTCGGGAGCTGCAGGCGGTCATCGGAAGCGAATCCAGACAGCAGTTTCTGGAGGCAACCGGCGGCCTGCCGGACTGGGTCCTGGCCTGTGTCGGCGGCGGATCCAATGCCATCGGCATGTTTGCCGGCTTTCTCGAAGACGAGGATGTCGAGCTTACCGGTGTGGAGGCTGCAGGCTCCGGAGATCCGGGCTGCTACTGTTCGGCCACCCTGACCCAGGGCACGCCGGGGGTGCTCCATGGAGCGCTCAGCTATCTGTTGCAGTCCCCGCAGGGTCAGATCCTGCCCTCCCATTCCCTGGCCCCGGGGCTGGATTATCCGGGAGTGGGTCCGGAACACGCCCATCTGCGCGACAGCGGACGCGTGGAGTACAAAACGGTGCGTGACGAAGCCGCGTATCTGGCCTTCAAGCGGCTGGCCCGCAAGGAGGGGATCATTCCCGCCCTGGAGAGCTCCCACGCCCTGGCCGGGGCCCTGGAGTGGGAGGGCGAGCTTGGGCCGCAGTGCAGGGTGCTGGTCAATCTCTCCGGAAGGGGGGACAAGGATCTGGAGATCGTTTTCGAATACGAGGATGCACAATGCGGTAAGGAGGCAAGCCATGGCTGAAGGCGGCAAGCGACTGGGCGAACGGATTGAGAAGGCGGCTGCCCAGGGACGCCGGGCCCTGATCCCTTTTCTTCCGGCGGGATTCCCCCATACGGAGACCTTCTGGGACCATATCCGCGAGCTGGACCACAGCGGAGCGGACATCATCGAGATCGGGGTGCCCTTTTCCGATCCGGTTGCGGACGGCGAGGCCGTGGAGGAGGCTTCGCAGCAAAGCCTGGCCCAGGGCGTGGACCTGGACTGGATCTTTTCCGGGCTTGCCGGTGTCCGCGAGGAAATCGGGGCGGAGCTGGTGCTCATGGGCTACGTAAACCCCTTTCTGCAATACGGCTGGGATCGACTGGCCCGCAAAATGGGCGAATGCCGCGTCAGCGGTTTGATCGCCCCGGACCTCCCCCTGGAGGAGAGCGCGGGTCCGGAACGGATGCTCCGGGAGAACGGCGCATCCCTGATCCGGCTGGTGGGGGTGAACACCTCCCCGGAGCGGATGCGGCGCTACGCCGAGCATGCGGAAGGGTTCGTCTATTTCGTCTCCGTGCTGGGCACAACCGGAGGTGACGGCGGCCTCTCCCCGGAGCTCGCGCAGGGGCTGCGGCAGGCCGGGGAGATCTTCGATGCGCCGCTGGCCCTGGGCTTCGGCCTGAGCCAGCCGGAGCAGCTGGAGGGGATTACGGAACGGGTTGACGCGGTGGTCTTCGGCAGCGCCCTGATCCGGCACATCCGGGACGGGGGCAGTCCGGCCGAGTTCATGGCCCGCTGGCGGGAATAAGGCTGGAGAAGTGGCTTTCTTTTAGGACATGGTGCCAATGAGCTGCGGGAAAGAACCAGACTGCCCGCGAATAGCGCGAATCCCGAGAATGAATCAAATATGTGCTCCGCTGATCGCGGAGCACATATACGTTTCGCCACCGCGCAAGGCCGTCCTGTTTCGGTTTTGCGTCAGATGCGCTGTTGACACGGATCAGGACCCTCGTGTCCAATGAGGGCGCAACCTGAATACAGTGAGGAAGACGACCATGGCCGGCGGTGACGAAAGTGTGACGTATCCGGTTATCCCCGTGGAGAGGGCGGACGACCTCCATCGCATGGAGCAGGCGGACAGGGCCGGCCTGATCCTGTTCATGGCCGGAAACCAGTTCATGGCCCTGCCCGACCTGGTGGAGGCCTTTCTGCGCGAGAACCCCGGAGCGGATCCCGTTGCCTATGAAACCCTGCCCCCGGGCCTGGAGCTTGCACAGATTCTGGCCGGGGGAGCCCGTTTCGGGGAGAGGCTTTTGACGGGCCGGCCGGATGTGTACACCGCAGTCTCATGGGATGCGATGCAGACCCTGGTGCAATGGCATCTCGTCCACGAGGATGATCCCTTTGTCTATCTGCGCAACCGGCTGGGGATCATGGTGGCTGCGGGCAACCCCAAGGGCGTCCGCGGGGTGGAGGATCTGGGCCGGGAGGATGTGCGGCTCTCCCAGCCGGACCCGGCTGGGGAGCACATCGCCCTCTTCATCGAGGACATGTATCGCCTTGCCGGCGGCGAGGATCTGGTCCGCGCCGTGCTGCGGGACAAGGCTGAGGCGGGAACCACGCTGTGGACCACAGTGCACCACAGGCAGACCCCGCAGCGGATCCTGGAGGGACGGGTCGACGCCGGACCGGTATGGTGGGCCGAGATCCAGCGGGCCGAAAGCCTGGGGCTCGCCCTGGAGGGTGTCGACCCCGGACCCGGGCTGGACCGGAGGGAAGCGATCGCCTACTACGCCACCGGCCTCAAGAACAGCCCCAATCCGGAGAATGCCTCCCGCTTTCTTCAGTTCCTGAGTTCCGATGCGGCCAGGGAGGTATTCCAGCGCCACGGGTTTTTGCCCGTTTGACAGGCACGGACCTGCACCCTCCTCGGACTCCCCTTTCAGCTCAAGCTCTTCCTAAGGACACCAAATGCCAGCAGAACATGTCGATATTGTCCCCAGGCTCGCTCGCAGCCGGGTCAATCCCGCAGTCAGCCGGGACAGGGTGGAGGAGTGGTCTCTGGTGTTGTTGGCCAGGGATATTCCCCATTCCGTGAATCGTGAGAACTGGGTCTGGCGCATCGAGGTCGATCCGGATCAGGCGGAGGAGGCTGTCCGGGAGATCGAGGCCTTTGAGGGGGAGAAGGAGGAGCCCGAGATCGAGGAGTCCACCCCGACCTCCAGCGGAGGGGTAGAGGCCACCTTCTGGGTCATGCTGGGTATGATGCTCTTCTACAAGCTGACCACCCTCGACCTGGGCGGCTTCGGGTATCAGTCCATTCCCTGGAAGGAGCTGGGAAGCGTTGACGTTTGGCAGGTGCATCAGGGCCAGTGGTGGCGTCTGGTCACCGGTTTGACCCTGCACGGAGATCCCACCCACCTTTTGAGCAACGTCGCAGCCGGCAGTGTCTTTCTGATTATCCTCATCCGGGAGCTTGGTCCCGGAACGGCCTGGACCGCCGTGCTTGTGGCCGGGATGCTGGGCAACGGGGTGAACTGTCTGGTACAGGACTACAGCCATACCGCTCTGGGTTTTTCCACCTCCGTGTTCGGGGCGGTGGGGATACTTGCCGGCTTGCGCGCCATAGAAGGGCCGGAGCGCCGCAGTACCCTGGACCGTCTGGTGCCAGTCGGGGCGGGACTGGGGCTGCTGGCCATGCTGGGAACCGGGGGAGGCAATATCGATGTGGCCAGCCACGTTTTCGGGTTCGCCTGCGGCACCGTTCTCGGGGTTTTTCTGGAGGGAGCGGGCGGAGAAAATCTCCCCCCGCAGCACGGCACGGATGGCATTGCTGGCGTCGCGGGTTTGGCCCTGGTCGCGGGCTCCTGGTACATGGCCCTGTCCTTTTCCACGGTTTCCTGATGTCGGGCTCGCCCCTCTATTTTTTCTTACAACCTACATTCCCGGGCCGACCCGGGCACAACCAAGCATGAAAATGTCGCGAGGCGATGGCGGGTGGAGGCTAGCCTCGCGGACAATTCTCCAATAATTCAACAGCTTGGCCACATTTTCATA
>Ga0207714_1001311_pt1 | contig 16009 bp, 17 predicted proteins | sample PonA232FremontCA_2_FD_187270 | JGI IMG/M metagenome (GOLD analysis project Ga0207714, IMG submission 187270) | Marine sediment microbial community from Fremont, CA, USA - Pond A23 Sediment 2 (SPAdes) | ecosystem: Environmental > Aquatic > Marine > Unclassified | place: USA: Fremont, California... | reverse complement strand
GCGCGTCAAGCGCGACGTCATCCCGACGGACGACATGATCGCCATTGTCGTGGCGCTGCTTGCATGCGCGGTGCTGGCGTGGGGGCTGTTCGTGTCGCTTCTGCGCGTCTACCGCAGCGGCGTCCTCGTCTCCGCCATGCGCTCGACCATGATGGTCAGCGCCATGGTGTTCGTGATCCTCATCGGCGCGACGGTGTTCTCGCTCGTCTTCCGCGGCTTCGGCGGCGAGGAGATGATCCATAGCTTCCTCACCGGAATGCCGGGCGGCATCTCGATGGCGATCTTCATCGTCATGGTCGTGATGTTCTTCCTGGGCTTCTTCCTCGACTGGATCGAGATCGTCTTCGTCGTCGTGCCCATGGTGGCGCCGGTGCTGCTGCAGTCCGACATCTCGCCCGTGTGGCTTGGGATCATGATGGCGGTGAACCTGCAGACCTCCTTCCTAACGCCGCCTTTCGGATTCGCGCTCTTCTACCTGCGCGGCGTGGCACCCGAGGAAGTTCATACCAAGTCCATCTACCTCGGCGCCCTGCCGTTCGTGCTCATCCAGCTCATCGGGCTCGGCCTGCTGGCCTATTTCCCCGGTCTGGCCACGTGGCTGCCCAACGTGATCTACGGCTGACGCGGAGATGCATGCTGGATGCGCGGCGCGCTTGAACGCCGCCCGTCCAGCGGGGTATGGCCGGGCGCAATACCGAACGCGGATGAGTGGGGAGGCCGCCGATGTCGACATCCACCGCCAAAAAGCGGGATCCCAAGACCGACCACAAACTGATCGACGGCCGCGGCGTCGCGATGGGCATTCGTGACGGCGTCGCGAAACGCATCCAGCGCCTGCGCGACGCCAACTGGCAGCCCCGGCTGGTGTCGCTGGCCGTGGGCGCCGCCGAGCCCGCGAAGCTCTACATCCGCAACCAGCGCAAGGTCGCGGACAAGCTCGGAATCGAGTTCGACGACCGCTATTACGACGAAAACATCACGCGTGAGGAACTGCTCGCGACCATCCAGGCGCTCAACGCCGATCCCAGCGTCACCGGCATCATCCTTCAGCGGCCCCTTCCCGACCATCTGCCGATGAAGGAACTCCAGTCCGCCATCCACCCGCTCAAGGACGTGGAGGGCATGCATCCATCTTCCATCGGCAACATCGTCTACGAAGACCTCGTGATGGGGCCGTGCACCGCGGTCGCGGCGGTGGAGATGCTCAAGTCCACGGAGCTCAACCTGCCGGGAATGGAGGTGGTGATCGTCGGCCACTCCGTGATCGTCGGCAAACCGATCGCGTTCCTGCTGATGTCGGAAGGGGCCACGGTCACGGTCTGCCACCACATGACCCGCAACCTGACGGTGCATTCGCGCCGAGCCGACGCGGTCTTCGTCGCCGTGGGCAAGCCGCAACTCATCACGGGCGACATGATCAAGCCGGGCGCCGCGCTGATCGACATCGGCATCAACCAGGTCGAGGACGACGAGGGCAACACCAAGGTCGTCGGCGATGCCGACCACGACACCTGCTACGACGTCGCCGGCTGGCTGACGCCGGTTCCCGGGGGCGTGGGCCCGGTGACGGTCTCTGTCCTCATGCAGAACGTGGCCAAGGCGGCCGAGCTGCAAAAGCGCCACTACGAGCGCGAGTTCGGCGAAGCGGAGTTCGTCGTCAGCAGCTAACCAAAGATCATCTTTGGAAATATCCGTCCGAAGGTGTTTGCGAAACGGGGACACTGCGGGGCGTAATCGCCCCGCAGTGTCTTTCGGGCAATTCCGGTAACGGTGTTACACTTTGGGTGAAAAAGTTTCCCGCAGCTCCCATATATAGGCCATCGTCGGAAGTTCTCTACCCGAAGCTGTTGCTGCGCGGGAAGCCGCTCGGCACCTGACGGCCGGCCTGCCCGCGCCGGCCCAGCCAGCTCTCCAACTCGCCGACCGTGCGCGTGCGCCCGTCGCTGGTCGTCCAGGTCAGGCCGTTGTCGGCCGCGAAGCCAACACCGTCGGCCAGCGCGCCCTTGCCCGGCCGCATCAGCAGGGGGCCGCGGCCCTTGTTGCGCTCGGGCACCTCCGAAAGCGATACGACCAGCAACCGGCGCTGTGTGCTCACAAACGCCAGATGATCCGCCTCGGCCGGCACGGGCCGCCCGATCACCACGCGCGCGCCCTCGGTGGGCTCGACGATCTGCTTGCCGCCCTTCTTCTGCGCCACGAGACCGTCCTCGCCGGTGAGGAAGCCCCGGCCATCGTCGCAGGCGAGCAGCAGCCGGCGTCCGCCGCGATACACCAGGATTGTGACGATCCCCACCTCGCCCGGCAGATCCAGCAGGAGGCTCAGGGGCTCGCCGTAGCCGCGCCCGCCCGGCAGGCGGTCGGCGCCCAGGGTGTAGACGCGCCCGTCGTCCGTGAGGATCAGCACCTTGTCCGTGGTGTGGGCGTGCACCGCGAAGCGGTGGCGGTCGCCCTCCTTCACCTTGACGTCCGTCGTGTCCTGGACGTGCCCCTTGAGCGCGCGCACCCACCCCTTGGCGCTGCACAGGACCGTGATGGGCTCGCGCGACACCACGGCCTCGGTCGGCATCTCCACCGGCTCGGGCGGGTCGGCGACCTCGCTGCGCCGGCGGCCCAGCTCGGTGTCCGGGCCGAAGCGCCCCCGCATCTCGCCCAGCTTGCCGTCGATGCGGGCCCAGCGCGCCTCGCTGCTGTCCATGAGCGCCTGCAACTCGGCTTGCTCGGTTTCGAGCCGGGCGCGCTCGTCGCGGATCTTCTGCTCTTCCAGCTTGCGCAGAGCGCGCAGGCGCATGTTCAGGATGGCGTCCGCCTGCACCTCGCTCAGCACGAAGCGCTGCATCAGCTCCGCGCGCGGCTGGTCGTTCTCGCGGATGATGCGGATGACTTCGTCCAGGTTCAGGTAGGCGGCAAGATAGCCGTCCAGCACCTCGATGCGGCGCGCGATCTCGCCCAGGCGGTGGCGCGTTCGCCGCACGAGCACGGTGTGCTGGTGGTCCAGAAACGCCGACAGCACCTCCTTGAGGTCCATGACGCGCGGCGTGGTGTCCTTGTCCAGCACGTTCATGTTCAGCCCGAGCCGTGTTTCCATCTCGGTCTGCTTGAACACGGACTCCATCAGAACCTGCGCGTCCACGTTGCGGCTGCGCGGCTCCAGCACCACGCGCACGGTGTCCGCCGACTCGTCGCGGATGTCATTGACCGCGGGCAGCTTGCGGTTGGCGATCAGGTCGGCAATCTTTTCCACCACGCGCGCCTTGGCGACCTGGTACGGCATCTCGGTCACGACGACCTGATAGGTGCCGCCCTTGAAGGTTTCCGTGTGCCAGCGCGCGCGCAGGCGCAGCGAGCCGCGCCCGGCGGCATAGGCCTCGACGATGGCCTCGCGCGATTCCACGAGCACCCCGCCCGTGGGCAGGTCGGGCCCCGGCATGTGCGCCACCAGATCGGCGACCTCCGCCGCGGGCTCAGCGATCAGGTGGCGCGCGGCGTCCAGCACCTCTCCGGCGTTGTGGGGCGGGATGTTGGTCGCCATGCCCACGGCGATGCCGTGCGCCCCGTTGGCGAGCAGGTTGGGAAAGCCGCCCGGCAGGACGACGGGCTCCTCGCCCTCGCCGTCGTAGGTGGGCCGGAAGTCGACGGCGTCCTCGTCCAACCCGTCGAGGAGCGCCATGGCCACATCGGTCAGGCGCGCTTCGGTGTAGCGCATGGCCGCGGGGTTGTCGCCGTCGATGTTGCCGAAGTTGCCCTGCCCCTCGACCAGCGGGTAGCGCTGGGCGAACTCCTGGGCGAGCCGGACGAGCGCGTCGTAGACGGCCTGATCGCCGTGCGGGTGGTACTGGCCGATGACGTCGCCGACCACGCGCGCGGCCTTCTTGAAACCCTGGTCCGGGCGCAGGCGCAGCTGGCGCATGGCGTACAGCAGCCGCCGGTGCACCGGCTTCAGGCCGTCGCGCGCGTCGGGCAGCGAGCGCGAGACGATCGTGGACAGCGCGTAGCTGAGATAGCGGTCCGCGAGCGCGTCGACGAGGCGGACATCGCGCACCTCGCCGCCGGGCTCCTCGCCGAGCAGGTCGGTCATCAACGGCTCCGTCGTGTTCGCCTACCCGTGTAGCGGGCTGTCGCCGTCGCGTCCATCGTCGCGCGGCCGCGCCGCCAGACGGCGCATCTCCGCGGCCAGGCGGTCCCGCGCGGGCGGTAAGTCCAGATCGGCGGGCGCCAGCAGGTGACGCTCAAGGAAGTAGCCGGTGAGCCGCAGCCCGTCACAGACTTCGGCTGGCCCGCCGCCACCACGGCCCGCCAGGAAGTCCGGAAGCGGGAGCAGCTTGGCGCTGTAGGGGGCGCCGGCGTCTTCCGAGACCGCGCGGCCGGAGCGCGGACTGACGTAGATGAGCCGCCCACTGCCGCCGCCGGCGCAGCGCGTAACGTCCAACCCGAAGCCGAGTTCGCGCAGCACCTGCACCTCCCACTGCACGTAGGCTTCCGCCCAGGCGTCGTGGTGCAGCGCCTCGATGAGCGCCTGTGAGCCGTCGAAGATGGGCGTGTGAACCTCGCGCTCCGGCAGCGTCCAGTCGGCAACGGCCATGGCGGCGGCGAGGGCCGTCAGGCGCTCGGGCATCTCGATCAGGTTGGCGAAAGGGCTGTGCAGCGGCTCGCAGGTGTAGGCGCCCAGGTGCTCCGCCAGCCGCCCGCGCCAGCGCGCCTGCACCGTCGTCCCCGGCTGGTAGGTCGCGCGGTTGCGCCGCCCCTGCGCCCCGCGCGCCAGACCGGCGTATTTGCCGTGCTCGCGCGTGAGCAGGTGGACGACCGCCCCGTCCTCGCCGTGCGGCCGGGTGGCCAGGACGATGCCTTCGTCGAGCCATTCGATCATGCCCGCGACATGGGGGTGAGCGGGGCGGCAATCCAGATCGCCGCGCTCACGCCCGGCGCAGGAGACCAGCCGGCCGGTCGGGCGGCACGGCGATGTCCAACATGCTCCGGGCCACCCCGGCACTCTCCGCCGCGGCTTCGGCGAACAGCGAGCCGGGTGTGGGCGGCGACGGCACGATCCGGCCGGAAACCTGACCATTCTCGCTCAGGATCACGCTGGCGTGCCGGCGGGCGATGCGGCGCATCATGGCGTTGTCCGCGAGACACAACATGTCCACTCGGCGCACGAGCCGGTTGCGCGCCGACAGCAGAAGCCGACTCGTGAGCGCGCTGCCCAGGCCGTTCCCGCGGAACGCTCGCTCAACGCTGATCGAGGCTTCCGCCATCGCCGGCCCGGTCCGTGGGTGCCGGATCAGCTCCGCTGCGCCGCGCAGCTCCCCGGCGACAAAACAGCCCAGGACGTCGCTGCGCAGCCAGTCGACCTCGTCCACGTAGCGTTGGATTGCGCGGTCGCCGACGGGCACGCAGAAGCGCAGGCGCCGGTCGCACGCATCCAGGCGCAGCAGGTGCGCCGCCAGCGCCGCCCGCTCCACCGGCCAAAGGCGGCGCACGATCGCGGGCTCGGCGGGGATCGTCATGACGCCCTCCTTGTGCAGTGCACCATAGACCGACTCTAGCTTTTCCGCATTTTTTGTCGCGTCCAGTGTGCGCCGCACAAGACCTGACACGGCAATCCGGAGACCCCGGCGCGGGAGCACAGACTGAAGGGAACCGATCACACCCGACGTCAGGCGTGCATGATCGTGACCGTCCAGCTCGGGCGTTCCATGCGCCAGCCGAAGCGCTCCGCGATCCAGGTCATCGTGTCCGGTTGGTAGAAGCAGACGTGCGTGGGATCGCGCACATAGTGCCAGTTGGCGAAGTCGGCGCCGTCGTCGACCATGCCGGTCATGATCCCGAGCACCCCGCCGGGCCGCAGGAGGCTCTTCAGCGTGGCCAGCACGCGCGGGGGATCGTGGACGTGCTCGATGACCTCGCTGCAGGTGACGAAATCGTAGGTGCGAGCGAACACGTCCTCGTCGGGCACGAAGAAGGGGTCGTAATCGCGCACGCGGTGGCCCCGCTCTTCCATGATGGCGGAGAGCGTTGGCCCCGGCCCGCAGCCGAAGTCCAGCCCCGAGCTTCCACGCGGCACGCGGTCGTCGAGCGGATCGGCCAGCTTGGCCAGGAAACGACGGTAGCCCGGATCGTCGGGGCGGTTGCGGTGCTGCTCGTAGCGCGCCCGCTCGGCCGCGGGATCGGGCCAGTGCGCCGGATCGAGGACAGTCAACGCACAGGTGCCGCAGCGGTGGTAGGCGGCGCCCATGACATGCGCCCAAAGCCGCGCGCCGTCGCCACACAGGGGGCACGTTGGTGTCATCGCAGCATCCGTGAGCGTCTTAACGCACCGCTCCACACCCGCTCACGGTTCCATCCCGCGAGCCTTCACGGTTCCATCCCACCCATCGGGACGAACCGCTGCCAGTCGCGCAGCCAGTCGTGCACCTTGACGAAGAGCACGAGGTGAACGCGGTGCTCCAGCTCGGCTTCCAGCTCGCGTTGCGCCGCCGTGCGGATGGCGCGGATCGTGGCACCCCCGCGCCCGACGATGATGCGCTTCTGCTGCTCCCGCTGGACGTAGACCGTCTGGTCGATGCGCACGCTGCCGTCATCGAACGGCGTCCACACGTCGGTGTCCACGGTGACGGAATACGGCACCTCCTCGTGCACGTTGAGGAAGAGCTTTTCGCGCGTCACCTCCGCGGCAAGCAGGCGCATCGGCAGGTCGGAAAGCTGGTCCTCGGGGTACAGCCACGGCGCCTCGGGCATGCGGTGGGCGAGATCGCTGCGCACGTCGTCGACACCGTCGCCGCTTTCCGCCGAGATCATGTAGATGCGGTCGAAGACGCCCTCGTCGTTGAAGCGCTGGGCGAGCGCCAGCAGACTGTCCCGGCGCACACGATCGATCTTGTTGAGCGCCAGCACGCATGGGCGGCCCAGCTCTTTCAGGTGGCGCACCGTGGCAAGGGTCTGCTCGTCCATCCCGCGCCGCGAGGTGTCGTGCAGCATGAGGATGACGTCGGCGTCCTCGGCCACGACCCAGGCGTCGGTGACCATGGCCTTTTCCAGCCCGCCCTTGGCGTTGCTCAAGAGCCCGGGCGTGTCCGTGAACACGATTTGCGCCGTGCCGTCGATGGCAACGCCGCGGATGCGCGTGCGTGTCGTCTGCGCCTTGTGCGTGACGATCGAGACCTTGCCGCCCACCAGCGCGTTGAGCAGCGTCGACTTGCCCGCGTTGGGCGCGCCGATCAGCGCGACCACGCCGCAGCGGCTGGTGTCCTGCGGCGGTTCGTGCCGGATGGCGACCGGCTCGCCCGTGGTCATGCGCCCTCTCCCCGAAGATATGTCAGAAGCTGCCGCGCCGCGTCGTGCTCGGCGGCGCGCTTGGAGCGCCCGGTTCCCCGGGCCGGTTCGTGGTTCTGCACCGCGGCCTCCACGGTGAAGTGGGGATCGTGCGACGGCCCCTGACGCCCCACCTCGCGATAGCTGGGCAGGGGCAGGCCGCGCGCCTGGGCCCATTCCTGCAGCGCCGTCTTGGCGTCCTGTGGCGGCCGCCGGTTCTGGCGCACCAAGGGCTGCCAGTGCCGGCGCACGAAGCCGCGCGCGGCGTCCAGCCCGCCGTCACGGTAGATGGCGCCGATAATGGCCTCGCAAACGTCGGCGAGCATCGCCGGATTGTGGCGCCCGCCGCTCTCCGCCTCGCCCTTGGAGAGCTGCAGAAACGCGCTGAGATCCAACTCGCGCGCCACCTCGGCCAGGGCGTCACGGCTCACCAAGTAGGCATGCCGCCGCGCGAGTGCGCCTTCGGCTTCGTCGGGGAAGGCGTCCAGCAGCATGTCCGCCACGATGAGCCCCAGCACACGATCGCCCAGGAATTCCAGGCGCTCGTAGCTGGTGATTTCGGCCCGCGCCCGGCCGGCCGCGCTGGCATGGGTCAGCGCCTGCCGCAGCAGCGCGGGCTCGGCGAAGGTGTGGCCAAGCCGGTCCGCGAGGGCGCCGAAATCGGATAACGCATCAGACGATGCCATCGAAAATCCGCTCGAAGCGCACCGCCGTGGGCCATGCCCAGACCTCCCACAACGCCGTGCCGGCTTCGTAGGAGAAGAAGATGAAGCTCGCTTTGCCCACGAGGTTCTCGAAGGGGACGAAGCCGACCTTGGACAGCGCCCGGCTGTCCTGGCTGGCGTCCCGGTTGTCACCCATCATGAAATAATGTCCCTCGGGCACCTCGTACACCCGCGTGTCGTCGTAATAGGCGTCGTCGCTCATTTCGCGGATGTGGTGCGTGTAGCCGTTGGGCAGCGTCTCGCGATAGATCGTTTCCGCGGTCGCGCCCTCACCTTCCGTGCGGACCTTCTCCCGCTCCACCGGCTCGCCGTTGATGTGCAGCACACCCTCGCGCACCTGGATGCGGTCACCGGGCAGGCCCACGATCCGCTTGATGTAGTCCGTGCTGTTGTCGGACGGCAGCTTGAACACCGCCACGTCGCCGCGCTCGGGCCCGTCCGCGAAAATCCGGCCGTCGAACAGCGGCGGACTGAACGGCATGGAAAAGCGGCTGTAGCCGTAGGTGAACTTCGACACGAAGAGATAATCACCGACATGCAGGGTCGGCTTCATCGAGCCCGACGGGATGCTGAAGGGCTCGTAGGCGACCGTGCGAATGACCAGGGCGACCGCCACCGCAATTAGAATCGTCTTCAGCGTGTCGAGGAATCCGCCCTTGCTTTGCGCCGTCGATTTGCTTTTTTCGCTCATGTGTTGATGGGCCCATCACCCGTGGGAACCGCGGAGATGATCACCATCACCTGCGCCTGCGGATATTCGTCCGTGATCGTTACGTCGATCTTCGCCGTCATGCCGGCTGGCGTCAGCGCGGTCAGCCGCTCGGCGGCACCATCCGTCAGATCCATCGTCGGCTGACCGGAGCGCCGGTTGACCACGCCCATGTGACGCCAGTGGACGCCGCCGGCCGGAACGCCCGTGCCCAGCGCCTTGGCGCACGCCTCTTTGGCGGCGAAGCGCTTGGCATAGGTTGCCGCGCGGTTGGCGCGGCGCTCGGCCCGGCTCTGCTCGTGCTCGGTAAACACCCGCCCGACGAAGCGGTCCCCGAAGCGGTCCAGCGAGCGCTCGATGCGGCGAATGTCCACCAGATCGTTGCCCAATCCCAGGATCACGTCGCCGCCTCCACCGCGTGCGCGCGTCCGCCGTGCATGGCGGCCCGCATGCGCTCGATCGCCGTTTCCAGTCCGCTGAACACGGCCTCGCCGATGAGCGCGTGGCCGATGTTCAGCTCCACGATTTCCGCCACCGCGGCGACCGCGCCCACGGTCTCCTCGGTCAGCCCGTGACCGGCATGGCACGCCACGCCGTGCTGCCCGGCTTCCGCCGCGGCGGCGTGGATGCGGTCCAGTTCGGCCGCCGCGCGTGCGCCGTCGCCCTCGCTTTGCCGGGCATCGCAATAGGCGCCCGTGTGCAGTTCCACCGCCGACGCGCCCAGGGTCATGGCCTCGCGAACCTGCGCCGGATCGGGTTCGATGAAGAGGGACACACGCGTGCCGGCGGCGCTCAGGCGCGCGATCACGTCGCGCAGCACGCCCGGCTGGCTCGTCACATCCAGCCCGCCTTCCGTCGTGCGCTCTTCGCGCCGTTCGGGCACCAAGCAGACGGCGTGCGGCCGGTGATTGGCGGCGATGGCGAGCATCTCCTCCGTCGCCGCCATTTCCATGTTCAGCGGCACCGGAATCTCGGCCATCAAGCGCGCGATATCGGTGTCCACGATGTGGCGCCGGTCCTCGCGCAAGTGGGCGGTGATGTTGTCCGCGCCGGCCTCGGCCGCCAGCAGGGCGGCCCGCACCGGGTCGGGATATGGCGTTCCACGCGCCGCGCGCAGCGTCGCCACGTGATCCACGTTTACGCCGAGCCGGAGCGGGGGTGCCATCAGCTTTCTCCTTCGGCGACTCGGGAAGCCAGACGGCTGCCGGTCGCCCGGCGCGTGCGGGTCATGCGCTTGCGGCGGCGATGCTCGCGATAACGGGCGACCGCCAAATAACACGGCGTGAACGCGGCGATCCACACCACCAGCGCGCTCGGCACCGCACCCACCAGCATTGGATAGAGCACGTCGAGCGGACGGTCGAACACGAAGGTCAGCGTGAGTTGATCGGGCAGATGCGCCGTGGCCGAGGCGCCCAAGAGAAAGTGGCCGAGCGTGTAGATCCACGACCAGATCAGCGGAAACGTCCAGGGGTTGCCCACGGCCGTGCCGATCGCGGATGCGACGATGTTGCCCCTAATGACGAGCGCCAGGACGGCGCCGAGCACGAAATGCAAGCCCATGAAGGGCGTAAAGGACACCGCGGCACCGCACGCCAGCCCCGCGGCGATGCTATAAGGCGTCCCGGGAAGGCGGCGGACCCGGTGCGCCAGATAGGTTCCGGCGCGGCGCGCACCGCTTCGCGGCCACACGACCTCGCGCGCCCGGCCCAGGTAGCTGGCACGATGACGGCGCCCGAACAGCATGGGATCAGCCCGCTGGTCCGATCATCCGCGCGCCCGCTCCACCGATGTGATGACGGGCGTCGCGCGCAGCGCGGCCATGACGTTGGTGAGGTGCTTCACGTTCGTCACCTCCAAATCCAGGAGCATCTCGAAGAAGTCGACCGAGCGGTTGGTTACCTTGAGGTTGGAGATATTGGCCTTGTTCTTCCCGATCACCGTGGACAGGGAGCCGAGGCTGCCGGGTTCGTTGGCGACGATGACGTGGAGGCGGCCCGTGTAGGGCTGCCCGGTTTCCTCGACATCCCAGGCCAGGTCGACCCAGCGCTCGGGCGAATCCTGGAAGTTCGCCAGGGTTTCACAGTCGATGGTGTGGACGGTCACGCCCTTGCCCGTGGTCACGATGCCGACGATGCGCTCACCCGGCAACGGATGGCAGCACCGCGCGAAGTGCACGGCCATCCCCGGGATCAGGCCGCGGATGGGAATGGCGTTGTCCCCGCCGCCCTTCTTGCGCGCCCGGCTGATGGGAACGACGTTGCCGTCCTGCGCCTCCCCGTCGCTGGGGTGAACGGTGTTGAGCACCTCGCGCGCCGTGCGTTCGCCCCGCCCAACGGCCACCTCGACATCGGCGACCGATTCCAGGCGAAGCTTGGCAAGCACCTTTTGCAGCGCCTTCTCGCTGAAGTCGTGGCCGTCCTGCCGGAAGGTCTTCTGCAGGATCTGACGGCCCAGCTCCTGGTATTGCTCGCGCTCACGGGCGCGCACGAAGCGCCGAATGCGGGCGCGCGCCTTGCCCGTGACGACGAACTTTTCCCAGTCCGGCGAAGGGGTTTGGGCCTTCGAGGTCACGATCTCCACTTGTGCGCCGTTCTCCAGCGGTGTCTTGAGCGGCACCATGCGGCCGTTGACCTTGGCGCCGACGCAGGTGTCCCCGACCTCGGAGTGCACGGCGTAGGCGAAGTCCACCGGCGTCGCGCCGCGCGGGAGGGAAATCAGATCCCCCCGGGGCGTGAAGCAGAAGACCTGGTCCTGGAACATCTCCATCTTGGTGTGTTCCAGGAATTCTTCCGGCGTGGAGGCATGGTCCAGGATGTCGAGCAGTTCGCGCAGCCAGCGGTACTGCCGCCCGTCCACGGACGCCGTCGGCTGCTTGTAGACCCAATGGGCGGCGACGCCGTACTCGGCGATCTCGTGCATCTCCCGCGTGCGCACCTGGACCTCGATACGCTGGCGCTGCGGGCCGATCACGCCCGTGTGCAGAGAGCGGTAGCCATTCGGCTTGGGCGTCGAGATGTAGTCCTTGAAGCGCCCGGGCACGAGCGGATAGCGCGCGTGCAACGACCCGAGCGCCTGGTAGCACTGGTGGATGTCCTCCACGACGACGCGGAACGCCATGATGTCGGACAACTGCTCGAAGCCGACGCTTTTGCGCTGCATCTTGCGCCAGATGGAGTAGGGCGTCTTGATGCGGCCCGAGACGTCGGCCCGGACGCCGTCCAATTCCAGCGCCGAGCGCAACTCCTCGACGATCTGGTTCTCAATGTCGCCGCCACGCTGGCGCAGGAATTCCAGCCGCCGCACGATGGACTGGCGTGCTTCGGGATGCAGCTGCTGGAAGGCCAGATCCTCCAGCTCGTCCTTGAACCGCTGCATGCCGATGCGCTCGGCCAGCGGGGCGTAGATTTCCATCGTTTCGCTGGCGATGCGCCGGCGTTTGTCCGGCGATTCGATGTAGTCGACGGTGTGCATGTTGTGCAGCCGGTCCGCGAGCTTGACCAGCAACACGCGGATGTCCTCCGACATCGCCAGCAGCAGCTTGCGGAAGTTCTCGGCGTGCCGGCTCTGCTCCGACTGCAGTTCCAGGCGCGAGAGCTTGGTGACGCCATCCACCAGCCGCGCCACGTCCTCGCCGAACGAGCGGCGGATGTCCTCCACGGAGGTTTCCGTGTCCTCGACGGTGTCGTGAAGGAGCGCGGTGATGATGGAGCTGGTGTCGAGCTTGAGATCCGTCAGGATCCCGGCAACCTCAAGCGGATGCGAAAAATACGGGTCGCCGGACGCGCGCGTTTGCGCGCCGTGCGCCTTCATGGCGAAGACGTAGGCCCGGTTGAGCGCATCCTCGGCCGCCTGGGGGTCGTAGGCCTTGACCCGTTCGACCAGTTCGAATTGCCGCATCATGGCTGGCGCGCCGCCATCCGACCGTCCAAGGGCGTGTGATGATCGTTACCCACAATGTACGGTCGGCACATAGGTGCGCCAAGGCGGGCCGTTACGCCTCGTCGTCCTCCTCGCCGGCCGGCGCCGCATCGGCGTCGGTTTCCGTCTCCGCTTCCGCCAGCGCTTCCAGGGACTCCGCCTCCTCTTCGGCGGGCTCCGCGGCGCTCTCGGACTCGGCGAGGACATCCTCGGCCGGCGTCTCGCTGGCGGAACCCGCTGGCGCCGTATCGCCCGCGGGTGCCTGCTCGGCGGCCGGCTCGGCTGTCCCCGCTTCGGGCTCGCCTTCCAGCGCGTCGAACTCGGGCAGGTCTTCGTCCGCCTCGTCGCGCACGCGATACTTCTGCTGCGTGCGGATCAGCTCATCCTCGAGTTGCTCGAAGCTGACTGTCTTGGCCGCAACCTCGCGCAGCGCCACCACGGGGTTCTTGTCGTTGTCCCGGTCCATCGTCAGCGGCGCACCGGCGGCCAGATCCCGCGCCCGCTGGGAGGCGATCATGACCAGTTCGAAGCGATTGGGCAGACGGAGAATGCAGTCTTCGACCGTGACGCGCGCCATGAATCCGTGCCTCGACGTTGCTGAAAAACCGGGCTGACAGCGGCTGCGGCCTCGGTGTCAGGCTCGCGCGGCTGCGCAGCATCGCGCACACGCCGCAGCCGAGCCGCAGCGCGAGCCTTGTGTATAAGCATGCGGTGGCGGCTGTTCAAGTCTCCAGAACGCCGCTTTCCGCCGGCTCGCAGATTTGATCGGCGGACAAGCCGGCAAGCAGCGCCTCGGCCGATTCGCCCGTGCGCGGATGGCGCCAGTCCGGGGCCAGCTCCGCCAGGGGCGCCAGCACGAACGCGCGCTCGCTCAGCCGCGGGTGCGGCAGCCGCGGCCACGCGTCCGCGGCCGTTACCGTGCCGGCGTGGTCCAACAGGTCCAGATCCACGGCGCGCGGCGGCCAGCGCTCGCTCTCGGAGCGCACGCGGCCCAGCTCCGCTTCCACGGCATGCAGCGCGTGCAGCACCGCCTCGGGCGGCCAGCTCGTGTCGAGCGCGGCCGCGCCGTTGATGAACCAGGGCTGGCCGGACGGCGGCACCGGCGCGCTGCGGTGCCAGCGCGACCGGCTCCGAAGCGGGAGTCCCCGAGCGGCGAGCCGCTCCAACGCGATGGCCAGGGTGTCGCGCGGCCCACCATGCTCAGAGGGCAGGTTCGCGCCCAGTCCGACGATGACCACGACCATAACCTCTGTCGTGACGAAGTGGTTTTTTAACCCGTCAGCTTGCGTTACACGGGATCGGGTGGCGTTCCGATCGGTGCCGATCGGTATCGCGTGTTTGCTGTACGGATTGCAAGAGGTCCGATGATGGATTGGCATTTTTACCGCGAAGAACGAGCCGCGCTTTTCATCGATGGCGCCAATCTCTACGCGACGGCGCGCTCGCTGGGTTTCGACATTGATTACAAAAGACTTCTCGATTTGTTCGTCCAGGAAACACGGCTGGTCCGCGCCTTCTACTACACCGCGCTTCTGGAAGATCAGGAATACTCGCCCATTCGGCCGTTGATCGACTGGCTCGACTATAACGGCTACACGATGGTGACCAAGCCAACGAAGTCGTTCCACGATTCCGACACGGGCAGGAAAAAAGTCAAGGGAAACATGGATATCGAGCTGGCGATCGATATGCTCGAAATATCCAGTTACCTTGATCACGTGGTCCTGTTCTCGGGCGACGGTGACTTCCGCCGCCTGGTCGAAGCCGTGCAGCGCAAGGCCGTGCGCACGACTGTGATTTCGACGATCCGCACACAGCCACCCATGATCGCCGACGAACTCCGGCGAACGGCGGATACCTTCATCGATCTGGACAGCCTGCGCGGCGAGATCGAACGCGTGCACGCCAATTCGTCGGACGATCGCCGGCGCCCGCGTGCGCGATCGGAAGACGGCGACACCCCGCCGGAGGAGCGCTGACGCCCGTGCCGGAAACGGCGATACCGCCCGAGCCGCCGGTGGACTGTGCGGCGTGCCCGCGCTTGGCCGCGTTCCGGTCGCAGAACCAAGGCGCCCATCCGGCCTTCTGGAACGCGCCCGTGCCCGCGTTCGGGCCGGTGGATGCGCGCGTCCTGATCGTGGGCCTGGCGCCGGGATTGAAGGGCGCCAACCGAACCGGCCGTCCCTTCACCGGCGACTATGCCGGGAACGTTCTCTACCATGCCCTCCTGGAGACGGGCTTCGCCCGTGGACACTACGAAGCCCGCGCCGACGACGGGCTGACTCTCGACGGCTGCAGGGTGACCAACGCGGTGCGGTGCGTGCCGCCGGACAACAAGCCGACGACCGCCGAAATCCGGACGTGCGGCGACACCTTTCTCAAGAGCGAGCTCGCGGCGATTCCCCAGCTCCGGGCTGTGCTCGCCCTGGGCACCGTGGCGCACGATGCCGTCGTGCAAACCCAGGGTCTGGTGAAAGCCAGGTACCCGTTCGCCCACGGCCGCGAGCACGCGCTTCCGGACGGCCTGGTGCTCGCGGACTGCTACCATTGCTCGCGCTACAACGTGAACACCGGCCGGGTGACACCGGAAATGGTACGCCACGTTCTGACGAGGCTGGCCCGGCTCGCGTGACGGCGGGCGTTATTTGTACTCGCGGATAACCTGGCGCTTGCGGCGCTGCCAGTCGCGCTCCTTCTCGGTTTCGCGCTTGTCTACCTTGCGCTTGCCGCGCGCCAGGCCGAGCTTCACCTTCGCAATGCCGCGGTTGTTGAAGTAGAGCTGCATGGGAACCAGCGTGTATCCGCGCTGGTTGATGTGCCCCAGAAGATTTTGCAGCTCGCGGCGGTGAATCAGCAGCTTTCGCTGCCGGCGCGGCTTGTGGTCGAACATTGCCGCCGAGTATTCACCGATGTGGGCGTTCATCAGCCACAGTTCCCCGTGCTTTTCGGCGGCGTAGGCTTCTTTGATGGAGCACTTGCCCTCGCGCAGCGCCTTGACCTCGCTGCCGCGAAGCACGATTCCGGCTTCGATTTCTTCCTCGATGGAATAATCATAGCGCGCACGGCGGTTGACGGCGACGGTGCCGAATTCCGTGAACGGCTTGCTTCCCTTGTTCTTCTTCGCCATGCGCGACGCCCTCCAGCGGCCGTGTGCCCGATCGTTCCTGCTGCGCCACGTGCGTGGCGGCGATCAGGCAATCAACCCCGCGTGCTGCATCGCGGCGCGGATTTGGGATCGGCCGGCGTCGCTGCACGGCACGATGGGCAGGCGCACCTCCTCGCTGCACATCCCGAGCACGCTGGCGGCGAACTTGGCCGGCGCGGGGCTGGGTTCGCAGAACATCGCGTC
>Ga0207714_1001310_pt1 | contig 16023 bp, 14 predicted proteins | sample PonA232FremontCA_2_FD_187270 | JGI IMG/M metagenome (GOLD analysis project Ga0207714, IMG submission 187270) | Marine sediment microbial community from Fremont, CA, USA - Pond A23 Sediment 2 (SPAdes) | ecosystem: Environmental > Aquatic > Marine > Unclassified | place: USA: Fremont, California... | reverse complement strand
GTTTTTTGGCTGCAGCGCACGGTGGGTGTAGCTCAGTGGTCAGAGCACCAGGTTGTGGCCCTGGGAGCCGGGTGTTCAAATCACCTCACCCACCCCATTAACGCCCCAGTCCTTCCGAAAAGCCCGCTTTCCGGAAGGATTGGGGCTTTTTTATACAACCCTCATTCCCGGCTAGACCCGGGCGCAACCAAGCATGAAAAAGCGAGCGAGGCAATAGCGGGTGGACGCTGCCTATTCCCTCTCCTCCCGGGAGCTGTTCTGGCCCTTCCTCGGCTTGCGCACATCCCCCACCCGGATGGTGACCTTGGTCTTGTCCAGGTATTCCAGCAGAGGGATGCTGTACTTCCGGCTCAATCCGGTCAATTCCTTGAACTCCTTGGGGCCCAGCTCCTCGTTGCTCGCGAAGTAGTCCAGCACCAGCTGCCGGATGCGTTCCAGCGCGGCCGCGCTGTAGTACATCCCGTCCTTGATCTTGACCAGCTTACCCTCTTCGGTCAAAAGCTGCAATATGGGCGTGGCCTGTTTGGAATCGATATCTAGGGCCTGCAGCACGTCGCCCAGATTGGGCGGAGTGATTCCTCCCTCCTCGTAGTGCCGCAGGATGCTCTCCTTCAGCTTGGACTGGTCCCGCCCAAGGGTAACCCGGTGTTCCGGCAGACGAAGCACCTCCTGCTCCGAGACGAGGATTCCCTGCTTCTGGCAGCGCTCCAGGAGGAAATGCAAGAGCTTCTGGGGGAGCTCCCTGCCCCAGTCCGAGGCAACCCTTCCCCTGGAGATCCCCGCCTGGAGAGGGTTTTTCTGGTGATACCGCCGCACGTACTCCTCCAGATCCGCGGACAGGCGCTGGACCACCTCGCCGGAGATGTAGACGCGACTCTCCTTGTCGAAACAGAAGATGCGCTGCTTGGAGCCGAGATCCTGAAGGAGCGCGCTGAGTTGCTTGGTGGACACGGTGCAAAGGACCTGCAGCCGGTAGAAATCCAGCCCGCTGCTTCCGGCGAGCTCCAGGTGGGTGAGCAAAGCGGTTTCCGGGTCCGCCCGGGTCAGGGTGTACAAGGGATCCAGCTGGGAGGAGAAGCGCTTGATCCTGCGGCCCAGGGGATTGAGGAGCTTGCCTCCGGCGATGGTCCGAAGCGGGGAATGGGCCCGGATCACGAATCGGTCCCCGAAGAGGCCCACCATGGGGGTGGGGAAGCGGATCTGGGCCAGCGCGGTCTGCCCGGGTGCGAGCTCCTCGGCGTCGAGGAGGGAGACCCTGGCCAGGATTTCCCTGGTCCCGTGGTGAAAATGGATCTCCCTCCTGTGCTTGAGGGGCCGCGGCGCGGAGGAGAGGCAGGTTATTTCCACATCCCAGGCAGTGCTGGGGAAAAGGCGATCCGGATGGGCCAGGGTATCCCCCCGCTGCAGATCATCCACCTCCACCCCGGCCAGGTTGAGGGCGGTTCTGTGGCCCGCGCTCACTTTTTCCTCGCTCTGGCCGTGGACCTGGATGCCACGGATCTTGCAGCGCCGGCCCCGGGGGTGGGCCTGGACGGTGTCCCCCAGCCGGACCTCGCCGGAAGCCAGGGTCCCGGTCACCACCGTGCCGTGCCCGCGCATGGTGAAGACCCTGTCCACTGGGAGCCGGAAGATGTCTGGCTTCTCCTTTTGGCCCAGGCTGCGGATCTTGTCCTGCAGGGCCTCGCGCAAGCTGTCGATGCCCTCGCCGGTGTGGGCCGCCACGGGGATGATCGGGGCGTCGGCGAGGAATGTGCCGGAGAGGAAGTCCTTCAGGTCCTCGGTGGCCAGCTCCAGAAGCTCCTCGTCCACGGCGTCCGTCTTGGTCAGGGCGACCAGGCCGTTGTCGATGCCGAGCAGGGAACAGATTTCCAGGTGTTCCCGGGTTTGGGGCATGACCCCCTCGTCAGCGGCCACGGTGAGCAGCACGAAATCAATGCCAGCGGCTCCGGCAACCATGTTCTTCACGAACTTCTCGTGGCCGGGAACGTCCACGATCCCAAGGCGCTCGTCCCCGGGAAGATCGAGGAAGGCGAAACCGAGCTCAATGGTGATGCCGCGCTTTTTCTCGTCCTTGAGACGATCGCAGTCGATCCCGCTCAAGGCGCGTATGAGCGTGGTCTTGCCGTGGTCGATGTGTCCGGCTGTTCCCATGATGACGGGCATGCTGGCCTCGCTTGTCACGTTTTGGGCTGCAGATTGGTTTGTCCAGATGGGCCGCGGTGGCGTAACCCCCTTGTCCGGCGCAGTTTCCGCGTCCGGATCCCATTTGGCGGCTCAACGAGCCTGATGCGCCCATTGTCCGGATGGTGTGCCGAATACGAGATCCCGCGGCGAGATCAATCCTAAAGGCAATAGCCGGAGGATGCAATTATGGGTCGGTCCCTCGGGCTGTTTATTCCTCCGGGACCAAATTCAGCCTGGAATCCAAGCGGTCTCTGCTTGACACGGGTTTTGTTCCTTCCCTAGGATCGTTCTGAATATGCTCATTCCCTTCCATGCGCGGAGTCGTTGGCGACCCTGTGCTGCCCTCCCGGCGTTCCGGGAGTTTCCGCGCACAGAAGCGAATGTGCCGGGTACGGGCCTTGCTGGCCCTGGTTTCCCGGTCGATCCTGTTGCGTTGTGAGGGCGGGTGTATCACGATTGAAGACAAGGGAGCCTGGCATGGACAAGGAAGTACACGGACAAAGGACCTACATCCTGTTGGGGGGCAGCGGCGGCGGCAAATCCTCGCTGGCGGAAATGCTGCTCTATGCGACCGGGGCGAGCACCCGTATGGGCAGCATCGAAGGCGGGAACACCTTTATGGACTTCGAGCCCGAGGAAGTCAAGAAAGGGGGAAGCATTCAGCCTGCCTACGCGGTGTACAGCCATGCGGGGCAAAGGCACTTTGTCCTCGACGTTCCGGGGGATACCAATTTTCAGGGCGAGTTGCCCTATCAAATGGCCGCGGCGGACGGAGCGGTTTACGTCTTCGATGCGGTGGACGGGATCAAGCCGCAGGACAAGAAGATCTGGAGGGAAGCCCAGGAACGCGGCCTCCCCACGCTGGGAGTGGTGAACAAGCTGGACCGGGATCGGGCGGACACCGAGCAGATTATCAGCGGCTTGCGGGATGTGCTCGGGGCCAAGCCCGTGCCCTGCTATATCCCTCTCGGCGATTCCGGAGACTTCCAGGGCGTGGTGGACGTGCTGGAGGGTTCGGCCTATTTCTTCGATCCCGATTCCGGCGCGACCGCTCCGGGCGATGTGCCAGAGGGAATGCGGGACACGGTTGCCGAGATGTACGAGGCGGCGGTGGAAAATATCGCGGAAAGCGACGAGGAATTGATGGAAAAGTATCTGGAGGAGGGAGAGCTCGATGCCGAGGAAATCCAGTCCGGGCTCCGCAAGGGGGTCCTCTCCGGAGAGCTTGTCCCCCTTTGTTCCGCGGCATCCCTGGAGGGCAAGGGAGCGGGCCAGATTTTGGACATGATCCAGAAGCTTCTCCCCTCTCCCTTGGAACGAGCCCCCTGGCCGGGAACGGAGGGCGAGGAGCGGGAATCGTCCCCGGACGCTTCTCCGGCCTGTTTCGTGTTCAAGACCATTGTGACGCCCTTCGGCGGTCAGTTGAACATGCTCCGGGTCATGTCCGGCACCATCGCTTCGGATATGCAGGTCTTCAATCCCAGGAAGCAGGCCAAGGAGAAGCTGAGCCAGCTGCAGTGGGTGGTGGGCAAGAAGCAGGAGCCCTGCAAGGAGCAAGTGGGTCCGGGCGCCCTTGTGGCCGTGGCCAAGCTGAAGCAGACCGGCACCGGGGACACCCTGTGCTCGGAAAAGGACCCCTTCGTCTTCGCCGCCCCCCAGCTGCCCTCCCAGGTGCTGTCCTATGCCCTTGTGGGCTCCAAGGAGGACGAGGACAAGATGATGATGGCCGTGCACAAGCTCTTGGATGAGGACGTGAGCCTCAAGCTGGAGCACAACGATGAGACCGGGGACATTTTGCTTTCCGGGATGGGCCAGCAGCACATCGAGATGGCCGTGGAGAAGGTCAGGCGACGGAACAAGGTGGAGGCCAAGCTGCAGGATCCCAGGATTCCTTACAAGGAGACCCTGAAGGCCGGGGCGGACGCCCAGGGACGGTTCAAGAAGCAGACCGGCGGCAGGGGACAGTTCGGGGATTGCGTGATCAAGATCGAGCCGCAGGAGCGTGGCCAGGGGTACGAGTTCGTCAATCAGATCGTGGGCGGGGTGATTCCCAAGCAGTACATCCCCGCTGTGGACCAGGGCATTCAGGAGGCGGCCCAGAAGGGGGTCTTAGCCGGCTATCCCGTGGTGGACTTCAAGGTGACCTGCTACGACGGGTCCTATCACAGCGTGGATTCCTCGGAGATGGCCTTTAAGGTGGCCGGTTCCATGGCCTTCAAGAAGGCGGCGGAAAAAGCCGGACTGACCCTTCTGGAGCCGGTCATGACCCTGCATATCGAAGTCCCGGACGAATACATGGGGGACGTGATCGGAGATATATCCAGCCGGAGGGGCAAGGTTCTGGGCTACGAAACAAACCAGGGCATCACCGATATCCGGGCTCAGGCCCCCATGGCGGAAATCCTGCAATACGCGCCGGATCTTCGGGCCATGACCGGAGGACAGGGCGTGTTTTCCATGCAGTTCGACCACTACGAGGAATGCCCACCCCACGTGCAGGAGGCCGTCCTGGAGCAGGTCCGGGAAAAGGCGGAATAGATCGCCGCAGGCCGGACGTGCCCGCCTCTTCAGTCCGTGGCACAGAGCCGCTCTTCAGGAGCGGCTTTTTAACGGCCGCCCGTGCCACTTGTGCCCAGGGACAAACTGCGTTATGCAGGATATCCGTCAAGGGGCAACCGTTCCTTGCTCGGAGACCACTGCCGGGGACCAGAGGGAGACATGGACAGCAGCGAGGCGAAATCGGGACCGGCGGCCCGAGTGGGGGTCGTGCTGCGGAGCGTGGTTTTTTATACGGTGTTTGGCTTGGTCACGCTGTTCATTTCCCTGAGCGTGATCCTGCTGAGCCGTTGGCCGCGTACCATGCCCCTGCGCCGCAAACTGGAGGGCTTCTGGGCCAGGACAGCCGTTCGGGTCGGCGGAGTCCGCGTGGTCAGTGATATTCCTGATCTGGATCCGGAGAGGAACTATGTGTTCTTGGCCAACCACCAGAGCCATATGGACATCCCCATCATCCTCTCCCTTTTTCCGGAGTTCCGTCCCCGGTTCCTGGCCAAGGATTCCCTGTTCCGGATTCCCGTTTTCGGACCGGGCATGGCGAATACCGGTCATTTTTCCGTGGACCGGGAGAACAGGCGGCAGGGCATGAAGGATCTGCAGAAGGTGGTGGACTCAGTGCAACAGGGAGAGTCAGCCCTGGTGTTTCCCGAGGGGACCCGCAACTCCGGATCCGACAGTCTGTTGCCCTTTCAGAGCGGGGCCTTCATCCTTCTGCTCAAGAGCAACATCCCCGCAGTGCCGCTGGTCCTGGACGGATCGAACCGGATCCTGCCCAGGGGGGCCAAGTGGCTGCGTTCGGGAACGGTCCGCATCAGGGCCCTTGATCCCGTCCATGTTGCCGAGCGCTATGGGCTGAAGGACAGGGAAAGCCTGAAACAGGAGTTGTGGCACACGATGCAAAACGAATTTTTGGAGATAAGGTCATGGCAGGAGGAGAGAACTGGGTAACGCTTTATCCAGTGGGTGGATTGGGAGAAATCGGACAGAACTGCATGCTCCTGGAGAGCCGGGACAGCGCGATCCTTATCGATTGCGGGCTCATGTTCCCGGAGGATTTCCATTACGGCATCGATGTCCTCATTCCCCGCCTGGATTTTTTGCTGGATAAAAAGGACAAGATTGCCGGCATCGTTTTGACCCATGCCCATGAGGATCATATCGGGGCCCTGCCCTGGCTGCTCAAGGACATGAACGCACCGGTCTATGGCTCGGAATTCACCCTGACCATGGTCCAGAACAAGCTGCGGGACGGGAGCCTGGCCAATGTCGAGGACGTGGCCTTCCATACGGTGAAGCCCAGGGATACTGCCCGCATCGGCGACTTCACCCTCCATTTCTTTCCGGTTTGCCACTCCATCATCCAGGGCTACGCCCTGGGGATCGAGACTCCCGTGGGTCGCATCCTGCACACTGGCGACTTCAAGCTGGACCAGAATCCCTTGGGCGGACACTTCACGGACCTGGAGGGAATCGAGGCCTTCGCCGAGTCCGGGGTGAAGTTGATGCTCTCCGACTCCACGAACGTGGAGCGGGAAGGTCGGGCCATGACCGAGCTGGAGGTCAAGGAGACCCTGCGGGACATCTTTTCCCAGGCCCAGGGACGGATCGTGATGACCCTGTTCTCCAGCCATGTGCAGCGCATTCAGGAGATCGCGGATCTGGCCACGCATTTCGGACGCACCATCGCAGTGAGCGGACGCAGTCTCCTGAATACTATCGACGTCGCTCGCAGGCTGGGGCTGTTGAATGTTTCCAGGGACGCGTTCTGTGAGCTGTCGGAGCTCAAGGATACTCCCGACCGGGATGTGGTTCTTCTGGTGACCGGATCCCAGGGCGAGCCCATGTCCGCGCTGACCCGGCTGGCGGAGGGTTCCCACAGGCAGCTCCGCATCCATCAAGGGGATACGGTGATCATGTCCTCCCGCTTCATCCCCGGCAACACCAAGGCGATCAACAAGGTGATCAATAGCCTCTATCGCCTCGGTGCCGAGGTGATGTACGAAAAGGTGCAAGCGGTGCATGCCTCGGGCCACGCCCACAGGGCGGAGCTGGAGACCATGCTGCGTACGGTCCGGCCCACCTTTTTTGTTCCGGTTCACGGGGAGTACAGGCATCTGTTCAAGCACTCCAGGCTGGCACGTGACTGCGGCGTGGCAGAGGAAAGGGCCCTGCTTCTGGAAAACGGACAACCCTTGACCCTGTTCGACAAGGGGATTCAATTCGAGGAGCAATTCTCCGCGAACTCGGTCATGGTGGACGGCAAGGGCGTGGGCGACGTTGGCCGCTCCATCCTCAAGGAGCGTCGCTTGTTGGCCGGCGAGGGGATGGTGGTCCTGCTCCTGGTGCTGGACAGCGAAAGCGGAGAGGTCCTCATGGGCCCCAAGATCCAGTCCAAGGGATTTATCTTCGAGCAGGAATACGCCCACATCCTGGAAGAAGCGGAATCCATCGTCCAGGATGTCTTCGCCCAGGTGTCCAGCACTGACACAAAGAAACTCAAGCAGCGGAGCAAGGCCGCTCTGCGGCGGTATTTCCAGCGCTCCCTGGACCGGGATCCGGTGATCGTGCCTCTGGTGATCAATGTGTGAAGTTCAAGGTTCAAAGTTCAAGGTTCCCGGAAAGGCCTGCTTCGAGAAACGGGGAAAACGATACGGAATGCATGCTTTTCCCGTCGGGTATTCGGGGTTCGGGGCATGGCCCCGACATCCGATCTCTGTCCTCTGTCCTCTGTCTTCTGTCCTCTTTCTTCTGGAGGTGCCATGCGAGTAGTACGGGTTGGCTACAGGGAACAGACTTTCTACGCGGCATTTTATTCGGATCACGTCCGCCCCCTGGATCGCAATGTCCACGCCCCGGAAAGCATCCCCCTGGAAGAGATCGAGCTCAAGAGGTCGGTGCAGCCCTCGAAAGTGGTCTGCGTGGGGCTGAACTACCACGCCCACGCCCAGGAGCTGGGGCGGGAGATTCCCCAAGAGCCGCTTATCTTCCTCAAGCCCCCTTCCTCGGTCATCGGTCCGGGCGAGCCCATTCGGCTCCCCGCCCAGTCGGACAATGTCCACTACGAGGGGGAGTTGGCCATCGTCATGGGCCGCCTTTGCAGCGGTGTTTCGGTTGAAGAGGCTCCCGCCTATGTTTTCGGCTATACCTGCGCCAACGACGTGACAGCCAGGGATCTCCAGGAGCGGGACGTGCAGTACACGCGCGCCAAGGGATTCGACACCTTCTGCCCCCTGGGGCCCTGCATCGAGACGGAGCTGAATCCCCAAGAGGAGGTGGAGATCAGGACCGTGCAAAACGGCGAGATTCGGCAACAGGGCAGGACTTCGGACATGGTCTTTCCCCCTGCGCGGCTGATCAGCTTCATTTCCGGAGTCATGACTCTCAATCCGGGTGATGTGATCCTTACCGGCACGCCTCCCGGAGTTGGCATCCTTCGGCCGGGAGACAGGATCGGGGTTGAAATCGAGGGCCCTGGATTGTTGGAGAACACGGTTCAAGGGCAATGCTCTTAGCTTAGCGCCTTGGTGGTTAGCTCTTCATTGCCCGGCGTCTTGGCGGTTTATCCCTGGGAGAACAAATTCGGCCTGGGGGAGTTCGACTTCCTCTTGTCAGCGCTTTTTTTCTATATTAGATGTTAAAGTTTAACAGGCAGCCCAGGGAAGGAGCTTTGCTTTTTCTTTTGCGGACAAAGAAGCAAGAAAATCAAAGCATTGCGTTCCCTGTTCCGTAAAACGCACACTTCGGCTGATCCCGGGGTCTCCGGGCGGCAGGGCTAGCGCCGGGAGCGAAGGATCGTTACAGCGGCCGAAGTGGAGGCAACAACCCAGGAGAAGGAGAAGGAAATGGCGCACATCACCATGAAGGAAATGCTGGAGACCGGGGTCCATTTCGGTCACCAGACCAGGCGGTGGAACCCCAAGATGCGAACCTACATCTTTGGCTCCCGGAAGGGGATCCACATCATTGATCTGCAGCAGACCATGCCCCTCTTTGATCGGGCGTACGACTTTCTGGTCAATGTTGTGGCCAACAAGGGCAAGGTGCTCTTCGTGGGCACAAAGCGCCAGGCCCAGGACATCATCCAGGAGGAGGCCGAACGGGCGGATCAGTTCCACATCACCACGCGCTGGATGGGCGGAACCCTGACCAACTTCGGCACGATCAAACACAGCGTGGAGCGAATGAAGAAGCTTGAGGCCCGCTTCGAGGACGGCAGCATCCATCGTTTTCCCAAGAAGGAAGTGGTCCACATGGAGCGCGAGCTTGCCAAGCTGCGCCGCACCCTGGGGGGTGTCCGGAGCATGGAGGACTATCCCCAGGCCGGGTTCATTGTGGATCCCAAGCGAGAGGAGATCGCGGTTCGCGAGTTCAACAGGCTGGGCATTCCCGTTGTGGCGATAACGGACACGAATTGCGATCCCGATGTCGTGGATTATGTCATCCCCGGCAATGACGACGCCATCCGGGCGATCAAGCTGTTCACCTCGCGCGTGGCGGATGCTTGCCTGGAAGGCGCGGCGCATCAGGAGGAGTCTGCGGAGGAAACCATGGCGGGATCCGTGGAGCAGACCGCTCGCGAGGAGCAGGCTGTTCCGGAGGAGGTTGCCCCGGAGGAGCCCGCTGAGGGAGTTTCCCGTGAGTTCGGGGAAGAGGCGGAAAACCAGACCGAATCCGAGTGATAGGAGAGAGAAGCATGGAGATAACCGCGAAAATGGTGAAGGATCTTCGGGAAAAGACCGGGGCCGGAATGATGGATTGCAAAAAGGCCCTTCAGGAAACGGACGGGGATGAGAAAAAAGCCGTGAACTGGCTGCGGGAGAAGGGGATTTCCAAGGCTCAAAAGCGCTCCGGCCAGTCCGCGGCCGAGGGTGTCATCGGCTCCTATGTCCATACCAACGGCAAGCTCGGTGTGCTTATAGAAGTGAATTGCGAGACCGACTTTGTGGCCAAGAACGAGAAGTTCCAGGAATTCGTCAAGAACATGGCCATGCAAGTGGCCGCGGCCAATCCCGTTTGTGTGCGGCCCGAAGAGCTGCCGCAGGATTCTCTGGAACAGGAGAAGGAAGTCTATCGCAAGCAGGCCCAGTCAGAGGGCAAGCCGGAGCACGTGGTGGAACAGATCGTCGAGGGCCGCATCAAGAAGTACTATAAAGAGGTCTGCCTCATGGAGCAGCCCTATATCAAGGACGACTCCCTCACGGTCTCGGATGTGCTCAACGAGCTGATCGCTGTCCTGGGGGAAAAGATCGTTATCAATCGATTCCAGCGCATGGAAGTGGGCGAGAGCCGGGAATAGCAGGTAAAGGGCCCCTTAAGGGGCCCTTTTTTTCTTGAGTCCGGACGGCCCTGTCAGTAGAATGAAACACCGCTACTCCGCCCCTTGCTCGGAGCGAGGAAGGGGCAGGACGCCGCATGGAACCTCAACTGCCCTCCACGGGAGTCATGAGCCAATTGATGTATAAAAGGGTTTTGCTCAAGTTGAGCGGGGAGGCCTTGGCCGGAGACGAGGCGTTCGGTGTGGATCAGGAGTCCATTGATGCCATCAGCCAGGACGTTTCGGAAGCAGTGGACAAGGGCGTGGAGATGGCCCTGGTCATCGGCGGGGGAAACATCTTCCGGGGGGTCTCCAATTCCGCCCAGGGGATGGATCGGGCCTCCGCGGACTATATGGGCATGCTGGCCACGGTGATGAACGGTCTCGCCCTGCAGGACAGCCTGGAGAGATACGGGCTTGTCACGAGGCTGACCACGGCCTTTCGCATGCAGGAGGTGGCCGAGCCCTACATCCGGCGCCGGGCGGTGCGGCATTTGGAAAAAAAGCGGGTGGTCATCTGCGCCGCGGGAACGGGCAATCCATACTTCACCACGGACACCGCAGCCTCGCTTCGAGCCATGGAGCTCAAGGCGGACGCCCTGCTCAAGGCGACCCGGGTGGACGGTGTCTACGACAGGGATCCCAAGGATCCAGAGGCCACTCTTTTGCGCAGGCTGACCTATCTGGATGTGCTGCAGAAGCATCTCAAGGTGATGGATTCCACCGCAATTTCGCTGTGCATGGACAATGACCTCCCGGTTGTGGTGTTCAATCTGCTCCAGAGGCACAACGTATTGCGTGTCGTTGAAGGGGAAGATGTGGGCACAGTCGTGCAAGGAGGTTAGGCATGGAGGATGTATTTCAGGATTGTCGGGAACGGATGGACAAGGCTCTTCAGACCCTTACCAAGGACTTCGGCAAATTGCGGACCGGCAGGGCTTCGACAACGCTGGTTGAGGATGTCCAGGTGGACTACTACCAGATGCCGACCCCGCTGAATCAGCTGGCCTCCATCTCCATTCCGGACAGCCGAACCATAGTCATTCAACCCTGGGACAAGAGCAGCATCGGGAATGTGGAAAAGGCCATCATGAAGTCGGAGCTGGGTCTCAATCCCATCAACGACGGCAAAATGATCCGCATCAACATTCCGCCCCTGACCGAGGAGCGGCGTAAGGAGCTGGCCAAAGTGGCCAAGAAATACACCGAGGACACGAAAGTGGCTATCCGGAATATCCGCCGCGAAGCCAACGACACCCTCAAGAAGCGCAAGAACAACAAGGATATCTCCGAGGACGACATGTATTCCGGGCAGGAGGAGATCCAGAAGATCACCGACGATTTCGTGAACAAGGCGGAAAAGGCCCGGGAGGAGAAAGAGAAGGAAATCATGGAGATGTAGTTCCCTTGAGCCAGGATAATCCAGCGAAGGAAACCCGGAAGGAGCAAACGCTTCCCAGGCATGTGGCCATCATCATGGACGGGAATGGGCGCTGGGCCAAACAGCGCGGTCAATCCCGGAGCGAGGGGCACAAGGCCGGAACAGAGGCCGCAAGGGGCATCGTGACCCGATGCGCCGAGCTGGGAATCGAACACCTCACCCTGTACACCTTTTCCAAGGAGAACTGGCGCCGCCCCCGCGAGGAGATCGACTTCCTCTTCGACCTGCTGCTGCGTTTCATTCGGGGAGAGCAGCAACGGCTCATCGACGAGTCCATTCGCCTCAATCTCATTGGCGAGCCCGAGGGACTTCCCGCGGGCGTTCGGCACGTGCTGCAGCGAGTGTGCACCAAAACGGCGAACGGGCAAAGGATGAGCCTCAATCTGGCCCTGAACTATTCCGGCAGGGACGAGATCCTCGCGGCCTGTCGGCGGATCGCCTCCCAGGGGATCGATCCGAATCGGATCGACGAGAGGCTGTTCGCAAGCTCCCTGAGCACCGGGGATATTCCGGACCCGGATCTCATCATCCGGACCAGCGGGGAGCGACGCTTGAGCAATTTCCTGCTCTTTCAATCCGCCTATTCCGAGTTCTATTTCTCGGATACCCTGTGGCCGGACTACGGCGCGGCGGACCTGGACCTGGCCCTGGAGGACTTTCGTTCCCGATGCCGGCGCTTCGGCGGGGTCTCTTCGTAGTTCACGGTTCCAGGTTCACGGTTCCGGGTTGGGGAAGAGCGGGATACTCAGCTTCTAGTATGAATCTTCGAACATTGGACCTTGAATACCGGATTCACTCATGAGCTCGCACTCCAAGCGCATCCTCACCGGTCTGGTCCTGATACTCGCCCTGGGGTATTTCGTCTTCTGGGCCACATCCCTGCAGTTGGCCCTGGGAGTCCTCGCCCTGAGCGGGATGGGAATGTGGGAGTTCTTTTCCCTGTTCTGGCCCGGATGGGAGCAAGTCGGCCTGAAGGCGGCTGGAATAGCCCTTGCCGTGCCCGTGGTGCTGCACGGCTTCCTGGGCATTTCCGTTCTCGGGTCCCTGCTTCTCGGCTTGTGGCTGATCAATACCCTCTTTATCCTGCAGTACGCCAAGGGAAGGAACCCGGATTGGCCGACCCTGCAGATCGTGAGCCTTGGGCTGGTCTATATCCCGGTGGCGCTGCAATTTCTCGTGGGAATGACCTCGGTGGAGATTCTCCTTGTCCTGCTCTCCGCCTCGGCGACGGATATATTCGGTTTTTACTTCGGCTCCTGGTGGGGCAGACGCAGGATGCTGCCCGCGGTGAGCCCCAAGAAGACATGGATGGGCGCCTGTGGCGGCTTGATCGGATGCCTGGCGGTTAGCCTCGCCCTGGGCCTCGGCTTGGGGGCTGCCGCCTGGCCTGTCTGGATCGGCCTGGGGGTGACGCTCAACCTGGCCGCCCAGTTGGGCGACTTCTTCGTCTCCGCCTTGAAACGAGTCCAGAATGTCAAGGATTCTGGGCGTCTCTTGCCCGGTCACGGGGGGCTGCTGGACCGCTTCGACAGCGTTCTCCTGGTGGTTCCGGCGTACATGCTGTTTCAGTCTGTTTGGCCGCTGTTCTGAGGTGGTTTCCGGGTTCACGGTTCCAGGTTCACGGTTTTTGGGAGTTGAATTGAGGCGCTTTGATGCTCAGTTCATACCGTGAGGAGTAGTGTTCAATGCGGATTGAACATTTTGAAGAGATCGAGGCATGGCAATTAGCAAGAGAATTGACGAATAAGGTCTATCGGTTAACCAAAAAACAGGGATTTGCAAGGGACTTTGAGCTAAAAGGTCAAATCAGGGATGCTGCCGGATCATCGATGCATAATATTGCAGAAGGATTTGATTCGGAAAAGAATGCTGAATTTATTCGATTTTTGCGTTACGCCAAGCGTTCATGTACAGAGGTTCAGAGTGAGCTCTATGTAGCCTTGGACGAAGAATACGCTACCTTGCATGAATTTCATGATGTTTACGAACAGGCAAGACGGACTCGTGCAGCAATCCGCGGCTTTATCAACTACTTGACAAGCAACCATTCCCCATGAACCGTCAACCGTCAACCGTCAACCGTCAACCGTCAACCGTCAACCGTCAACCGTGAACCTGGAACCCTGAACCCTGAACCCGGATATGCTCTCCTATATTTCCCCGCTCCATAACGCGCGCACGCTCCCCCTGCAGGGCCGAAGGCTCGTGGTCCTGGGTAGCACGGGGTCCATCGGCCGGAACGTGTTGCGGGTCGCCGGGGAGAACCCGGACACCTTCCGGGTCGTGGCCCTGGCCGGCGGGGACAATGTCGAGTTGCTGGCCGAGCAGGCGACCTGGTGGCGTCCGGACTACCTGGCGGTGCGCTCCGAGGAGGCCATCCAGGGGCTTCGCTCACGTCTGCCAGGAGACTATTCCCCGGAGATCCAGGCGGGACAGGGAGCGTACGAGGCCCTGGCCGCGCTGGAGGACGGGGATGTGGTGGTCTCCGCCCTGATGGGGGCCGCCGGGCTCGCACCCACGGTGTCCGCCCTTCGACGGGGCAAGGTGGTTGCCCTGGCCAACAAGGAGTCCCTGGTCCTGGCCGGAGACCTGATACGTCGCTGCTGCGAGGAGACCGGTGCGAGCCTTTTGCCCGTGGATTCGGAGCACAACGCCCTGTTCCAGGCCCTGGCCGGAAACAACGAGCGAGAGGCGGCGAAGCTGCATTTGACGGCCTCCGGCGGGCCCTTTCGGAACAAGGACATCTCCTTTTTGCGGGAGGTGACCCCGGAACAGGCGCTCAATCACCCCAGCTGGTCCATGGGGGCCAAGATCAGCGTGGATTCCGCCACCCTTATGAACAAGGGCCTGGAGATCATCGAGGCCCATCACCTTTTCGGAGCGGATTCCAGGCATATTCAGGTCCTGATCCATCCGGAGAGCATCGTGCATTCCCTGGTGCAGTACAGGGACGGCAGCACCCTGGCCCAGCTGGGGCTGCCGGACATGCGGGTGCCCATCGCCTATTGCCTGAGCTATCCCCATCGCCTGGAGGCGGACCTGCCCGAGCTGGATCTGGCGGCATGGGGAAGTCTCACCTTCCTTTCCCCGGACACGGACCTGTTCCCCTGTCTTGATCTGGCAAGGGAGGCCCTGCACGCGGGTCCCAGTCATCAGGTCGTGCTCAATGCGGCCAACGAGGTGGCGGTGGAGCTCTTTCTGCAGCGGCGGCTCCCCTATTTCGGCATCGCAGAGGTGAACAAGAACGCCCTGCAAGGCCATTCCTCCGTTTCCCTGAACGGAGTGGAGGACATCCTTGCCCTGGACCGTGAAGTGCGCGAGAAAACAAGGCGGTCGATCCGGAAATGATCAGTGTTGTGGCTATAATCCTCGTTCTCGGGGCCCTGATTTTCTTTCACGAGCTGGGCCATTTCGCGGTGGCCAAATCCATGGGCATCGGCGTGCGCACCTTCGCCCTGGGGTTCGGGAAAAAAGTGGCCGGCTTCACCATGGGAGGGACCGAATATCGTCTCTGTGTGGTGCCCCTGGGGGGGTATGTTCAGCTTGTGGGTGAAAGCCCCGGAGAGGAGCTGTCTTCAGATGACGAGCCCCGGAAGAGCTTTTCCCATCGCCCGCCGTGGCAGCGCATGCTCGTGGTGGGCGCTGGCCCGGTGTTCAACTTCCTCCTGGCCCTGGTGATCTATGCGGGCATCTTTCTCATTGTAGGGCAGAGGATGCTGGCACCCACCATCGGATCCGTGCTGGAGGGAACACCCGCGGAGCAGGCCGGCCTCAAGTCCGGGGACAGAATTGTTTCCATCCAGGGCGAGCCCATCGACTACTGGCACCAGCTCGCGAAACATATCCAGGGGGCGGAGGGAGAGCGGCTCGTTCTGCGTGTCGAGCGCGGGGACTCGATCAGGACCTTTCGGGTGACGCCGCGGATGCAGACTGTGGAAAACATCTTTGGAGAGGAGGTCAAGGCCCCCAAGATCGGGATTCAGGCAGCCGGCGACCCCGTCTATCGCGATCTGGGCCCGCTCGAGGCCATGGGCGCCGGAGCGCAGCGTACCTGGCAAGTGGTCAAGCTCACCTTTCTGGGCCTGGTCAAGATCATTCAGCAGGCCGTGCCCCTGAAGAGCCTGGGAGGGCCCATTCTCATCGCCCAGTTGGTGGGGGAGCAGGCCCAACAGGGACTGGTGGACGTCCTGAGCCTGACCGCCCTGATCAGTGTCAATCTGGGCATCTTGAACCTGCTGCCCGTGCCGGTCCTGGATGGGGGTCATCTCCTTTTCTTCGGCCTGGAGACGGTGCTGGGCAGACCAGTGGACCCCAAATGGCGCGAAGTGGCCATGCGCATCGGCCTATCCCTGCTTATCGCCCTCATGATCCTGGTGATCTACAATGACCTCTTCCGGCTCTTCAATTGAGACCCTGCTTGCCCTGAACACCGCCGAGGACAGGCTCCAGGCGGTGCTGGGGAAGAGCGGCGAGCTGGTCTGCTCCCGCGAAGTCCGTGCTCCCAACCGGGGAATCACCCTGCTTCCCC
>Ga0207714_1001309_pt1 | contig 16024 bp, 10 predicted proteins | sample PonA232FremontCA_2_FD_187270 | JGI IMG/M metagenome (GOLD analysis project Ga0207714, IMG submission 187270) | Marine sediment microbial community from Fremont, CA, USA - Pond A23 Sediment 2 (SPAdes) | ecosystem: Environmental > Aquatic > Marine > Unclassified | place: USA: Fremont, California... | reverse complement strand
TACATGTTCGCCCTGATGGGCATCATGGCGGCCCCGTCGTTCAGCATGTGGGCCTTCTCGAACTCCAACCCGCGGCCCTTCGCGCCGCAGCAGACCTGGATGTCGCCGCTCGGCGTCGGCTTCCTGATGATGGTCTTCCTGGCCATCCAGGGCATGTCCGGCCATATCCTCGGCGGCAACACGGAGTTCGCCAAGGACGTCTACGACCCGCAGTACGAGGAGCAGCTCGGCCAGTACCGGGATCTCTTCGATGACCGCGGCGATGCGGTGTTCCAGCGTGGCCTGATCGCCACCCACAATCCGGAGCTCAGCCCCGAGGAGGTCGAGCAGCGGATCGAGGCTGGCCTGCAGGCGCTGGAGAACGGGGAGGATCCCCGCGAGGCCGGCTGGGTCGACCTGATCAAGGACGCGGGCGCCGACAGCGAGCTGGTGCCGCAGCTGGTGAGCATGCTCTCCAACGTGGCGCCCTGGCTGGCCGGGCTGCTGGCGGTCGCCGCGCTGGCGGCGATGCAGTCCACGGGTGCTGCCTACATGTCCACCACCAGCGGCATGTTCACCCGCGACCTGCTGCGTCGCTACATCATGCCCAATGCCAGCAACCGCACCCAGGTCACGGCTGGCCGGATCTTCGTCGCGGTCCTGATCTTCGCGGCCCTGATGGTGGCGACCTTCACCACCGACGCCCTGGTGCTCCTCGGCGGCCTGGCGACCGCCATGGGCACGCAGATGTGGGTGCCGCTGGCGGCGATCTGCTTCCTGCCGTGGCTCACCCGCCAGGGCGTGGTTACCGGCCTGATCGTCGGCGTCATCGCCGTGCTGCTGACCGAGAACATCGGCATCAGCATCCTCGGCGCCTTCGGTGTCGACGTGCCCTGGGGCCGTTGGCCGCTGACCCTGCACTCCGCTGCCTGGGGTGTGCTCCTCAACTTCCTGGTGGCCGTCATCATCTCGGCGTTCACCCAGAACGAGGAGGACCGCAAGCACCGGATGACCTTCCACAGCTTCCTGCGCGAGCACGCCTCGCTCCCGGCGGAGAAGCGTCACCTGATCCCGCTCGGCTGGATCGTGGTGATCGTCTGGTTCTTCTTCGCCATGGGCCCGGGTGCCGTGATCGGGAACTGGCTCTTCGGCGATCCGAACAACCCCGAGACCTGGTGGGTGTTCGGCATGCCGTCGATCTGGGTCTGGCAGCTCATCTGGTGGGTGCTCGGCATCGCCATGATGTGGTTCATGTGCTACAAGCTCGAGATGAGCACGGTCCCGCCCAAGGAGATCAAGGTCCTCTACGACGAGGACGCGGGATCGAGCCGGGCGTAACGGCCTCGGCCGCTAGCTGCATGCGCAGCGTATGCCGAGACGAGGCGGGGGAGGCTACGGCCTCTCTCGCCTCTTTATCTGTACGGATTGGTTTACGCAGACCACGCGTGGATGGTGATGGAGATCGCGCTATTTATCTTCTATGTCGTGCTCTTGGCCGCGATGGTCGCCTATCCGGTGAGCCGCTGGATCTGGGCGCTGGGCGTGCGTAGCCTGCAGCGCGACTACGGCCGGGAGCTCGCGGAGGCGGAGCTGGCGGAGCAGAGGCGCCGCGCCTGGCGGCTGACGGCGGTGATCTGCCCGGTCTTCTCCTTCCTCTTTAATCTATCAACGGTGGGGTGGCCCCTATGATTGTGACGGAGCGTGGCTATCGAGTCCTCAAGGGGATCGCGGTCGCAGTGGTCCTCGCGCCCGTAGCGTGGCTGGCCTACGAGGGCTTCGTGCCCGAGCAGGGGCCCGGCGACGTAGCGGTCACGGCCGGCGATCGCGCCTTCGCCGACGGCTACTACGAGCGCGCCCTCGAGGAGTACAACGATGCCCTGGCGGAGGCGCCTGAGCACCGCCAGGCGCTGCGCGGCAAGGCGCGGACCCTGGTCGAGTTGGAGCGGTACGGGGCGGCGATCGAGCTGTACGACCGCTACCTGGCTATGGACCCGGAGGCCGCTGGCGTCTACGCCAACCGCGGTATCGCCTACGACCGTATGGGCCGGCACCGGCAGGCGCTCGAGGACTACGAGCGGGCCCTGGCCCTCGATCCTGGCGTGGCCGAGGGGCCGGGCTGGCTGACGAAATTCCTGCACTTCGGTCCCGAGGGGCCGCCGACCATCGCCGATCGGGCGGCCTACCTGCGCGAGCAGCTTGCCCTGCCCGCGGACGAGCGGAAGCTGGCCGACCCGGAGCAGGACCGGGCCCAGCGTAGCTATAGCCAGTCGCTGGAGTGATTCAGGAGGCGGACAGCGGCGGGACGCCCCAGACGGTGACCCCGATGATGTCTACGAAGAGGAATCGCAGGCTGAAGATCAGCGCGATGCATCCGAAGAGCAGATGCACCGACGGGTGGTCGCCGTTGTCGTCCTTGTAGGTGAGCCCGTGCCAGGCGATGGCGAGGGTGACGAGGAAGTAGATCCAGGGAGACATGGTCCTCCAGCCTTTTTGAACCTGCCTTCTGTGGGGCCCAGCCCCGTACCCAGCGCGCGGCAGCACGCGCCCTGGACACGTAGCGTGCCGGCCCGCAGGGCCGGCGCGGGGCCGGCCCTGCGTCCGGGTGGCGCCCTACTGGTTGGCCCGATCCTCGATCAGGGAGTCGACCACCGTCGGATCCGCCAGCGTGCTGGTGTCGCCGAGGCTGTCGAGCTCGTTCGACGCCACCTTGCGCAGGATCCGGCGCATGATCTTGCCGGAACGGGTCTTCGGCAGGCCCGGGGCGAACTGGATGATATCCGGCTTCGCGATGGGCCCGATATCGTGGACGCACAGCTTGACGAGCTCCTTCTCGAGCTCCTCGCTCGGCTCCTCGCCGGCGACCAGGGTGACGTAGGCGTAGATGCCCTGGCCCTTGACGTCGTGGGGGTAGCCGACGACCGCGGCCTCGTTGACCTTCTCGTGCTCCACCAGGGCGCTCTCCACCTCGGCGGTGCCCAGCCGGTGGCCGGAGACGTTGATCACGTCGTCGACGCGGCCGGTGATCCAGTAGTAGCCGTCCTCGTCGCGGCGTGCACCGTCACCCGTGAAGTACTTGCCCGGGTAGGGAGCCAGGTAGGTGTTGATGAAGCGCTGGTGGTCGCCGTAGATGGTGCGCATCATGCTCGGCCAGGCGCGGTTGAGCACCAGGTTGCCCTGCGTGGCGCCCTCGAGCACGTTGCCCTTGTCGTCGACGAGCTGCGGCTCGACGCCGAAGAAGGGCAGGGTGGCGGAGCCGGGCTTGAGGTCCGTGGCGCCGGGCAGCGGCGTGATCAGGATCGAGCCGGTCTCCGTCTGCCACCAGGTGTCGACGATGGGGCAGCGCTCCTCGCCGATCTTGTGGTAGTACCACTCCCAGGCCTCGGGGTTGATGGGCTCGCCCACCGTGCCGAGGATACGCAGGCTCTTGCGCGAGGTCTTCTCCACGTGCTCGTTGCCCTGGCCCATGAGGGCGCGGATCGCCGTGGGCGCCGTGTAGAAGATCGACACGCTGTGCTTGTCGATGACCTGCCAGAAGCGGCTGGCATCGGGGTAGGTCGGCACGCCCTCGAAGATGAGCGTCTTGGCGCCGTTGGCCAGCGGGCCGTAGACGATGTAGGAGTGGCCGGTGACCCAGCCCACGTCGGCGGTGCACCAGTAGACCTCGCCGTCGTGGTAGTCGAAGACGTACTTGTGGGTCATCGCCGTGCCGAGCAGGTAGCCGGCGGAGCTGTGCTGGACGCCCTTGGGCTTACCGGTGGAGCCGGAGGTATAGAGGATGAACAGCGGATCCTCCGCGTCCATGTGCTCCGGTGGGCACTCCGGGGAGGCCTCGGCGGTAGCCTCGTGGTACCAGACGTCGCGGCCGTCGTGCCAGGCGATGTCGCCGCCGGTGCGCCGGACCACGAAGACGGTCTTGACGTTGGGGCACTCCTCGACCGCCTGGTCGGTGTTGGCCTTCAGCGGGATGGGGCGGGCGCCGCGGATGCCCTCGTCGGCGGTGATGACCACCTCGGCGTCGGCGTCCTGGATGCGGTCGCGGAGGGCGTCCGGCGAGAAGCCGCCGAAGACCACCGAGTGCACGGCGCCGATGCGGGCGCAGGCGAGCATGGCGACGGCCGCCTCCGGGACCATGGGCAGGTAGATGCAGACCCGGTCGCCCTTCTTGACCCCGCGGGCCTTGAGGGCGTTGGCGAAGCGCCCGACGCGCTCGTACAGGTCGCGGTAGGTGATGTACTCGTGCTGATCCGGCTCGTCGCCCTCCCAGATGATGGCGGTCTGGTCACCGCGCGTCTCCAGGTGGCGGTCGACGCAGTTGTAGGCGACATTCATGGTGCCGCCCTCGAAGAAGCGGACATCGCCCTTGGCCAGGTCCCAGTGGCAGGTCGTGTCCCACCGGCTGAACCAGTCCAGGAACTGCTCCGCCTGCTCCGCCCAGAAGCCCTCCGGATCCTGGATGGAGCGGTTGTACATCTGCTGGTACTGCTCGAAGGTCAGGTGCGCGTCCCGCTTGATCGCCTCGGGGACTGGGTAAACCTTCGTCTCTGACATGGTTCTCTCCTCCCGGGTTTCTGGTCGTTTCGCTGGTCGTCTCCAGGCGACGACCCGGCCCTAAGTGCCCGCGCTCCGGGTAACGGGGCGAGCATAGCAAAGCATCCTGTTACGAGGGTGCACGTGCGCCGTGTGCGTTCTGCGAAGAAAGGTAACACCGCCCTCACCCCCGGTTGCTGCCCGGCCGCGGGATCCCGTGGCGCTGGCGCTTCTCCCACAGCGCCTTGCGGCTAATGCCGAGCCCCTGGGCCAGGGCGGTCTCGGTCATGTGATCCTGGTGGGCCAGGACATACTGGCGGAAGTAGTCCTCCAGCGACAGGTCCCTGCGGACGGCGGGGGCGGCCTCGGCGGGCTCGCCGGCCGACGCCTCCGCCTCCGGCAGCCCGAGCATCTCCGCGGTGATGGTCGACTCCTCGCTGAGGATGACCGCGCGCTCGATGGTGTTCTCCATCTCCCGGACATTGCCGGGCCAGTCGTGGGCCAGCATGGCGTCGATAGCCCCCTGGGACAGGGTCAGCGGCCCGCGGTTCAGGCGCTGGCGCGTCTTCTCCAGCAGGAAGCGCGCCAGCTCCGGGATGTCCGGCTCGCGCTCGCGTACCGGCGGCAGGCGGATCTCCATCACGTTGATCCGGTAGAACAGGTCCTCGCGGAACTCGCCGGCGCTCGACAACGCCTTCAGGTCGCGGTGCGTGGCGGCGACGAGGCGGATATCCACCCGCCGCGAGGCGGTCGAGCCGATACGCCGGATCTCGCCCTCCTGGAGCACGCGCAGGAGCCGTCCCTGGGCCTGCTGCGGCAGCTCGCCGATCTCGTCGAGGAACAGCGTGCCGCCGTCGGCGGACTCCACCAGGCCGGTGCGCGCCCCCACCGCGCCGGTGAAGGCGCCCTTCTCGTGGCCGAAGAGCTCCGCCTCGATCAGCCCCTCGGGGATGGCCGCGCAGTTGACCGCCACAAGCGGTCCCTCGTGGCGCTCGCTCTGCTCGTGCAGGGCGCGGGCGACGAGCTCCTTGCCGGTGCCGGACTCGCCGAGGATGAGCACCGAGGTATCCGTGGGGGCCACCTTGCGGATACGCTCGAAGACCTGCTGCATCGCCTGGCAGTTGCCGACGATGCCGCCGACCGGGTAGTCCCGCTCGACATGGGCCTTGAGGGCGGCGTTCTGGCGCTGTAGCCGGCCCTCCTTGAGGGTGCGCTCGACGAGCATCACCAGCTCGTCGTGGTCGAAGGGCTTGGCGACGTAGTCCGCCGCGCCCCGGCGTATGGCGTCTACAGCCGACGGCACGCTGGCGTAGCTGGTCATGATGATCACCGGCGTCTCGGTGAGCTCGATGGCCTCGGTGCCGGCCTCGCCCGGCAGGCGCATGTCGGCGAGGATCAGGTCGAAGGCGTCCAGGCTCCAGCGTGCCCGCGCCTCCTCGAGGGATTCCGCCTCGTGGGGGGTGTGGCCGTGCCGTGCCAGCAGGCGGTTCAGCGCCTTGCGGATGACCCCCTCGTCCTCGAGTAGCAGCAGGTCGGCCATGGTGCTCCTTACTCCATCTCGGTGGCCGCGCGACCGGCCGGGGCGGCAGCGCCGTGGACGGGCAGGGTGAGCCACGCCGTCGTGCCGCCGCTGCCGGCGGTGATCGAGAACGCGCCGCCGTGCTCGCTGACGATGTTGTAGATCAGGGGCAGGCCGAGGCCGGTGCCCTGGCCGGCCGGCTTGGTGGTGTAGAACGGCTCCATGACCTTGTCCAGGGTCTTGGCCGGGATGCCGGGCCCGTTGTCCGCTACCCGGAGCTGCGCCCGGTCGCCGTGCAGCTGCGCGGCGACGACGATCCGGGCCCCGTCGGGGCAGGCGTCGCTCGTGTTCGAGAACAGATTCATGAAGACCTGCGCCAGCCGCTGGCGGTCGCCGCGGACCTGCAGGCCTGGCCAGAGCTGGTTGTCGATGGCCAGCCCCTGCCCCCGCTTGCTCAGGCGGATCAGCCGCCGCGCCTCCTCGACGACCTCGTCCAGGCTCACGGGCCCCATCTCGCGCTCGTCGGCGGCGCCGGCGTGGGCGTAGCCGATCAAGGTCTGGACGATGTTGTTGATCCGCCGGGTCTGCTCGAGGATGCCCTCGACGCTCTCCTGCAGCACCTCGGGGTCCGACTCGTGGCGCAGGTTCTGCGCCAGCGAGTCGATGCCGGTGACCGGGTTGCCGATCTCGTGGGCGACCCCGGCGGCCAGCCGGCCGATGGAGGCCAGCCGGTCGCTGTGCGCCAGCTCGCGCTCCAGGCGGCGGATGTGGGTGATATCCTCGATGATCATCAGGGTATCGCCGGTGCGGCCGCGGCCGGACTCGCGGATGCTGGTCTTGTGCAGCGACAGCCAGCGTGTCTCCCCGCCAGGTTGCTGGGCCTGGTCGTGGTGCTGCGGCTGCTCGAGGCTCAGGAAACGCGCCAGGATCTGGTCCCACGGCGCGCCGAGGTCGCAGACCCGGGAGCCGAGCGCCGTGCCCGCCGAGATATCGGAGAGCTCCTGCATGGCGGTGTTCCAGCGCACGACCCGGCGGTGGGCGGTGACTGCCACCACGCCGAGGGGCAGGTCCTCGAGGATCTGCCGGTGGTAGCGGCGCAGCCGGTCCAGCTCCGCGGCCAGGCCGCGGAAGCGGTTACGGGAGGACTCCAGGCGCTCCTCGATGGCGCGGATGTTGTGGGCCAGGGCGGTGCGGGCCGTGCGGTCGAGCTGCAGGTGCTCGTCGACGATCATCCGCGCCAGCATCGGCCCCATCATGCCCGAGAGGTTGCGCTCGACCTGGTCGCGCAGGCTGCGTAGCCGCTCCGGCCGGCTCTCGTTCCACGCCAGCCCCAGGTCGCTGAGGGCCTGGGCGACCTCCTGCCGGGCCGCCTCCTCGCCGGTGACCGGCGCCAGCTGGACGACGAACTGCGACGGGGAGGCCACCTGCAGCGTGCCCGGCGCCACCACGGAGGCCTGGTCGCGGCAGACCTCGGCGGCCTGCCGCTCGGTGGCGCGCTGCGGGGTGAACAGCGACACCCCGGCGAACAGCAGCGCGTTCAGCGCCAGGGACCAGAAGGTGGCGATCCCGTAGATCTCCGTGCCGTCCGCGCTTGCCTGGGGAAGGCCGAGGAGGAAGAACGGCTCGGTGCCGGCTAGCGCCGGCAGCAGGACGGCGTCGAGCCAGATGAGCGAGCCGCCGAGCAGCCCGGCGATGAAGCCGTAGGCATTGGCGCGCTGCCAGTAGAGGACGCCGACGAGCCCGGGGAGGAACTGCGCCATGGCCAGGAACGACATCAGCCCCCAGGCCACCAGCGCTCCGCTACGGTCGAGGAGCTCGTAGAAGGCGAAGCCGAGGACGATGAGCATCACGACCAGGAAGCGCCGGGTCCAGCGCAGGGTGGCGTAGAGGTCCGGCTCCTGGTGGGGCAGGGACTTGATCAGCGGCATGACCAGGTGGTTGAGGGTCATGGACGACAGGGCCAAGGTCGAGACCACGATCATCGCTGTCGCCGCCGAGATCCCGCCCAGGTAGACCAGGAGGGTCAGCGGCTCCGAGCCCGACAGCGCCGCGATGCCGAGGACGTAGTAGTCCGGGGCGGTGTCGGCCTCCAGGGCGAGGCCGGACCAGAGGATGGGCGGCACGGCCAGGGCCAGCAGCATCAGCAGCAGCGGGAATCCCCAGCTCGCCCGGATGAGGCTGCGCGACGAGCGGTTCTCGGTGAACAGGATGTGGAACTGCCGCGGCAGCAGGAAGGCGGCGGCGAAGGTGAGGGTCAGCAGGCTGAGCCAGGGCCCCTCCAGCGCCGGCTGGTAGAAGCCGTCGAGCTGCTCCGGGTGCGCCGCCAGCCACGCCGAGAGGCCGCCGGGGCCGTCGAAGGCCAGGTCCACGGCGACCCAGGCGACCATCAGCAGGACCCCCAGCTTGACCAGGCTCTCCAGGCCGATGGCCACCACCAGGCCGGTGTGCTTCACGCGCGGGGTGACGTGGCGCGCGCCGAAGGTGATGGCGAAGACGGTGACGATCAGGCAGAAGGCCACGGCCAGGGGGCGCGGGTCTTGCTCGCCGCTGGTGAGCAGCAGCGTGGACTCCGCCACGGCGCGGATCTGCAGGGCGATGTACGGCAGGATCCCGGCGAGCATGATCGCCGTGACCAGGATCCCCGTCAGCTGGCTGGAGAAGCGGAAGGCGAAGAGGTCGGCGACCGAGGTCAGCTGTTGGTTGTTGGTCAGGCGCAGCAGCGGGGCCAGCAGCACCGGGGTGAGCAGGAAGGCAGCGGCCACGCCCAGGTAGATGGTGGCGAAGATGAGGCCGTGCTCATCGGCGAAGCCTACGGAGCCGTAGTAGCTCCAGGTCGTGGCGTAGACCCCTAGCGCGAAGACGTAGAACAGCGGATGACGGACCACGGCGCGCGGGAACCAGCGCTGCTCCACCGCATAGGCGATGACGAACAGCAGACCCAGGTAGGCCACGCCGACCAGGAACAGGCTGAGCAGGTCAAAGGTCACGTCGGTAGCCTCGCTCGATCAGCCAGCCGCCGAGCCCGAGGACCCCGGCCCAGACCAGGTACGGCACGTACCAGGGCGGCTGCACGCGCATCCACCAGTCGGTGAAGGGTGTCGCCAGCAAGAAGATCACCAGCAGGAACAGCGCCACGCTGCCGGTGGCAGGGCCGGGACCATTACGCACGGGGGCTCCTCCGGCGACGGCGCCCCGCGGGGCGCTCCGGTATGTGTTACGGAAAGTAGCATGCCGTCCGGCTTATGGCCAGCGCGGCAGCTGCTTATTCGCTCGTGCCCGCCGGCAGGGCGCCGGGATTACCCGCCGGGCCGGGGGCACGGGTCACGCCAGCGCGCCCGCCGGTGTCGCCCGGCGCAAGGCTGCCGGCGGCCGATGCCCGGGCACCGGCGCCGGTCCCCGAGCCGGCTGCCCGGGCGTAGCCACCGGTGCGCCGAGGTACGGCAGCCCGGCAGGAGCGGGTGGGAGGTGGGCGAGGCGGGGCGGCTGGAGCAGCCTGTCCCGGCTACGGGCGGCGCCGTGCAGGGCGCCCCGCGCAGGCGGCTACTGGCCGTGGTGCTCGGCCTCGACCGTGGTCCAGATCCCGCCGCGCACATTGAAGTGGGCCGTCAGCCGCATGTAGCGCGGCTCGGCTACGGCGGCCAGGTCGCCGAGGATCTGGTTGGTGACGGCCTCGTGGAAGCCGCCGACATCGCGGTACGAGCCGACGTAGAGCTTCAGCGACTTCAGCTCGATGCAGTAGCGGTCCGGGATGTAGTCGAGCTTCAGGGTGGCGAAGTCCGGCTGGCCCGTCTTGGGGCACAGGCAGGTGAATTCCGGTATCTCCATGCGGATGGTGTAGTCCCGCTCCGGGTTGGGATTCTCGAAGGTCTCCAGGATGGGCGAGGGGTCGCTCGGCATGGCTTTCCAAGGGTCGAGTGAGGGTTGATAATAGCCGTCTATCCTAGCCGGATGATGCGGCAGCCGTCTCCACCATGCACCTCAAGCGGATCAAGCTCGCCGGGTTCAAGTCCTTCGTGGATCCGACCTCGGTGCCCCTGCCCGGGCGCATGGTCGGTATCGTGGGGCCGAACGGCTGCGGCAAGTCGAACATCATCGACGCCGTGCGCTGGGTCATGGGCGAGAGCTCGGCCAAGCACCTGCGCGGCGAGTCGATGAGCGACGTTATCTTCAGCGGCTCCAGCGCCCGGGCGCCGGTCGGGCAGGCGAGTATCGAGCTGGTCTTCGACAACACCGACGGCGCCATCGGCGGCCAGTATGCAGCCTACAACGAGATCTCCGTCAAACGGCAGGTCAATCGCGAGGGGCAGTCGCAGTACGCCCTCAACGGCACGCGCTGCCGGCGGCGGGATATCTCGGATATCTTCATGGGCACCGGCCTGCGGCCCCGGGGCTACACCATCATCGAGCAGGGGATGATCTCCCGGGTCATCGAGTCCCGCCCGGAGGAGCTGCGCGTCTACCTCGAGGAGGCCGCCGGCATCTCCGTCTACAAGGAGCGCCGCCGGGAGACGGAGCGGCGCATCCGCGATACCCGCGAGAACCTGGAGCGGCTCGAGGACGTCCGCGACGAGGTGCACAAGCAGCTGGAGAAGCTGCGCCGCCAAGCCGAGATCGCCGAGCGCTACCGCGAGCACAAGGCTGAGGAGCGGCGCCTGGGCGCCGAGCTATCGCTGCTGCGGCTGCGTGACCTGGATCGCCGCATCGCCGAGCGCGATACCCAGATCCGCGAGCAGGAGAACCAGCGCGAGGCCGCCATCGCCGAGCAGCGCCGCGCCGAGCGGGAGATGGCCGAGCTGCGCGAGACCTCCCGCGAGCGCCATGAGCAGCTCGACACCGTCCAGCGCCGCTACTACGAGATCGGCACCGAGATCGCCTCGGTGGATGAGCGCATCCAGAGCGCCCGCGATCTGCACCGCCGCCGCCAGGAGGAGCTCGACGAGGCCCGGCGTGCGCTGGAGGGACTGGAGGCGAATGTCACCGCCGATCAGGACAAGCGCGCTGGCCTCGACGAGCGCCTCGAGGAGCTCGATCCGGCCCTAGAGACGGCTGGTGAGGCGGAGCAGGCCGCCGAGAGCGACCAGGCGGAGACCCGCCGCCGCCTTGAGGCCTGGCAGGGTGAGGCCGATGCTGCGCGCAACGAGCAGAGCGCCGCGCAGCGGCGCGAGGAGGTCGAGCGCACCCGCTACGAGGCCGCCGCCCGGCGTGCCCGGGAGATCGATGAGCGGATCCAGGCCCTGGACGAGGAGCACCACGCGGTGGATCTCGATGCCCTGGAGGCCGAGATTACCGAGCTGGCGGCGGAGGAGGAGCAGCTCGCCGCCGAGCTGACGGACCTCCAGCAGCGCCGCGATGCCGCCGCGGAGGCGCTGGAGGCCCGTTCCGCCGAGCGCGACCAGGCGAGCCAGGAGCTCGAGACGGCGCGCGAGGCGGTCTCCGGGGCCAAGGCACGGCTTACCTCCCTGGAGACCCTGCAGGAGTCGGCCCTGGGCCGCAGCGGGGATGCCCGCCAGGCCTGGCTGGAGCATCGCGGCTGGGCGCAGGCCCCGCGCCTGGGCGAGCTCCTGAGCGTCGATGAAGGCTGGCAGCGGGCGGTGGAGGTTGTCCTCGGTGACGCCTTGCAGGGCGTGTGCCTCGATCCCGCGTCCCTGCCGGCCGAGGGGGCGCCGGACGGCGGTCCGCTGATCCTCCTCGCGGAGGCGCAGCGTCTGCCGTCCCCGGGCGACGATCGTCTGGCCGTCCGGGCCTGTGGCAGCGAGGCCGCCCGCGAGCTGCTCGCCGGCGTCCGTTGCGCCCCGGATGCCGACACAGCGCAGCGGATGCGCGCCGAGCTCGCTCCCGGCGAGAGCGTGGTCACCCCGGAGGGGGTTTGGCTGGGGGCCAACTGGGTTCGGCTGCCGGGCCAGGAGGACGCCGAGAGCGGCGTCCTGGAGCGTGAGCAGCAGATCCAGCGCCTGCGCGAGGAGGTGGCCTCCGCCGAGGCCCGCGCCGAGACGGTCGAGGAGCGCCGTTCCCAGGCCCGCGACGGCGCGGCGGAGGCCGAGCGCCGCCGCGACGAGCTAGCCGGCGAGCTAGGCCCGCTGCACCGGCGCCACGCCGACCTGCAGGCGCGTCTCGAGCACCGCCGTGAGGCGCTCGAGCAGGGTCGCCGGCGCCGCGAGGAGCTAGCCGCCGAGCGCGCACGTCTGGTGGAGCAGCGCGATACCGCGCGCACCGAGCAGGAGGAGGCCTCGGCTAGTGCTGAAGAGGCCGCTCAGGCCGCGGCCTCCGCCGCCGAGCGGGTTGCGGCGGTGGAGGCCGAGCAGCAGGCGCTGCGCGAGCAGCTTGAGCAGGACGGCGAGCGCCTGCGCGCGGCCCGCGAGCAGCGCCACGATCTGGCGAATCAGCGCGAGCGCACCCGGGCTGCCCTGGAGTCGGTCCGCGAGCAGCTCCAGCGCGCCGAGGAGCAGCGGCGGCGCTACGCCGAGCGCAGGGACGAGCTGGAGGCCGCTCTCACCGGTGAGGCAGAGCCGGTGGCCGAGCTCGAGGAGCAGCGCGAGACGCTGCTCACCCGCCGCTCCGAGGCGGAGTCGCAGCTCGCCGAGGCGCGACGCGAGACCGAGCGCCTGGACCACCAGCTGCACGAGCAGCAGCAGAAGCGCAGCGAGGCGGAGCAGCGCGCCGAGTCCCTACGCGAGGGAAGCGAGGCGGTGCGCTTGGAGACCAGCGAGCTGCGCGTCCACCGCAGCCACGAGGCGGACGCGCTGGCCGAGCTCGGAGAGGGCGAGGCGGATGTCGCCGCGCGCCTGCCGAGCGACGCCAGCGCCGAGGCCTGGCAGCAGGCGCTGGAGCAGGCCACCGAGCGCATCCGCCAGCTGGGCTCGGTGAACCTGGCAGCCATCGACGAGTGCCAGCAGCTCGAGGAGCGCCGCGGCTACCTGGACGAGCAGCACGCCGACCTGACCGAGGCCCTGGAGACGCTGGAGAGCGCCATCCGGAGCATCGACCGGGAGACGCGGGCACGCTTCCGGGAGACCTTCGACCAGGTCAACGAGGGGCTGCAGCGCTTCTTCCCCCGCCTGTTCGGCGGCGGGCGCGCCTACCTGGAGCTGACCGAGGACGATCTCCTGTCGACGGGGGTGGTGGTCATGGCCCAGCCCCCGGGCAAGCGGGTCTCGAGCATCCACCTGCTATCCGGCGGGGAGAAGGCGCTGGCTGCCGTGGCGCTGGTGTTCGCCATCTTCTACCTCAACCCTGCGCCGTTCTGCCTGCTCGACGAGGTGGATGCGCCGCTGGACGATGCCAACGTCAGCCGCTTCTGCGACCTGGTAGAGGAGATGTCCGAGATGGTCCAGTTCGCGCTCATCACGCACAATCGGATCACCATGGAGCGCGTCTCCCACCTGCTCGGGGTGACCATGAACGAGCCCGGCGTCTCGCGCCTGGTAGCGGTGGATGTGGACGAGGCGCTGGATATCGCCGAGGCCGGATAACGGAGATGACTCATGGACGCGATGCGCTGGACGATCCTGATCGTAGGGGTGCTGGTACTCATTGGCATCTACGCCCTGGGCCGATGGCGGGAGCGGCGGCGCCAGCAGGCGGCGCGAGCGGCCGAGCCGGTCCCCGGCGATCCAACGGACAGCGCCAGCGCGGCCGGTGCCGGCACCGATCCCCAGGGCACACCCGGCCAGGGCCGCCGCGTCGTGATCGACGATGACGTGGCGTCGGGCGGCATCGAGGATCTGCTCGCTGACGACGAGCTGGCACCGGATGGCTTCGACCTGGGGCTCGGCTCGGCCCAGGAGCCTGCGGGCCAGCAGCGTGCCGCGGGATCGCCGGAGGAGCCGGATACCGGAGTCGGCGGGCAGGGTGCCGCCCAGGAGGCGGATGCAGCCGAGCGCGGCCGATCCGGTCCGGTCTCGCAGGCCGAGCCAGCCGGCTCCTCGAGCGCGTCGAGCCCGGGCGGCGACCCGTCGTCGGCGCCCGCCGCTTCCGGGCCGGCGGGCGGCGATCCTGCCGCGGTAGGGCAGTCCGCCTCCGGGCCGGCGGACGCTGACCCCGCCGCGGCGGGGCAGCCACAGGCCCAGGGGGGCGCCGCCGGGGCGCGTAGCGGCGGGGGTACGGAGCAGCCGGCAGCGGGTGAGCCGCCGCCGTTGCGGCTGCCGTCGGCCTCCCAGGTGGAGATCGACGCCTACCGCACCGGTGGCGTCCCCGAGGCCGAGAAGCTGATGCTGGCGTTCGTCGCCGCCGGCGAGGGGGAGCGCTTCCAAGGACCGGATATCGAGGCCGCGCTGCGGTCCGTGCGCATGATCCCCGGCGAGCATCGGGCCTGGCACCGGCGCGGGGAGAGCGAGGCCGGCCCGATCACCCTGTTCAGCGCGGCGAACATGGTCGAGCCCGGCTACCTGGATCCCGAGGAGACCCTGCCGGGACTGCGCACCCCGGGGCTCGTCTTCTTCATGCAGCTGCCCTTGCCGGTGGAGAGCGAGGATGTCCTCGAGGCCATGCTCGCCACCGCCTACCAGGTCTCGGTCCATCTCGGCGGCGAGCTCCTCGACCGTAGCCGCTCGACCATGACCCGGCAGATCGCCGAGCATATGCGCGAGCAGCTGCGCGAGCACCGGCGGCAGCTCCACATCGCCACGCACAAGCGCGGCTGACCCGCACTGTCCACTCTGCCCGAGGCCGCAGGAGGGCTTCGCCCGTGGCCGAGACGACCCTGTCCCGTGACCAGGCCCGGCAGCGCATCGAGCAGCTGCGGGCCGAGATCGCCGAGCACGACCACCGCTACTACGTGCTCGATCAGCCGCTCATCTCGGATGCCGAGTACGATGCCCTGCTCCGCGAGCTGCAGGGCCTGGAGGCGCAGCACCCCGATCTGGTCACGGCCGACTCACCGACCCAGCGCGTGGGCGGGGCGCCGCGGGACGGCTTCGCCACCGTCGAGCACGATACCGCCATGCTCTCCCTGGACAATGCCTTTGGGGAGAACGATTTGGTGGAGTTCGACCGGCGCGTCTGCGAGCATCTGGGGGTGGCAGCGGTTACGTACACCGGCGAGCCCAAGCTAGACGGCCTCTCCCTGAGCCTGACCTACGAGGACGGCATCCTGGTCCGTGCCGGCACCCGCGGTGACGGCCAGACCGGCGAGGATGTCACCGCCAACGTGCGTACCATCGGCAGTATCCCCCTGCACCTGCGCGGCGGCGGCTATCCGGCCCGGCTGGAGGTTCGCGGCGAGGTTGTGATCCGCAAGGCCGATTTCGGGCGGCTCAACGAGGAGCGCCTGCATGCCGGCGAGCGCCCCTTCGCCAACCCCCGCAACGCCGCCGCCGGCTCCCTGCGCCAGCTCGACCCGCGCGTCACCGCGCAGCGGCCGCTCACCTTCTTCACCTTCGGGGTCGGAGAGCCGCTGGCTACCGGCGTCGCTACCCACTGGGACGTCCTCGAGCGCCTGCAGGCGTGGGGGTTCCTGACCACGGACCCGCTGGAGCGCCTCGAGGGGGCCTCGGCGTGCCAGGCCTACCGGGAGCGCTTGATCGAGCAGCGCGATGGGCTGCCCTTCGAGGTCGACGGCGCGGTGTTCAAGGTCGACGACCTCGCCGCCCGCGCGCAGCTCGGCTTCACGGCCCGCGCGCCGCGCTGGGCGGTGGCCTTCAAGCTGCCCGCGCGGGAGGCCACCACGGTGGTCCGCGAGATCGTCCCCTCCGTGGGCCGGACCGGCAAGATCACCCCGCTGGCGCGGCTGGAGCCGGTGGAGGTGGGCGGTGTGACGGTCTCCCGGGCGAGCCTGCACAACGCCGACGAGCTGGCGCGCATGGATGTCCGCGAGGGCGACACGGTGATGGTGCGCCGGGCCGGTGACGTGATCCCGCAGATCACCGACGTCATCCTGGACCAGCGCCCGGCGGACACCGAGCCGTGGCGCTTCGACGAGCGTGTGAGCGCCTGCCCGGAGTGCGGCTCGGCGGTGGAGCGGCTGGCCGGCGAGGCCGCCCACCGCTGCGCCGGCGGCCTCTA
>Ga0207714_1001308_pt1 | contig 16026 bp, 17 predicted proteins | sample PonA232FremontCA_2_FD_187270 | JGI IMG/M metagenome (GOLD analysis project Ga0207714, IMG submission 187270) | Marine sediment microbial community from Fremont, CA, USA - Pond A23 Sediment 2 (SPAdes) | ecosystem: Environmental > Aquatic > Marine > Unclassified | place: USA: Fremont, California... | reverse complement strand
AAGATCTCCTGCTTGCGCCCGTCGACGTCGGCGTCGTCCAGGACGAACGCCCCCATCTCCAGGTTCTCCTCCACCGTCAGCTCGGTGAAGACGTTGGCGACCTGGGGGACGTAGCACATCCCGGTCTTGACGATCTCGTAGGGCGCCAGGCCGGCGATGTTCCCGCCGTCGAAGGTGATACTGCCGGACCACGGCTTGAGCAGGCCGAAGACGGCCTTCATCACCGTGGACTTGCCCGCGCCGTTGGGGCCGATAAGGGAGATGATCTCGTGGGCGCTGACCTGGATGGAGACCTCGGTGAGCACCTGCATGTCGCCGTAGCCGGCGCTGACCTTCTCAACCTGCAGCAGCGGCATACTGCCCTCCGAGATAGGCCTCCAGCACGCGTGGGTCGTTGCGCACGGTATCCGGCGGGCCCTGCATGAGCTGATGGCCCTCGCTCATCACGATCACCGGATCGCAAAGGTTCATCACCAGGTCCATGTCGTGCTCGATGAGCAGGAAGGTGATGTTCTTCTCCCGGCGCATCCACTCGATGTTGTTCACCAGCCGGCGCATCAGCGAACGGTTCACCCCGGCGCCCGGCTCGTCCAGAAGCACCATCGTGGGCTCGGCCATGAGGATACGGCCCAGCTCCAGGAGCTTCTTCTGCCCGCCGGAAAGCTGGCCCGCAGGGGTGTCGCGCATGTGCGTGATCTCGAGGATCTTCAGCACATCTTCCGCCTGCGCGACGAGCCGTTCCTCTTCCGCGCGCACCTTGCCCGGCCGGAACCAGGTGTTCCAGATGCGCTCCCCGGCCTGGCCGGAGGGCACGAGCATCAGATTCTCCAGCACGGTCATGGAGAAATGCTCGCGCGGGATCTGGAAGGTCCGGCAGAGCTTGGCGTTGAAGATCTCGTGCGCGGGCAGGTTGGTGATGTCGCGCCCACGGAAATAGACGCGGCCGGAGTCCGGCGCGATGAACCCCGTCATGATGTTGAACAGGGTGGTTTTGCCCGCGCCGTTGGGACCGATGAGGCCCGTGATGGTGCCGGGCGCGACCTCCAGGCTGCAGTGATCGATGGCCCGGAGGCCGCCGAAGCCCTTGACCAGGTCGCGGACCTCGAGAAGCGGTTGTTGGGTCTCGGCCATGGGTATCCGGTTTCCGTCCTCCCCGTTCGGGTTATGGGAAAGGATTATGGTCACAACTGATGAGTATACGGGTTGGCGGTGCGGATTGCCAAGGGTCGCCCTGGACCAGCGGACCGCCACGCTGTCGAAAGGTTGTGCCGGCATGGGCGCCGGTTGCGTCAGCCGCGCATAGCGCCAAGTCTTGCGAGCAGGGCGGCGTGCGATTTCATGCCGCGTTCGAAACAGGTGAGCTCGAACTTTTCGTTGGGGCTGTGCATGCGGTCGTCGTCCAGGCCGAAGCCCATGAGCAGGGTGTCCATCCCCAGCACGCGCTTGAACTGCTCGACCACCGGGATGGAACCGCCGCTGCCGATGAGCACGGGGCGCTTGTGGTACACCGTTTCCAGGGCGTCCGCCGCCGCGCCCAGGTAGGGCGAGTCCGTGGGCACGCGGAATGCGGGCGCGCCCTTGTGCACGTCGAGCTGCCAGTGCGCACCGGCGGGCATGCGGGATGCGACGAAACGGCGGAACAGCTCGCCGATGCGCTCCGGGTCCTGCTCGGGCACCAGGCGGAAGGAGACCTTCGCCGAGGCCTGGGCCGGAATGACCGTCTTCGCCCCCGTGCCGGTGTAGCCGCCGATGGCGCCGTTGATGTCGCAGGTGGGTCGCGCCCAGACCTTCTCCAGCATGCTGCGCCCGGTTTCGCCGCCGGCCGCCTGCGCGCCGATGGAGTCCAGGAAGGCGCGCTCGTCCGCACCCAGGGCATCCCAGGACTCGCGCACCGCCTGGTCGAGCTCTTCGACGGCGTCGTAGAAGCCCGGAATGTTCACCCGACCTTCGTCGTCGTGTAGGCCGCCCAGAACGCGCGTCAGCGCGTTCAGCGGGTTGGGTGCGGCGCCGCCGTAGATGCCCGAGTGCAGGTCGTGGCTCGGCCCGCGCACGGTGAGCTCGGTATAGAGCAGGCCGCGCAGCCGCGTGGTGATCGCCGGTGTGTCCACGTCCCACTTGCCGGTGTCCGAGACAACGCAGACATCGGCCGCCAGCTCGGCCTTGTTCGCGGTCAGGAAGGGGATGAGGCTGGGGCTGCCGCACTCCTCCTCGCCTTCCAGGAACACCGTTGCCGCCACGGGCAGTTCCCCGTGGACCGTCTTCCACGCGCGCAGGGCCTCGATGAAGGTCATCACCTGGCCCTTGTCGTCCACCGCGCCGCGCGCGACCATGCGCCGGCCCCGCGGGCCGTCGACGATGGTGGGCGTGAACGGGCCAGTGTCCCATTCCGCGACCGGATCGGGCGGCTGCACGTCGTAGTGACCGTAGTACAGGACCCGGGGCGCGCCGTCGTCCGGGCCGGGGTGGTGCGCGACCACCATGGGGTGCCCGTCGGTGGGGCGCACGCTGGCGTCGAAGCCGATGTCGCGGAGCTGTGCGGCCGCCCATTCCGCCGCCTCGCGGGTGCGGTCGTTATAGGCCGGATCGGTGCTCACACTGGGGATGCACAGGAATTCGGCCCAGCGCTCCAGGGCCGCGTCGGCGGTCGTGTCCATGTGGGCGAAAACCGGCTTTTCCTCGGCCATGCGAGCACCCTCCCCGACGGCTGGCCGTGCGTGTGCCCGAACGGTCGCGCCGAATTCCGGGCGATGCAAGGGGATACCGCACACGCCCCCGGCGCGGTCCGGCGCCGTCGACCACGTCCCCGGGCGCCGGCGCGCGGGGCGCTGTCGCCCATGATTCCGGCCTGTCGCCCCGGGCTTCGAAAACGGGAAGCGTATCCTGAGCGGGCGCGGTGCCGGCCAGCGCCTATCCGGCCTGATCCGGTGCGGTACCGGCGCGGGCCTGCGCCGATTCGGCCGCGCGCGGGGCCGGGCGCGGATCCAGGTCGCAGAGGCCGTCCAGGGCGGCGATGGCGCGGTCCCAGTACCACACCCGGCGGCTCGGTCGCGCCACGCGATACGCGCCCGCAATCAGGATGTGTGCCACGGATTCGGCGTGCTGCTCGCTGTGCCCGTCGCGGTGGGCCAGATACGCCGCGCGCAACGGCCCGATCAGCGCCGCGCCATCCCAGCGCGGATCCTGGACGAGGCGCCCGTGCGCTTCCGCTCCGGTCTCGCGCAGCGCCGCCACCAGCCGCGCCGTCGCCTCCGCCGCCGTGGCGTCGGTCTCGCTCAGCGCCGCGACCTGAAGATCCGTGGCCAGCCGGGGCAGAAGCTCATCCGTGAGCACCCCGTGCAGCCGGGCCATCCGCGCGCGGTCGTGTGCGGCGTGCGTGCCCTTGATGCGCGGGGCGAAGGGGATCAGCCGCTGGCGTGTTTGCCGGTCCATCGCGTCGTTGATCGCGCGCGCGAACGCGCCCACGGCGGGCGAGGCCGCCTGCGGGTGATCGCTGTGCGGCTCCTCGGCGAGCCGGGCGACCAGCGACATGATGCAAAGCTTGCGCGACTGCGGCTCGCCGCGGCTGCGGACCAGCTCGGTCTCCGCCAGAAGGCGTTCGGTGCGCATGTCCTCGGGCATAGTCTCCGGGCTCCCTGCTGTCTCGCATCCCCACCCGCATCCCGAGGTGGCGCCCGCCAACGGGATCGCCAAGCCGGTTTGCGCGCTAGACCGTCGAATCCAGCCGCCGCTGGCGCTCGTAGGCTGCCGCGATCATATCGTCCAAGTCGCGCTGTTCCACCGCGGCCGGGCCGCCGAACTGGGAAAGCTCGCTCTCCAGAGCCGCCAGCAAATGGTACGCGACGTCACGCTTTCCTTGCTCACAGGCCTGCGCGTGCGCGACGGCGATCTTGTCGCTAAGACGACGCGGTCCCTCCATCCCGGGTCTCCGCCATTGCACGTGTGACCGCCAGTATAGGTCCTCCCGCGTGCGGGGCAAGCGCATGCGCCTAGGTCTGGCACGCCGGGCAGAGGTAGCTCGTGCGCCCGCCTACCTGGCGTGTGTTCAGGGTGTGGCCGCAGACCGGACAGTGCCCGGTGTCGCCGCGCCGGTGGTACAGCCAGCAGGCCGGCAGCTCGCCGTGGAACCCGCCCCGGTCGGCGGCCTCGCGCAGGATGGCCTGCATCTCGCCGTGCAAACGGTTGAGCGCCGGGTCGTCCAGGTCGTGCGCCGGGCGGTCGGGAATGATGCCGGCGTGGAACAGGATCTCGTCGGCGTAGACGTTGCCGATGCCGGCGATGGTGGCCTGATCCATCAGCGCCGACTTGATCGCGCCGCGCTTGCCGCCGACGCGCTTGGCGAAGCTCCCCGCATCCAGCGTGAGCGCATCCGGGCCCACCTCCTGGCTGCGCAGGTAGGCGGCGATGTCGTCGGTGAGTTCCACCCAACCCAGGCGGCGCATGTCGGCAAAGGCCCAGCGCCCCCCGTCGGCGAAATCGAGCACGAGCCGGGTGTGCTCGGGCTCGGCGCCGCCCTCGCCGTAAAGCGCAATGTGGCCGTTCATGCCGAAGTGGATGGCGAGCTTCCAGCCGCTGCTTACGCCCAGGAACAGGATCTTGCCGTGGCGTGTGACGGAATCGAAGTGGAAGCCGCTCAGCGCCGCCGTGAGGTCGTCCGGCCGGGCGCCGCGCAGGCGCTCGGGATCGCGCAGGTCCACCCCAGCGATCCGGCGGTTCAGGGCGTGCTCGGCCTGCTCGCGGCGTAGGCTCTCGATCTCGGGAAGCTCGGGCATGGCGGCGCTCCGCGTGCGGCAATTGGTCCGGGACGAAGCCTGCCCCGACGCGGGTGCGTGCGTCCAGAGCGCGTGTCTTGACGCCGGGCGCGGATTGCCGGATGACGGGGCCGGCCATGACCCGCCATTCCGCCGTCTCCGAGGGTAGCATCCGGCGCATCGCCTCCCCCGCCAATCCGGCGGTCAAGGCGGTGCGCGCGCTCCATCAGAAGAAGAACCGCAGTGCGACCGGCCTGTTCCTCGCCGAAGGCCTGCGCATCCTTACCGAGGCGGTCGACCAGGGGCACGCGCCGCAGACGCTCGTGCTCCTGCCCGACATGCGCGAGGCGCCCATGGGCGCGCGCCTCGCCGCGGCCACGCTGGCGGCGGGGGGCGAGGTGATCGAGGTGAGCGAAGCGGTGCTCGCCAAGATCGCGCGCAAGGACAACCCCCAGGGTGCCGTCGGGGCGTTCCCCCAGGTCTGGTGGAACCTCGAGGACCTCGACGCGCGCGCGGCGTTCTGCTGGGTCGTCCTGGAGGCGCCGCGCGATCCGGGGAACGTGGGTACCGTGCTGCGCACCGCCGACGCCGTGGGCGCGGCGGGGGTGATCCTTCTGGACAGCGCCTGCGATCCCTATTCCCTGGAGGGCGTGCGCGCCTCCATGGGCTCGGTCTTCGGCCAGCGGCTGGTGCGCACCACCTTCGACGCCTTCGCCGCATGGCGCGCGCGCCAGGGCGGGCAGCTCGTGGGGACGTCCCTGAACGCGACGGCGGATTACCAGGGCGTGGCCTATTCCCGACCCACATTCCTGTTCATGGGCAACGAGCAATCCGGACTGCCCGCGGCCTATGAACGGGCATGCGACACGCTGGTCCGGCTGCCCATGCGCGGGCGCGCGGATTCCCTCAACCTCGCCGTGGCCACCTCGGTCATGCTCTACGAGATCTACAACCAGGACCGGCGCGCATGGCCCGGATGACGGCGACGGCGCCGGTGCTGCTCACGGCCGACGGCTGGCGCGACTATGCCCTCCTGGACAGCGGCGCCGGGGCGAAGCTGGAACGCTTCGGCCCGCACACGGTGATCCGCCCGGAGCCGCAGGCGATCTGGACGCGCCGGCTCGACGACGCGGCCTGGGAGGCCGCGGACGCGCGTTTCGAGGGCACGGACGACGCCGCCTCACGCTGGACCTTCGCCGACGGCCGCCAGCCCGCGCCGTGGGTCATGGCCTACGGGGACGTGACCTTCGAGGCGCGCTTCACCAGCTTCCGGCATCTTGGCGTGTTTCCGGAGCAGGCGGCGCACTGGGACTGGATGCGCGCCCGGATCGAACGGGCGGGGCGGCCGGTGAAGGTGCTCAATCTTTTCGCCTACACCGGGATCGCCTCGCTGATCGCCGCCGCGGCCGGGGCGCAGGTCACGCACCTGGATGCGTCGAAAAAGGCGATCACCTGGGCCAACCGCAACCAGCAGCTTTCTGGGCTGGCCGAGGCACCGGTGCGCTGGATCTGCGACGATGCGCTGAAGTTCCTGCGCCGCGAGGCGCGCCGGGGCAACCGCTACGACGGCATTCTGGTCGATCCGCCCAAGTACGGCCGTGGTGCCAAAGGCGAGGTGTGGCAGCTTTTCGACGACCTGCCCGAGCTGCTGGGCCTTTGCCGGGCGGTCCTGTCGGACGACCCGCTGTTCCTGGTGGCGACGCTCTACGCCATCCGGCTGTCCGGGATCTCGCTGCACACCGGGCTGGGGGAGGCGCTCGCGGGCCTGGGCGGCCACCTGGAGAGCGGCGAGATGGGCGTGGCCGACCAGGCCGGCCGGACGCTCTCCGCGGCCGTGTTCAGCCGCTGGGAAAATGCGTGAACGGGGACGGGCACGGGGCGCGCAAGGCGGGACGGCGGTGCGCGCGCCTGAACCGGACCGCCGGGTACGGAGCTATCCGGGGCCGTGCCCGTGGATCAGGAGAACGTGCTTTTCCCAGGCGGGATAGAGCCGCAACGGGCGCAGCGACAGGGTGACCGGTCCGAAGAAGCGGTGCACGCGTTCCGCCCGGACCCCGAACGGCGCCTCGCGCAGGTCCAGCGGCCGGAAGCTGCCCAACGGGATGTCGGTGTTGCGGTGCCGTCCGGGCCGCACACAGTTGGTCAGCAGCAGGTAGCGGTATTTCGCCGGGGCCGCTTCCAGGAAGGCCGCGATGTCGCGGTTGGGCCAGTGCTGCAGGACGTCCTTGGCGATCAGCAGATCCGCCGGCGGCAGGTTGGCGAACGCCGCCGGGGCGTGGTCGAAGCGGATGTTCGTTCGGCCGAATGCGCGGGTGTTCGCCGCGACCAGCTCGGGGACCACCTCCAGGCCGAGGTAGTCGACGCCCGAGAAATCCATGTAGCGCGAGAACTGCCAGTCGCCGCAGCCCAAGTCGACCACGCGCCGGATCTCCGGGCGGTCGATAAAGGCCTGAAGATAGCGGCGATAGCTGCGCGTCACCGCCGGGAGCGAGCCGTGGCCGGAGCCGAAGCTCCAGGACCGGTTTGCATAGATCGATGCGAAAATGCCGCGGTTGCCCGCCTGCGCCACAGCCTGCCTCCGCCGCCGTTCCCCGAGGGTGCGCGGCAAGATCCCAACCCCGCGCGCGCCCTGTCAACGCAGGGCGACGCCGGCCGCGTTGCGGTGTACCGGCCGCGGCCCCGGACGGCCAGGGCGCAGCCGTGAACGGGCGCGTCCGATCTCTACGGCGTCAGCCGCGGCCCTGTATGCTAGACTGGTCAGCAGCGGCAGGGGCAGGGGCAGGGGAGGTGGCTGTGACGGCCTGGACGCGGCGCGGTGTGACGGCGGCGGGCGTGGCGCTGCTCGCCGGTTGTGCGAGCGGGCGTGAGGCGCCTGCGCCCGAGGTGGCGCTGGAAGGGGTGGAGCCGCTGGGCGGCGGCCTGCTCGCCCAGCGGCTCGCGGTGCGCTTGCGCATCACCAACCCGCGCGAGACGGACCTGACCATCGACGGGCTACGCGCCCGGCTCGCGGTCAACGGTCGGCCGCTCGCGCGCGGCGTTTCAGACGCACGCCTGACGGTGCCGCGTCTGGCCAGCCGGACGCTCACGCTCGAGGCGACCGCTTCCGCGCTCGAGGTCATGCGGCAGGTGTTCGGCTTGAGCGCGGACGCCGACCTCGACTACAGCCTCGACGGCACGCTGTTCCTCGCCGGCAACGGGCGCGCGCCGGTGGACTTCGCGCAGGGCGGCACGGTCCGGCTCGGCGGCGGTGGCGGCGACGGCCTTCGCCTGGCACCGCCGCATCGGCGCTAGCGTGCCATGGGATCCGGCGACCCGACCGGATCGCATCTTGCCCGAGCCGGCGGGCGGGCACGTCTTCACACCCGCCGCCAAACGCGCTATCGATCCGGCATGACGGGACAGAGCACGAACGTCGATGCGGCCGTCGACGACGGCACTGCCGCCGGACTCGACGGAACGGCCCTGGCCCGCGGCGTTTGCCGGGCGCTGGCGGCGCACGGCCTGGCGCCGCTCACCGAGTTCACGTTCAGGGACGGTCACCGCGCCGACATCGTGGCGCTTGCCGGCGACGGCGGGATTTCCGTCATCGAGGTCAAGTCCTCCCGGCGCGACTACGTTGCCGACGGGAAGTGGCCCAATTACACCGCCTTCTGCGACCGCTTCTACTTCGCCGTGCCGGCGGATTTCCCGCAGGAACTTCTGCCCGCGGCGTGCGGGCTCTGGGTCGCCGACGCCTACCACGCCGAGCTGCTGCGTGAGGCCCCCGTGCACAAGCTGAGCGCGGCCCGGCGCCGGGCGGTGACGCTGCGCTTTGCCCAGGTGGCGAGCCAGCGCCTCATGCGGATGAGCGATCCGAACGGCGTGGCCGCGCGTATGTTTGGGTGACATGCCGGATCGTCGCGGGGCTTGTCCGGTGCTCGACCCGCGCCAATCTGCGCGGTACAACGGTGCTTGAGGGAGAGCGAGGCGAAAATGACCCAGATGGGCGCAACCACGGCCACGACCCAGCACCCCAGCGGGGGGCGCGACCGCACCGTGTATCAGACGGATTTCCCGTCGAACCATCCGGAAATCGGCCGGCCCAAGACGGGCGTTCTCCTGCTCAACCTCGGTACGCCCGAGGGCACCGATTACTGGTCGATGCGCGCCTATCTCAAGGAGTTCCTCTCCGACCGGCGGGTCATCGAGGCCAACCCGGTGTTCTGGCAGTTGCTGCTGAACACGGTGATCCTGAGCACGCGGCCGCAGAAGTCGGGCGAGGCCTACGCCTCCATCTGGAACAGCGAGAAGAACGAATCGCCCCTCAAGACGATCACGCGCGACCAGGCCGACGGGGTGGCGGAGATCCTGCGCGCGCGCTACGGCGATGACATCGTCGTCGACTGGGCGATGCGCTATGGCTACCCGCGGACGGAAGACGCGCTGAACCACCTCATGGCGCAGGGGTGCACGCGCATCCTGTTGTTGGCGATGTACCCGCAGTATTCCGCCACCACGATGGCGACGGCCTATGATCACGCCTTCCGCGCACTGATGAAGATGCGCTGGCAGCCGGCGATCCGCACAACGCCCTGCTACCACGACAATCCGCAATATATCGACGCGATCGTCAATTCGATCGAAAGTCACGTGAGCGGACTGGACTGGACGCCCGAGGTGCTGCTCACCTCGTTCCACGGCCTGCCCAAGCGCTACCTGCTCAACGGCGACCCCTACCACTGCCAGTGCGCCAAGACCTCGCGGCTGATCCGGGAGCGCCTCGGCTGGTCCACCGACCAGGTGAAGCTTTGCTTCCAGTCGCGCTTCGGTCGCGAGGAGTGGCTGACGCCCTACACCGACGACCTCATCGCGGAACTTGCCAAGTCGGGCGTGAAGAACATGGCCATCATCTCGCCCGGCTTCGCCGCGGACTGCGTGGAGACGCTGGAGGAGCTGAACATGCAGGGCCGCGAGGCGTTCCTGGAGAATGGCGGGGAAAACTTCACCTTTATCCCCTGCCTGAACGCGTCCAACGACGGCGTCCAGCTCCTTGCCGACCTGGCGAGCCGCGAGCTTCAGGGCTGGGTCGACCAGGGCGCGGATGCCGCCAAGCCCGCCGTCCGCGCGCCCGCTGCCGCGGCTGCCGAGTAACCACCGCCGGCGCGGCCGAGCCGGGGTCACAGCAGGTACATCAGCGCCACCGCCACCATATGCCAGCCGACGACACCCAGGAGCAGCCAAAGGGCGAGGGCGTGCCAGACACGCACTCGGATACGCCGGCCACCGGTGCGTCGGCCGCCCAGGACGGCGTTGAGCCAAGCCGATAAAGCGTGCATCTTTGGTCGTACCGGTCCCAATATGCAGGCACACACGTTCGCGGAACGATCGGCCAGGCAAGCAAACTTTGGGCCAGAGACGGCACGCCGGGGTTTACCGCCGTCCCGGCCGGTCCGGCGAACGCGCCACCGGGCGCTGGTGTTACCTGCACGGACAGATGGGGCGGCCGGGTGTTCAGAAACCTGACACCGTCTTGCGTGCCGCCGCACGTCGATCCCGCCGGCCGTGGCGCGTGCGGGGCAGGCGTGCCAGCCGGTTGCAGGGGAAATCCCGGACTTCCGCCATGCGCGCGAGGATTTGCCGGCTCAGCGCGTCGTCCGGCGCCGTCGGGGCGTAGGCATCGAGCAGCGCCGCCGCCGCCTCCGCCGGGTCCAGTCCTTCGGGCAGCCGGATCAGCCAGGCCAGGACGGCGTCCTCGGCTGTCGCGTCATCCGCGGTTGGCGCTGCGTCGAATGTGCGCAGGATCAGCCAGCCCGGATCGAATGCGGGCGGCGCCGGGCCGTGCGTCTCTTGCGGGCTCAGCATCGTGCCCGCGTCCCGGCTACGAAGGGGGCCGGCGCGTACCCATCATCGGATGCGCCCCCCTGGAACACCGGCGCCTTCGCGCCGGCTGCGCCGATCGGCATCGTCGAACCTCCCACCGGTGCACCCCGCCCGGTTGCCTGGGTTGCTCTGGTGGTCGCGGCCGGTCTCCTGGCTCGCGGGTCGTCGCAACGTGCGCCCTGCCTTCCCGACCCTCGGCGGGTCAGTGGCGGTGTCCCTTGGCGCCGCGCTCGCCGCTCACAGTTGCGGGGGCAGCCCCGGCCTTGGCAGTGCGTCCTGCCGCACCGGATTCCCGTGCTGGCCCCGGAGACCCGGGGCCGGCTACCGCGACCGTGTCCGAGCATGGCCGCCGCCGGCGATCCCTGTCAAAGGCGCGCGCGCCTATTTGACGATGAGGATGTCCGTTTCGGATTCGGCGGCGCTGAGCTTTTGCGAGACGCTGCCCAGCACCAGGGCGGTGACCCGGCTCAGCCCGCGGTTGCCCACGACGATCAGGTCGGCATCGGAATCGTGCGCGGCTTCCAGCAGGGCGTCGGCGATGTCGCCGTCGCGCCGCTCGGTCTCCATCTCGGGCGGCTTGGCGACGGTGGCGGCGACGTGCTCGCGCGCCCGTGCCAGGATGGCCTGGGATACGGCCGACCACAGGTCGTCCGGGCGGTCCTTGAGATGCTCGGCGCGCGCGTACCCCTTGAGTTCATCGGGGACGGGATGGTTCGGGGCGACGTGAACGATGGTCAGGACGGCGTCGTTGAGGTGGGCCAGCAGGCCCGCCTGGCTGAGCGCGTGCAGGCTGTGGTCGGAGCCGTCCACGGCGGCGATGATGCGCGAATACATGACGCGGCCTCCCCTGGGTTTTGCGGCCGCCGTGTCGGCGGCGCGCGTTTGGGCGGGCGCAGTTTCGCCCGCCATCTCGTTGGCGTAGCCTCGCACAAGAGCCGCCCGCGCGCGAGGTTCGGGCGGCGGTCGCGAAAGCTGCAGCGTCCATGACCCATGCGTCCGGTCCAGCGGTGCTCCATGCCCCCGAATCCGTAGCGGCGTGCCCGCGCGCCGCGGGCGCGTATGCCGTCGTCCTGCGGCTGCCGGACGCCGTCGCGGTGCCGGTGCCGCGGCCGGGCGGCACGCTCCCGGCGGGGCTGTATGTTTATCTGGGGGCGGCGAACGGGCCCGGCGGGCTGCGCGCGCGCCTGCGCCGGCACGTGCTGGGCGGCAACCGGCGGCACTGGCACCTGGATTACCTGCGCCCGGAAGCCGCGGTCGTGGCGATTGCCGCGCAGCCGGGCGGTTCCGAGTGCGCCTGGACGGGCGCGCTGCTGGATGGCCTGGACGCCACGGCGCCGCTGGCGCGTTTCGGCAGCAGCGACTGTCGGCGTTGTCCCGCCCATCTGCTGCGTCTGCCCGAAGATACCGCAGCCGCGAAGGTTGCCCGCCTTGGCGATGCGGCGGCGCAGTACCATGTTAACGCATAGCGGATATGCTGTTTTTCGCGGAGCCACCCCAGACGAGCGAGGCGCGAGCGCGATGCAATACCTGCACACCATGGTCCGGATTCGCGACATCGACGAGTCGCTGGATTTCTACTGCAACAAGCTCGGCATGGTGGAGATGAGCCGCACCGACCTCGAGGGCGCCCGGGCGACGCTGATCTTCCTCGCCGCGCCGGCGGACGTCGCGCGCGCGAAGGAAGAGCGCGCGCCCATGATGGAACTGACCTACAACTGGGATCCGGAGGAATACACGGGCGGGCGCAACTTCGGGCACCTCGCGTTCCGCGTGGACGACATCTACGCCAAGTGCCAGCACCTCATGGACAGCGGCGTGACCATCAACCGCCCGCCGCGCGACGGCCGCATGGCCTTCGTCCGCTCGCCCGACGGCATCTCCATCGAGCTGCTGCAGAAGGGCGACGCCCTGCCGGAGCGGGAACCCTGGGCGAGCATGCCCAACACCGGCACTTGGTGAGCCGCGCCGCGCCGGCACGGGGTCCCGCCGCCGGCCCGCGACACCCCTGACATCGAGGAGATCCGCCGCATGGCCCCGCCGACACCGCCCCGGAATCCCGGCCGCCGCCGCGTCCTCGCGGGTGCAGCCGGGGCGCTTGCGGGGCTGGCGGTGCCGCGGGTGCTGCGCGCACAGGGCGGTGCGATGCGCTTTTTCCGCATCGGGACCGCGTCCACCGCCGGCACCTATTTTCCCATCGGGGGGCTGCTGGCCAACGCCATCAGCCACCCGCCGGGCAGCCGGGCCTGCGCCGACGGCGGGAGCTGCGGCGTGCCCGGCCTCATCGCGGTGGCCCAGGCGACGCGCGGCTCCGTCGACAACGTCCGGCAGATGGCGGACGGGACCTTGGACTCCGCGTTCGTCCAGGCGGACGTGGCCTACTGGGCGTACCACGGCAAGCGCATGTTCGCCGGGCAGGGGCCGATGGACAACCTGCGGGTCATCGCCAACCTGTACCCCGAGGCAGTGCACCTCGTGGTCGCTACATCGACGGGCATCTTCTGGATGAAGCAGCTCGTGGCGCGGCGGCTGTCCCTGGACCTGCCCGGTTCGGGCACGCGCGTGGACGCCAAGGTGATTCTGGACGCCTACGGGGTGTCCATCCGCGCCATCGAAGACGTGGCGGTCCCGGCACCGGAGGCCGCGGACATGCTGCGCGCCGGGGACCTCGACGGGTTCTTTTTCGTGGGGGGCGCACCGGCCACGGCGATTTCGGACCTGGCGGAGGACGTCTCGATCCGGCTGGTGCCCATGAACAACGCCCAGGCGCAGGTGCTCACGCGCACCTATCCCTTCTTCACGATGCACGGCATTCCGGCCGGCACTTACCACAACGTTCCGCAGACCGATACGCTCGCTGTGGGCGCGCAGTGGCTCGTCGATGCGCGCGTGCCGAACGACGTGGTCTACGGCATCACCCGCGCCCTCTGGCATCCGCGCACCGCCAAGCTGCTGCGCGACGGCCATCCCAAAGCCGCGGAGATCCGCCCGGAGCGGGCCCTTGAGGGGGTGGGCATCCCGGTCCACGCGGGCGCGTGGCAGTATTACCGCGAGCACGGCCTCGCGCCGGCCGGCGCCGGCCCCGATCAGTTCAGCGAACGTTTCGAGGTCGACTGAAACGCATCGCGCCAGCCGCCGCCGAAGCCAGGGGGGCGCCGCCCGGTCAAGCCGTAATCGGCGGCGTACATCGAATTCGCCACGCGCGCCGCTCTGCGCTGCGTCACCATGCCCCGTGCGCGCGAGTTCCGACGCGCGGCGGCGGAGTGGTGCGACGTGGCATCGATGGCGAACCATATCTTCCTGATCGGTCTGAACGCGTTCAACCTGAACAAGCTCCGGCATATCCGCGGGGCCGAACACCACGTCTACCACGGCGTGCTCGACCCGGCGGAAGTGTACGACACGGAAGTCTTCCCGATCCCGGACATGCTCCGCCGGGCCGAGGACGCGATCCGTAGCGCCGGCGTGCCGGTCGACGCCATCGCCGGCTACATGGACTTTCCGGTCTCGACCATGCTCCCCATCCTGTGCCGGCGTTTCGGGGTGCGCACGACCAGTCTGGAAAGCCTCCTCAAGTGCGAGCACAAGTACTGGAGCCGGGTCGTCCAGCGCGAGGTGATGCCCGAGAACATCCCCGCCTTCACGGCCTTCGATCCGTTCGACGACGCCGCGCTGGAGACCATCGGCGAGGCCGGTCTGGGCTTTCCCTTCTTCGTCAAGCCGGTGAAGTCCTCGGGCTCGCGTTTGGGATTCCGCATCGACAGTCCGGAGGATTTCGACAACGCGATCGGTACGCTGCGTGCCGAGATCGGGCTGATCGCCGAGCCCTTCGATTACATCCTGGAGCACGCCGAGCTGCCGGCCGAGGTTGCGCGCGTGGGCGGCCAGTATTGCATGGCCGAGGAGATTATTGGGGGCCACCAGTGCACGGTGGAGGGCTACGTGTTCGAGGGCGAGGTGGTTCCCTACGGCATCGTCGACTCCATCCGCTACCCGAAGGTGCTGAGCTTCCACCACTACCGCTATCCCAGCGACCTGCCCGAAGGCGTCCAGGCGCGCATGCGCGACCTCACCGGGCGGATCATGCACCATGTCGGTTACGACAATGCCGCCTTCAACATCGAATTCTTCTGGGACGATATACGCGACCACGTCTGGCTGCTTGAGGTGAACACGCGGATCTCGCAGTCGCATTGCGATCTCTTTGAGAAGGTGGACGGGGTGAGCCACCATCAGGTCACGATCGACCTCGCCCGGGGCCGCGGGCCGGACATGCCACACCGCGAAGGCGCATATCCGGTGGCGGCGAAGTTCTTCCTCCGCGTTTTCTATAAGGATGCCACCGTCGCGCGCGTGCCCACAGCCGAAGACATCGCGGCGGTCGAGGCGGCCTTTCCGGGAACCCTGATCGCTCTTCAGGTGCGCCCGGGTATGCGGCTGTCCGATCTGCCCGAACAGGACAGCTACAGCTACGCGCTGGCCTATATCTGGATGGGGGGCGAGAGCCACGCGGCGCTGCTGGCGGCCTACGAGCAGGTCCTGGCGCGCCTGCCTTTCGAGTTCGCCGACATCGACGAGTGATGTGGCCTCAACCGTCGGCTTGCCCGATCCTGTCCTTTGGACCCAGACCCATGCACATCGTCCACGACTTTCCCCGCGACGTCCGCGACGAGGAGACCTGGCTGACCCTGTCCGACGGGTGCAGCCTCGCCGTGCGTGTGTGGCGCCCGGTGGATTCCGATACCCGGCCCGTGCCGGCGATCCTGGAATACCTGCCGTACCGCAAGCGCGACATGACGGCGGAGCGGGATGTCCAGACCCACACGTATTTCGCCGGACACGGCTACGCCGGCGTTCGCGTCGACCTGCGCGGCAGCGGCGAGAGCGACGGCGTGCTCACCGACGAATACCTGCCGATCGAGCTGGACGACGGGGAGGAGGTTCTGCGCTGGCTCGGCGAGCAGCCCTGGTGCACCGGCGATGTGGGCATGATCGGGATTTCCTGGGGGGGCTTCAACGGCCTCCAGCTTGCCGCGCGCCGCCCGCCCGAGCTGAAGGCCGTGATCACCCTGTGCTCCACGGACGACCGCTACGCCGACGACGTGCACCACATGGGCGGGTGCCTTCTCGCCGATAACCTCTCCTGGGCCTCGACCATGTTCGACCAGAACGCCTGCCCGCCGGACCCGGCGCTGGTCGGTGAGCGCTGGCGCGAAATGTGGCTGGAACGCCTGGCGGGCAGCGGGCTCTGGCTGGAGACCTGGCTGCGCCACCAGCGCCGCGACCAGTACTGGAAGCACGGGTCGGTCTGCGAGGACTTCGACGCCATCCAGTGCCCGGTCTACGCCGTGAGCGGCTGGGCCGACGGCTACTGCAACGCGGTGTTCCGGCTGTTGAAGGGCCTGAAGGTGCCGCGCAAGGG